>OJFG01000002.1_pt1 | contig 369736 bp, 310 predicted proteins | sample 1594071 | NCBI WGS metagenome assembly OJFG01 (sample SAMN05416818, study PRJEB24817) | seawater metagenome | isolation source: Sea water | place: Canada:Atlantic | collected 2013-07 | reverse complement strand
CCTCTCTATTCGTCGGCAGCGTCAGATGTGTATAAGAGACAGCCATAGGGCCAGTTCGTAGCGAGCAGGGTCTTGGTCGTTACTTTCTAAGTAATTGACGTAATCAACAAGCCCGGTAATAGACAAAGCCTCTGGTTTTACAGCAACAATGCCCAATTTGTCTGGTGTAAGTGTTGAATTCCAACGCTTCCTTTCAAAGCTTTCGCTGGTAATTTGTTGCTCGGTAAACGACGTGATATCTACATTATTTAGCCACCATCCGTCATCATCAAATGCCCCTGAATTTGCATAGCTGATGCTTTGTAAGGAGAGGTCTGGGTTGAACGTATAAATGCGAATGTTCTTTAATGCGTCTTGGCTGAGTACTTGGCCAATGCTGACAAAACGCTCTCCATCTTTCGCCCATACCAGCTTATCAGACGAAAACAAGCTTCCCCCGGAAATAGCTTCTGTGCGAATTTGTTTGGCTTTTGTTTCGCTCACGGGGGTTACCCATTCACCCACTGCCATTACCACAAGGATCATCACGAGAGTGGATTTCATGGCAGAGTTAATGATATTCCACCGGCTTAATCCTGCAGCTTGCATCACTACCAATTCGCTGTTACTGGCAAGTACCCCCATGCCTATTAAACCACCGAGTAGGGTAGCCATAGGAAAAAACTGCTCTAGGTCACGAGGTAGGCTCAGTATCACATAGAGAAAGGCAACGAGCATGTCGTAGTCGCCCTCGCCAATTTTTCTCAGCTGTTCTACAAATTTGATGAGGGCGCTCAGGCCAATCAGCACGCTTAAGGTGACGGTTACGGTGCCTAATAATGTGCGAGCGACGTATAGATCGAGGATTTTAAACATTTACTTTTTCCCCAGTACCCAAGCGCGCAGCTGCGTGCCGGTTTTCCTATCGCGCACAATTAACACAAACCCAATAACCAACATGACAGCATGCACCCACCACAAACCCAATTGAGGAGGCATTTTTCCATCTTCTAATACACGGCGGCTAGCCAGTAACAATAAGAAGTAGCCTAGATAAAGAAGAATGGCAGGGAACATTTTTCCAAAGCGACCTTGTCTTGGGTCAACGGCACTTAACGGCACAGCAATAAGCACTAGAAACGGGATCGACAGTGGAATAGCAATGCGCCACTGCAACTCTGCTCGCGCTTCAATACTGGTCTCGTTCCATAACTCTACCGTGGGCAAAACGCTGACCTTTTTACGGGGCTCTTCAGCGGGCTTATCTGCAATCTGAATCTGGTATTCGTCAAATTCTACTTTTCGATAAGCTTTGCCAGATTGAGCACCTTCGTACTGCACGCCTTGTTTGAGAATAAGGTTTCGGGTGCCGTCGGCATTGGTTGCCACGTCGCCGCTTTGGGCGTAAACCACACGAACTTGTTCTTTGCTATCGTCACTCTGATTTTGCGATAAAAATACTCGTTGAAGCTTATCGTTTTCATCTACGTCGTGAGCAAAAATAACCGCCTTTTCGTTTCCGGTTTGTTGAAAACGGCCGGGCATTAGGGCGGAAATGCCTGCTTCATTGCGCGCTTTTTCTCTTAGCTGGTATTCGTTTTCCGCAGCTAAGGGGGCAAAGTATAGCGTGATTGCACCGGTCACTATCATGATCAGCACCGATAGGAACAGCATCACTCTGGTAATGTACCATTCACTGATACCACAGGCGCGCATGACGGTCATTTCACTATCGACGTATAAACGACCGTGAGCCAGCATTATTCCAAGATAAGCGCTTATTGGAAGAACAAGAGATGATAGTATGGGGGCATAAAGCGCTAGAAAGCCTAAAACGAGCCCGGCTGGGATATCGCCATCAGAAGCGTCACCTAAAACGCGAACAAAGCGTAAAGTGACAAAAATGGCCATTAAGATAAAGAAAATCGCTAGCTGAGATTTAAGCGTTTCCTTAAGTAAATAGCGGAATATCAGCATCTCAGTCTGCCCGGATAATTAGGAATTTTAGTGAAAGAAAGCACAATTTTGTTTAAACTTACCGTTTTTACAAGTTTTGCCTGCAATCATAAACCGTTTGCATGATGTTTAGACGCAAAATTGGCCTATATTTATGGGCAAACGCGTTAATTGCAGTGAACTAAAAAGTTATGCTGCGTATTAAAACATAAAGCAGCGCGAAACGTTACGTGATTTTAGTCATCGTGCAAACTATAAACGACGAAAAGCGAGGTAATATCGTGGAGTTTAGTGTAAAAAGTGGCAGCCCCGAAAAACAACGTAGTGCCTGTATCGTTGTAGGTGTCTTTGAACCACGCCGATTAACGGCAGTAGCAGAGCAGCTTGACGAAATTAGCAATGGCTATATTAGCAACCTGTTGCGCCGCGGCGACCTTGAAGGTAAAGCCGGGCAAATGTTGCTACTGCATAACGTACCAAATGTATTAAGCGAGCGTGTGCTTCTTGTCGGTTGTGGTAAAGAGCGAGAGCTAGACGAGCGCCAGTACAAAAACATTATCGCTAAAACAATTCAAACACTGAATGAAACGGGTTCAATGGAAGCGGTGTGCTTCTTAACCGAGCTTCACGTAAAAGGTCGTGATACCTACTGGAAAGTGCGTCAAGCAGTAGAAGCTACTGAAGACTCTCTTTACACTTTTCTACAGTTAAAAACCAAAAAAGGCGAGCCTCGTCGGCCACTGCGTAAAATCGTGTTCAATGTGCCTACACGTCGTGAATTGACAGTAGGTGAGCGCGCCGTCGATCACGGTCTAGCTATCTCTCGCGGTGCTAAGGTGACCAAAGACGTGGCCAATATGCCGCCAAATATTTGTAATCCAGACTATTTGTGGAAACAAGCCCAAGAGCTCGCGAGTCGTTATGACAGCGTCACGGCTGAAGTGGTGGATGAAACGCAAATGGCCGAACTAGGCATGCAGGCGTATTTGGCTGTAGGTCGCGGTTCAGAAAATGAAAGCATGATGAGTATTATGCATCATCGCGGCGGTCCTGCAGATCAAGCGCCTATTGTACTGGTAGGTAAAGGCCTGACTTTTGATTCCGGTGGTATTTCAATTAAGCCAGGCGAAGCCATGGATGAAATGAAATACGACATGGGCGGCGCTGCCGGTGTATTGGGAACCATGCACACCATTGCTGCGCTGAATTTGCCAATCAATATTATTGGCGTGTTGGCTGGCTGTGAAAATATGCCCAGTGGCAACGCCTATCGCCCTGGCGACATACTGACTACTATGTCGGGACAAACCGTTGAAGTACTTAACACCGACGCCGAAGGTAGGTTGGTATTGTGCGACGCGCTTACCTACGTAGAGCGTTATGAGCCAGAGTTAGTGATTGATGTGGCAACGCTCACTGGCGCGGCAATTATTGCGCTAGGTCATCATGCTACGGCGGTAATGAGTACGCATAACCCACTTGCACACGAACTGTTAAATGCTTCTGAGCAAAGTTCAGATCGTGCGTGGAGACTACCGCTATGGGACGACTATCAAGAGCAGCTAGAAAGCCCGTTTGCTGATATGACAAACTTAGGTGGACGACCTGCAGGCAGTATTACTGCTGGGTGCTTCTTGTCCCGCTTTACTAAAAAGTACAACTGGGCCCACCTGGATATTGCAGGAACAGCATGGCGCAGTGGCAAGAACAAGGGCGCAACCGGACGCCCAGTACCTATGTTGTCACAATTCTTGATGAATCGTGCCGACATTAAGCTAGAGGATTAATCTTCTATGCCGCAGGTTATTTTTTATCAACTCAGTGCTAGCGACAACGGCGTAACGGGTAAGGCCAGTGAAGTCGTTGCTAACGCGTTTGCTAATAAACAAAAAATTAGCGTGCTGTGTGATACACAAGCACAAGCAGAAGAAGTTGATGAATTGTTGTGGCAACTACCGGCGAACCGTTTTGTTCCTCACAACCTTTATGGTGAAGGACCGCAAGCGGGCACGCCGGTAGAAATATGCTGGCAGCCTGAGCAGGTTGCCAGACGACAAATGGTGGTTAACGTGGGTTCAGGGATGGTGTCATCGCCTAACCAGCACCGCCAAATCATCGATTTTGTGCCCGTGGATGAAAATGCTAAGCAAGCAGCGCGGGTGAGATACAAAAACTATCAGCAAGCTGGATGTAATATGCAGTTTAAGTCTGCGTGACTTAGCGTACTTGGCACCGCTTATTCAACGCAAATCTTTATAGAGCATGGTTAGATTTGAGCGAAACAACAAAAATCGCCTACAGTCGTCAACTTTTTTACATCAGCTTTTAAACGAGAGTCAGTAATGGATAAAACCTTCGAACCGCAGTCTATTGAGCAGCAATGCTACCAAAAATGGGAAGAGGCGGGTTTATTTAAAGCATCTGGTAGCGGCGACCCCTACTGTATTCTTCTTCCTCCACCAAATGTGACGGGTAGCCTGCACATGGGTCATGGTTTCCAGCAAACCATTATGGATGCACTTACTCGCTATCACCGCATGAAGGGTGACAATACCCTATGGCAGGTGGGTACCGACCACGCTGGTATTGCTACGCAAATGGTGGTTGAACGCCAGCTAAACGCTCAGGGCAAAACTCGCCACGATCTAGGCCGAGAAGACTTTATTAAAAAGATCTGGGAATGGAAAGAACACAGTGGCGGCACAATCACTAGCCAAATGCGTCGATTGGGCACCTCGCCAGACTGGTCTCGCGAAGTCTTTACTATGGACGATGACCTTTCAACAGCAGTAACCGAAGTGTTTGTAAAACTGCACGAAGAAGGGCTTATCTATCGCGGTAAACGCTTAGTTAACTGGGACCCTGTTCTTCACACCGCCGTTTCTGACCTAGAAGTGCTAAACGAAGAAGAAGACGGCCATATGTGGCACATGCGTTATCCTCTTGCCAATGGCAGTGGTGAGCTTGTGGTTGCCACAACCCGCCCAGAAACCATGTTAGGTGACACCGCAGTAGCCGTTCACCCTGACGATGAGCGTTATCAAGATTTCATCGGCAAAGATATTAAGCTGCCCATTACGGGCCGTTTAATTCCTATTATTGCTGATGATTATGTAGATATGGAATTTGGAACTGGTTGCGTAAAAATAACGCCAGCGCACGATTTCAACGACTATGACATGGGTAAGCGCCACGACTTACTTATGATCAATATCTTAACCGACGATGCCAAAATTAACGATGAGGCGCCAGAGGCGTATCGCGGTTTAGATCGCTTCGATGCGCGCAAGCAAATTGTTGCCGACCTAGACAGCCAAGGTGTATTGGTTAAGATTGAGCCGCACAAACTTAAAGTGCCTCGAGGGGATCGCACCGGCGCGGTTATCGAACCGTATCTTACCGACCAGTGGTATGTAGCGGTAGAGTCACTTGCTAAGCCAGCCATTGAAGCTGTTGAAAGTGGAGAGATTCGTTTTGTGCCTGAAAATTGGAACAAAACCTACTTTCAATGGATGAACAACATCCAAGACTGGTGCATATCAAGGCAGCTTTGGTGGGGACACCGAATTCCTGCATGGTATGACGATAGCGGCAAGGTATATGTAGGGCGCACAGAAGAAGAAGTGCGTGCAAAACACAGCCTTGGCGATGATGTGACGCTTTCACAAGATAACGATGTACTTGATACCTGGTTCTCAAGTGCGTTATGGCCATTTGCAACAATGGGGTGGCCTAAAGAAACCCCTGATTTAGAAACGTTTGTTCCCTCGTCAGTGTTGGTAACAGGCTTTGACATTATTTTCTTCTGGGTAGCCAGAATGATCATGATGACGAAAAAGTTTACCGGCAAAATTCCGTTCAAAGACATCTATATCACAGGTCTCATTCGCGATGAAAGCGGTGATAAAATGTCGAAGTCAAAAGGTAATGTACTTGACCCTATCGACCTGATTGACGGCATCGATCTTGAGTCGCTTGTTGAAAAGCGCACCGCCGGAATGATGCAGCCTCAGCTAGCAGAAAAAATTGTTAAGCGGACCCGCAAACAGTTTCCTGACGGCATTCATGCCTACGGTACAGATGCACTTCGTTTCACGTTTGCTGCAATGGCATCCACCAGCCGTGACATCAACTTTGATATGTCTCGCGTTGAAGGCTACCGCAACTTCTGTAATAAAATTTGGAACGCGTCGCGCTTCGTATTAATGAATACAGAAGAGCACGATACGGGGGCTAACGGCGGCGAGATGGTACTGAGTCTGGCCGATCGTTGGATTTGGGCAAAGTTCCAGCAAACACTCGTTGAGTTTGAAAAGGCATTGTCTGACTACCGTTTTGATATTGCAGCACAAACAATTTACGAGTTTACGTGGAATCAGTTCTGCGACTGGTATTTAGAATTAACTAAGCCGGTACTAAGCAACGACGCGAGTAGCGAGGCTGAAAAGCGTGGAACCCGTCATACGCTCATCAACGTGCTAGAAAGTCTTTTGCGTTTAATGCACCCAATAATGCCATTTATTACTGACACTATTTGGCAGCGTGTTGTGCCTTTAAGTGCGCTTAAAATAGAAGACGGCGCTAGCATCATGGTGCAACCCTTCCCAGAAGTAGACAGCGCTAAGCAAGACGACACGGTTCTCGCTGATATTGAATGGGTGAAGAAGTTTATTGTCGGTATTCGCAACATTCGAGGGGAAATGGATATTTCACCGAATAAGCCGTTAAATGCGTTGCTGAAGAATGTCAGTGACTCCGATGCGCTGCGATTAGACGCTGCGAAAGGCTTCTTAGACAAACTGTCTAAGCTTGAGAGCGTGACTATTTTAACCAAAGACGATACCGCGCCAGCGAGCGCTACCGCGTTAGTGGGGGAAATGGAAATTCTTATTCCCATGGCTGGGTTGATTGATAAAGATGCAGAGCTTGCTCGTATCACTAAAGCCATGGAGAAAGTAGAAAAAGACGTGTCTCGAACTCGCGGAAAGCTGGGTAATGAAAAGTTTGTTAGTAATGCGCCTGAAGCGGTTATTGAAAAAGAGCGCGCAAAATTAGACGAAGGTGAAAAGGCACTGGCCAAGCTTAAAGAGCAGTACGATACTATTGCTGCACTTTAAGTGAATGACTCAGATAACGAATATTCAGGTTAGCTAAAGGACGTTTGTTAACGCTAAGCCTTTTTAAGGCTTAGCTCCTTTCAACGCTTAGCTTCTTTCAACGCCAATGTAACGTTTACCTTTGCTTTAAAGGCTCAGTATTCGAGTTCGTCAGTCTGCTAAATAAACCATAAAAAACGGGGGCTACTGTGCGCTATGCGCGTACAGTCCGCCCCGTTTTTATATATATAAGCTTAATTGTGATACTCGTTTTTGCTATTCCCGTCGTAAACTCAATTCGTTAGGAATTGCGCAAGTTTCCCGGTTAGCGCCTTTTGTTTTATAGGCTTAGTAAGATAGTCATTCATCCCTGCATCAATGGCATTTTGTTTATCTTCTTTCATCGCATTGGCAGAGAGGCCAATGATGACAATGTCGGTAAAGCCTTTCGCTCTAAGTGCTTTTGTCGCCTCGTAACCGTCCATAACCGGCATTTGAACATCCATTAGAATAAGGTCGTATTCCGAAGAGTTTTCAATTTTGCGAATGGCTTGTTGACCATCTTCGGCCACGTCAAAGGTTAGCCCTACGTTGGTCAGCATTTCACCCGTCACAAGTTGATTGATATTGTTATCCTCTACAAGAAGAACATGCCCTTCAAAGAGTACGTTTTTCTCTTCATTTTCTTTGTCTTTTACAATCTGAGATTCCTCAGATGTGTCTTTTGTTATCACCTGCTTAATAAACCGCTCAAATTGAACCGGTGTAAACGGGTGCATAATAAGCGGACTATGCCAAAGGGAGGCATATTTTGCTTGCAGCGCACTACCTGCACTTTCCATCACTAGGCCTACAGATTTGCCTTCTTCAACCAGCGTTTTAAACCAGCTTAAATTTTGCCTGAAGGTAGCAAAGTCGGGGACATCAATAAGGAGATGCGCGGGTAGGTCAGCCTTATCTTTCCCTTGCTCAATCGTCACAATCGACTGTGACGGAAGTTGAAGATGTTGAATATAAGCTTGAGGCAGCAGTGCGCAGTCAGTCACATATAGACTGTCATGAGGTAGCGCTGGGGTTTGATGCAACACGCCTTTCTGCGGATTAATCACTTTAAGCGGAAGGGTGATAACAAATTCGCTGCCTTTACCTAAGGCTGATGTGGCGTGTAGTTCGCCATGCATGAGCTGGACAAGTTGGCTCACAATGGCTAAGCCTAGGCCCGTCCCGCCATAGGTTCTATTTGTTGAGCCGTCTGCTTGCGTAAAGGGTTTAAATATTCGGCTAAGCTGGGATTGGCTCATTCCTATGCCAGTATCAGACACTCGCATAGTCAGATTGAATACGTCACCAGAATCACTTAAAGCGCCGTCAAAATCTATTTCAATGCGTCCTTGTTCGGTGAACTTAACCGCATTATTACCTATATTCATGATGATTTGAGCAATGCGTAAAGGGTCGCCGACAATTTGTGAATACAGAGAAGGGTTGACTGAAAAACGAACTGAAAGGTTTTTTTCTTTCGCCCTAAGCGCAATGACGGCAATTAAATTATCAAACAGTGAATGGAGGGAGAAATTCACTTCCTCAATTTTTAATTCGCCCGCTTCAATTTTTGAAAAGTCTAAAATATCGTTAATCACGCTTAGTAAAATTTGACCGGAATAGGCGGCTTTATCAAGATAGTCTTTCACCGTATTGCTGAGGGGCTGCTTTTGAGCAAGTTCTATTAAGCCAATAATGCCATTCATAGGGGTACGAATTTCATGGCTCATGTTAGCTAAAAAGATGCTTTTTGATGCGGTGGCCTGTTCCGCTTTAAGTTTTGATACTCTCAGTTCGTGATTTAGACGCTCTTGTTCAACATTTAAATTTTGTGCATCTTCTAGTAGCTTTTGGGTTTGCCTGTTCTTATCGCGAAACACCATAGCGGCTCTCGACAGCTTGCCGATTTCATCAATGCGTTTGCTACCGGGAATATTTTCAATTTGCACATCTTGCGAGAGCTTGTTAAAAACACTGGTGATAGATCTTATAGGCCCTAAAATTCTCACTATGGTGAAGATAGCGGCTAAAAGAGCCAATAAAATAGAAAATAGCGAAAAGAGTTCACCGTTTTTCTGCGTTTTTGCTGCAAGTTCATAAGTTTTCATAGTGATCGCATCAGACTGCGCCGATACGTTATTTGCTAACTCGCCACTTAAGTACAGAAACTCTCTCGCCGAGCCAGCCATCACAACATTAACTAAAAACAAATTTCCTTGAGTAATTTGAGTCAGGGTTAAAAAGTCGGCTTTAAGTCTATCCACTCTCGCCGTAATACGCTCAGCTGAGCTATCACTCTCTCCATTCACAATTGATGCAAACGGGCGCAGTGCCTGGTTAAAGGCGTTAACAAAGATGATATCTGGTTTTTGCAGGTATTTAAGCGTGGCGTTTTCGGCAAGAATAAGCTGGTTTTCAATCTTATCAAAAGTAGTCGCGCTTATTTCGCCTTGCTCTACAAGCCGGGTGATGAGGTTTTGTAAGGCAATAATGTTGGCAAGGGTGCCCTCAGAAACTAAGTTATCGCGCTTTGCTCGAGCGTCAACAACTTGAGAAAAGTTATCCTCGTAAGCATCGAGATGCTCACGCATTCGAGTCAGCACATGGTTCTCATCGGACTCTGAATAGACGATGTTTGATTGCGCTAGCGTGTCGAGCTTTACATCTATCGAAGCCATTAAACGAGTGAAACGGGTAATGGCTGAGGAGCTCGCATTTTCTTTAAAAATCAGCACATTTCGCTGTAGGTCGACTACATCACGTTCTAGTTCTTTTACAGTGCCTACCGCAGTAATTGCAGCGCTGGCAGAGTCTACCCCCCGGTTTAATACTGCCTGGTTCTCATGGGCGATATAACTTTGAACAAGTATCAGTGCAATAAGTGCAGCAAGAACGATAACAAGCTGAGTTCGTATTGAGGATAGCATGTAGCGCGAAAGCCTTATTTTTGTTTATCGACTAAGAGGTAATAAATTCGTACCACTTTTGTAGGCTATATTCATAGGTTGGCATTACTGTATTCCAAACTGCCACATTACTAAAGCGGTTTTCGTAACTGCCACCGGTTCGTTGGGCCCCTTTTAAAACGCTTACCTTACCGTCTGTCCCGGTGAGGTTAGAGGATGCGGGTTTACCTTCATACCAATAATCCCACTCAGCACGAGATAGGTATTTTGCTGAGCGCTGAGGATTAGAGATATAGTACCCCTGTCTGGCGATAAATGCGCCAGGCCAGCCCGACAACCACCAGTTCATATATTCATAGGCTACGTCTTTACTGCGCCCTGTGGAGGCAGAGGAGAGGCACATCACGCCATGCCATCCGCGATACCCTTCTTTAGGCGTAGCAAAGGTGACTGGTATATCTTGCCCGTTGAGTGCTGACACCGCAGGCGAAAACATACTTTCAATAGCCACTCTGCCACTTTTCATAAACTGCACCGATTCGGGTACGGAAGTCCAAAAACCATTAAAGTGGTTAAGCTGCATGAGTTCGATTAACACACTGAACAAGCTATCAAGTTCTTGTTCGGTCATGGCGCCCACATCATTGAATGTCACAAAGCCTTTAGCTTGGGCGGCTAGCGCTAAGTCAAAAAGGCCAATAGTGGGGTCGTTAACAATGGCAACGTTTCCCGAGTAACGGCTATCTAGCAGCCATCCCCAGCTCTCAGTCTCGCCTTGCATATCTTTAGGTAAACGTCTTCTGTCGTAACCAAAAGAGTCTACGTTGTGTACGTAGGGTAGAAAGCTTACTTCATCCGTAGAGTTAGCACCTAACGTGCCATCACTTTGGATATTTAAAATTTTATGGGGGGCATCTCCAGCTCCCATTCGGGCATCCGCGGTGAGTTTGCCAGTTTTAGACAGGTTGTTAATTTCCCCCCAATATCCAATGCGTTTTTTCTGAATAGGCTGAATAGCACCTGCGCGCCACAGCACGCCTATACTATTAGACCATTGCTCGTACAAATCGAAAGAAGTAGGGTCCATCGATGCTTTTTGCAGTACGGTTGCACTGCCGCCTGGCTCAAACTGAATATTAATACCCAAATCTTCCATTGCCTGCTGTCTTATGGCTTCTTGAAGCGTTACGTGGGTTCCCATTACCTTAAGTGTTGGTTTAGGCTTACCAATGGCAAAGGGGGCAACGCCGGCGGTGATGCCAAGCGCGAGGCTTCCTTTGATCACGCTGCGGCGAGTGAAGACAGATGGTGTACTTTTCTTTTGTGTCATGTCCCTACTATCACTTTCAAAGCATTAACTTTTTATAGTGTGGCACTGATTTATTAAAGTTACCAACAGGTTTTGAAACGAGGGCGTGTCCTAGCGTTTAAGTCAATTTCGTAACGCACCCGCTGCAAAAATTCTCAGCCCTGCTGCGCTAATAATAAAACAAAGCGCGAGCCACGACATGGAACCACCGTGTTCTTCAACAATTACGACTGTGTCTTCTACAATATACTCGTTGGTTTCACTTTCTAGCGGTACGAAAGCAAACTCAGCGTTGTCGTAACCGTCAGAGAACGCTACAAGCTGCTCAGTTTGCGCATCGTACAGTTCTAGTAAAATGTCGTAATCGTAAGAGGGAAATCCCGACACTAAGGTACTTTCTATCACAAAGCTGTCGCTTGAGTCTTCGCCAAAAATAAAGAATTCTGATGACACATGTATTGCGTCATAGACGCCGTTTTGACCCAAATAAAGCACTGCGTAGACAGGCGCGTCGACAAAAATTGTGTCGGCATCAAATTCCACCGAAAACGTAGAGAAGTAGCCGTCGTAATCTAAATCATGCTGCAGGCTTACCCAGCTATCGTAAATCCAAAACTCATTCACACTGCTAATAACAATATCACTTGATGATTTTGTTGTGTTTGCATGCTGCTCAACACGGGCAGCTTGTTTTGAGCCAATGAGTGAGGTGTTTGGAATACTCATTGTAGAGACGGCGTTAGCTTCAGCGTCGCTTTCATACTTGCCAGACTGAGTTGGCAACGCTTCAGCGTTAGCTTGGCTTGGAGCTTGAGGCGCTTCTTTCCCGCTTGCATGCTCGCTTACTTGATCACTTTTATCCTTTACGGCGGATTGTTCTGCCCCAATATAAGGCTGATCGTAGCGGTACTCTTTAGACGTTACCGTTTTTTTAGCAGAGGTGCTTGCTGCAGCACTCTCTTCAGTATTTTCCGCATTGGCGTATGTCACAGGTAGTGCTAAAAATGTGAGTGCCGATAATACTTTAAAAAGGGGAGTGCTAACGCCTGGCTTGCTTCTTCTATTAATGGCGCTGCTATGAGAACTGTTGCTGCATGGGTTACGTCTACAAGAAGCAGCTTTGGGTAGTGCGGTGACAACAGATAATAATTTCATGTGTACATCCTTTTCCAATCAATAATGACATTGTCATTGTTGACGGAAAAAGATGAACCAAAGCTGAAGCGAAACTTAATAGCTGGATTTTACGGCTAGCTAGCGCTTTTTTTACCTATTAACGCTAGCGAGTTACCGTGGGTAAATAGAAAGGGTGCTAGTCGTTTAAGTGGTGGTATTCTTCTTCACCTTCACCATCCATTACGCCGTCTTCTCGAGGCTCAAAATAGGTGCCCCAACCGTCGTAGGTAACATCGTGCTTGTCGGCTATCTTTAACAGCTTATCAATGTCTTCGTTAAGCAGGTTGATATCGAGTTTGCGTTCCACCACAGCGTCGAAGCAAAACACTTCCTCGCCATCGTCTAGCACTAATTCTTCGGCATCAGAAACCTCAAAGCCCGCTTTAAAAGCATCTACGGCTGCTTTTTCTAGCACATCGAAGTCGGTACTCGCAAAATGATGTTCAATGGCGTAATCGGCATCGGCTTGGCTGCCATCTTCTAGCAGTGCATCAATCGTTTCTTGATTGAATTCATACCACTCTTCTCTTTCGTCAAATTGATTCATTTTTTCGGCCTAACCTATGCATTGAAATTGGCTGCAAGTTTACCTGCTTTTCTCTAAATCATCGACCTGCTCATTCAACTGTTCGAACTTTTCTTTCATTTGCTCGTTAAATATTCCCATCCACTCTTTAATAGAGTGCTCTTCGGTTAAAGGCTGGGGAGCGCTAATGTCGATAAGAACGATGCCGTTGTTCCACTTATTCCAGCGAACCTTCTTGTGTAGGTTGCTCGCCGTCACCATCACCACTGGCTCATTGGTGGTTTTTGCCAAACGAAACGCGCCTTGTTTAAAAGGCAAGATTCCTCGCCCATTACTGCGGGTGCCCTCTGGAAACAGCCACACTGAGGTTTTCTTTTTGGCAATGCGGTTTGCAGCGATATCGAGGGTGTTTCTGGCTGCGCCAGAGTTTTTGCGGTCTATCATGATGTTGCCTGATAGCCAGTATATTTGACCGAAAATAGGGATCCACTTGAGGCTTTTCTTACCAATGGTGACAACCCCGGGGAGTGCGGCTTTGCAAATGGTCATTATGTCGAAACTATTTTGATGATTCGCGATAAACACATAGGGCTCATTCAGTTTCACCGCTGGATCTCGTTTGATAATAATTGTTAAGCCCACAACCTTGGCCATTTGAGAATACAGTGCACCAGCGGCCTGAACGTTATCTTTGTGAAACGGGCGTAAAATACAGACGAATAGCAGCACTAGGTTAATAACCAAGAATGCGATAAGAAGAATGGGAATACGAAACAATGCTATCAAAACAACTCCTAGCGAATAATTGTGCGCGCAGTATAGAAGAAATTTCAGCGTACACTTGTCCGATGAGTTTTTATAGTGAAGTTTCTAATGTAGTCTACACTTAACGGCTGCGCCTCGTGACTTTGTGCGTTACACAGGTTTAGCTCAACATGGGTGTGTTTCAATGTGTTTTTAAAGCAATCAAGGTGGCAAACCGCTTAAATTCAAAATCATGCTGTCAGCAAAAGTAAACACGGCCTAAGCGAATTGCGTTAAAACGATGTTTTATCACCTTTAGTATGAAGCATTTTTATCGATAGCCCATTACAATAGAGAAGATCGTGCATCCTAACCGTAGTTGGTACCAATAAGTATGTTGACATTTACCCCTGACGAACTAGAAGAAGATATTCTTGCAGATCTCATGGAAGAAATTAACGAACTCTATGAGTCAAGTGAGCAAACGTTAATCGAACTTGAGCTACGCCCTGCAGACAACGAATTGCAACGGGCTCTGTTTCGCTCAATCCACACTATTAAGGGCGACTTAGGGCTAGTTAACTTTTCTCCTATGATCCCACTTCTGCAGCACGTAGAAGACTTACTCGACTTTCTTCGCAAAGGCCAAGTTGATTACACCAGCACCATGAGCGATCTAGTTCTGTTAACCATGGACAGGGTGAAAGCGTTTGTTGAAGAAGTGATGCAGCGGGGTAAAGCTGACTATGACAACACGCTTCACGAGCAGTTAGTGCTTGCGATAAGTCGAGTGTCACCCGAAAACTCAACTGAACACGAGCGCCTGCTTACCGACGCAGTATTACTGTTAAATCCGGCTCTCGATGTAGCAAAAAATGACAGCACTGCGACTACCGCAGGCCAAGTAAAAGCCCCCGTACTGGCATCCACGGGTATTCCAAAAGACATTAGCAGTGAAAAGAAGCAAGATGTCTTGTTCTTTAGAGAACTAATGCAAACGGTAGAGCGCCGTTCAAACTTCTGGGCGGGTAAGGGCGATCGCATCGCTAAACTGGCTATGTATATCAACGACGTTGCTGATAATATCATTGATGAAGACCAGCTCGCGGTGGCCAGCTATGTTCACGACTTTGGCATGGCGTTTATGCCCATGAAGTTGCTCACCAAGGGCGATACCTTGAGTGAAAACGAGTTTAATTTGATGCGTTCTCACGTTTACAAAAGTGCCCGATTGCTGGAGCATTTAGACGAATGGGATTTAGCGAGAAAGATTGTTATGCAGCACCATGAGCGTACTGATGGTTCAGGATACCCTCTGGGCTTAAAAGAAGACGATATTTGTGAAGGCGCAAAGCTGTTAGCAATTATTGATACGTATGATGCCCTAACGCATGCCAGAGCGCACAGTGAAGACAAAGTAATGTCGAAAAAAGACGCGGTTATTCATATCAATAAACAAGCGAAAGGCCAGTTCAGTATGAAGTGGGTACGCTTATTTAATCAAGGCATGACGGGCTTATTAACAAAAGGGCATTAAGCCCTTTTGTTACTCTTGTGTAGAATATAAGAAAACTTTTGAGCAATACGCCCTAGTTAATCCCAAGCTCTTTTAATTTACGAGTAAGAGTATTGCGCCCCCATCCCAATCGCTTGGCCGCCTCTTGTTTATGACCGTGGGTGTGCTGAAGCGCACGCTCTAGCATCACTTTTTCAAATGTCAGCATGGCGTCGTTTAGTATGTCATTGCGGCCATCTCTTAGCTGTTTGTCTGTCCAATTAGCAAGAAGCTCGGGCCAGTCGCCCACGGTTGCGGCAGCGGTTTCGACACTACCATCGCTGTGAATTTCAGGGGGCAAATCGCTCGGTATGACTTCCTGCCCGCTTGCCATTACGGTAAGCCAGCGACATACGTTCTCTAGTTGCCTAACGTTACCGGGCCACGGTAATTGCGACATAACTCGCTCAGCGTTTTTGCTAATGCTTTTGGCGTCAACATCGAGCTCTTTTGCAGCGCGACGCAAAAAGTGACGAGTCAGCAGCGGAATATCTTCCCGGCGCTCAGAAAGTGAGGGCAGGTGCACACGAATTACGTTGAGACGGTGAAATAAATCTTCGCGAAACTTACCTTCAGCAACCCTAATTTCTAAATTTTGATGGGTTGCTGCAATAATTCTTACATCAACGCTCACCGATTGATGACCACCGACTCGGTAAAACTGGCCATCAGCAAGCACCCTTAAAAGCCGGGTTTGCACGTCTAACGGCATGTCGCCAATTTCATCGAGAAACAGAGTTCCACCATCGGCCTGTTCAAATCTTCCTTGGCGGGCTGCTTGTGCACCGGTAAACGCCCCTTTTTCGTGCCCGAATAATTCAGACTCTACGAGGTCAGCGGGAATGGCTGCCATGTTTAATGCAATAAACGGCTTGTGTGAGCGTGGACTGTGTCTGTGAAGGGCATGAGCAACAAGTTCCTTACCTGTTCCAGATTGCCCGTTTATGAGCACACTGATTGATGAGCGCGAAAGTCGGCCAATAGCGCGAAAGACTTCCTGCATTGCAGGGGCTTCACCAATGATTTCAGTGACCACTTCATCAGGCTGTACCTTAGTGGCTGAAGACTGCTCTCTGGAATGATCTAATGCACGTTGGGTCAGTGTTACGGCTTCATCTATATCGAAGGGTTTCGGTAAATACTCAAACGCACCTTTTTGATAAGCGTTCACAGCGCTGTCTAAATCTGAATGCGCAGTCATAATAATAACCGGAAGCAACGGATGAGAGCTGTGTACTTCATTTAATAACGTCATGCCATCCATCTGCGGCATACGTATATCCGATATAATCACTTCAGGGGCTTGACCGCTTTGGATTTGACGTAGCAAGTCTTCAGGGTTTTCAAAACTTAAGCAGCTGATATCTGCTGCCTGTAAGGCTTTTTGCAGCACCCAACGAATTGAACTGTCGTCATCGACAATCCATACCGATTCATTCGTCATCGCCTGTCTCCTTGCTGTTAATTGGAATGTATATCACGAATTTTGTATAACCCGGGTGGCTATCCACATCTATCTTGCCGCCGTGATGGTTAATAAGGGTTTGCGATATTGATAACCCTAAGCCTGATCCATTCTGCTTACTGGTTACCATGGGATAAAATAACGTGTCCTTGATATCTGCTGGAATACCCGGCCCGTTATCGATAATCTTAACTTTAGCCACTAATGCATGGCGCTCTGACTGAATGGTCATCTGGCGCTCGATACGCGTGATCAATTGAATTTCTGGGTTTGGCGTATTGTGCTCGTTTAACGCCTGAATGCTGTTTCTGACGATGTTCAACACTGCCTGCTGAATCATATCCGGATCGATTCTTAGATCGGGAATACTCGGATCGTAATCCCTAATAATTGATATTGGATTTACCGAGTCTACCAACATCAGGCTTCGAACTTTCTCTAGCGCTTGATGCACGTTACTCATCTCGAAGCGGGGAAGGGAATTCGGGCCTAACAATCTGTCAACTAATGTTCGCAAGCGATCAGATTGCTCAATAATCATGCGGGTGAATTCTTTATGCTGCTCGGGTAGCTCTTTTTCTAGAAGCTGGGCTGCGCCGCGAATGCCCCCTAACGGGTTTTTGATTTCATGAGCTAGGCCTCGCACAAGTTCTCGCGCCGCATAATGTTGGGCGTTTTGCAGGTTTTCTCGGGTAATTCGCTTTTGCTGATCAATTCTTTTAACTTCAAAAAGTAGGCCGGGCCCATTTGCCGTAGTGATATTTGTTACGGTTAAATCAACAGACACATAGCGGTTATCTTTAAACGCGAGCTTTATTTCGTTTTCAGTAAAGTCTTCGCCTTTTCTTATAGCCGCTTTAAGTCGTGTGGTTTCAATAGTATCAGGCAAAAAGAAGTCTGGCAGAAAGTGCCCTTGAAGTTGTTTCATCCCTGTTTCAAATAGCGCCTCACCAGCATGGTTGGCGTAAACAATGCGCAGGCTCCTATCAACGGTAACGAGCGCTGTGTTTAAACTATTTAATAGCAGCTGTGTCTCTGACTCGGTAGATACCATCCGAGCATGTCTCCTTTGCACCAAGTTTGTGCATTGTAGCGTACAGCTAAGAAGACCGCCTCGAATTCTCTCAAAAAATATTTTGAATGAACCGCCGTGGTGCGCTTGTTTGCAAGGACTGCACGCTAGTTGTTATTAATAAACACCGATGCCTGATGTAGATAAAGGGTTTGTATAGGAGACGATGCAAGAGTCTTGCCCGTATTGTTAGTAAGTTCAACTTTATAATCGTGTGCTCCACGATTGATACCTTCTAGCTTAAATATACCCGAAGAGTTGCGCTGAATTGGGGCGCCATCAAACACTAAGCGATACAAAGGCGCCTTTGATGCACTGTTTTGCGACGCTTTTATTACAAAGTCTCCCGCATTGTTTCTAATCGTGGCTTCGGGAGCGGGGCTGGTAATACTGACGCTGTAGTCTGGCTTTTTCTTTGTAATTTTACTTTTTTGTGGTTTAGGTACTTTCATTGCAGACACCACATTGCGGGTTTTTACATCGAGTTCAACGATATCTGCATTAGGTGGTGGCGTATCGGTATAGGTCACTGAGCCGTCTTCGTTAACCACCTTATATATTTGTGGGGCGCTCTTGGCGGGTGGCTGTTCTGGTGCATTTTGAGCATCTTGCCATGCTAGTGCGCTTTGCGTACTCAGGAGCAAACAGCATGACGACAACGATAAAAGCTGCATAGCGCGTTTTGTTAGATGAGTCATGATAGTTATTCCTGAAAGTAGTGTGTCTTCATAATAGATAATGTTTGGACAATAAAAAAGCCCGCATAAGCGGGCTTTAATAGTTGTTCTAATAAAATATCTGTGTAGATACGATATTAAACGCTGTAGTACATGTCGAACTCGATAGGGTGAGTTGTCATGTTAAGCGTTGTGACTTCTTCTGACTTAAGGTCGATATACGCATCAATCATGTCATCTGTCATTACGCCGCCAGCAGTAAGGAACTCACGGTCACTATCCAGTGCGTCTAGCGCCATTTCTAGTGAACTCGCCACTGTTGGAATTTCAGCTGCTTCTTCTGCCGGTAGGTCGTACAAGTCTTTATCCATAGCATCGCCAGGGTGGATCTTGTTTTTGATACCGTCAAGGCCAGCCATAAGCATTGCAGTAAATGCAAGGTACGGGTTACCTGTTGGGTCAGGGAAACGAACTTCGATACGGCGTGCTTTGTCGCTTGTTACATAAGGAATACGAATAGATGCAGAACGGTTACGTGCAGAGTAAGCAAGCATTACCGGTGCTTCGAATCCAGGTACAAGACGCTTGTACGAGTTAGTTGATGCATTAGCAAACGCGTTAATTGCACGAGCGTGCTTAATGATACCGCCAATGTAGTAAAGCGCTTCTTCAGAAAGACCAGCATACTTGTCGCCCGCAAAAATGTTTTTGCCATCTTTAGAGATAGACTGGTGGCAATGCATACCAGAACCGTTGTCGCCAACAAGTGGCTTAGGCATAAAGGTCGCTGTTTGGCCGTATGCGTGTGCCACATTGTGAACTACGTACTTGTACACTTGAATTTCGTCGGCTTTCTTAACAAGAGTGTTAAATTCACACGCGATTTCGTTTTGACCAGCAGTCGCTACTTCGTGGTGATGAGCTTCAATAACAAGGCCCATCTCTTCCATAACCATACACATTGCAGCGCGGATATCGTGTGCTGAATCTACTGGAGGCACTGGGAAGTAACCGCCTTTCACACCTGGGCGGTGGCCCATGTTTCCGCCTTCAAACTCTTCGCCGGAATTCCACTTTGCTTCTGATGAATCAATTTTGTAGAACGAACCCGCCATGTCAGTATGGAAGCGAACGTCGTCAAACAAGAAAAACTCCGGCTCTGGACCAAAGAATACCGTGTCACCGATACCTGTTGATTTAAGGTACTCTTCTGCGCGGCGAGCAACAGAACGTGGGTCGCGCTCGTAACCTTCCATAGTAGTAGGCTCTACGATATCGCAACGAATGTTAACTTGCGTTTCTTCTGCGAAAGGGTCAACTACGCAGCTGTCTGCGTCTGGAAGAAGAACCATGTCAGATTCGTTGATACCTTTCCATCCGGCGATTGAAGAACCGTCGAACATTTTTCCTTCTTCAAAGAAATCGTCATTAACTTGGCTCGCAGGAATAGATACGTGTTGTTCTTTACCTTTAGTATCGGTAAAACGTAAATCGATAAACTTCGCTTCGCTTTCTTTAATCAGCTCTAATGCCTTTTCTATTGACATCGTGTCCTCCAGGTTTAATGTAAAAATGCAGAGCGATCAGGCTCGCTCCAACAGTGAAAATGTGAAAGCGATAATCATGCCATCTATCCAACCGCCGTATTTTGTGACGTGAGAAAGGATAAATACGGAATTTATGATTCCTGCTGCACTATTTTGGTGCCAAATGGCTGCTTTTTGGTGCAGCGTGCAGGCGCCTAGAGATTTAGACTAGAATACTTTTTCATCCCTTTCCACCGTTTTTCAAGTGCGCGCGGAATTATGGTGCGAGGTAAATCGGGCTAAAGGCCTTTAAAACCATAAGGTAACTGTAAACATTCACTGCAAAGTAAAAAAAGATGCGCAAACGGCGCGTTTTTTCTGTACAATCCGCGCAAAATTTCCATCTGCATTTTTGCACGAAATCTCATGCATACCGTGTTGGTATGTATCGATTTATACAGGCTCTATATAAGCATGAATACCACTGATATAAGTAAGTTGCGTAATATCGCAATCATCGCCCACGTTGACCACGGTAAAACTACCTTGGTAGATAAGCTTCTTCAGCAATCTGGAACGTTGGAATCTCGCGGCGTACAAGAAGAGCGCGTTATGGACTCGAACGACATCGAGAAAGAACGTGGTATCACCATCTTGGCGAAAAATACTGCAATTAACTGGCAAGATTACCGTATCAACATTGTTGATACTCCTGGACACGCTGATTTCGGTGGTGAAGTAGAGCGTGTAATGTCAATGGCTGACTCAGTGCTGCTGCTTGTTGACGCCCAAGAAGGTCCAATGCCGCAAACGCGCTTTGTTACTCAAAAAGCGTTTGCTCAAGGCCTTAAGCCTATTGTTGTTATCAACAAAATCGACAAGCCAGGCGCTCGTCCTGATTGGGTAATGGATCAAGTATTTGATTTGTTCGATAACCTTGGTGCTACTGACGAGCAGCTTGATTTCCAAGTTGTTTATGCTTCTGCACTAAACGGTTGGGCGTCTAACGATGCTGACACACCGTCAGAAGATATGACTCCGCTTTTCCAAACTATTGTTGACCAAGTTGCTGCACCAGATGCTGATGCCAACGGTGGTTTCCAAATGCAGATTTCACAGCTAGATTACAACTCGTATGTGGGTGTAATCGGTGTAGGTCGTATCAGCCGCGGATCAGTTAAAACTAACCAACAGGTAACTATCGTTACTGCTGATGGTAAAACGCGCAACGGAAAAGTTGGCCTAGTATATGGCTACCTTGGTCTAGACCGTCACGAAGTAGACAGCGCGAATGCGGGCGATATCATCGCTATCTCTGGTCTTGGTGAACTGAAAATCTCTGACACAATTTGTGACGTTAATGCCGTTGAAGCACTTCCACCACTATCGGTAGATGAGCCAACAGTAACCATGACGTTCCAAGTAAATACATCACCTTTTGCTGGTAAAGAAGGTAAGTATGTAACGTCGCGTAACATTCTTGAGCGTTTGAACGACGAGCTTGTTCACAACGTTGCACTACGTGTTGAAGAAACGGCTGATCCGGATAAATTCCGCGTATCAGGTCGTGGTGAACTTCACTTAGGCATATTGATTGAAAATATGCGTCGTGAAGGCTACGAGCTAGCTGTTTCTCGCCCAGAAGTAATTCTGAAAGAAGAAGACGGTAAAACAACTGAACCGTTTGAAACACTGACCGTTGACTGTGAAGAACAGCATCAGGGTTCTATTATGGAGCAGCTTGGTCTTCGTAAAGCAGAAATGACTGATATGTCTCCAGATGGAAAAGGTCGTGTTCGTATCGACTTCATTATTCCAAGTCGTGGTCTTATCGGTTTCCAAACAGAATTTATGACCATGACCTCTGGTTCTGGTTTGCTATACCATTCATTCGACCACTACGGCCCTTACAAAGGCGGCATTATTGGTAAGCGTAAAAACGGTGTTCTAATTGCCAACGCTAACGGTAAAGCACTAACTAACGCATTGTTTAACCTTCAAGAACGTGGTCGTTTGTTCATCGGTCATGGTGTTGAAGTTTACGAAGGTATGGTTATCGGTATTCACAGCCGTGACAATGACCTAACGGTAAACGCCTTGAAAGGTAAGCAGCTTACTAACGTTCGTGCCTCTGGTACTGATGAAGCGCAAACACTTGTACCACCAATCAAAATGTCTCTAGAGCAAGCTTTAGAGTTCATCGATGAAGATGAATTGGTAGAAGTTACGCCTGTATCTATTCGTATTCGTAAGAAGTTGCTTACAGAAAACGAACGTAAGCGTGCATCACGAGCGCCAAAATAGTTAACGCGATAACCTCATCGCTTAAATGTTAAAAAATGCCAACCTCGTGTTGGCATTTTTGTTTTTGCTTCTCTAATATTTGAATGCAGGGTGCTTAAAACGATAACGTTTAAAGCTATGATGTTTGAAAGCATGGCGTTTAACAGTACGATATTTAAAAGCGCAGTGGTTGAAAGAATTGGCAAACTTCTACCAAAGGCGAGTAGCCATTTTGGCTATTTGACCTTACACTTTAAGCTATTGTTGCTATGGACTGCCTAACTAAAGGGCATTTTTGAGAGGTTTGTAATGCTATCTGTCGCCGTTATTGAAGATGATCTCGTCACTCTCGATTTAATCACTGTCACTCTTGAAACTGAACTTAATGCGACGGTTTATCCATTTAGCAGAAGCAAATTAGCCCGAGATTTTCTGTTACAGCAAACCCCCGATTCTCTCAATCTGGTTATAAGCGACCAGGTCATGCCTGATTATGACGGGTTAAGCCTGTTAAAGGTATGCCGTGCGAAAGGGTTAGATATTCCTTTTCTGCTGATAAGCGCCGACCCGAATAAGGCGCTTGTGTTAGCGGCTGTAAAGCTAAAGGTCGCTGGCTTCCTCGCTAAACCAATTAGAATGGAAGAACTTGTGGCAACCTCTAGCAAAGTGACAGCAGCGTTAAATTAAGCAATTGCTAACCTCGATTCTCTTCATTACTTGCCAGCTAGTCCTAATTAAGTACAAATTGTTATAGGGAAACTTGGTGTTTGCCCTAGTTTCTCATGATGCAAAAATTTACACTCAACGCATAACTTTCTCGGCAACAGGATGTAGTGTGAGCGCATTATTTGATAATACTCCTTCTCGTAAAGATACCCATTCATTTAAATGGCAGAAATATAAGGGCAAAGACATTATTCCGGCTTGGGTAGCGGATACTGAATTTTCTTGTGCCCAGCCCATACTCGATGCCATTTCGGCGCAAGTTGCACATGGCAACATGGGTTACATGCTTCCTGCACAACACACCAGTGCTATTAATGCAGTAATCCGTTGGTTAAAAGAAAAACACGATTGGCATATTGAACCTGAATGGTTGGTATGGACGCCAGGTGTGGTGCCGGCGTTTAACACAGCGTGTAAAGCATACTGCAATGCGGGTGACAAAGTACTCATTCAAACCCCTAACTACCCGCCGCTTTTAGCTGCTCCCAAGCTCAACGGATTAGAGCGGGTGGATATTGGTACGGTTATCGACTCTACAAGTGATGGTGATAATCCCCGTCACACACTCGATTTTGATGCCCTTGAACGCGAAGCTGCCGATCCAAAATGTACGCTCCTTATTTTGTGTAACCCCATGAACCCTGTAGGTACGGTGTTAACACAAGCGGAAATAGACCGAATAGCTGATATTTGCAGCAAAAATAATGTGAAACTGTGTTCTGATGAGATTCATTGCGATCTCATTTTAGAGGAAGGGAGGAAGCATATTCCAGCCGGTCGCGAAGCGTCACTCGCTGACAACAGCGTTACCCTTATGGCGGCAAGTAAAACGTTCAATATTGCAGGTCTTGGAACGTCTTTCGCCATCATTCCAAGTAGAGCCCTTAGACAGTCATTCACTAACGCGGCAGCAGGCATTGTCCCGTGGGTCAATGTGATGGGCTTAGCCGCCACTGAAGCAGCTTTCACACAATGTGACGACTGGCATGAGCAAGAACTTGACTACCTTCGTGGCAATCGAGACAGAGTGTTTGAGGCTATCAATAATATCGACGGGCTTAGCATGCTCAAAGCGGATGCTACTTTTTTGGCATGGGTCGATGCAAGTGGGCTAGGCGTTGACAATGTGCAAACGTGGGCAGAACAAAAAGGGGTGGGTCCATCTCCGGGCATAGACTTTCACAAGGCTGACCATTTTCGAATAAACTTTGGCTGTAGTCGTGCCATGTTAGAGGATATATTGGCTCGTCTGGGCGCTTAGAAGATTATATAAAAGAGCATATAAAAGAGCATTTAGAAAGAACGTCTAAATTAGCCCTTGCGCTATAAGTTAAACGAAGAGAGCCTTGTTAACAAAGCCTTGTCATCACGACAAGGCTTTGTTTTTTGGTGATACTGAGTTGCGTGAAATTGTGTTGATATCACGTTGGTATAACTCGCTGCGCCTGTTTTGTCCATGGTGCAGCTAAACCTTTTATAAAGCTCAAAGTGCTTTTATAAAAAGTAGACTAGCTAAAAACATTGATCAATTTATAGCAGCCCAACCCTACAACGGTGCTCACCACAATAATACCGGCAGCATTGCTCTTCCATGAGTTCTTAAACGCGCCTAAAGCCTGACTTTTATTCATAACTACCAGTAGAAAAATAGCGATAACAGGAAGTAACAGCGCGTTAGTCGCCTGGGCGAACAATATGGCTGGTAAAGGTTTAAAGCCAAGAGCGGCCACACTTACCCCAACCAAAATAATCGCCATCCACACCGCTTTGAAGCTTTTGCTCTTCATGTCATCGCTTAAGCCTAATGCACCTGTTACAGCATAGGCCGCAGCTAACGGTGCGGTAATCGCGCTAGTTAAACCCGCTGAGAATAAACCTAAGGCAAAGAACCACTGCGCTTTATCACCAAGAACCGGCTTTAGCTGCTCACCCATATTACTAGCATCCATGGTGGCGGCTTGATTGAAAAATGCCATCATAGCGGTTGCCATTACAATAAGCGTAATAAGGCCGCCCATGCTAATGGCTCTTGCTGACTGGCTTCGACAGGCCACAACCGCCTGTTGCTTATCTTGTCCCTTAGAGGATTTAGCGACCAGGCTAGCGTGCAAAAATAAATTGTAGGGGACAATGGTTGTACCGATTAACGCCAGCACGGTAGTAATGGCGTCGCTATTAAGTTTTGGTGATGTTAACTGGCTGAACATAGCCGATAGGTCGGGTTTGGCTACGAGTAGGGTTATTAAAAATACCCCAGCCATAATAAAGACCAAATAGACCAACACGGTTTCTATCCACTGGTAGCTACCAGAGTACAGTAGAATAATGGCAATGGCGCCTAAAATACTGGCCCAGGGGCCAATACCAATACTGACAAATGCATCAAGACCAATAGCGGCTCCTGTTAAGTTTCCAGATTCGTAAGCGGCATTTCCAATACCAATGGCACTCACAATAAGCACAACAAACAAGGTTTTCAGCCACGGCTTATAGGCCATGTCTTTCATAGCACCGGCAAGGCCTTGACCCGTTGCAACACCGAGTCGAGCGGCCATATCTTGCAAAACAATTGTTGCGAAAACAGAAAAAATCAGCGCCCATACAAGGTGAAAACCAAAGTTTGCGCCTGCTAAGCTGGCGGTGGTAACAGTGCCGGGGCCAATAAAGGCGGCTGCGATGATATATCCTGATTTATCTTTTGCCATTTGCAACGACTCTTAGTTATGTTTTGCCAGGGCGTGTTTATCTTTGTTGTACGAGTTTTGGGCTAAATGGAAGCATTTTAATCCCGAAACAGTCCTGTAGGCCTAGTGGGCTAAGTCAAAGGGCCCAAATAAAAAAGCGGCGACAAAGAGTAAAATGCTTCCATTTAGCCCCCTTCGGGCAGCGCCTGTGAGCTATTTATCCTGCGTTAAATGGTTTTGATTTAGCCCGCTAGACCTTCAACCATTCGCCTTGTCTAAATAGCTCACAGACCGCTGCGAAAATGTACAGCAAAGTTCAACACGCCCTAGTATGATAACAGCTAGACAGACAATAGGTAGACAGGGCCGAAACATAAAAAGCAGTCTGCGCTATTTGATATCAATGTTAAAAAAGGCGCGCAGCCTAACGTTTCAAAAATCATAACGCAAACGAAAATGAGAAGACGCCGTGAATGAGCCATTACCGATAGAAATTATAAAACCTGTAATAGAACAAGACAGTTTTTGCAGCGTGTTACCTTGCGTAGAGAAGGTGGATGGAATGATCTTTGCCGTTGCAGCATGTCCTGAAATTCCGATGCCAGAACAATGGATGCCTTGGCTTATTCAAAGTGGCTCTAGTCGATTAGTAGACAGCGATGTGGATATTTTGGCCGATACACTGATGAATGGCTTGCGTTCTCATTTAGACTATATGCGCCAAGGCCGTATTGCACTGCCGCCTTATTGTGTGGATGGTGTTGAGTCTAAAGGTGACACCAAACGGCCAAGCTATGCACTATCACAATGGCTAACCGGTTTATTGTTCGTTCACAAAAACGTGGAATCAGTATGGCAAAACGCGTGGCAACAAGCAGAAAAAAAGGAGAGTAATGCTGAAACGAGCTCAGGTGAACCACCGGAAGCACGACTTACGCGGTGTTTGAAGATGTTTTCAACGCTGGCCAACATAGAGTTAGCGTATCAGCAAAGACGTGCAGATCAAGTCGCTCAACTTAGTGAGAACTTGCCTTTACTTATGCAGCAATTACCTGCATTACTTAAAGACTACACCAACCTTGCCGGTGATTTGGCGTGCGCTCTGCCCAATCAGTTCGAGACCTTTAGTAAGTCGACGGAGAATACGTCAACTGACAATCAGTCTTAGGTCATAAGTCTTAGGGCTCAGCCCTTGTAGTGACAGCTAGCGATGTCGTTGTTGAAGGCATTTGTCACTCAGAGTTTGTTTGAGTGACGTAGTGTAGGTATCGAGCGCTATTTTCGCCTCTTCATACTGCTGATTAAGTGATATCGAGTTGGGCTCACGCATGAGGGCTTTAAATGCAATGTCGGTTTGCTTCAATAACTCTTTCAAGTGTTGATTACTGTCGTCCATGGTCTTCCCTGTATTTTAGCGTTACGTACGAACGTGAAGCTCGTGTTCCTAAGCATTGCTGCAAATAATGTAGTACTAGGGCAACGTGCCCTAGTCACTGTCAGCCTCTTTATCATAGACCCAGGATTTGAGTATGACACTGTAATTGAACGCATTAAGCTGCAATAAGTCGAACTTTCTTCATCCCATCTTTCTCGCCGCTTATTGTCTTAATCATTTACCTTGCTCTCTGTGTAGGGTGAGGTGCCTATGCAGGGTTAGATGTTAAAAAGGTTTCAAAATAGCAAGGCATACCACTGCGAAGATAATTAATACCGGCGCTTCATTTAAAATGCGATAAAAGCGTGGCGTGTGAATATTTTCATCGCGAGCAAATTGCTTCATTAATTTAAATAAATAGAAGTGATAGCCATAAATGGCAAGTAAAAGAAGAATTTTTATATGTAGCCATCCCGACGCTTTAAACCATGCGCCGCCATAACTTACGATAAGCGCAATGCCAAAGGCCAGTGTGAGTAGCGCAAAGGGGGTGACAAAATACCAAAGGCGTCGTTCCATGACTTTAAATTCGTCTTTCACTAACTGCGACGTCGTCGTGGCGTGATACACGAAAAGGCGAGGCAGATAAAAAAGGCCAGCCATCCACGCCAACATAAAAAAGAGGTGAAGCGCCTTAAACCATAAAATGTGCATACTAGTAATTTGCCTTCTGTAAAAAGCTTTGGAGAATATTCCAGGTAATAACGCCAATGATATCGTTATAGTCTTGGTCGTAAATATAAACTGCGCCAGAACGCGATTTTTTAAGATGTTCATACACTTCATGCAGTGTCGACTGTGCGCTGAGGCCTTCCATTTGGTAATAGCTAAGCGCTGTAGCGTCGTGCTCCAAGCTCACATTGTATTGTACTAGCTTGTACTGAACATCAATTTCAAATTTAGACTGCTGAACCACTATTTTGGTTGGCTCTTTTTCCAAATGATCGGTCAGCGCTTTCTCTGGCGCATCGTTAAACAGTTTATAGTCTGTATTCATGGCTGCCAGTACACCGGTTTTCTCTAATGCTTCTCTAATTGAAGAGATGGCATAAGGCAAGTTTTGATAGTCGAGCTGAAGAATGAAAATAGAGCGATTTTTAAAAAATTGGGTTGAGGTAACGTATGCCGGCACAATCACCAGCATTGCTGGAAGTATAATTTGAGGGCTATAAGACAGCTCCATTACGGCAGAAAGTGCAGCTAACGGTGCATGCAATACAGCGGTTAGCATGCCTGCTATTCCTAAGAGAGCAAAACTATTGGTAAATTCGGGCACGTCGATAAAGTATGACAGCGGCAATAGCAGCACTGCGCCAGCGAGCATGCCAATCACCATCACCGGGCCAATAATACCGCCTGGGATCCCAAGCCCAATGGCAAAAACCGCAAGAATGACTTTAAACACCAGCACCGACACTAACAAGAGTGTGCCGGGATCACTGTCAAACAGGAGCTCTACATCAATAAAGTTTGCGCCCAACGCCTCTGGAAGTAGTGCGCCTACGGTTCCGGTGATACACGCGGCAAGAATTAAACGCCACACCATAGACACCGGTCTGAACCACGTCATCACCCGCATTAGCTGTCGGTTGAACAAGGTAGCTAACATGCCAAGTAGTATACCTAGTACCACTAGGTACAAGTACATCCACTGACTAAACGCGGTGAATGAGAGAAAGGAGAGTTCATTGACCTCACCAAACACGCTGCGCGCAAGCACCGAGCCGCAGGCCGCCGCAAGCATAATAGGTACAAAGATGTGAATTTTGTACTCTCTTAATACCACTTCCATGACGAAAATAACGGCGGCAAAAGGGGTATTAAATGATGCGGAAATACCCGCTGCGATACCACAGCCGGCAAGTATCCTCACGCTGTTGTAGGGCAAGCGTAGCCACTGTCCCAATAGCCCGCTGCTAGACGCTCCCATATGAACAGAAGGGCCTTCTCTGCCAACTACAAAGCCGCCGGCCAGCGCGAGCATGCCACCAAAAAATTGGTTTATTGTGGTACGAAAAGGAATGTTGCCGTAAAAATATTTTACTCGGTGAATAACGAATGGAATACCAAGCCGGTAATGCTTAAAACCGGTTAAAAAGGCAATGAAAAGAATAATCGCTACACTGATAAGCGGCATGAGTAGTAACACTAGCCAATCGTGAACCAGCCAGGATGTTAGCGTAGCCACGCCACTTTCGCGTATCCATTCAACGCAAAGGCGAAACAGAATAATGATAAGCGCAGCAAGGGTTCCTCCAACAATGCCCAAAAGGCATAATTGAACCGATGTGCGTGGGTGAGCCACTTCCTGTCGTAAAGCCTGAAAGCGCATGATGTGGTACAGTAAAGTAATTGTGTTATAAAGCTTACCACAACCACTTAAATTTCATAATGTTAAGAATATAGTCTTAGCAGTAATCAGCATTGAACAAGATTTACATACAGCCAACCATGACAACAGACCAACTCAAAACACTTCTTGGCAACCACAAATTCGCTTTGTTAGTCGCGTTTCTAATGCTGATAATGCTTGGCTTCGGCTTTCAGTTAGCGCGTTATATAGACAAAGGCGATGGGTTAATTGTGAAAGCGCAAAAAGAAACTATCGCCATCCTGTCTACTGACAATAATAAGCTGACCACGCGTGTGAATCAGTTAGATGTAGAAATGGAACTCACGCAACTCGAAAATGAGTCTCTTACAAAAACACTTGTCGAGATTAAGCAGCAGCTTGAAGAGCAGCAGCAGCTACTGACTTTTTACGAGAGGGTAGTTGCGCCAGAGAAGTCTGACAGCATATTCGTTGCCGACGATATCGAACTGTTTTCACTTGGCGATAATAACTATCAGTTGCGAATGGTATTGCTGCAGCCTACTCAGCAGAAATCTGTCATCAACGGCTCGCTTAAGCTGAGCATAAAAGGGGAGTTGGCGGGGGATGCCGTGGCGTATAAGTCAAACGATGATAACTTTATTGGCGATGACGTTACGTTTCGCTTCCGCTATTTCCAAGCAGTGAGCATAGACTTTTCGCTCCCTAAAACCTTTGAGCCCGAATCTCTTTTGCTCTCCACCACAGTGTATCGATATAAAACAAACAAAGGTAATTATGAGCGAACGCTGCTTTGGAGCGATATCGAAACAGAAGTTAACATGAATGGCCTTTCACTAAGCCCAGTTAGCACGCTTTAATAAAGCCAGCCGCTTGGGGCGAACTGGCTTTTAGGTTTTCCAGCGTCAGGCTAATACCTCTACTGCGCTACGCTAATACGTCTACTGCGCTAGGCTAAAACCTTTACTGCACTACGCTTTGACCGTCACAGTGCCTTTCATAATGCCAATGTGGCCTGGGAAAGAGCAGAAGAACATGTATTCTTCGTTAGCATTTAGCCCTTTTACTGAAAAGGTTGCTGTTGCTTCTTCGCCACCACCAATGACATCTGTAGCGCCAATCACTCTTGCATCGTTTGGCTTTAAGTAATTATTCGCTAGACCAGCACTCATGCCGTCAGTGGCGACTGCTTGGCCGTCTGCTTTCGTCGTCATTACCCAGTTGTGCCCCATGGCTTGCTTAGGCAACTGTCCCGTATGCTTTAACGTGACGGTAAAATCGTCACAGGTTGCAGGAACGACCACATTGGCTGTGTTGAATTTCATTGCATCATTGCTTTCAACCGTTATGGCGCATTCGTCTGCCGCCGCCGCGTTAGTTGTTCCTAATAATGCTGCAATAGCCAATGAACACGATAGTGCTGTACTGAACAATAATTTTCTCATCACATTTTCCTTTTTTTACTACATGAGGCGGCACTTGCCAGCCTACTAATTTTTTACCTTTTTTACGCGGTGGGTTAATGAGAGATCACCTTATTGATAATAGTTATCATTAATTTCTTGTTGGCTTTGTTATACAGTTGTTTCAAAGATAAAGTGATCAAAACCGTCAAATAGCATTACAAACTTGTAAGGTTAGAGGTAGGGCAAACATACCTCGATGAATTGCGTTTTTTAATGCACCTATTTAGCCCTACTTGTTTAACCCCATTTATTTGACGAGATGTTTGAATTGCAAAAAGGATTAATGCTATGACTAAAACGCGAGTGGAAAAAGATAGTATGGGCGAATTAAACGTACCCCATGATGCTTTGTATGGCGCGCAAACACAGCGTGCTATTAATAACTTTCCAGTTAGTGGTCAGCGATTACCCGAACCTTTTATCCGCGCACTCATCACCGTAAAAAAAGCAGCCGCGCTAGCCAATATGAAGCTTGAAGCCCTCGGCGAATCACGAGGGAAGGCAATTGTAAGTGCCTGCGATGAGCTACTTAATAGCGATGATGTCATGGCGCACTTCCCGGTTGATGTTTTTCAAACGGGTTCGGGAACCAGTTCAAACATGAACGCCAACGAAGTGATAGCCACTGTAGCGAGTCGCTATTTAAAAGAGACTATTCACCCAAACGAGACTATGCACCCTAACGAGACTATCCATCCAAACGATCATGTCAATTATGGTCAAAGTTCGAATGACGTTATACCCACCACTATTCACGTCAGTGCGGCCTTAGAATTAGAAAAGCACCTCATTCCCGCTGTTGAAACACTGATTGCGCAAATAGAAGAAAAAGCGGGGTCAGTATCCCAGTACTGCAAAACAGGTCGCACACACTTAATGGATGCCATGCCAATAAGGATGGATCAAAGTTTGTTGTCATGGTCGGCGCAACTTAAACAACAGGTAAGTACACTTCGCTCCCATCAACCTGCGATTCAATCTCTTGCCCAAGGCGGCACCGCCGTAGGTACAGGTATCAACGCCCACCCAGATTTCGCCGCTACATTTGCAGATACCATCAGCGAGTTAACAGAGCTAAAATTTACCCCAGCAGAAAATTTCTTTGCTGTCATTGGCTCTCAAGATACCGCGGTTAGCTTGTCAGGCGCAGTAAAATCCCTTGCCGTCACCATGATGAAAATTTCCAATGATTTACGCTGGATGAACTCAGGGCCTCTTGCCGGTTTAGGTGAAATAGCGCTAGAAGCATTACAACCAGGCTCTTCGGTTATGCCTGGAAAAGTCAACCCGGTTATACCTGAAGCTGTTGCCATGGCCAGTGCGCAGGTTATTGGTAATGATGGGGCAATTACCGTTGGCGGTCAGTCTGGCAATTTCGAACTCAATGTTATGCTGCCGATGATAGCGAGTAACTTACTTTCCTCTATCACCTTAATGACGAACAGCGTTTCGCTTATTGGTGAAAAGGCAATTAAAACATTTTCTGTTAACAAAGAGGCTTTAGAAGAAGTGCTTTACCGAAACCCGGTGTTAGTGACCGCGTTAAACCCTGTGATTGGTTATGCCAAAGCGGCCGAAATAGCCAAGGTGGCCTACAAAGAAAATAAGCCTATTTTAGAGGTGGCAGAAGCAATGACGGATATACCGAAAGACGAGCTGACTGCATTGCTCGACCCCAAAAAGCTAACGTCAAACCGTTAGTGAAATAGTTGATATATGGGGCAATCGGTTTACTCGCAGTCTACCAAAATACTGCCTTTATAATCGTTTTTGCGAAGGTTTCTATCACTATTTTCTATAAGGCTTTTCTTATCGATTATATTTATTGAAGTCTGCCTTTCGATGCAATTGCACAGCCTTTCGTTTTTATTTGCATTTATTGGCTATTAAGTAGACGTTTATGGGAATGATGTTCGCTTTATAGTTGCTGTAAAGGGGATTTTTGATACAGTTAACATACAAGTGTGACGCAGCGTTTTATGGCCTTTACAGCCAGCGTCCTATAAGTCTTTCGGGAAAAATAAATGACAGCAACGTGCTTTCGCATGAAGGGTACTACGCTCACCAGCATAGTACTGGAAGTAATCGACTTTGATCCAGATGCATTTACATCGCAATTAGAGAGTAAAGTCGCTAGTGCACCTCAGTTTTTTACGCGTTCCTCGCTGATAATACACCTAATGAAGCCACTCTCTGCAACGGAGTTTGAACTACTTATTGCACTTTGCCGACGCTTGCAGTTGCAACCGATGGCAGTGAAAGGTGAGGTGGGAGCGCTAAAAGCTGTTATTAACGACCTTGGGCTTGCTGATGTTAGTCAAAGTAAGTTTAGTGACAGCGAAGTAAACGCGTCTAAAGGCGAACCCGCAAAGAAAGAGACTGCAGACAGCGAAAAGCAGAATTCACATTCAAAAGTTAATTACCAAGCGCCGGAACCCGAGCCAACACCTGTAGCCGCTGCTCTAAAACCGGCAAAAGTCATTATGCGCCCAGTGCGCTCAGGTCAGCAAGTTTATGCCGAAGGCAGTGATTTGGTAGTGACAGCGTCGGTCAGCGAAGGGGCTGAGCTATTGGCCGATGGTAATATTCACGTTTACGGTACGCTGCGAGGCAGGGCGCTTGCGGGTGTAAAAGGAAATAGTAGCGCACGGGTTTTTTGCCAGTCTCTTGATGCAGAACTCGTTTCAATTGCAGGGCAGTTTATTATGCACGACACCGTGAAAGGTGAATGTTGGAAAAAACCTGCTCAAATATATTTAGAAGAAGATACATTACGCATAGAGGCGTTGGTTTAACGGTTTGTGCGCGTACAAAGGAAAACAGTAAATGGCTAAGATTATAGTAGTAACATCGGGCAAAGGCGGTGTGGGTAAAACCACGTCAAGTGCAGCAATTAGCACAGGTTTGGCGTTGGCAGGTCACAAAACCGTGGTTATCGACTTCGATGTAGGCTTGAGAAACCTCGACCTTATCATGGGATGTGAGCGTCGCGTCGTATATGACTTCGTTAATGTTATCAACAAAGAGGCGTCGCTTAAACAGGCTCTTATTAAAGATAAGCGCACCAGCAATCTATTTATACTGCCTGCGTCGCAAACCAGAGACAAGGACGCGCTTACTATTGAAGGCGTACAAGCGGTATTAGACGAACTGAAAGAAAGCTTCGACTTTATTATCTGTGACTCACCAGCAGGAATTGAGCAAGGTGCACAGATGGCGCTCTATTTTGCCGATGAAGCCATTGTAGTGACAAATCCTGAGGTATCGTCGGTACGAGACTCAGACCGTATTCTGGGTATACTACAAAGTAAATCGATGCGCGCAGAGCAAGGCAAAGCAGTAAAAGAGCATTTGCTGCTTACTCGCTATAACCCGGCTCGAGTAGAAACAGCAGAAATGCTTAGCGTTGCAGATGTAGAGGAAATCTTAGCTATTCCGCTACTCGGTGTAATCCCAGAGTCAGAGTCTGTGCTTAAAGCATCTAACCAAGGCCAACCTGTTATTCTTGATGAAGAAGCCAATGCAGGGCAAGCCTATACCGATGCCGTAAAACGCCTGCTTGGCGAAACCGTTGAACATCGTTTCCTTGATGCTGAGAAAAAAGGATTCTTCAAGCGTCTACTAGGAGGTAAGTAATGGGCATTTTCGATTTACTAAAGAAAAAGCAAAAGCCAAGTACAGCGGCGGTGGCAAAAGAGCGCTTACAGATTATTGTTGCTCATGAGCGCAGAAAACGCACTGAACCCGATTATTTACCTATGATGCAGCAAGAGATTATCCAAGTTATTCGCAAATACGTGGCAATAGCGGATGACCAAGTGTCTGTACAGCTAGATAACAACGATGACTGCAGTGTTTTAGAGCTAAACGTCACCTTGCCAGAGTAGCGGGCATATACTTATACCGAATTAAACTCATGTTATTTGCTACATGCACTGGTGTATTCAACATCAAGGCATAGTAAAATGTGTAAAAAGTAATTAACGTTAGGGGTAAATATGTCAGTCGAAACGGCGTTGCCAATAGAGTTTTCTGATGCGGCGGCACATAAAGTTAAGGCGCTGATTACCGAAGAAGAGAACACAGAGCTTAAGTTGCGTGTTTACGTTACCGGTGGCGGCTGCTCAGGGTTTCAGTATGGTTTCACTTTCGATGAGAAAGTCAATGAAGGCGATATGACCATTGAGAAAGACAGCGTTACTCTGGTTGTAGACCCAATGAGCTTACAATATTTAGTCGGCGGTGTTGTCGATTATGTTGATGGCTTAGAAGGCTCTCGATTCTTAGTACAAAACCCAAACGCCACAACAACTTGTGGATGCGGTGCTAGCTTTAGCGTATAACGCGCGTAGTTCAAAATAGGGCAGGTACACGTTACTCTCTTTATGGTATCTGCTCTATGAATCCTTTCAACAAATTCTATTTTCAACCCGTACGTTTTGTGTCTACACTTACCCATATAATGGATTTGCTGTAGGACGTTTTTATGAAACTGTATGGCTCTACTACGTCACCTTTCGTTAGGCGTATTCGTATTGTACTTGCTTCAATAGATCACGAGTTTTTAAACTTACAGATTTTCTCTGGTGCAGATAGGGAGCTATTAGCCTCTCGTAACCCCACGCTGAAAGTACCTTGCCTTGAAGACGGCAGCGAAATAATTTTTGATTCCCGAATTATCTACAACTATCTCGCGGATAAATATCAATACGAGCCTTTAACATGGGAGGCTGAAAATCAATTAACCCTTATTGATGCTGCGAACGATTCATTTGTACAACTGCTTTTGTTGAAGCGATCTGATTTCGATATCGCGCAGGAGAAACTTTACTTCAATTTGCAGAGCGAACGTATAGAGGGAGTGTTAACGTCGTTATCAAACCAGATAAATAGGGGCCTTTTTAGCGGGTGGAATTACCCCGAAATATGCCTTTACTCATTAGTCGATTGGGTACTGTTCCGAGAGCTACACGATATGCAAGATTACCCCGAGCTATTGTGGTTTTACGAAAAGCATCAAAACAAAATTGAAGTGACGGCTACCGATCCTCGCACATAAATTTGCACTGCTGATAACCTCTAATAGCCCTTAGTGAAGTCGAGTTTATAGCGTAGCGGTTGATGGTTGAGATAGCGCTCGGCATTGTCTAAAAACACCTGTGCCACATCTTCAGGTTGAGACTCTGCCGCGGTGTGCGCAGTTACCGTTATTTTTGGATGATGCCAAAATGGATGAGTAGCTGGCAATGGTTCAAGGTCAAAAACATCTAAAACAGCGTGGGCCAGCAGGCTTTCGTCTAACGCATTAATTAATGCGTCATCGTCTATAGCGCTTCCTCGCCCTGCATTGATTAAAATAGAATGGGGCTTTAGGTGAGCAAAGAAGACTTTAGAGAGCAACTGCTGGGTGTGCGAGGTGTCGGGCATAAGATTAACAACGTGATCGACATTCTCTGCAAATTGGGTAATTTGCGAAGGCATATACATGGCGTCTGCACCTTCGACTGGCTTAGCGCTTCTCGACACGCCAACTACTTTCATTCCAAAACTATGTGCTACAGGAATAAGCGCACGGCCAATATTACCTAAACCAATAATACCCAGTGTTAACCCGTTGAGGGGAAAGCGTGTCTCAGCGCGCCACACCGGTGGCTCAGCGTTTTGGTTCGCGGCAAATGCGGGTATGTTTCGCGCAAACTGCAGTAAGTAGGCAAACACATACTCACGCATTAATTCCCCAAATACGCCTTTTAGCCCCGTTAATTCATAGTCAGTTTTTTCAAGGTTGAGAAGTGGAGCATTGCCAGCCCAGGTAGATTGGCACCATTTCAAATGCTGGCAGCGCGGAATAACCCTAGCCGCTAGATTGGGATCTGCAAGCAGCACTTCGGTGTTATCACAGTCGATATCCTCGGAGCTCGCAGTGGCGATGCCTATATCAATGTACTGAAAAGTATCGGGTAATAGTGCCGCTTTTGCGCGAATAGCGTCGGCAATTTGCTCTGCCTCGTTGCTTAAAATTGCGACTTTTAATGGTTTTTGAGCGCTTTCATTCATTCAGATTTTACTCTTAAGTAAACTTTTCTTTCCTAGTGCATGTTCATCTATCGCACGTCTTTTTGTTCTCAAATTGTAAATATAGTTTTAAGTTTTAGTTAATAGCTTGCTTTTTAGCTTAGCCAACAGTCCTAATCCAATTTCACTATTTTAATGGAACTATCATGCAGTCGGATAATACCCACAATCATTCTATCTCGGTTGAACACGCTAAAGTACTTTCACCTAAACGCAATACCACTGAGGCCAATACCACAGAGGATTTAGTTAGCGAACAGCTAAGCCATTTTGGCATCGATGCGTCTAGCGATTACGGCAAGGCTTTAGCACAAACCGCGCACCACCTATATGGCGCACAATCAAGTGTAATGGAGCTATGGAATATTACTACCAACACATTGCAAACATTGGACAAAGAAGACAGGGTCGCCTATTTCAATGCTAAAAAGTTTTTGTCTTTTCAAATTGCCAAGGTGCTAGATACATTACAAAACCCATTTCGCGCAACTTATCAAAGTTTGTCTAGCGGCAATGGCTCTCAGGGTCATTACCCAATGTTTGATAACGTTACTGCGCTATTTTCAGCGACACCGGTGGTGGTGAGAACAGCAACTTACGTGTATGCCTGCACAGAGTGGGTAGACGATGCATTTCAAGGCAAAGAGTTTACTCACCAAATATATTCTCGCCTACTGAACCCAACAAACATTTCCCTGGCGAATGCCATTGTGGACATGGAGGCTGGGCCCTATGCTTCTGAATACCTTGCTTGGAATTTTAACTCTGGAATGGCAGCCATTGATGCCATGCTGTCGAACGTGTTAAGTCATGGCGACGTGTTAATTGTGTCTAGAAATGTGTATGGGGGCGTCTATCAGCTTCTTCACGATTTCTTCGCCAGAGAAAATAGGATGGATATTCAAATTGCGTGGTTCGACGGGTATGACAAAGAGAGCTTTGCAGATTTTATGGCACACACTAAGCATCAGCACTCTGAGCGTTTAAACAATGGCGCTTCAATGCATGTTTACATGGAGTCTCCGTGTAACCCCCATGGCTATGTTCTCGATGTGCCTGGTATTTGTGAGCTTGCGCATGCTGAAGGTGCGCTGGTAATGCTTGATTCTACTCTTGCCACGCCAGTACTGCATCAGCCGCTACAGCATAAAAACAAAGCTGCACGGCCAGACTATGTTGTCCACAGCTATACCAAGGACTTATGTGGCAGTGGCGCAACAACTGCGGGTGTGGTGATAGGTGAAGGCCACCGCATGTTTCAGCCTAAGGGAAGTAGTGTAGATGGTGTAGATTGGTCGCAAACCATGTTCTGGGACGTGTATTACATCAAGGGCGCTTTCTTAGACTCTGAAAAAGCGTTTGATGTATTAAATGGAATGAAAACGTTAGAGCAGCGAATGATGACAAAGGTAATCAATACACAAGTGTTTACTTCATTTCTAAGCTCTCATCCGCTCATTAGAGTGAATTGCCATGGGCTGGCAGAGCACGAAAATGCAGGACTTAGGGAGAAACAGCATGCTCATGGCTGGCCATGCACCTTATTTACTATCGATATGGCACCCGCTGGTTTAGCGAAAGACGTATTTACTCGCTTTTTCGATGCCCTAGAGCCTGCGTTTAGTCATCAAGTGAGTATTGGTCAGAACAACACGATTGTGCTGTGCCCTGCGTTAACCTCGCATTCTGAGTTAAGCAAAGACGAGCAGTCGAAAGCGGGTATTGAGCTTACTACCATGCGTATTGCGATGGGCACCGATAACGTAAAACAGCTTATTGCACATTTCATACTGGCTTCTCGTCATTTCATTGATGCCAGCACGCCAGGGTTTAGTCATAAATTTATGGGTAATGAGGCAATTGATGCGCTGTATTTAACGGTAAGCGAAAGAGTCTGCGCACAACATTTTGGCAGTAAGCCTAATATGCAGTCGCTTATGGGCGAGTAAGTTTACCCTGTGTCATTTATGGTGTGTATTTTGTTATATGCATTTTGTAATACTAAAGATACAGAGCTGGGCTAGCGTCGCTAATATAAGGTTAATAACGAAGTGTCGCCAACACAGAGTTAACAGCATAATAGAAATTGCGGCGCTAGTTCATAAAGGCGCTAGTTTATTGAGGCGCTAGTATGAAGTAACAATATGAGTGGAAAAAGGGTAGGCGAATGCGCGGGTTAAAGATTTAAGCATTTAAAGATGCTGGTCGATAACGTCAGTAAGAGAAAAGCAGAACCCTTAACGCTTACGCCAGATGTTTAAGGGGGTTAAAAATAAATGACAAAGGCCATTTTATGCATCAGTTCACCATAGACGTCACATTCAACGCGTCGCTACCTTTTATTTATGCATCGTTTCATGAAGTTGAGTACCTCTCGCAGTGGTTTGCTCCGGGTAATTGTTCGGTTACTCAAGTGATGAACGATTTTAAAGAGGGCGGGCGATACCGCATTAAAATGATGGAGCCTAACGGAGTCGAAATGTCGCTAACCGGGGAATACGTTACGCTGTTAGCTAACGAGCAACTGGTATTCTCTTGGGCTTGGGAAGATAACCTAGAAGACTCTGTAATGACTTCAGTAAACATTCATTTTAATGAAGTTGAGGAAGGCCATGTTAATGTTGTATTAGAGCAAAGTGGTTTTATGACTCAAGAAGAATGCCAGCAACACGAGTATGCGTGGATGTCATGCTTAGAAAAATTGGCCGTGTTGGCGAGTAAACAAAAAGCGCTTAGCTAAAGCTGCATGCCCAAGGGCTACGTCAAATTACACGCTAACAAAAAACGCCTAATCGTTGTTAAACGATAGGCGTTTTTTATTTTTACTGGCGCTTACTTAATTCTGCGCTAATTACTTTGTAATTCGTAACTCGTAATTCGTACTTAGGCTGTGGTTACGCAACCCCTGTTAAGTTAACGAAGACATAGCGTCTTTACCGCTTGATTCGCGATAGGTTTCATAATCGGTGTAGCCTTCTTCGTCGCCGCCATACCATGTAGATGGATCATCAAAGGGGGTTAGCGGGTAATTGTGCTTAAAGCGGGTCACAAGGTCAGGGTTGGTAATCCACGGTCTGCCAAAAGCAATCATGTCACCGTCTCCATCGCTAATGCGTTTTTCTGCTTCTTCTTTCGTGTATCCGCAGTTCCCAATAATAATGCCGTCGAACAGCGCTCTAAACTCTGCAAGAGTCATTGGCTCGCCACGCTCGTGGAAACCAAAAGCCAGTCCGTCCATTACATGCAAATAACCAACTTTCAGCTTGTTAAGCTGCTGTGCTACGTACGTAAAGGTTTCTCTGTAGTCGTCGGCACCCATGTCGTTGAACACACCATTCGGCGATAAACGAACGCCTACATCTTCTGCAGGCCAAACGCTTAGCACTGCGTCCATAACTTCAGAAAGAAAACGATAGCGGTTTTCTAAACTGCCGCCATAGTTGTCGTCACGCTGATTGCTGCGGCTGTCTAAAAATTGATTAAGCAGGTAACCATTGGCAGCGTGAACTTCGATACCGTCAAAACCAGCAGCTTTTGCATTTATCGCCGCTTTTTTGAAATCTTCTACCGTGCGCTGAATATCATCAGCGGTCATAGCTCGGGGGACTTCGTAAGGCTTTTTACCTTTAGGCGTATGAATTTCGTCGCCTTCAATTTTGATAGCCGATGCTGAAAAAGGTAGCTCGCCGTTGTGAAAGTCGCTGTGCGATGCGCGGCCTGTATGCCATAGCTGCAGCACAATTTTCCCGCCTGCTTGGTGCACGCGATCAATAACTGAACGCCAGCCTTCTACCATTTCATCGTTATAGATACCGGGAGCATTAACCCAGCCCACACCTTCTGGAGAAATTGATGTGGCTTCAGAAATGATAAGGCCTGCATCGGCACGCTGAACGTACTGATCGCCCATGATTTTATTCGGAATGCTTTCGTTGCCAGCGCGTCCGCGGGTCATTGGTGCAAGCACCATTCTATTTTGTAAAGTCTTTCCTGCCCACTCTATGGGTTGGAATAATGCTGAATCTGTCATTAAGTATCCTTTATGGTTTCTACTTTAGTCGTAGTGAATACATAAATGGATGTAACTTGGATTGATTCAATAGGCGATATTAGTGCGAAATTATATATTAAAGATGTTTTGAGTCTTTAAAGGCTCGCTTCGTAACTGAGGAAACCGGTGAAATGTTCGTATTGATGCAAAATCAGTACGCTAGTTCTTTTTGTAAAGCGCTCCAAGAACAGCAGCTCTGCTTGCTCCGGTAACTTGCGGCACATTGCCTGTAATATCATGAAGGTAAGCAAACGCTAGCCAAGCAAATGCGGCCCCTTCAACATGCTGGGGGTGAATACCCACATGATCAGAACTCAGTACGGTGTAGCCCGATGGCTGACTAGAAGAGTCAGTGAGTGAGTTAGCAGAAGAGTCGGAGAGTGAATTAGCAGCCAAGTTAGCAAAAGATTCAGCAGGTGCCTTGCAAGCTAACTCGGAAGCTAGCTGATTCATTAACACACTATTGAAGGTGCCGCCGCCACAAACAATCACTTCGATATCGTTTTGTTCGAAAGCGCTTTCAACATGGTTTGTATGCTGAGTACTTACCACTTGCTGTATTGCATTGGTAATAGTTTTAGCCGTAAGTTGCAACAGCGTGGCTTGAATATCGACTGGGCGAAAAGCGTTGTCTTTACTGCTCTCGTCAATGTGCCCGGTCCTCTCAGAGAAGAAGCTTGATAAATAATTACTTAGCCAGTCAATATTAAAATACTCTCTGCCGGTACTTTTAGGGAAAGGTGAAGAGAAGTAGGTGTCACTTAACATGTGATTTAACAGCGATTGATTCACGCGTCCTTGGGCTGCCCAACTGCCGTTGCTATCGAACGGTCGGTTTAAATGTAGGCGGATCCAATTGTCCATTAGCGTATTGCCAGGCCCAGTGTCAAAGCCTAAAGGTAGACGTTGCTGATAAGCGGGTGGAACAACCGTTATATTGGCAATGCCACCAATATTAACCAGAATCCGGTATTTTGAAGGATGGGCGAATACCGCGTTATGGTAGGCTGGCACAAGAGGAGCGCCTTGACCTCCAAGGGCAATATCTTTTTTCCTAAAGTCGGCAACCACGTCAATGCCGGTGAGTACGGCAAGGGTATTGGCATCGCCAATTTGACAGGTAAACGTGCGCAGATTGTCTTTGCTAAAGCTTAATGAAAGCACGTTGCAGTCTGGGTGATGTCTTATGGTTTGTCCGTGGGATCCGATTGCTGTGATATCACTAGCAGATAGGTTTTCTTGCGCCAAGAGGGCATGCACAGCCTCGGCAAATACTTCTGCGACTAATCTGTCGGCCACCGCTAATGTATTAATCTCATTAGCAGTCTCTACACATAATGCGTTAAGGGCGTTAAGTAATTCATCCGGGTAGGGAAGTGAGTAAGCGGCTATTGTTTTGCAAACGGTTTCTTTTTTGTTATTTCTGCCTTTATTGTCTGAGACAGAAGTGCCATCGGAAACATCACAAAGGACGGCGTCCACGCCGTCCATACTCGTCCCTGACATCAATCCAATGTATTTAGCCATTTAGTTAATATTCACATAACCGTTTATACCGACTGGTATTATATTATTATCGCATAGCAAGCATAATGCGCTTATTATTATCCAGTTGCTGTTGTCTAGCCGACGCAATTTCCATAAATCGCGCTTTTTCTTCTTTTGCAATAGGCAGGGCTTTGGGTAACTGAACCGTTCTTGGGTTTCGGTGCACGCCATCTACCAAAAACTCATAGTGAACGTGTGGACCCGAAGCAAGGCCCGTGCTGCCTAAATAACCCACCGTTTGTCCTTGCTTAACGGTATCGCCAACTTTTACCGCCCGCTTTCTAAAGTGAAGGTATTTTGTGGTGTACTTCTCACCGTGCTTAATGAACACGTGGTGGCCGTTGTATTTGTCATATGCTGATTTAACTACTTTGCCATCGCCTGCTGCCATAACTGGCGTTCCCACTTTCGCCACATAGTCGGTGCCTCTGTGAGCTTTCCATCTTTTTTGAACAGGGTGAAAGCGGGCTTTAGAGAAGTTAGAGCTAACATATCGAAAGTTAATAGGTGCACGTAAAAAGCTCTTACGCATACTACGGCCTTCAGGCGTATAGTATCTGCCATCTTCATGTAAAATAGCGCTAAACTGCTCGCCTTGGTTGGTAAACTCAGCGGCAACGATATCGCCATAGCCAACAAACTCACCGTCGATGTACTGTTCTTCAAATACCACGTTGAAGGTATCTCCAGCGCGTATTTCTAACGCAAAGTCGATGTCCCAACCAAAGATCCCCGCCAGGTTCATAATTTGGTTGCTACTCATGCCTGCTTCGCGAGCGGCATTCCAAAAGCTAGACGTTATTTCGCCCTGAGCAAAATTATAGCGAATGTCTACACTGCGTTTTTCAAGCTCTGCGACTAGTGCGTCTGAATGAACGCTGGTGTGTTCACTTGTATCGTTTTGAGGTTTATTTCGGCGTACCAGCAATGTCTCGGTTGCCGATAAAGCGTATTTTAATTCGCTAAAACGACCTTCGCGGTCAGCTTTAAAGGACAGTTCGTCGCCAGGGAGTAACGTTACTAAGGTTTTCGCTAACTCTCCCGCATTGGTAACGTTATAAACGTCACGTGCAGTAAAGCCTGCGCGCTTAAATATTTTTGCTAACGTGTCGCCACTTCTTACTTTATATGTCTGCCAAGGTGATTCTTCTTCACCAATGAAAACGTCGGAAGACGAAGTAAGTTGAAGTGCAACGGGGTAACGTATGCCCGCATCAAGGGATAACGCCTCTTGATGGCGACTCGCTTCTACCGGCTCAGATGGTAAAAGGATTAGCGCACCTAAGAACATGCTGGCTATTGCGAGGCTTGTTCTGTGCTGCTTTGGTAACTTTTTAATTAAATTGACAGCCTTAGAAGTGTCTATTTTTTTCGCCATTTCTTTTCTCATTTCTTTTCTCTTTCTACTGCTTTCTAGAGAAATACTGCTTACATAGTACTATTCATCAAATACGATGTCACATAGGTTGCTTAAAAAAGCAACTTTTCTTGCTGTTTATGAAGCAAAAGCTGCTATTTTATGCGTGTTCAGCACCGTGAAGTAGGCCAAGTTGTTTATTCAAAAGCTTCCCAAAAGAAAGACAAAAAGAATATAAACTCAATGTTGAAATCCTACTTGATAAAACAGCAACAGCTTATAACTCAATTTTGACGAGTAAACCTTTTAATGGTTCCGTTGTATGCGTAAAATGCCGCACAAAATGAATTAGTGTTATCAAAGAGTGTGAATAACAAATGAATGATTGGCAAACAGCTCTCGCTGAAATTAAACGGGGCGTTGATGAGATTCTCCCTGAAGACGATTTAATAGAGAAACTTAAATCTGGCAAAACCCTAACAATCAAAGCTGGGTTTGATCCAACTGCGCCTGATCTTCACCTTGGTCACACTGTTTTGATCAATAAGCTTCGCACTTTTCAGCAGCTAGGTCATAAGGTTGTTTTTCTTATTGGTGACTTTACCGGTCTTATTGGTGACCCAACAGGTAAAAACGTCACGCGTAAGCCATTAAGCAAAGAGCAAGTTTTGGAAAATGCAAAAACCTACCAAGAGCAGGTTTTTAAAATTCTAGATAAAGAAAAAACGGAAATACGTTTTAACTCACAGTGGATGGATAACCTCGGTGCAGCTGGCATGATCAAACTGGCGGCAAGTCAGACAGTGGCCCGCATGCTAGAGCGTGACGACTTTAAAAAGCGTTACAACGGCGGTCAGCCTATCGCAATTCACGAGTTTCTTTACCCACTGGTTCAGGGATGGGATTCTGTTGCACTTAAATCGGATGTGGAGCTTGGCGGAACAGACCAACGTTTTAACCTGCTTATGGGGCGTGAGCTTCAAAAAGAGCAGGGCTTAAGCCAGCAGTCTATTGTAATGGTGCCGCTGCTTGAAGGCCTTGATGGCGTTCAAAAAATGTCGAAGTCGCTAAATAACTATATTGGTATTACCGATGCACCAAACGATATGTTCGGTAAAGTGATGTCAATCTCTGATGATTTAATGTGGCGCTACTACGACTTACTCAGTTTCAGGCCGTTAGAAGAGATTGCCAGCCTTAAAACCCGTGTTGCTGATGGTGAAAATCCTCGCGACATTAAAATTCTGCTAGCGAAAGAAATCATTGCTCGCTTCCATGACGAAGCGGCTGCCGAAGGCGCCCATCAAGACTTTATTCAGCGTTTCCAAAAAAACGCAATTCCAGATGATATGCCTGAGCTAGAAATTGCCCTGCCTGCCGGTGGCGTAGCTATTGGTAACTTGCTAAAAGAAGCAAAGCTTGTGGGCTCAACTTCAGATGCAATGAGAATGATTAAGCAGGGTGCGGTTAAAATTAACGGCGACAAAGTAGAAGATACACGCCTTGTGCTTGTTGAAAAGGGCGAAAATGTTTACCAAGTGGGTAAACGTAAATTTGCTCGTATCACTCTTTCTTAATTCGAAGGTTTTTACGGTAAAGTTACGAGCGCTTACGGCGAGAGATAAGCGCTTTATCGGCAACGCTGTGCAATCGTTGCGTAAACCCTGATGCGAATTATCAGAAGCCTGCCACCGCTATTTACATAAATAGCTATTTACTTAAAAAGCGGTGGTAGGCTTTTTTATGTGCTCAGATACCGCTTTCATTTTTTCTATCACTTCCAATACTGCTATCGCTATCGACCACTATTGCTCAAATATTTTTGCCCACTGATAAAGTCCTTGTAAGGCCAGTCGGCGCAGTTGAGGTAATGGGTATGTGGGTAACGGCGTGTCGTAAAGAGGAAGGGATAGATTTATACTGTTATCACCCAGCATTCGCTGCGCTAACCTCATTCCCGCAAATGCAGAAAACGACACACCAGAACCGCAATACCCCATGGCATAGCCGATACGCCCCTCGTCGGTAGTAAAAATTCTTGGCATGCTATCCATCGATACGCTTACCCAGCCACTCCAAAAATGGTCTACGGCAATGTGACGTAATGACGGGAAAGAGGCCGCCATCGCGTTAAATAAACGCTGCTTTTCTTTTTCATTATCCGCATCTTTTCCCGTTACAGCGCCCCGTCCTCCGAACAAAAGCCTGCCGTCAGGAAGTACGCGATAATAGTATTTCATGGTACGAGTATCCATATAGCTGGCTGCATGATTAAGACCAGTCTCTTGCTGCATCTCTTTGTTCAATGGGGCGGTAACCAAAATGCTGGATTGGACAGGAAAGTGCTTTGTATCAATGCTTGAATGAAATTGCTTAGGCGTATAGGCATTAGTCGCCAGCAGTATGTGTTTTGCGCGAATAGGGCCTTTTTCAGTAATTACATTAAAATAAGATTTTTTGTCTTCAATACGCAGTGCTGGCGTTTGATATAGCAGTTGCGCTCCTTTTGCGAGAGCTACACGGGCATATTCATCTACCAGTTTCAGTGGGTTTACACAGGCACCGGGTGTCTGCACTCCACCATGCACGCTGCGTATAGAAAAGCGAGATGCAATGTCGTCTTGACTCAGCAGTTCTGCATTGCCGTTAAATTGACGATTCATTGCATTGGCCGATGCATGTAAAAGTGCGGCCTGTTTTTGGGTGTGTGCTAGTTTGTAGTAAGGGCCTTTAACTAAATCCACCTGCATGTTGTATCGCTCAATACGCTCAAACAACAAAGCAACGGCGCTATCAAACTCTTGCTGCATTCCAGTAGCAGTTTCAAGCCCCCATTTATCCTGTATTGCGGATAAGGACAAGCGCCCGCTACCTGATAAGACAAACCCCGCGTTTCGGCCCGAACAGCCAAATCCCAATGCGTGAGCATCTATGACCGTTACGCTTTTACCTGCTTCAGATAAGCTTATCGCCGCAGACAGACCGGTGTAACCTCCGCCAATAACTAGGAAGTCGGTTTGCTTTTCTGTGAATGGGTAGACTAAGGAGGACGGTAGTGTTTGGCATTGATAATCAGCATGCCAATAGCTGTTGGGCTTTGGGTGTAATGGCGATACTGAAGTAGAAACGAGGGGGGCGTAGATCATAGTTGGATTTGCGACTTATTTTAAGAAAACGAAAGCATCATTTCGGCACCTTCGCAGTAACAGTGCTCGTCGCAAACAGGACAATTGTAACCTTCGTAGATTGACGCGTACTGCCATTTATTAGGATGTTTTTTGATAAGTACACCGCCATTTTTCGAGAAATATTTATACGCACTATTCCCTGGACTGGCTAGCCATATATGAGCGAGTCCAGCAAGAGCGCCTTGTATTGATGCGCTTTCAATCGACTTGGCCAACAGTTTGCTGCCGATCCCCAAGCCTTGTTTGTCAGGAGCAACCGTATTGCATTTAAAATAACAGACTTTGTCTTTGTCGACGGTCCATAGGTTTGTTGAACACCATTTATCCGGCGTCCATTGAGTGTGCGCAAACGTAAGCCTGAATCCTACGACGACGTCATTGTGTAATGCTAGCCAGCTAGCATTAACATTATTGTGAAAGCTACGCGTGTAATAATCAGATATAAGCTCGGGAGTTAAGTAGTTATCGCCATGAACGTGATTTCCCAATGCAATTACGCCCTCAAAATATTGCGGGGCTAGCTGAACATAGTGTATGTCATGGCGAGTTGTTCCTTCGCGTGTGGCGTCTTTGGAGGCAGTGTTGTGCATCAGTCACCCTTCATACCGTCTAAATGAACGTCAAGAGCTTCAACAGAAATTAAGATTTCTCGTACAGACATCCAGAGTGAGTAAAGTAATGACACCAAGCTTGCAGCAAATATCCAATTACCGAATTTTTGATACGTCAGGTAAATGGCAAGCATAGAAACCACGCATAAAAAGAAGCTACCTACGCCGGCTATTTGCATACGCTTTATCAGTGAAATACGCTGACGCAGGTTTGTGATTTGCGCAACCGTATTGTCGTTGCGTTCTTCTTTCGCAAAGTTCCTAATGATAGTCGCAAGGGTGAGAAATCTATTCGTATAGGCCAGTAACAGTAACGAAATAGCAGGAAACAACATAGCGGGAGTAGCAATATCTATTTGCATTTGGTTTTCTTGAGGTTGCGTGTGTGAAAACGTGTAGTGAAAAAAGTGTACCACACAGTTGTACAGCTTCGCACGGCCCGCGTTATGGTATAACCGTGAACTAGATAGGGGCTTAGTTAGGGCATGGGGAGACCATCTCTAGGTAATAGCTGAGTGCCGAGCTGTTACATTTTTTCCACAGCGTATCCAGCTTCATTCCAGCCCAATATATCGCCTTCCAAATGCATAACGTCGGTAAAGTCTTGCTCTTGCAGCACTTTCATTGCGAGTTTTGCTCGTCTACCTGAGCGGCAGTAAAGGATGATGGGCTTGTCTTTATATTCCTGCAATTCGCTTATGTACTCATCAATGCTTTTGTGGGGCATGTTGATGGCACCAGGAATGTGACCGTCGGCGTATTCTTCAGGAGAGCGAACATCGATTAGCAGCCAATCGTTACTGGCCACTCTTTCAAGCAGAAAAGGTGACGCTTCAATATTTCGATAAGTGGTGGCTTTAGCGGTAAATTGCAAAGATAAAAACAATGCAACGCCCACAGCAATTAAGAAACCTGTCACAACCAATCGCATGATGACCTTTCCCGTTGCGATAATTCAATGAACAATATACTACAAAAGTTTAATTAATACCGCTGCAAAGTCGTTTTAGTTCATCCGCAAGACGCAGCGAGAATCGACTGGTGATGTCGGGGTTCACAGTGATTATTTCCGCATCTAAAAAGTCTGAATGGGGTTCCCAGAATGATGACAATGACGCTTTGCTTTCGTTACTTGCCGCAATAATTACATCAACCTGACGGATTAGCACTTCTGAAACGGATACTTGAGGGTAATCGATGGGGCTGTCATAAAATGCCGTTTGCGCGCCGCATACGTTCAGTAGTTTGTTTGGCCATGCTTTAGGGCCTACTGTCATCAAGGGTGTGGACCACGAGTAATAGAACACGCTTTTGGGCGTCTCCCTTGAATAAGCACTTTTTAACGCCGCTATGTTCTCATTAAATGCTTCAGCCAGGGTTTTCGCCTTTAAACTAGTATGCGTTAGCGTACCTAAACGAATGAGTTCTGATGGGATATCATCTATTTGCGTTATTGCGCTATCAAACACGTTTAGCCCCAAAGACGACAACTTTTGTATATCTTGTGGCTTATTCCCTCCTTTCCATGCCAACACCAAATCGGGCTTAAGAGCGAGAATGGCGGCCATATCTACGCCTTGGTAGTCTGCAACTCGAGGCAGCGCTTTCGCTGCCTCGGGGTAATCGCTGTAATCACTGACTGCCACAAGGTTAGGGCCTAACCCCAAACTGTACGCCCATTCGGTGAGGTGTGGAGCCAGGCTAACTATTCGCAAGCTGTCTTTATTAGGAGCCTGTTGCCCCTCTTGCAATGCAGAGCTTTCTGTTTGATGGTATTCAGAGTTGAAGTTATTGGGTGAGCCCTTATTTTGCCCTTGTGGCAATAAGCTGGCGGCAACGGTTACGTTTGCAACAAGTAAGAAACTAAGGGTAGCACTACCTATTAAACCTTTAGTCAGGAACACACCACAAAAAGCAGAAGAGCGACAAGCAAAGCGAGACAATAGATGAGAAAAAAGCCAAGAAAAAAGCCAAGAAAAAAGAGGTGAGCGTTGAATACGATGCTTTAGTAAAGTCATTATATCTAAATGCCTATAACAATGAGTAACAGTGTGGCTATCGCAGTGACACCAATCATGGCGCTGGTGATTGTTCTTTTAACATAAACCATGCTTGAAAATTTAACCTCGTGTTCTCCGCCTACCCGTGGGTAGCGTATTTTTCTATCGGCATAAATGGCAGGCCCGCCCAGCTTGATATTATGTATACCGCCAAGGGTTGCCAATAGCAGCGAGGTTTTATCTTTATCAGAACAGCGTTTAACTGCTTTTAAACCGCGAATAGGTCTGCTGCTTATTAACGTGATGAGCGCGCCTAGTAAAGCGGGCGGAAGCACTAATACGCTAACGACTTTTTTAACGGGTTTGGCGAATAGCGCCATTTTGGGGTCTCGATAGTGCCACTGCCATGAGGTTAACAGCATCAGTCGATACACTAATGCGCCAATGGGCCCAAAGACGACATAGTAGAAAATAACGCCACAGAAGAGATAAAGAAACTTTAGCCATAGCGACTCTATAGCCGCTTTTGCAATACCTATATCAGTTAGCGTATCGCATTGACGCGCTGTGATGCTCGACACTAACTCACGAGCGAGAGATTTTTTGTTTCTGCCCACAGTCGCCAACACTTTTTTGTACTGCTGGCGCTGATAGCCGTAATCAAGCAGCACTATCATAATGACAGCATCAAAAAAAACAGGGTATTGCGCCATTGAAACTAAAATGACAAGGCAGGCAATGAGAGGGCTAAGTAATACAATGGCGGCCAGTGTACCTGAAATGTAGTGCTGGCTGGGTGCAAACGATGAGGACGGTAACACTTTACGCCCCATCTGAGTGACCAAATAGCGCATAAGTGTTAGTGGGTGAGTACGCTGCGGCCATCGCCAAGAGGCGTCGATAGCGATGGCCAACCAAAGTATCAGTAGTGGTTGAAAATCAATGCCACTAATCAGTGAATTCATTGGTGTGGTACGTCTTTATTTTCGCTTAGACAATCAGTTATGCAAAGTTTTTTACCATTGCCATTACCAGCTGTGCAGAGTGCTTTGCGGCGGTCTCTAAATACTCTTTAAAACTTACTGACGAGGTTTTCCCGGCAATATCTGACAAAGAGCGTATAACAAGAAATGGCGTATTCAGCATGTAGCAAACTTGGCCGATTGCGGCCCCTTCCATCTCAACCGCCTTCATTTCTGGGAAGTCTTCTCTTAATTTTGCTACGGCTTCATCGCTACCAATAAATGCGTCGCCGGTGCAAATTAAGCCGCTAGTAGATTGTATTTCTGCAATGTGTGATGTGGCATTTTTAGCCGTTTCAATGAGAGCTTCATCACAGCGAAAATCTTCTGGCATACCGGCGCATTGGCCAAGTTTGTAGCCAAAGTGAGTAAGATTGGCATCGTGATGAATAACGTGGCTGGCTATAACCACATCACCAATATTTAGGTTTTTATCAAAACCACCCGCCGAGCCAGTGTTCACTACCGCATCGGGAGCGTACTGCTCAATTAGCACCGTTGTTGCGATAGCGGCCGCTACTTTACCTATGCCGCATTTTACTAATATCACTTCAATGCCGCTGAGTGTGCCTTCGTAAAACGTTAAATGTTTCCACTTCGTTTCTTTCAAGTCGTCGAGTGACGCTTTAAGTAGCGCAACTTCTTCATCCATTGCACCTAAAATACCAATTCGTTTCATAATTGTACCGACAAGTTAACGTTTTAAATTGTGCTGTTGCACTGCTTTAACCGCAATATTATAAGCTGTTACGCAAGCAGTTATAAAAGCTGTTGTATTGCTAATTGTATAAGGAATGTGGTGAAACTGACAGAAAAATGCCTTTGTTACCGTCACTCTGTGTAAGTTTGAGCTGTAACAAAGGCAGGGGGAAGGGGTAATTGTCTATGCCCACTAGTACAAATGATTAAGCAGCAGCAGGGCGGCTTGATCTAATAGGTCGTGTTGGGCGTTTTGTAGGCTCTGGATTCAGCGTGGGCTGTTGCGCCATTTTTTGCTGTAGACGACGATATGGCACAAGTTTGTTTTCAAGACATTCTCGAATATCTTCAATACTGTAGCCTGACTTCACTTTAATGCGAACATGAGGAACTCCAGCAGCGTCCAAAGCACCAGTAACAAACCAATCTTTTTGGGTTTTGTAGCCCTCTTTACCCTGGTTGTGAACTAGGTCGATGGCTAACACTGGGCTCATGGTATCTTTTTCTACAAGCACAAAATCAAGTTGACGACTTGATGCACGTGAGAGTGCCTGTGATGCCGTTTTCTTTTTAGTCGATTGACGAACGGCCACCATGTCGTTCAAACGAACTCGGCACATAACTCTAAATTCACGGCCTACCGCTTGTTCAATTAACGTTAAAAATGAGTATTCCACTTGGGTAAACAGCTGCGGCTTACGTCGAAATGGAAATGCCATTCCTCCATCAGACAATTTTATGGCGCCTAGAGCAACGACAATAAGTAACATCATCAAAATAATTGCCAATTCCATCTTTATCCTCACATATATCAATCAATATTAACGTCAAAAAGGTGACGCTTAATTAAGGTAGACCTTTGGTAAGGAAGATACTGCAAAGCAGGTGCCAAGAATTGCTGTTTGAGTAATGAAGAGTTACGGGGTGTAAATAAAGAGTGTTCTGACTTTTTATAGTAGGGTTTGTTCTAGCGCTGCTGCGGCATCTAATAACGCTCCCTCATTGCCAGGGGCTGATGCGAGCATTATGCCTGGAACTAAGCCAGTTTTTGGATCGCTAAAACCACGAGCCGGCACCGTAATGCCAGAAAGGTCGAGCATGTTAACGAGTGTGTGGGCTGTGATCTGTTTGTTCAGGCCTGGCTTCATTAAGGTTGTACGGTTCATAGCACCGTGCTTTGGCGCGAGCATGCCTATTGTGGGTAAGCATAGTAATGCATCACGGCCTAATAACGTTCGATAGTTTTTTCGCGCATGTTCATAGGTTTCAATGATGCCGGTCAAAGTGCTTTGCTTACGAGGGCGATATAGACCATTGATAAGCGATAGCCAAAGAAAAAAGCCTGGTTGTACTGTGGGTCTTCCAGTCATTTGACGCAGTGTTTCATTCATAATTGAAAATGGTTTTCCGTCAACAGAAAGCCAGTCTTTCCATACAGAGACCATTTCTCCGGTTACCAATTTAGGCACGTTCATAAATAGTGTTTTGATATCATCAAGTACAGGTTCGTGCTTTACCATTCCCGCTGTTTGCAAGCCCTCTAATGCTGCTCGATAGGCCGTATCTATGCATTCGTCTTTTGCTTCGAAGGGGTAATTCTTTGGAGCGATGAGCTTTAGTCCACTAATAGTTGCAGGTAACGCTGGTGGTTCATTAGCTATTACCGAATACGCTAGGCGGGCATCTCGAACACTCCTGGTAATTGGGCCTATTCCATTGAATGTTTCAAAATACGGCCCCGACTCGGGGTACACAAAGCTTTTATTAACGGCGGCCGAATGAGGTCTAAAACCCACTAAGCCGCAAAACCCAGCAGGAATGCGTATAGAGCCTAAAATGTCAGTACCAAAGCCCATAGGTGATACGCCGCTTGCAACTAGTGCGCCTTCGCCACCGGTAGAGCCTCCTGGCACAAGACGTTGATCTTTCGGATGATTGGTGCGCCCAAAGCGCAAATTATCCGTTTCTGCTGTCATCACAAATTCAGGAACATTACTTCGCGCAATAATGATGGCGCCCGCTGATTTGAGTCGCTCGACAACGGGGGCATCTTTTAAACATTGAATAGGCTGCATACGCTGGCTACCAATAGTAATTTGCTCACCTGCTAGGGCATACGTTTCCTTGAGGGTTATTGGTAAGCCTGATAACGGCCCGGAAACGGGGTTTTCAGCGGCGGCTAATGCCTGTTCGGCAAACACTTGAGTTGCCGCGTTTAATATTGGATTTACAAAACGCAGCCTGTCTAGACTCGCTTTGACAAGTTGCTTGCTGGTGCACTCACCTGTGCGTATTTGAGCAAGCATCGCGGTGGCGTCGGGCTGATTGTGGAGAGTTAAATCTGTCATTTTATAACGCTCTCCTTAAAAGGCTGGCTATTTCGCTATCACCAAAATATCTACTTGGGCGCCCTTGTTATCTGGGGAAACTACAATTTTGGTATGACGTTCTTTTGATGTAATCAGCGTGCGCTGATTAACGACTGGGTGGGTTTTGAACATCGGTAGCTGCTCTTTGTAAAAGCTAATTACCTGAGAAGGAGACATAGCTGTGTGGTAAACCATAGCCGCCGGAATTTTGCTTTCAAACTGTTGGCACTGCGTGGCATCTGATGACAATACGATTGAATGGAACTCGCTCGGGCACGCTACTGTACTTGGCGTACCCATAGCGTCACCGCTTTGTGATTTTTCCTGCTGCGCCACCGATAGTTTATCAGCATGTGTAACCCCACTCACCAACAATGTGAGGGTAACCGTACCAGTTTTCAGCAATAGCTGTGCAGTGGGGAAAAAGCTTAACTTATTGTTATTCATGGTGAACACATTCTCATTATAGGTATATGTTGTTGCGCCAGGTTCATATCTCATATGCAGACTATGTGGAATAGCGCTGATTTGATAGTAAAAAGAATAGCGAAGAACTTCAACTGAACCTTTGCCCTTTCAGGTATATCAAAATCGAAAAGGGTATATCGCATATCTATCCAATTAACATTTGACTTACTTGTTTGATAAGCACATTTCCTCTAATGCGGACTAATGGTATTAACCTGAGCAGAAGTTGTAGCCTGTAAAAAAGTACTCATAAAAAAGGCTTAAACGCGATGTGCGTTTAAGCCTTTTTTGGGGGGCAATGAACTAACTTGTTAATTTAATTCGTTGAGTTAACTTGTTGAACCAGATAGGTCACACACCCATAAAGTCCATAATGCCCTCAGCAGCTTTACGGCCTTCATCGATGGCAGTAACTACCAAGTCACTACCTCGAACCATATCACCACCGGCGAATATTTTCGGGTTAGACGTTTGATAAGCAAATTTACCCGCTCGCGGAGCGCGCACTCGGCCTTTTTCATCAAGCATAATGCCGTACTCGCCAAACCATGGCGCAGGACTTGGCTGGAAACCAAAGGCAATAATAACCACGTCTGCTTCAAGAACGTGTTCTGAGCCTTCTACTTCGATAGGGCGACGACGACCGTTTGAATCTGGCGGGCCCATCTCAGTTTTAACCAGCTTAACGCCTACCGCATTGCCGTTATCATCTACAGCAATATCCAGTGGCTGAAGGTTAAACCTAAACTCTACGCCCTCTTCTTTGGCATTAACCACTTCGCGACGTGAACCAGGCATGCTCTCTTCATCACGACGATAGGCACAGGTTACGCTTTTAGCGCCTTGACGAATAGACGTGCGCAAGCAGTCCATAGTGGTATCACCACCGCCGAGCACTACAACGCGTTTATCTTTCATGTCGATAAAGTCAGCAGGGTCTTTTTCTAACCCCATTACGCGGTTGGTGTTGGCAATCAAAAACGGTAGCGCTTCATGAACACCATGTACGTGTTCATTGTCGAAACCACCCTGCATCGACTTGTACGTACCCATACCTAAAAATACGGCATCGTACTTGTTGAGCAGATCATCAAGCTGGACGTCTTTACCAATTTCAGTATTTAGTACAAACTCAATACCCATATCTGAAAAGATTTGGCGACGCAGTTTAATCACGTCTTTTTCAAGTTTGAATGACGGAATACCGAAGGTCAGTAGCCCGCCAATTTCTTCGTACTTGTCGTACACCACCGGCTTAACGCCGTTTCTTATAAGAATGTCAGCACAAGCTAGACCAGCAGGTCCGGCTCCAACAATAGCCACTTTCTTATCTGTCCACTCAACATCGGACATGTCTGGGCGCCAGCCCATTTCAAAGGCTTTGTCGGTGATGTATTTCTCAATACTACCAATGGTAACAGCGCCAAAATCGTCGTTTAGCGTACATGCACCTTCACAAAGTCTGTCCTGTGGACACACTCGCCCGCACACTTCAGGCAAGCTATTGGTTTTATGTGAAAGTTCAGCGGCTTCAATAATTCTGCCTTCGTTAGCCAAATCCAACCATTGAGGAATGTAGTTGTGCACGGGGCACTTCCATTCGCAATATGGGTTACCGCAGTCCAGGCAGCGATCTGCCTGACCTTCGGTTTGTGACTGGCTCAGCGGCTGATAAATTTCCGCAAACTCTTCCTTACGCACCATGATCGGCTTTTTAGGCGGATCGATACGTTCAACATCGACAAATTGATATACGTTCTTTGCCATTAAGTAAATCCTCCTATTGAGCCTGAATGCGCAGTTCAGCGCTTGAACGACTGATGTGACCAAGCAAGTTTTTCACATCACTTGTTTTAGGCTTAATAAGTTTGAAGCGTGCTAGCGTTGCATTGAAGTCGGTAAGCAGTGACAAAGAGTGCTCGCTGCCTGTTTCTTCGTAATGCTGATTAATAAGACCTCGTAGATGCTCAATAAGAATGGCTTTGTCACCAATTGGCATAATATCGACTAAGTCAGCATTCACGCGGTTATCAATGTCATCGCCATCGTCCATTATGTAAGCGAAACCACCTGTCATACCGGCGCCAAAGTTAACGCCCACAGGGCCAAGCACAGCAACAATACCACCGGTCATGTATTCACAACCGTTGTCACCAATACCTTCAACAACGGCTATTGCGCCAGAGTTACGAACGCCAAAGCGCTCACCCGCACGGCCAGCAGCAAATAACTTACCGCCCGTTGCGCCATACAAACAGGTATTACCCATTATTGCGCTTTCGTGTGCATCAAACTCGATGTTTTTCGTAGGGTGGATAACTAGCTTACCGCCCGTCATGCCTTTACCCACGTAATCGTTAGCGTCGCCTTCCAAGTGCATGTGTAAGCCACCCGCATTCCACACGCCAAAACTTTGACCCGCAGTACCGGTAAGCTCAACTTTAATAGGTGTATCTTCAAAGTCTTGATTACCGTGGTGCTTAGCAATTTCACCAGAAAGCAGGGCACCCACAGAACGGTCTGTGTTGCGAATAGGGTACTTCAGAGTGATTGATTTGCTACTCACTACAGCGCTTTGTGCATCGGTAAGCATCTTAGCGTTAAGCTCGCCCTTATCCATTGGCGCATTGGTCGTTTGCGAACAGAATAGACGGGTGTGCTCACCAGCCACAGGCTGTGCCAATAGCGGCGACAAATCAAGACGGTTTTGCTTGGCAGTAATACCATCAATTACTTTAAGAAGCTCAGTACGGCCTACTAAATCGTCGAACTTGCTAACACCAATAGACGCCATGATCTCGCGCACTTCTTGAGCAATAAACTTAAAGTAGTTCATTACCATGTCAGGAAGACCAATAAAGTGATCGTCACGCAGTTTCTGATCTTGGGTTGCAACACCGGTGGCGCAGTTGTTTAGGTGGCAAATTCGAAGGTATTTACAGCCTAACGCTACCATAGGGCCAGTACCAAAGCCGAAGCTCTCAGCACCTAAAATACCCGCTTTGACTACGTCTAAACCGGTTTTTAAACCGCCGTCAGTTTGTACGCGCACTTTATGGCGTAAGCCATTTTCAATAAGTGCTTGCTGTGTTTCAGAAAGACCAAGCTCAAATGGGCTACCAGCGTATTTCACCGAGGTTAACGGGCTTGCACCTGTTCCACCGTCGTAACCAGAAATGGTAATAAGGTCTGCATAAGCCTTTGCCACACCGGTTGCGATAGTACCTACACCCGGTTCAGAAACCAGCTTCACAGAAATTAGCGCTGTTGGGTTTACCTGTTTTAAATCGAAAATAAGCTGGGCTAAATCTTCAATAGAGTAAATGTCGTGATGAGGTGGTGGAGAAATAAGCGTTACACCTGGCACAGAGAAGCGCAGCTGCGCAATGTACTTGTTAACCTTATCACCCGGTAACTGACCACCTTCACCAGGCTTCGCGCCCTGAGCAACTTTTATCTGTATAACGTTAGCATTGACTAAGTAATGCGGCGTTACACCAAAGCGACCAGAAGCGACTTGTTTAATTTTTGAGTTCTTTTCAGTACCGAAGCGAGATGGATGTTCACCACCTTCACCCGAGTTAGACTGACCGCCTAAGCGGTTCATCGCAATCGCAAGGGCCTCGTGGGCTTCAGGACTTAATGCCCCAATTGACATGGCCGCAGTATCGAAGCGAGGGAAAAGATTTTCCGGCCCTTCTACATCGCTTATATCAATAGGATCGCATTCTGGGTTTAGCGCAAGCAGGTCGCGAATGTGCGATGGCGCACGCTCGTTAACCAGCTTAGCGTATTCTTGATAGTCGGTGTATTCACCCGATACCACCGCTTTTTGCAGTGTGCTAACCACGTCTGGGTTATACGCGTGATATTCGCCATCGTGTACATATTTCAGTAAACCACCGTGAGAAACAGGTTTGCGCTTTAACCACGCAATACGGTTCAAATTGATGTGGTCTTGATGAAAATCATCAAAGCCTGCACCCTGAATACGTGAGGTAACACCCTTAAAGCAAAGCTGCATGACTTCATTATTAATACCAATAGCTTCAAACAACTTAGAGCTACGGTAACTGGCTACTGTGCTAATGCCCATTTTAGACATTATTTTGTACAAGCCCTTATTGATACCTTTGCGGTAGTTCAATGTTGCCTGCATGGGCGAAATATCAAGTTCGCCTTTTTCGCACAGCTGTTCGATCGTTTCGTAAGCTAGGAACGGATAAACCGCCGTTGCACCTAAACCAATAAGCACGGCAAAGTGATGTGGGTCACGCGCACTTGCTGTTTCTACCACAACGTTTGCATCGCAACGCAGCGACTTTTCAACCAAGCGTTTTTGAACTGCGCCTACTGCCATTGCCGCAGGAATAACTAAGCGATTTTTCTTGATGTTGCGATCTGAGAGTATAACAAACGCTGCGCGCTTGTTTTTAACCAGCATTTCAACTTCGTTACACACTCGCTCGACGGCTTTTTTCAAGCCTTCTTGCGGTAGGTACTGAAGTTCTATTACCTCAGAATAATAGTATTCTGGGTTGAACTCGCGAAGCTGTTTAAGATCTGTGTACATCAATATAGGCGAGTCGAACAATACGCGGTCAGCGTAACCGGACGTTTCGCTAAATACATTCTGCTCTCGACCAATACAGGTTGCCAACGACATCACGTGATTCTCACGCAGTGGATCGATGGGTGGGTTTGTCACCTGTGCAAATTGCTGACGGAAGTAATCGTAAATGGTGCGCTGACGAGATGACATAACCGCCATCGGCGTATCATCACCCATAGAGCCAACGGCTTCTTGACCGTCTTTTGCCAATACTTTCACGACTTGCTGAATTTCTTCGTAGCTGTATGCGTGAAGCTTGTGATAAACCGCCATGGCATCGTCGTCAAACACTCGTTTGCCGATAAGCGATGCATCTAGCTCTTCAATAGGCGTTAGGCGACGGATGTGCTTTTGTAGCCACTCTTTATAAGGGTGTCTCGCTTTTAGCTCGTCATCAATTTCGGTAGAACGCCAGATTTTACCTGTATACGTATCTACAGCAAGCATTTCGCCGGGACCCACACGTCCTTTTTCAATGACGTCGGCTTCTTGGTAATCCCAAATGCCTACTTCTGAGGCTAGGGTAATAAAACCATTTTTGGTAATGACGTAACGCGCTGGACGCAAGCCATTTCTATCAAGGTTACAGGCAACGTGGCGACCGTTGGTTAAAACGATACCCGCTGGGCCGTCCCACGGCTCCATGTGCATGGAGTTAAACTCGTAGAATGCACGAAGGTCATCGTCCATTGTTTTATTGTTTTGATAGGCTGGCGGCACCAATAAGCGCATGGCACGGAATAAGTCCATACCACCTGCTAGGAACAGCTCAAGCATGTTATCTAGTGAAGAAGAGTCAGAACCTTCGGTATTGACGAAAGGTGCTGCATCTTTCAGGTCTGGAATAAGCGGTGTTGAGAATTTTGCCGCTCTTGCCATTGCCCAATCGCGGTTGCCTTTAATCGTGTTAATTTCACCATTATGAGCAAGAAAGCGAAACGGCTGCGCAAGTGGCCAGCGAGGTAATGTATTCGTTGAGAAACGCTGGTGGAATACGCAAATAGCGCTTTTCATGCGTTCGTCAGCAAGGTCGAGGTAGAAGGTTGGTAAGTCTTTCGGCATTACCAAGCCTTTATAAATAGTGACCAAACCTGATAGACACGCCACATAAAAATCTGGATCGTCTTCTAGGCGTTTTTCCGCACGGCGTCTAATCATATAAAGACGTCGTTCTAGGTCGCGCTTTCTCCATCCTGCAGGGGCGTTGACAAATACCTGTTCTATTTGAGGAACACCAGTAAGGGCAAGCTCGCCAAGAACTGATTTATCAACAGGCACTTCTCGCCATCCAACAACCGAAAGCGTTTCTTTTTCTAACTCTTCATTGAGTACTTCACGGGCAGCTTGTGCAAGCACGGGGTCCTGATTCAAAAAAATCATCCCTACGCCGTATTTTTTACCCAGCTTCCAGCCATTTTCGTCGGCAATTGAATGGAAGAAGGCATCTGGCTTTTGTAGCAATAAACCACAGCCATCACCGGTTTTTCCATCAGCGGCGATACCGCCTCGATGTTGCATTCGGTCTAAACCGTGGATTGCAGTGGATACCAATTCGTGACTGGCTTCCCCGTGAGTGTGGGCTATTAAGCCAAACCCACAATTATCCCGGGAATCGTTGGGATTGTATAAACTCATCTATTAACTCCTTCAACCTTATTGACTGGGCAAGGTATGCGTTGCGTGCAGATGCGCCTAGGTTTGCGTATCGAAACATAATTAGACATCTTTTCGCGCTTGGGCCATTTAGCTCAGCGCATGCGTCTTTCTTGTCGTTAATTATTATTAGAGGATTCCAGCCGTTCCGCATTTTTATGCATTGATGCGATGCGGGCCGTACAAAATACCCACATTGAAAACTAAAATCAAACGCAAAAAAAGCCTCATCCCTAATGAATTAGTATAACGTTTAAAAAAATCATTTAAATCAATAAGATGAAATTCAAATTTTAGATTTGTAATAATAATGTTATAAAAATTTTAGAGGGGAAAACAAACAAGCTGAAGATGATAATACTTCTCATTTGCTAATTGTTTTTGAATAAATATTCATCGAAGTGGTTGTTTTATCTAGTCAAGAGGGGGTTTTTGGTATTTTTATTTATTTGTAAATAAACTATTCCACTCATATTAGTAAACTGCTATGTTAGGTAAAGTTTGAGTGAAAAATGAACAGTTTTTTGGTTGGTTTTCGTGCTTTGGTTGGTAACCGTGCTTTGGTTGGTTATCAAGATAGTAAGTAGAGTTCATAGTCGCCGCTCATAGGAATAAGCCAAATGGACACGGTTATGACAAATACATACTCAGCACCCTTAAACGCAGTTCGCATTGAAAACAATAGGTTACACGCAAGTGAAATTGAACATGTCACCTCTCCAAACACCTCTGGCGAGTTTCCTCGCAATTTTCCCGATACCTTAGTTATTCATTTTACTGGCGGCAGCAGTGCGTCCTCGTCAGTAAATTATATGTTGAACCCAAAAAGTAAAGTATCAGCCCACCTTGTTATAGGACGAAACGGGGAGGTAACACAATTACTCCCGTTTAACGCCATTGCGTGGCATGCGGGGCAGAGCAGCTTTGCTGGCAGAAAGCAGTTCAACAACTACGCCATAGGTATCGAGTTAGATAATGCGGGTCAACTTGATATGGATGCAAATGGCGAATATGTAAGCTGGTTTGGAAAACGCTACCACCCTAACGACGTGTTTGTCGAAAGTTCGCATTCCAACTCTACAGGCCGCTCTGGCATTAAAAATAACAGCGATTTGCAAGAGAGCCCAAACGCACATTCTCCTACGTATTGGCATCGCTACAGCGAGGTGCAGCTTCAACGTACTTTTGATTTATGCAGGCTGTTGTGTAACACCTACCATATTAATTACGTACTAGGGCACGAAGAAATCTCACCAGGAAGAAAGTTTGACCCTGGCCCTGCATTTCCACTTCGCCAACTTCGCCGCTATCTGACTCAACACTCTTTCAACGCTCAACCCTCTGATGTCACCGTAGATGAACTGTCCCGAGAGCTACCCCCTTCTTTGCAATATACGAATGAGAAACAGCTATCTGTCTCGAGAAAGTCCATAACAGCGTCACAAGACTTTCCTTACACATCTGCCATTGTTAGCGTGAAACGTTTAAATGTGAGGTTTGGGCCTGGTACCGAATTTACGAAGGCGAGTAGTCAATTAACCTCTGGGCAGGTAGTAAGGGTATTAGAGCGCGGCGATACATGGTCCCGCGTTGCGTACACCGCAGAAGGCTGGGTAAGTAATGAATACCTCACTTTTGTTAAACAGAAACGGTAAAAGTATACGAAGCTGTGGTTTGTGTGTTTGAATTTTGAACAGCAAAGTGAGGCGCGTTTTTGCATGCGTTGACTAGTGGATTCCAGAACACCAGAAAGACTGTTAGGATAGGGCAAAATGGTTATAGACTAGACGTACATGCATTCAGACTCTCCAAACGATTCATGGGCTATCCGCTTTGCCCAATTTGTGCAGCGATTTGGCACACTAAAATTAAGCATATTATTCGTTGTATTCTCACTGGTATTTACCCTTGGTGGCTCGTATGTCATACGCGTAAGCCTAGGAAGTCAGGTGCAGCCTGACGACTTTATCAGCGCAGTAATCTTAACAATGTTGTCAGCACCTTGGGTGTTGTACTTTTTTAGTGAACTGATTAAGCAACTCGAAAATTCTCGGACAAACTTAAAAGAGGTGGTGAGTCAACTAGAGAGCCTTCGCGAAGAAGATGTGTTTTTGAATCGCGAGCTGCAAAGCAATATTCGACAGCTGAATCATGAAATTGAACAGCGAAAAATTGCTCAAGAAGAGCGTGAAGGGCTGTTTAAAGACTTAGAACAAGAAATAAAAAATAAGTCTGAACAAGAATCTCAGGCACGCAGGCTGTCCACCTTATTACGCTCTATCATTGATGCTTCTCCAGATCTTATCTATTACCGCAATGAAGAAGGGCAGTTTGCAGGATGTAATCGCATTGCCGAGCTAATGACTGGGAAGACTGAGCTAGAACTACTCGGGTTGACTCCAGAAGATGTGTACGAAGAAGAGTTGGCACAACAAATTGTGGCCAGTGATAACGAAGTACTTGAGACAAACGCCAGCATTACCGAAGAGTTGTGGCTTAAGTTTGCCGATGGCCGACGTCGCTATTTCGAAATGAAGCGAGTTCCTTTCTTCGATAAGGAAGGCAATCGACTTGGCTTGTTATCGTTTGGACGAGACATGACCGAGCGTAAACAAGCGGAAAATGCGGCGGCAAAAGCCAACACAGATAAAACCCGCTTCATCGCCACAATCAGTCATGAGCTGCGCACGCCGCTAAACGGCATTGTGGGTTTAAGCCGCATGCTTCGCGATACAGAGCTTTCCGAAGAGCAGTTTAGTTGGGTGAGTACGATTTACGCCAGCGCTATTACATTAGGTAATATATTTAACGATATTATCGACCTCGATAAGCTGGGCCGAGACAAACTAGAACTCAGCTTGAAAACCATATCGCTGAAAGATTTTACGGAAGAACTTAGCAGTATTATTCGCTTATTGGCTGGTGATAAACAGCTTGAGTTTAAAACCACAATTAAAGATCCATTGCCTCGTTTAGTTGAAATAGACGGCACGCGATTGCGCCAGATACTCTGGAACATTCTTTTCAACGCGGTGAAGTTTACTCAAAAAGGTCACGTGAGCTTGTCGGTATCTGCTACAAAACCCGAGAATGACAAAGCCTTTGTCACCTTTATTGTAGAAGACACGGGGGTAGGGATTCCAGAAAGCGAAATAAACAAAATTTTTGCGATGTATTATCAAGTTGATCACCCCGATCACCAGTCGGCCACAGGTACCGGCATTGGCTTGGCAATTTGTAAGCAGATGGTCGATTTGATGAGCGGTGAAATTAACGTGACCAGTAGCGTAGGCAAAGGTACTCGCTTTGAAATTATCTTGCCGGTGCAAATTTCAAACAGCCCAATGAAAGTGGCTGAGCTTGAAGTGACGGGGTTAAATATTCTTCTTGTGGAAGATATAGAGCTTAATGTGATGGTGGCCAAAGCGCTGCTTGAAAAACTTGGTCAGCGTGTTGATGTTGCAATGACAGGTCAAGAGGCATTAGATAAAGCCAGAGAAACCCAATACGACCTGATTTTACTCGATATTCAGCTACCGGATATGACGGGGTTTGATGTGGCCAACACGCTAATAGAAGAAGATTTAGTGATGCAAACCCCCATTGTTGCATTAACCGCTAACGTCATTAAAAAGCGTGATGAATACTTAGAGAACGGCATGGACGATGTTATAGCCAAGCCAATCAAAAAATCTCGAGTTATTGAAGTATTTAATGACCTATTCCATGCGCCGCCAGCGCCGCTAGAAATAGAGGGTCAGGTAGAACGCGTGCAGCCCAACAAAACATTAAGTAACATTTTAGATATGGACTTGTTGGAGATGTTAGTAGATACCATAGGGGATGACATGGTTCGGGCGAGTGTGAAAGTTTTCCAAGAGAAAATGCCTGAATATATGGAAATACTGCAACTGAGCTTAACTGCTGATGAAAAGTCTGAGGTGTGTTCTCAAGCCCATAAAATAAAAGGCGCTGCGGGCTCGGTTGGTTTAGCAAGAGTGCAGCGTATTGCTAACCAAATTCAGCAGGGTGATCATCCTACATGGTGGGAGAACGTTCATGACTGGGTTGAAGAGCTACAAATGGCAGTGCAGCACGATATGAAAGGGCTGAATAGCTGGCTCAACGAACAGCAGTTTGACGACTAGTGCATTGCTATGACTATGTAGCATATCAACTGTCTAGGCTTATTTGAGTAGGCTTAGCTGAGCGGGCTTCGCTGTGTAGGCATAGCTGTGTAGGTTTAACTGAGTGGTTCGATTACAGTGGCTGACGAATAGTAACTACTAGAAATGATGAGGGGGCTGATGCTCCCTTTTTATTTTAGAATTACTGGTTGGGGCATTTGGCCGTTCTGGCAGTAACACTATGTAGTGAGCTTGCGTAAATTTTTACAAGGATAAGGTGTATGTTTTCAGCGTCAAAGGCGGCCGAGTTTTCTAACGAACCGCTTTCTCAGCAGGATTTACCCGCGTTAGATTTACTGGCGCTAACGCCAGTGTCGAAAAAGTATCGCACCATTAATTTAGGCGTATGTTCCACCGTCACTGTGCTTTTGCTTGGCGCGCTATCCGCAGCAAAATATCAACCTTGGTTTCGTGTGCCAGACGACCTTCACAATGCCTACCCCTATGCGTGCCTAGTCATTTTTACGTTGGGCTTTTTGTGGTTTATCTATCATTTTTTTGCCGACAAGAAGGTGAAGTTTGCTGTTAGAGAGCAAGATGTCAGTAAGGAGTCGGGCCTTTTCTTTCGGCAGTTATCTTGTCAGCCTATCCTTCGTGTACAGCATGTTGAGTTAAAGCGAGGCCCACTTGACCGATGGGCTGGACTGGCCTCGCTACAGGTTTTTTCTGCTGGCGGTGAAATGCATACCTTTGAAATTCCTGGGCTTGAAATTGATGAGGCCAATCAAATTAGGCAGTTTATTCTCGATCATAAAGATGTGAGCGCCCGATAGTGGAAGAGCAAGAGATTACGTCATCGAATGCCGGGAGTTCAGTCAACGTAGAAACCGGTGATGCGTGGCAGCGCTTGGCCATCATCGCTATCTTATATTTCTCGGCACGCAACATTAAAAATTCTGCCCAAGGGCTTATTTATATTATTCCCGCGTTGGCCATAGGCTCTAACGTGCTCTCCAAGCTAAACTCGCCAGAGGCATATATTGCCATAGGCACCTTGGTGTCGCTGGCGGTGGGCAGTGGCCTGATAAGCTTTTTTATGTACACCTTTCGCGTGCACAATCAGCATGTTGAGATTCAAACGGGTGTATTTCAACGTCGCTATACTAATTTACCATTTTTGCGCATTCAGAATGTAAAAATAGAGCACCCCTTTTATTATCGTCCGTTTGGCTATGCATTAGTGGTGTTGGATACCGCAGGAAGCGGTAAAGAAGAAGCTAACATAGTAGCGGTGCCGGTTTCCTACGCCAATGCGCTTAGAAAGCAAGTGCTGGCTGAAAAGAAGAAAGAAGAGTATTCCTCTGCCCAATTATCTTCAAACTTAAATGACAGTTCAGTTAAAAGCCCAGATAAAAGCTCAAATCAGAGCGCTTCCGAGCATCTTTCTAGTGATAATGGGGCGGCTCGCTTTGGCGTGCTAGCAGGGGACATGCAAAAAGGGGACATGCTAGAAAACGATAGTGTAGAGAGCGACGAGGAGGTACTCAACACCCGCTCGATTGGCGATATTGTCATTCATGGAATTACCAATAACAGGGTGTGGATAATACTCGGTGCCGCAGCCCCTTTTTACGATGACGCTATAGGTTTAGTCTCCGACTGGTTAGCGGATAAAGGCCTACAGCTTAACCAAATCGTGGGGGAGCAAACCGTCGCATGGTGGCAGTTTGGGCTTTACGCGTTTGTGATCCTTATGATGATAATGGCTGCCATGGCGCTACTTAGCGTGGGTGGAGCACTATTCACGTTTTATGGGTATACCCTCTCGCGCTCTGACGACAGGTACATTCGCCGCAGCGGTCTTTTGAATAAACAAGAAGTCAGCATGCGTGCGTCGCGCATTCAAATGATTACCGCTAAACAAGACTGGCTCGACAAAATACTCAAACGAGTCAATTTGTACTTTGAGCAAAATTCCACGGCAGGTCAGCAAGTTCAAGAACTGATGTCGCCCAATAAACTTATTGTGCCCTCGGTTACCGAGCGTGAATCAGTTGAGCTTAGCCAAGAAGTCATGCCTGATTGCCAACTTCACCGCGATGATTATCTAGGCGTTAGCAAACGCTTTATTCTGCACTGGTTGATAGTAGCGTGGAGTGTACCCATTTTAGCGCTCTTTACTGTTGGTATTGTCTCATCTCAGCTCGACATTTTTCTTGGCTCTATCGGGCTTTTGGTTGCAGGGAGTCTGTTGCTAACCCTGCGCTGGTGGCGATGGGGTATAGCGGCCGATGGCAAATACGTCTACGTTAGGCGAGGGCGGATTGGCGTTGATTACCTATGTTTTGAGCCATACAAAATACAACAAGTGATTGTTAAACAAAGTGTGTTTATGCGACGACATCAACTTGCGTCCATCAAGTTCGTATTAGCGTCAGGGTCGGTTACCGTTCCTTTCTTGCCAGAGCATTACGTTAAAGCTCTTGCTGACAGCGTGCTTTATGAGGTGGAGTCTACGCGTAAGTCATGGATGTAAATGGCGTTTTAAAAGTAACGACTAACGCAGATTGCTGCCTCAAGTTGCTATTCTGAAATAGTTTTTTCATCGCGAAGAATTATTTGGTCCTTGCCCGCGTTTTTAGCGTGGTATAAGCGCGCGTCGGCAATATCTAGCTGCAATTCGAAACTGCTATGGTCCTCCACACATACGCCTACGCTGCACGTAATATTGAATTTGTGAAGGGTGAATTTCGTTTGCCTTACTGCATTCATAAATGTTGATAGTGCGGATAAGTAGGTTTTGGCAGAGCGCTGAGACAAAACGGTGAATTCTTCACCCCCATAGCGAATAATGAGATCTTCGGGAAAGTGGAGTTTAATGAGCGCAGCAAATTCTTGTAGCAGCGTATCTCCCGTTTTGTGGCCATAAGTATCGTTTACGTTCTTAAAATTATCAGCGTCGATCATCGAAACAATAATGGTATCACCAGGCCCTTTGTTGGCATACAGTTCTTCAGCTTTTTCGTGTAAATAACGGCGATTGTAAACTTGAGTAAGAGGGTCGAGGTTAGCGTTATCACGAATGGTTTGAATCATTTCCTGCGACTCTAAATTTTGCATAACGCGGCAAAGAAACTCCTCGTGATAAAAGGGTTTTGATAAAAAATCATTGGCGCCGCTTTTTATAAACTTAGAGGTCAGCACGCTATCACCTGTAGAAGATAATCCGATAAATATCGTGTCCTGCATCCTTCGTTCTTGACGAATGGCCTTGATGAGCTCGTATCCGTCCATCTTAGGCATTCTATGATCAGATATCACCATCTTAATATTTTTGTGGTTGTCCAGTTGCACTAAGGCTTCTATTCCATTTCCGGCTTCATGAACTCGAAATTTGAATTTTTTGAGAAGCTTACAAATGTGATTACGGCTGGTTATCGAGTCTTCAACTACAAGGACATCGGTATAGAGATTCTTGCGAAGCCTATCAATAAGCTTTGCCACTTGCAGGTAAGAATAACGCGATTCTTTGGTTATGTAATCAAGCACGCCCTTGTCTAGGAGTTGTGAACGGGTAAACTCATCGAAGTTTCCGGTAAGCACAAGTGTCGGTAGATCATAAGAAAGCGCCAAGTCTACGCTTTCTCCATTTGGTGCATCGGGCAAATTAAGGTCAACAATAGCGGCAAGATAATCACTCGAAGCCTGCAGGGCCACTTCGGCCTGTGCTAAGTTTTCACACAAATCACAGGATAAAAGGGGATTATCTTCGATCAATTTATAGACTATTTTTCGAACCGTAACACTATCTTCTACCACAAGAACTTTATACATTGGCGATACTCAAATGACCTTGTGGCTAATCATATGCAATTATTCACAAAAAAGCCCTTATAAAAAGGGCGTTTTAGACTTATGTATAGCGCTTATGTTCATGTGTGTGATGGCGGAACCCGAACATTTCCTTCCATCAGTACTCGAGCACTTCTACTCATGGTTGCTTGCGCAATATGCCAACGATCATTTGAAAACTCAGCTTTTGCACCGACGCGTAATGTGCCAGAGGGATGGCCGAAGACAACGGCATCACGGTCAACACCACCCGCACTCAAATTAACTAGTGTGCCCGGAATTGCTGCGGCAGCTGCTATGGCTACAGCGGCAGTGCCCATCATGGCGTGATGCAGTTTCCCCATGGACATGGCACGAACCAAAACATCAATATCAGAGCCTAAGATATCTTTTCCACTAGACGCTTTATAAGGTGAAGGAGGGGCAACCATAGCAACCTTAGGAGTATGCTGGCGGCTGGCCGCTTCACCAATGTCGGTGATTAAGCCCATTTTTACTGCGCCATGGGCTCTAATTGCTTCAAACTTTGCCAACGCATCAGGGTTGCTATTAATATCGTCTTGAAGCTCGGTACCGGTATAACCAATGTCTTCTGCATTGATAAAAATAGTGGGAATGCCAGCGTTGATCATAGTGGCATGCAGCGAACCCACCCCCGGGACTTCAAGGGTATCTACCAGTCTTCCCGTAGGAAAAATAGCACCCTCGCCATCGGCCGGGTCAACAAAAGCGACTTCCACTTCTGCTGCGGGAAACGTTACGCCATCAAGCTCGAAGTCACCGGTTTCCTGCACTTCGCCATTGGTGATGGGAACGTTCGCGATAATAGCTTTGTTGATATTTGCTTGCCAAATTTGCACAACAGCAATGCCATTGTCTGGAATTTTACTTTCATCAACAAGACCATTATTAATGGCAAACGCGCCAACTGCGGCGGTTAAGTTTCCGCAGTTTCCGCTCCAATCTACGAAGGGTTTGTCGATGGCAACCTGGCCGAAAAGATAATCAACGTCGTAGCCTTCTCGTTCACTCTTGCTAATTATCACGGTTTTACTGGTGCTTGAGGTAGCTCCGCCCATACCATCGGTGTGTTTACCGTAAGGATCTGGACTTCCGATTACTCTAAGTAATAGGGCGTCTCGCGCTGCCCCTGGTTTTTGAGCTTCTTCTGGCAAATCCGTTAAATTAAAAAATACACCCTTACTCGTACCGCCACGCATATAGGTAGCGGGTACTCGAAGCTGTGGCGCATACTGTGTCATGTTTATTCCTTTTTCATTGTTTTATTCAGAGAGAGCGAGTACTTAGGTGAAACACGCCGTAAATACTTCCTTGTAGGCTCTCGGGGCGCATCCATGCGCCCCGAAGGTTTCACCTGAGCACTCGTTCTCTCTTCAAAATTTCCACATTTATGTACGTTAGAGGAAAAGGGTTTCAAATCGCAGTCAAACTCCCTCTTAAATAACTAAGCTTCGTTATAGGAGAGAGGTATTTTGGGTGCGTAAAAGTTTTCACCAAAGGACTCACTTCTCTCTTCACATTTTTACATCTAAAAGTACGTTAGAGAGGGGGCCAAATCGCGACTACATCCTACGCAAAAACTACGGCCTCCATTAAAGAAGGCTAGTGAGTTACGTTCAGGGCCCTCAATTCGCATGGATGCGAATTGGGAGCCTACAGGGACGTATTTACGGCGTGCCCTGCACCTAACTCACTTGCCTTCCTATTGCACGATGGCTGACTTGACTCGATCCACATGGATGCGAATTGGGAGCCTACAAGGATGTATTTACGGCGTGTCCCAAACCCGGCTTAGTGCTCGCTCGCCAATCAGAGCCAATTAGCCAACCTCGGCCTCTAAGAAGTCTTTTGCAAAGCGTTGTAATACGCCGCCAGCGCTGTAAATAGAGACTTCTTCCATGGTGTCTAATCGACACGTCACTGGAACATCTAATTTTTCGCCGTTAGTGCGGTTTATCACAAGAGTAAGCGTCGCACCTGGTGACGGCTCGCCCTTAACATCGTAGGTTTCAGTGCCATCTAGCTCGAGCGTTTTGCGGGTAGTGCCCGGTTTAAACTCTAGCGGTAGCACGCCCATTCCGATTAAGTTGGTACGGTGAATACGCTCAAAACCTTCCGCCGCAATCACTTCAACACCCGCCAAACGAACGCCTTTAGCTGCCCAGTCTCGTGACGAGCCTTGGCCGTAGTCGGCGCCAGCAACAATTATCAAAGGCTGTCTGCGAGTCATGTAGGTTTCAATTGCTTCCCACATGCGCACAACTTTGCCTTCGGGTTCGATACGCGCCAGCGAGCCTTGCTTGGCCTCGCCATTTTCCTGCACCATTTCGTTATACACTTTTGGGTTGGCAAGCGTGGCACGCTGAGCAGTTAAATGATCCCCTCGGTGGGTTGCATAAGAGTTAAAGTCTTCTTCAGGTAATCCCATTTTTGTCAAATACTCGCCCGCCGCGCTGTCTGCCATAATGGCATTAGAGGGAGATAAATGATCGGTAGTAATGTTATCGCCTAATATGGCAAGGGGACGCATGCCAGTCATGGTGCGTTCTGCATCCATAGCGCCTTCCCAATAGGGCGGGCGTCTTATGTAGGTGCTTTGTTCGCGCCATTCATAGAGCGGGTCAATATGACTGCCATAATCTACGCTTAAGTCGAACATTGGCTCGTACACTTTTCTGAAGTGTTCAGGCTTAACACTTTTGGCAACAATGGCATCAATTTCTTCGTCACTTGGCCAAATGTCTTTTAACGTTACTGGGTTGCCGTCGTTATCAATACCCAATACATCTTTTTCAATATCAAAACGAACGGTACCGGCAATCGCGTAAGCAACCACTAAAGGCGGCGATGCTAAGAAGGCTTGTTTGGCATAGGGATGAATACGACCATCAAAATTTCGGTTGCCCGATAGTACTGCGGTGGCGTAAAGGTCGCGGTCGATGATTTCTTGTTGAATTTTAGGGTCTAGTGCACCGCTCATGCCGTTACAGGTAGTACACGCAAAAGCCACTACGCCAAAGCCAAGCGCTTCAAGTTCGCTCATTAGGTTAGCTTCTTCAAGGTAAAGCTTCACCGCTTTTGACCCAGGCGCCAACGAGCTTTTTACCCACGGTTTACGAGTGAGGCCGCGTTCGTTTGCGTTTCGAGCAATAAGACCAGCAGCAATCACATTGCGTGGGTTAGACGTATTGGTACAGCTTGTAATGGCAGCGATGATAACCGCGCCGTCAGGCATTTTATCGTCTTCTTGTTCCCACTTAGCCGCAATGCCGCGACTGGCAAGGTCGCTAGTTGCCAAGCGAGCATGTGGATTAGATGGTCCTGCCATGTTACGACCTACTGACGATAAATCGAAAGTGAGTACGCGCTCGTATTCAGCGGTTTTTAAATCATCAGCCCATAAGCCCGTATGCTTCGCGTAGTTCTCTACCAAGGCTATTTGGTCTTCTTCACGACCGGTAAGGCGCAAATAATCGATGGTTTGCTGATCGATATAGAACATAGCGGCAGTGGCGCCGTATTCTGGCGTCATATTCGAAATGGTAGCGCGATCGCCAAGGGTAAGGTGTGAAGCACCTTCGCCATAAAACTCTAAGAAGGCAGACACTACTCGCTGCTTACGCAAGAACTCAGTAAGTGCCAGTACGATATCAGTTGCAGTAATACCAGGCTGTGGCTTACCGGTTAACTCGACACCTACAATGTCAGGCAGACGCATGTAAGACGCACGACCAAGCATGACGCTTTCAGCTTCAAGTCCACCCACACCAATAGCAATAACACCAAGAGCATCTACATGAGGAGTATGGCTGTCTGTTCCTACTAAGGTGTCGGGGAACGCCACGCCATCGCGAGATTCAATAACAGGCGACATACGCTCCAAATTGATTTGGTGCATAATGCCGTTACCTGGAGGTATGACGTCCACATTTTTAAACGCTGTTTTTGTCCAGTTAATAAAGTGAAAACGGTCGTCGTTACGTCTGTCTTCAATAGCGCGATTTTTTTCAAAAGCGTCTTCTTCAAAACCAGCGTGCTCTACCGCTAAAGAGTGGTCGACAATTAGCTGGGTAGGAACCACTGGGTTCACTTTGGCCGGATCGCCGCCTTTTGCCGCTATCGCATCGCGCAAGCCTGCTAAATCAACCAATGCGGTTTGGCCAAGAATATCATGACATACAACACGCGCTGGAAACCAAGGAAAGTCGAGGTCGCGTTTGCGATAAATGAGCTGCTCTAGCGCTTTGTTAAGTTGCTCAGGTGCACAGCGGCGCACCAAGTTTTCAGCAAATACCCGAGAAGAGTAGGGCAGCTTTTCATAAGCCCCTGGTTCTATCGTATTTACCGCTTCGCGAGTATCGAAGTAATCGATACCCGCGTTGGGTAATGGTTTACGGTAATCAATATTCATAAATGGTTACCTTATGCTCTATCAGCAATAGCTGGCACTGGACGAAGCTCTTCACCGGTATAGTCAGCTGATGGACGAATAATGCGGTTATCAGAACGCTGTTCCATTACGTGAGCTGCCCAGCCTGTTAAACGAGACATTACAAAAATAGGTGTAAATAGTTTTGTAGGAATACCCATGAAGTTGTAGGCAGAAGCATGGAAAAAATCTGCGTTACAGAACAGTTTCTTTTCACGCCACATGACTTCTTCACAGCGCACTGAAACTGGGTAAAGCACTGTATCGCCCACATCGGCAGATAGCTTTTCAGACCATTCTTTAATAATGCCGTTACGCGGGTCTGAATCAGCATACACTGCGTGACCAAAGCCCATGATTTTTTCTTTGCGCTCTAACATGCCCATCATCTTTTCTTCGGCATCGTCGGCAGAGGTAAAGCCTTCAATCATTTCCATGGCGGCTTCGTTTGCGCCGCCGTGAAGAGGACCACGAAGTGAGCCAATAGCACCCGTTACACAAGAATGCATATCAGAAAGGGTTGACGCGCATACACGGGCTGTAAAGGTTGAGGCGTTAAATTCGTGCTCTGCATAAAGAATGAGTGATACATGCATCACTTGCTCGTGTAGTTCGCGTGGCTTTTCGCCGTGAAGCATATGCAGGAAGTGGGCGCCAATGGAGTCGTCATCGGTTTCCACTTCAATGCGCACGCCGTCGTGAGAAAAGCGATACCAGTAACAAATGATGCTAGGGAAACACGCTAACATGCGATCAGTGGCTTCTTGCTGCTCGTCAAAGCTCTTTTCCATTTCAAGGTTACCTAACATTGAGCAACCAGTACGAAGCACGTCCATTGGGTGAGCATCTTTTGGAATGCGCTCAAGCACTTCTTTAAGTGCGTCAGGTAAGCCGCGCATGCCACGAAGCTTTACTTTATAGCCATCTAGCTCTGCTTGAGTAGGCAATTTGCCCTTTAAGATAAGATAGGCCACTTCTTCGAACTGACATTTATTGGCAAGATCTTTTACGTCATAGCCGCGATACGTTAAACCCGAGCCTGATTTGCCTACGGTTGATAATGCTGTTTTACCTGCAACTTGGCCGCGTAATCCCGCGCCACTTAATTGTTTAGCCATCTTGTAATCTCCGGTCTTTTAAATTTGTAAGGTACGTTAGTAAAAAATCTATTATGAAAAAGGAACGGATTCCTTAGTCGCTGTTAAATGTAAACTTTTATAAGCGGGCTCAATGCATTGAAAAGTGGGAGCGGTACTTAGGTCGTTACCCCTGCGAGGCATGGATGCCGAGCCGGAGCCCCCATGGATGGGTTCACGGCGTGGTAACGACCTAAGTACCGCTCCCGCTTCAATAGTACATTGCGTCCCAGTTACTGTTTAATGTGTTTAATTTAGTTTTTACCTTTAGCGAAAAGCTCATCTAGCTTTTGCTCGTAATCGTGGTAACCAAGGTAATCGTATAGTTCCATGCGGGTTTGCATGCTGTCGACAACAGCTTTTTGATCGCCATTCTCAAGAATAGACGTGTAAACCATTTCTGCAGCTTTATTCATGGCTCTAAAGGCGCTTAATGGGTAAAGCACCATACTGGCTCCCCATTCACCAAGCTGTTCTTTCTTCCATAGTTCGGTTTGGCCAAATTCGGTAATATTGGCAAGAATAGGCACATCTAGTGCGTCGGCAAAGGCGCGATAGTGTTCTTCTGTTTTTACCGCTTCAGCGAAAATGCCGTCTGCACCCGCTGCCACATACGCTTTGGCTCGTTCGATAGCACTTTCTAGGCCTTCCTGAGCAAAAGAGTCGGTGCGAGCCATAATGAAAAAGTCAGGATCGGTGCGGGCATCTACCGCCGCTTTAATGCGATCAACCATTTCTTCAGTGCTGACAATTTCTTTGTTTGGACGGTGACCACAGCGCTTTTGCGCAACCTGATCTTCCATATGCACTGCGGCTGCGCCCGCTTTTTCCATATCGCGAATGGTTTTGGCTATATTGAAAGCTCCGCCCCAACCAGTGTCGATATCGACTAATAAAGGAAGATCGCATGCTGACGTAATACGCTGCACATCCACAATAACATCGTTAAGCGATGTCATGCCTAAATCTGGCAAACCGTATGATGCATTGGCAACGCCTCCGCCAGAAAGATAGATAGCTTGGTGACCAATGGATTTTGCCATCATGGCTGAATAGGCATTAATAGTGCCTACAATTTGTAGTGGTTTGTTCTTAGAAAGGGCGTCTCTAAATTTTTTTCCTGCACTCATTTTAGTTACTCGCTTAATTAGAAGTAGGGTAGAGGTGAATGAAAAATGCCGAAGCGTCGCTGCATTTATGCATGATTGAGCTTCTTTTCTATATTATTTTTTGAATAAAGAATGTGTCTGCGCATGAGTATTTCTGCTAACTCTTCATCTCGGTTAGCAATGGCGTTTACAATGTGTCTGTGTTCATCAAATGCTGTAGTGACGCGAGGTCCTGCCATGCCAAGCTGAACGCGATACATTCGTACTAAGTGATACAAGCCATCTATTAATACGCTGATGAGATGGCTGTTTTTGCTACCAGTGACAATACGATAGTGAAAATCCACGTCACCGGCCTCTTGATAGTAGCTCTCGCCGCCTTTCACTTTGTTGAAGTGACTGTCTAGTAAACCTTGCATCGCGGCTATTTCATCATCGCTCATATAACGTGCCGCGAGCCTAGCTGCCATACCTTCTAAGGCTTCTCTCACTTGATACAGCTGCACTAAGCCTTCTGGAGAAAGTGCGACTACACGAGCGCCCACGTTGGCCTTACGTTCAACAAGATGGCAGGTTGCGAGACGATTGATTGCTTCGCGCACTACGGCGCGAGACACTTCATATTTTGTCGACAATTCGGTTTCGCTTAACTTACAGCCGGACGGGATAACGCCCTCGACGATATCGTTTCGAAGCTGAAAAAATGTTTTGTCTGCGCTAGTAATGGCTTGCTCGTTATTTGGCGTCACAATAAGCTGCTTGTTTTCTCATAATGTCGACAATATAGGCTCTTTGAAACTCAATATCAAATTTTAAGGCCTCCATTGTCGACAAATTAATATTATTGTCATATTGCGATGGTCGGTAGAAGATGTATTGAAATGCGTTTCAGTGGGAAATAGCAAAGCGCGTGGCTTGGGTTTGTAATTTACACTCGTAAACTCATCTTGTGACTCAAGCTCATTATCCGAGTTCGTGATTTAAGCTAATTATCTAAGTTCATGATTTAAAATCACTACCCAAGCTCGAGGTATTAGCCGGTTTTAAAGAACGGATGCTGATCTTTCTTGTGATGAAGCTGGTTTACTAGGGTCTTAAAATAGGGGCTTAAAAGAACTTCTGTTTAAAGTGCATTTGGTTTTTAGTCTTAATTCTTACGACTAAAGGCTAAAGATTATGTAAGGAAGACCAAGGGTTATTAAGGATCAGATAAGTTGATAATGGCAGGGAGCAGAGTTGTCTATATGGTCAGCTAGAGGTGTGGATTTCACAACCAAAAAGACTTATTTAGTGCATGTTTATCCTATTGAATTATAAAGGCCATTGTGCAATTTATTTTTATTCTTAAAAGGTCGTACCAGCTAACCAATTAGTCTGTTTTTGGTTTTTTAGTTTGGTGAAAAAATGATAATTAACTTTCCAAACAAGCAAACTGTCGGTATCATGCCCGTCCAGTTTTCAAGCCTAAGTTAGACACTCAAACGGCGAAGACTGGTGCACGCATTCATGCATGCTGTCAGTAAAATACATTTCAACATGTACTTCTTTGCCTTCAAGGTCCTTAGGTTGTAAGAGTTCCGCAGAAGAACTTGAAACACAAACGATAAGCCGCAAATACCAAACACTCACGCAAAGGGGTTTCACCAAATGACCACTCACACTGACGTGTCTAAGACACTAGCCAGTAAGCTTTCGCCTGTCGCTTTAGCAGTAGCGATGACCGTTCCAGCACTTACCAATGTGGCTGTTGCACAAGAAGCAGAAGCAACAGAAGAGCAACAATTCGAAGCAATTACCGTCACCGCGACGAAGCGTCCGCAGGTTATTTACGAAGTGCCAATTGCACTGAGTGCTTTTGACGGTGACAAGCTCGCTGCACAGGGTATTACTGACCTAACTGACGTGGGTAAATTTGTACCAAACCTAAACGTTACTGGTTTTTCAGCAGGCCATACCTCATCAGTTAACCCGTTTATTCGCGGCATTGGTTTACAAGATCACTTGATTACAACCGATCCAGGCGTAAGCGTATACGTTGACGGTGTTTATTTAGGTCGTCAGGTTGGTCAAAACTGGAGCTTAAACAACATTCAGCGTATTGAAGTACTGCGTGGTCCACAGGGTACACTGTACGGTCGTAACTCTATTGGTGGTGCTATCAACATCATTACTAAAGAGCCAGACCAAGGCGATGTGACCAAAATCAACACAGAATTTGGTACACGCGGTCGTGTAAAGGCAGATTTGTTCCTTAACCATGCGCTTTCTGACACTGTAGCATTCAATGCAAACTTATCGTTTAACAAGCGTGATGGCTTAGGTGAGTTTATCAATGTTCCGAATGCAGAATACGACGTGGGTGAAACCGAAGACGTTTCTGGACGTGTATCAGTTAAGTGGGAACCCTCTAACGATTTTCGTATGGTGCTAACGGCTGACGCAAACAATGGCGACGGCGGCCTTCGTCCATACACTGTACTCATCGATGAAGTTGGTTCTGCACGTTATTTCGGTGGCGGAAACGGCCTAGGTGTTGAGCTACGAAACACCGATGTTACCCCAGCGGGTGCGGATCGCTACGATAACGCTACTGGCACTGAAGCGGTAACCGGCGTATCAAACGAAGCTCGCGGTATTGCACTGACTACCGAATGGGATATTAACGAAGACTACACGGCTAAAGTAGTGGCGAGTCAGCGTACTTCAAAATATAAAGCGGGCCTAGACGACGACGGCACTGTTTTCTCACTAGACCAATTCCCAGAGCGCGGCGAAGCTGACCAAACCTCTATTGAACTTCAGTTAAATGGTTACATTAACGAGTATACCGACTTTGTTGCTGGCCTTTACTACTTCAACGAAGAAGGTAGCAACCGCCAAGGTGAAGATTCGAGTTTCGACGGCGGTGGAAACCTACTTGAACTAGACCAAGAAACTACGTCTAAAGCAGCTTACATCAACCTTCGTCACGATATTAACGACGAGCTATCTGTATCAGGTGGTTTGCGTTACACGAAAGATGAAAAAGACGCTTCTGCTAACGTATTCTCTGCACTAGGTACTATTTTTGATTCGAACGACTGGAACGAATTGACGTGGGAATTAGCGACTAACTATACGTTTGATAACGGTATGACGGGTTACGCTACCATTCAGTCGGGCTATCAGTCTGGTCAATACCCAGCGCGTCCATACTGCCTAATTGGTCAGTTCTTTGGTGCCGGTGGCTTTGACGACATCGACGGTGCACAAGCCGCAGTGCGTGCCAATAACTGTTTTACTGCCTCTGACAACATCACTGCGACAAACTACGAAGTGGGAATTAAAGGCCGTATTAACGAATATATGGATATGAGTGTTGCAGTATTCAATACTGAATTTGATGACCTACCTTACCAAGTAAGCCGTGTAAGTGAAGGTGGTTTCGACACTGCTAACTTAGTAGTTGAACAGACTTCTCGCGGTATCGAACTAGATACAACGTTTAATTACGGTAACTTCAGCATGATGACCAGCATTGGTTACATGGATGTTGATGTAGAAGAGCAGGCAGGATTTAGTCCAGTGGCTCCACTTACACCTGATTTAACCCTTGCGATTGGTCCACAGTATACCTTCGAACTAGATGGCGGTGATTCAATTCGCGTACGTGCCGATTATTCATATCGTTCAGAGATGTATGGCGAGCCAACATCTGCACCAGAGCGTATGACAGAGCTTGATAGTCGTGAGCTTGTAAATTTTGATATTGCTTACACGCCAGCAGACGAAGCGTACACAGTGGCATTATACGGTCGTAACATTTTTGATGAGCGATATGACAATGCTCGCTTAAATACTGGCGACTATATTCTGCAAATACTCAGCAACGATGCGAGTGAGTTTGGTGTGAGATTCTCAACCGAGTTCTAAAAAGCGCGCTTAAATAAGCATGCGATAGCGCACAAACATAAAAGCCGGTCCTTTGTAATGAAGAGACCGGCTTTTTTATACCTATAAGCTGGAGAGAGACTGCAAAAAGTAGCTATAACTCAGTTTGTATACGTAATATGTAACTAAATACATCGGTAATCTTGTTTTACTGACGATATTAGAATAGTTTTATTACAGCGACCTTGTGTAACTAACGCTACATTAACAAACATCGGTTAGTGACAATCAAATGGACAAGAGGATTAGCAGGGGTGGGGATACTATCTAAGTTACAACGTTCTTGGACAGAACGAAAATTCAAAAAGCATGACTGGCGTATCATTCAGCAGGTCCCCTTTGACGCCTTTGAACAGCTTATCGTTTCACATGTTGATGACGGTTGGGAAATTGAAGAAGATTACCTTCCGCTTAAAGAATCCACCAAAAAGTGGGAGTGTGAGCTAAAAAAAGGCACCAGCATTTTGGTGTGTACATGGTCTAGCGACAAGCTAGGGCAGGTAGTAGGGCCTGAGAGAGTGGTGACTGGGCTTGCATCAAAATTGAATTTGCCGGCACACACGTCTCCCCAATATTAACTAAAACCAGCGGGAATAGGATGTAATTTAAAGCCATCCTTTTTGCTGCGCTATTCGAGCAGCATCAATGCGGTTGGTTGCGTTTAGCTTTGAGATAGCCTCTGAAAGATAATTTCTTACCGTACCTTCAGATAAAAACAACGCGCTAGCAATATCATGAGTTTTCATCCCCTCTGATGCGAGTTTTAGCGCTGACATTTCCTTTTCGGACAGTGGGTTGTTATCATCTAACGCCATTAGCGCAAGTTCAGTAGATATAACGACTTTCCCAGCAATTACGTCCTTAATAGATGCAATTAAGTAATCGCTATCGGCTTCTTTTAAGACAAAACCTTTTACGCCAACAGTCATGGCTCGCTTTATATAACCAGGCTTGGCAAACGTCGTCATTAACACCACGTGACTAGCAATATGATGACTTGCCACATGTACTGCTAAATCTAGTCCACTCATTTGAGGCATTTCAATGTCGCTTAAAATGATATCTGGCGCGGGGTTATTTTCTAAAAAGTGAATAACCTCTTGTCCATGGCTGCATTTTCCTTTCACATCGAACTCGTCTTCTAAAGACAACAGCATGGCAATAGCGTCGCGCACGAGTGATTGATCTTCAACAACGAGAATGGTGGTCATCTGCTTCCTTTATCGTTTAGTAAACAAGGGCGTCTTGTGCGTGTTAGGTGCAAGCGTAAACGTGAAACCAGGGTGAGAGGAAAATGTCATAGTGGCTTGGGCGTTTATCGACGCGGCCCTCTCTCTCATTCCTTTTAAGCCATTGCCTTCTTTTATTTTATTGACGTTATACAGATGACCAAAGTCGTGGTATTCCAGTGTATATGAAGGGTGGGGCGTATCAACTTGCAATAGTTTCAAACTCAAGGTTACGTAGGTAGCATTTGAGTAGCGAAGTGTATTGGTAAAGAGTTCTTTAACAATAAGCGCCAACTGGGTTTCTTCCATCGCGCTAATATGTTGATTGATATCATCATCAATATACAAGTTAACACTGACGTCTTTTTCCATGAGTAAGGCTTTGTTTTTGGTAATTTCATCAGTTAATGAAAGTTGTTTTATGTCAGATACTGCATGGCGTATTTCACTTAGGAGTGACTGCGATAACTCTGCTAGAGCCCTCACTTCTTGTTGTGCTAATTCAACGTTGCTTTTGCTCAACAGCTTATCGGCAAGTTGTGCTTTTAAAGAAATAGAGCTTAGCGTGTGGCCCGCAACGTCGTGTAAATCTCGCCCAATGCGCTCACGTTCTGCAATGGCTGACAGTGTGCGTAACGACGCGGCGTGCTGAGATTCTTTTATCTGATGAAGGGTTTCTTTGCGCTCCATAATGCCAAAGCCAAGAAGTACGACACTGTTTATACCTGCCGCAAGCAAAAAGTAGTCGTTTGTTTTGATGAAATATAATTGAAGTGCGGCAAGTGAAACAAGCACTAAAAACATAATGAGCAGTGAGCGTCTCATCACATAGTAGTAGCCGCAAATAAAAGCGACAAAGCCAAAGAGCACTGCACCACCTGGATTACTGTAGGTAGTGATATAGCCGAGTGCCGATATAAAGGCTATGTAAAACGGAAGCTGATGCTGTGGTTTATTAATCGCGACAAGGTAAGTTATTACAAACAGCGTATAGGCTAAAACGTTAAACGATATTACAGCGTTGCCCAGAGGCAGTGAAAGTATAAGCGGCACAAAAAAGAACAAGGAAAAAAATAGGCTGCTGTACGACCATCGCTTCTTGCGCCCACTAGCAAGTAACGGCATGGTGGGCGATTGTTCTAACTGGGTATCAGTATTGTGTTTAAACACAAGTATTTCTTCCTTATTGAAATACGACGGCAGACTTACTCGTAATAAGCACTGTACCAGACACAATCAGTATAATACCTATCACGGCAAACATGTCGAAGGTTTGTTTATAGAAAACGACTGATGCCGCTGTAATAAGCGCGATACCCAAACCAGACCAAATGGCATAAGCAACCCCAATACCCATGTGCTTTAATACAACCGCAAATAAACCTCCAGAGATAGCATAAAATGCAATAGCGGCGTACCCAAATGCCCATCTCTCCCATCCATCAGATGCCTTTAGGAGCATGGTTGCAGTAACTTCGGTAACAATGGCGAGGGCTAACAATAGATAAATCATAAATAACTTCCTTTTCGTGTAGTGTTAAAGAGACTGGAAACGACGTTCTAATGCATAAAGAGACACAATGTAGACAGCAACAATCACCGCTGATATTGCCTCTACCCGTGCATCGGGAAATAAGTACCACACTGCTACAATACCTGAAGTGCGGGCGCCAGTATGAAAGTAGCCCACCCAATGCTCGATAGACCAAGACAGGGGCATCCACATCAATCCAGCTAATATGCCTAAGGTTAACGGTACGGTCGTGTGGTCAATGGCAGCTACGGGCATAGCTATCCCGAATACCATAAGGCTCATTATCATGCCCACGAAAAAGAGTGTATCGAAACTGGTTTTAGGCTTATCTTTTGAGAAAAACCGTTCGCCAGTAAGATAAGACAAACCTGCGCCGAGATAAAAAATAGCGCCTGTACCAATGTATAGCATCCAAGTGATAGTAACCTCAGAAACAAAAGGCGCCGCAATACCTAGCAAAGCCCATACGATGGTTCCGGCCAAAGGCATGGCAATAAATCGATTTTGCTTAAATAGCGTGCGTTGCTCATCAAGTGATAAATCACGCGCTGATAGAGGTTGGTTTTGGGCTTTATCGAGTGAGACGCCTTCTATTTGGCTGCTCAAGTGGTTGCATTTACTTTGGTGCAACGGACGCTCAATAACATCGTTCATGTTCATTTCCTTCAATGGTGTGTTGAGAGTGCTGAGAAGGTTGAAGTATGAAGATGCGACTGCACTTAAGTAAGTCACAAATATCACCAATGTAGTATGACAATTGTCATCAATACGGCGGACAACGAACACGCGCTAGCAAGGCTCTTTTTAAACCAAATAGGCCTAGTTTCAGTATTCTACTGTCTTAGTAATACACTTTTTAGTATCGTGTTGCTTTGCCTGAGCGTGTTGGATACACCAAAGAAAAATACCAAGGCCTTTGTGAAGGTAATGAAAACTAGAAAGGAAAGTTTCATCTAATGAGCCTATTTTGGATCCCGATTTTATTACTCATCGGCACCCTTGTACCCAAAGCTACCGAAAAGCTCGGTAGAAATGTATGCACAGCGATGACTATGCTCGCCCCTGCGGCATCATTGGCTATCATCGCGAGTTTTGCCCCCGCTATATTTGCTGGCGACGTTATTACTGACTATATCGAATGGATCCCAGCCATAGGTCTGACACTGTCGATGAGACTCAACGGCCTAGCGCTGCTTTTTGCTTTTCTTATCCTAGGTATTGGCCTTCTTGTTATCTTTTATGCGCGCTACTACCTCTCTGCAAAAGAGCCGGTAGGGCGGTTTTATGGTTTTTTAATTTTATTTATGACCGCCATGCTCTCCATTGTGCTGGCAAATAATTTGCTGCAGTTTTGGATGGCATGGGAAATAACCAGTATAAGCTCGTTTTTATTAATAGGATTTTGGTCTCATAAGTCGGCGTCTCGAAAAGGGGCGCGTATGGCCCTTACCGTTACTGGTGCTGGTGGATTGGCTCTGCTTGCAGGGTTTCTGTTAATAGGCGATATTGTAGGAACTTACGATATCGGTGTAATCGTAGATAGCGCCAACACCATCAGAGATCATAACCTCTACCCAGTGGTCTTGGTATTAGTACTTATTGGTGCATTTACCAAATCGGCCCAATTTCCTTTTCATTTTTGGCTACCCCATGCCATGGCAGCACCTACGCCAGTAAGTGCCTACTTGCACTCTGCTACTATGGTAAAAGCAGGGATATTTCTTTTAGCGCTACTTTACCCCGTATTAGCAGGCACCGAACTATGGTTCTTATTAGTCAGTTTGGCGGGGCTAATGACGTTTTTACTCGGCGCCTATGTGGCTATGTTCAAACACGATTTAAAAGGCGTGCTCGCGTATTCCACTATTAGCCATCTAGGACTTATTACGCTATTGCTAGGTTTGAATACCGAGTTAGCTGCGGTGGCAGCGCTTTTTCATATTATGAATCACGCTGTGTTTAAAGCCTCGCTATTTATGGCTGCGGGTATCATCGACCATGAAACCGGTACACGAGATATGCGTGAGCTCAGCGGGCTGTGGCGTTTTATGCCCTATACCGCCACGCTAACAATGGTGTCTGCTTTATCAATGGCAGGTATTCCTTTGTTCAATGGTTTTCTGTCAAAAGAAATGTTTTTTGCAGAAACACTAGAACAAGCGGTGTTTGGCTCGCTATCGTGGATGGTGCCACTTCTTGCCACCGTAGGCGGGGTATTATCGGTTGCTTACTCATTACGCTTCATCAAGGACGTATTCTTTAAAGGTGAGCCAGAGGCACTGCCTAAAACACCGAAAGAGCCTCCTGTATTCATGATGCTGCCTATAGCGCTGTTGGCTGTGCTGTGTATTTTAGTCGGCGTCTTCCCTGGCTTTATGGCAGGCGATTTACTCGCTATTTCAGCTTCTACGCTATTCCCTGCATCATCTTTACCCTACTACAGCTTATCGATATGGCACGGGCTCAATATTCCCTTGTTAATGAGTGTCATCGCTATTGTGGGTGGGGCAGTGCTTTATATCAACCGCCATCCTCTTTACCGTTTTCAGTTTCAGTTTAACGACCCCGATGCAAAGCAAATCTTCGAACAGGCCATGCAAAAGCTCGTAAAGTACGCTCAACGAATGCATAACAGCTTAGACAATGAATCACTGCAGCGGTATATAGGGTTACTGTTCCTGTTAGTGATAGTGATGACCGCACCACCTTTAATTATGCTTAAAAGTGCTGCGGGAAGCTCACCGCTTCAATCTGTCAACGGTATTGAAATTACATTGGCGGTAATACTGTGTATTGGCGCCATTGCCACCGCTATTTTGCATAAACAGCGCATGACCGCACTCATTGTCATTTCGGTAGTGGGGCTTGTGGTCTCTATTACTTTTGCGCGTTTTTCAGCGCCGGATCTTGCGTTAACCCAGTTAGCGGTAGAAATTGTCACGGTAATTTTGCTGATGTTAGCACTGTTCTTTTTACCCCAAAAAACCTCTGCCGATTCAGCGCCAAAAAGGGTGGTTCGCGACTTAGGCATTGCCGCCGTTATCGGCGGAATAGTGGCTACCATTAACTATGCAATTATCACCCGTCCCTTCGAGACTATTTCTGATTTCTTCGTAGAAAACAGTAAAACAGGCGGCGGTGGGACTAACGTTGTCAATGTGATTTTGGTGGACTTTCGTGGCTTCGATACCATGGGCGAAATCACTGTGTTAGGCATTGCCGCGCTGGGTATCTTCAAATTATTGACGAGAATTCCACTTGCCATGCCCTCGGCCGATGATAAGGGCATTCCATGGACGAAGGATATTCACCCGCCTATTTTAGTGATGATTTCTCAGTCGTTGCTTCCTCTTGCGCTACTAGTGTCGGCCTACATTTTTGTGCGAGGTCATAATATGCCCGGCGGTGGGTTTATTGCAGGCTTAGTTACCTCCGTAGCGTTAATTCAGCAATACATTGCCCACGGCGTTAAGTGGGTAACACCACGTATACCTGTTAATTATCAAAGTGTGATTGCATGGGGCGTTTTGCTGGCGGTACTTACAGGAGTGGGCAGCTGGGCGTTCGGGAAGCCATTTTTAACTTCGTGGTTCGATTACTTCGATATTCCCTTCATTGGAAAGACAGAGTTGGCCAGCGCGATTGTATTCGATTTAGGCGTTTATCTCACAGTAGTTGGGGCAACGTTATTAATACTGGCAAACCTAGGGAAGCTTACCACCGAGCATCGCCCTACGATGGAGGAAAACTAATGGAATTACTGTATTCACTTTGTGTAGGCGTGATGACTTTCAGCGGTGTATTCCTATGCTTACGTGGCCGCACGTTCCCAGTGGTTATGGGGTTAATGATGCTTGGTTATGCCGTTAACTTATTTCTGTTTTCAACCGGGCGGCTTAGTTTAGATGGCGCTGCTATTTTAGGTAAATCAGAAACCTACGCAGACCCTCTTCCTCAAGCGCTAGTATTAACGGCCATCGTGATTGGCTTTGCGATGACAGCCTTTGCGGTCATTTTGTCGATGCGGGCAAGGGCCGACCTTGGGAATGATTTTGTGGACGGTAAAGAGCCACCTGGCAGACCAAAACAGTCGGTGTCTCGCTGGAGTAGTAAGCAATGATGGACCATTTACCCATACTACCCATTCTCGTTCCTCTGATAGGTGGGTTACTTCTTTTACTGCCGCCTTTTGCTGGCATTGAGCGCTATGTGAATCGAAGGGTTGCAGCATTATTTTTATGCTTACTGCAAATAGCCGTTGCAATAGCGCTAATGGCAAAAGTCATTGATGCTGGGCCTATCATGTATGCGGTGGGTAACTGGCAGGCGCCTTTTGGCATCATATTGTATGCAGATTCTCTTGCTGCACTTTTGGTTCTTCTCACCGGCTTTTTAGGGCTAGCATCAACGCTTTATTCATTCGCTGGCACCGACCGCGAGGGGCGTTATTTTCACCCCATAATGCAGTTTCAGTTGATGGGTATAACGGGAGCGTTTTTAACTCACGACCTGTTTAACCTATTCGTATTTTTTGAAGTGTTATTGATTGCCTCTTATGTATTGCTTGTTCACGGTGGAGGAAAACAAAGAACCCAAGCCAACGTGCATTACGTGATATTAAATTTAGTAGGCTCGGCCATATTCTTGATTGCCTTGGGGACTTTGTATGGCACCACCGGAACACTCAATATTACAGATATGTCGCTTAAAATAAGCACTTTATCAGGGGGAGAGCAAGTACTGGCCAAAGTCGGCGGCATGATGCTATTGGTGGTGTTTGGACTTAAAGCCGCCATGCTGCCATTACATTTTTGGTTGCCCAATACCTACAGCGCTGCCAGCGCGCCCGTGGCTGCCCTATTCGCCATAATGACAAAGGTGGGCATTTACAGCATATTTCGGGTGTTCACTGTCATCTTTGGTGATGGAGCGGGGGCGCTTAGCGTCATGGTTGTACCTTGGGTATGGCCGCTAGCTATTTTAACGGTAATCGTTGGAACAATTGGCGTGTTAGCTAGCCCTAACTTACGCAATATTGCTGCTAATACCGTGCTTATATCAGTAGGCACCTTGCTGATGGCTTTTTCCATAAGAAGCCCAGATGCAAGTGGGGCTGCGTTTTACTATGCACTTCACAGCACATTAATTTCAGCGGTACTCTTTATGCTTGCCGATATGATAGGGCAGCAGAGAGGGAAAGCTTTCGACCGCTTTGTCATCGCCAAAAAGGTGACTCAGCCAACACTGCTAGGCGCACTCTTTTTCGTAGCTGCCATGGTGGTGGTTGGCCTGCCGCCTTTTTCAGGCTTTATCGGCAAGGTGGTGGTTTTACAATCTGCCGCAACGGGATTAGATAAGGCTCTAGTGTGGTCTACGGTCCTTATCTCTACGCTACTCACTATTATCGCGCTAGCACGAGCCGGTACAACCCTATTTTGGCGGCATGCTGGCGAGAGCGCTAACTCAGAAGATGAGTCTGCTTCTATGTGGCAGGTAGTGGGTGTTGTATTACTGTTGGTGGCGTCTCCAATAATGGCAATTTTTGCTGGGCCCATTACCGAATACACTGCAATGGCTGCTGCGCAACTTCATGACATACGACTTCCCATGAGTGTGCTGCAGTTACAGGGAGGTTCGCAATGAGTTTGTTGTCACGCCTGCTGCCTACGCCTGGTCGCAGCGCTATATTACTTGCTATTTGGCTTATGCTGAATGCGACCGTGAGCCTGGGCCACATTATTTTGGGGTCTGTGTTTGCTATAGCAATCCCCTTATTGTGTGCACCGTTACAAATTTCACAGCCGAGAATCAAAAAGCCTTTTAAAGCACTTAAATATTTCTTTATGGTACTTGGCGATGTGGTAGTGGCAAATGTGCAGGTGGCGATTTTAGTGCTTGGGCCCATGAGCAGAATAAAACCTGGCTTTGTTGCCGTACCGCTAGATATTAAAGAAATTCGCCCTATTACCATACTGGCAAGTACGGTAACTATGACGCCAGGAACGGTTACCGCCGAGCTCTCAAAAGATAAGCGCTATTTGTATGTGCATGTGCTGCAAATGCCGGATGACGAGCAGGAAGTGATACGGCTCATCAAAGACCGATACGAGTCGGCCATTAAGGAGATGTTTCAATGTTAGCATTTACTCTGCTTTGTGTAGGGATCATGATTTCTATAGGGTTAGTCCTTAATCTATGGCGCTTATTAGTCGGGCCAGACGTGGTAGACCGCATATTGGCACTCGATACTATGTTTATTAATAGCATTGCGTTAATCATGGTGTACGGCATACACAAAGGCACGTCGCTGTATTTTGAGGCGGCACTACTTATTGCAATGCTAGGTTTTGTGAGTAGCGTTGCATTCGGAAAATATATTCTTCGCGGCGATATTATTGAATAAAAAATGAGTAAAAACTGAATAAAAGACTGATAGCTAAGCGTAAGTAATCGAATGAGTAATAAAATGAATAGACTGCGGATAAGGATAGGTAATGAATTTTTGGCTTGAGTTAACCGTGTCAGCTCTACTTATGATTGGCGGTATATTCGTGCTCGTGGGCTCAATAGGCTTGTTTCGCTTGAAAGACGCCTACACACGCCTTCATGCCCCTACTAAAGCAACTACAGTGGGCTTAGGTGGCATTTTACTGAGCTCGGTTGTTTATATGTCGCACCTTCAAGGCTACATCAATGTTCACGCATTACTGATCACACTGTTTTTGGTGATTACTGCGCCAGTAACCGCGCACATACTGGCCAAAGTTGCCATGCATCATAAAGTAAAAACTATGGAGTCGACACAAAACGAAGGATTAGTTGATAAGGCGAGAGAGCAGAAGGGTGTGGATGAAGAGGCTAGTGCTAGCAACAGTGACTAGGTAAGGTCGTAGTTACGCCTAAATCGTTGAATATACAGTGCTTGAGCTTCTTATTTTCAGTCGCAAAAAATGAAGCAGTCGTGATAGGATTTAAAACATAAAATAACTTGCCTATTGACCTGCTTTCTAAAGGATTAATCTTGCGCTTTTTTCTAAATATGGTTGTTCACTCTCCCATTACTCTCATGTGCGTCTCAATTGTTTTGTGGATGCTTTATCCACCCCTTGTGAACTACTTAATCGATCGCTCAAGTACACTATTTGTCGCTGGTATTTCTCATACGCTAGCGGCAATTGCTACGTTGCTCGTAGTTTTTTTTGTATTCATCGGCGACAAGAAAAATGGATTAGCGACTCTTCTTTATAAATATAAGTCCCCTCGATTACTTGTTCCTACACTCGCCTCGGGCGTGCTCATCTGTGCCAATCACCTGTTATTATATGCTGCGCTAGAGTCATCTAGAGAGTTCGATGTTATTGCAATTTTGATATTTGAAGCTTGGCCCATATTGTTCTTTTATATTGATAGTACCTTTAGAAAAGCGCACCGTACTATCTCCGCTACAGACTATATATTTTCAGGCGCGGCATTCGCTGGCTTCATTGTGTTGATGGCTCCTAATATCAGCCTCGCCGACTGGCTGCTACTTGAAAGTCCCATGCTTAATACCATTCTGCTTGCTGGTTTAGGGGGATTAGCGATGTCCATAAACTGTTATATGCGAATGAAGTGTATGGACGCCTGGAGTCAACTCTCGGACCAATACGAATTGTCGCTTACGCCCTTGCGTCGCGCAATTCTTACCGAAGGTGGGGTGCGCTGTGTGGCTGCTCCTTTAATTCTCACCACCTTATTTTTGTTTGGTCATCTAGATAATCAGTTTACGCCCGTTGATTACCTAGTTGTTTCCTTTGTAGGTATAGCAATATTGGCTTTAGGCAGTTTACTGTACGACCTTTCAGTTTACTCTGCGCCGAACGCATCAATCAGTGTGTTTTGGTATTTTATGCCCGTGGGCGCAGTGATTATTCTCGCTACTATGCAAGGGCGTATTCTTAATCAATACGAAGCTGTCGCTTCTGTGCTTATCGTCTCGGCAAACATTTTTTTAGGGTTAAAATTTCCGTTACGTTCGTCTCTTTTAATCTTATTTACTTCTGTTTGCTTAATCGGGATTTGGTTGATTTTTGCCCCTACTTATCCTATCGACTCGTATTACGATTTACTCGCCGTTTCTACGGTTTTCTTTGTGTTGTTGGCCACGTTCGCATTGGAAAGAACCACCTCTTTAAATCGTGAGAGAGAGCGTTTGTTAGGGGAGTTCAACGAAGCGGTCATGCGCTTGCCCAAGCAGCCGAATACTGACGAAATAATAAGAGATACATATCAACCGCTGATTTACAACTATGTAACGAAGCACCTCTTTACGTTTGTGCGTGCATTTGGAAATCTCAGCGAAATGCGCCACGTTCAAAATGAAATTCAAGAAATAAAACATCAGTTACTTTCTCAGGCTGGCGAAAAGGGGCGATTTAGAGAACAGCTTTTAAGTACATTTAATGTGGGTGAGAAAATCCTGACCATGGAGAGTGATAGGATCCCACCTGAAGAATTTGTTATTTTGATTTTACTCGGCGCTACCAATGTCTTTTTCTCTTTGATATTCAGGCCTGATAACTTTTCCGCTGCGCTATTCTCGCTCATAGTGGCAACCTCTGTGATTTTTCTCATTTTATTAATCAACGAGAGAGATAAATATACTCAGGTAAGGCATGATCATGCGTTAGTTTGTCGGGATATGCTTAGTTATGTGAACACCTTCAAACAAGGAGCAAATTCAGAAAGTAATAGTACGGTGGCTGCAGTGAAGCACACGTTAGAGACCAAATCCACTGGTGTAAATAATGCCGTACACAGCTACTGGGTTTTTGGCGTATTTACCTTTCTTTTCTTTGGTTTTGGTTATGCCCTTTTGTATGAAACGATAAATAAGATGCAGGCCGATGAGTCATCACCTATCGTATCTAGTCGGAATATGAATAATGCCCACGTTAATATTGCGCTCTTAGATTGGCCTGCAGCGCAAATTAAGGCTCATATCCTCAACGATGTTATTAATACGCACACTGAGACAAGAGCCCATTTAGTTTCCATTGCTCATCAGCGTGCATTTGAGGAGATAGGAAAGAAGAAGGGCGCCATCGATGTACATCCGGATATTTGGGTGGCTAACAATGCCCCGTTAATTAGAAAGTTTGTACGCGCATTCAAGTCGATGGAATTAAGTCAGGCTTCCTCTTATGGGCAGCAAGGGCTTTGTTACACAAGTTACAAAAACTCTACACCGCTTTCTATCACAAAATTAACGTCTGCTGATATTGCAGCAGAATTCGATTTATCCAATGATAGTAAAGGCGACATCTGGGTGGGCGCAAAAGGATGGACTGCTGTTGATATTGAAAAGCGTCGACTTAACGCTTATGGCTTATCAGCTCATTACGATTATCATGTATTCGATCAAGATTTATTGCATCAATTGCTTAAGCGCAATAATGAAAACCAACAATCAAGTCTGTTTTTCTGTTATTACCCAGATGCGCTGTTTAGTAATGCTAACGTTAAGTTTGTCGGTGAACCTCCCCATAATGAAGCGCACTGGCTATCTATTACAAGAGGCGATAAAGATAATAAAGACCTTGTAGGTACTTCATGGCCTCGTACCGAAATTAAAGTAGGCTATCGCGCTTCACTTGTAGAATCCCTACCTTCAATCGCTAAGTTACTAGACCATTATTTAATAGAAAACAAAGAACTTGTGGGTATGCTTCATGAGATCGAGGGCGGAGCTGATGTTGAGGAGGTTTCACAGAAGTGGGTGAATGAGCATAATCATGACATTATTGAATGGCTAACTGGCTTTACCATTGCGTCTGAAAGTGACGTTGAAGCTCCTTAACGCTTTTTCGTTTACTCGCTGGTTCGATAAGGTAACATGTCGTCAGCTGTGAACTATGCTTTCAGTCATGTGCTACACCGTATGCATCATGCGGTGAATACAAGTGCTTAAAGCTTTCTAAAATAAAGATTCCGTACCCGACCGTTAGATATTCTAAAGCCATTCACTGCGCCACTATCATCACGTTCAAACAAGATATCGCCAACCTGTGACCTGAAAAAGTCACCTTTAACTGGCGCAATATGATGATCGCTAAGGCGATAATGAGAAATTTTGAGCTGATCGTTGTCTGGTGAAAAATGATAAGTAGAAGAGAGTTCAGGGCTGTAGTAACTGCCTGCAAACTGAGATAGCCAGGATTCGGTTACCTCGATTGGCATATAGGCAACCGATACATATGTGTCCATATTATCTACTCGCACTGTCATTGAGCTCTGCTCGCCATCTTCAGTAAACTCAACGAAGATTTCTCCCTCTACATTTAGCATTTTGAATGTGTTTTCATTCACGGCAGCGAGGGGGCTTACATCGTTTTTACCTCGTGAATACATGAGTCTACCCTTGTCTAAATATATCTCTCTTGAGTAAGCGTCTGGCTCATTCCAGTAGTGACCTACATAAGCATTCAGTATGTCTGCGCTTAATTTATTTTTGCTGAGATCAAAGGCGCTAGGTGTTTGTTTCGGTGACATTGACTCCATAAACGCATCAGCAATAGCGTTTTGAGGGGGAGGGGTATTTGATTCTAGAAAGCGTTCAGCAATTTGCAGAGCCAACTCCCAAGGTCTTCCATCCGCGCGGTTATTCAATATAGCAATTGCCAAATTCTGTTCAGGAAATCGGGCTAAATATGAACGAAAACCTGCATCTCCGCCGCTGTGCTGAATATACTTGATGCCGTTGTAATGACTAATAAACTGCCCGTATGCCCCCCCAAATGTGTCTCCATTATTTAATGTCGCAAGCGTATTCATTTGTTTGATGATTGAAGGGCTACCTACAGTAGGTTCGGTGAAGTTTTCCGACCATTTAAGAAGGTCTTCTGCTGTAGTAAACAAACTGGTTGCGCCGACATTTGCATAGTTCAACACACTTTTCTGATAGCCATTGTCAATTGGCTCGTAGGAATAAGCCCTGTTGCTAACGATTTTTTGATGATCGTCATAAAATAAACTGTTGCTCATATTTAATGGCGTGAACAGTCTTTCTTGTGTGAATTTCGCAAAGGACTTACCGCTAACTCTAGCAACAACCTCTGCTAATAGTGTGAACCCGGTATTCGAATAAAGGAATTCTTCTCCCGGTTTAAAGTTTAACTCTTTTTGTTTCGCTACCATTTTTAATACATGTTCGGTAGTGATCACATCATCTAAACGCCACCCAGCCATACGCAACAAGTTCCACTGATCACGCATGCCGCTGGTGTGAGAGGCTAAGTGTCGTAAGGTTATGGTTTCGCCAAAATCTGGTACTTCGGGAATGTATTGGCGAATGTCATCGTCAAAATTTAACTTACTTTCTTCGGCGAGTAATAAAATGGCGAAAACGGTAAATTGCTTCGATACAGATGCAACGTGAAACATGGTGTCTGGCGTAACCGGTATATCGTATTCAAGGTTTGCACTGCCATAACCTTTTGAGAAGACAACCTCTCCATCTTGTAATACCGCAACCGAGGCTCCTGGCTTGTTAATATCATCAAATTGGGCGAACAGTTTATCGAACTCTGTGGTTTGCTTCGCGACAGCATCATCAGGCACTGTAGAGTTTGAAGAAGGTTGGCAGCCAGATATACAGGTGAGCAGTGATAAGCCAATAACTATTCTAGCAGCAAGATGAGACACAATAACGATTCCTTGTTAATACTTGTTTTTCGATGTTCTCAGGCGACGAGCCTAGAAAAAGTGAAAACCGTTCAAAAGCAAATAGTAGAGTAAAACTGTTTTGGGCTATCGGCAATTTTATTTTCTATGGCCGTATTACCTGATGTACTCACTTCCCCAAAACTTCTGCATTCTATGGAAAGTGTTTAGCTAAGTTCAACACGGGCCAGTTTTCAGAGTGACTTTTTGCGCTTGCGTTTATTTAATACCGCATCGCCGTCTTCCTTTGAAAGCAAGATGCTGTCTGTAATACTAACCAATGCCAGTATTGCCATAAATACCATGGCGATAGTGAATGTTGTTATATCTGGTGTATCGACAGATTGACCGAGTATTAACGAAGCCACTGCTATGGCCAGTGCTGAAAGTGTTATCCCCAGCCCGCGATTCATTTGCATCAATATTGCCCCAAGGGTATTTGCATCGCGCATCTTATCTGGTGGAACGTCAGCAAAAGCGATGGTATTTAGCAATGTGAGGTGCATTGAACGGGTAATGCCGTTGATGAAAAGCAGGGCTGCAATGGTAAAAGACGAGGTGTTAACATCAATCATTGCCAAGGCGATAAAACCTAGCGCAATAAGTACTCCGTTAACAATCAATACCGGTTTAAAGCCAAAGGTATTCATAATCCATGTTGTGGCAGGTTTAATAGCAAGGTTACCTGCAAACAGCCACAGCAAGATAGAGCCTGCTTCAACAGGTGTGTAACCTAAGCCCAGTTGCAGCATCAGAGGAATAAGAAAAGGCGCGCTGCCTAGCGCGATACGCACGATAGAACCGCCATACACCGATAATCGAAAGGTGCGATGTTGCATTGCATCAAATGAGAAGAGCGGATTCTTTGCCCTTTTTATGTGCCACATGGCAAATAGCATACCGGCAAAACCCACTGAAATAATGGTGGCACTTTCAAATAGCCTTTCAGCGTTACTCGCAAGAAGCTCAATGCCAGCCATAAAAAGCGCAAACCCAACGCCAGTGAGCAGAAAGCCTTTTACATCGAATGTGCTTACTTTGCCTTTTGTATCTTGAAGTAAATATGCCGAGGCAATAATAGCAATCAAGCCCAAAGGAATATTCATATAGAATATCCATTGCCAGCTGAAGTGGGTGGCAATGTAGCCGCCTAATACAGGGCCGAGCAAAGGTGCACTCAGCGCTGGCCAAGTAATGATGGCCACTGTTTTCACTAACTTTTCTTTTGGTAGGTCACGAAGTACCACTAACCGACCAACGGGCACCATCATTGCCCCGCCAATTCCTTGCAGTATTCTCGATAGGGTAAATTCAACCAAAGTGGTGCTTAAGCCACATAACACAGAGGCGAGGGTAAATACCCCAATGGCAGCAATAAAGATGGTTCTAGCGCCAAAGCGATCGGCCACATAGCCACTGAGGGGAATAAATAGGGTAACCGCAACAAGGTAGGCCGATACACCAATTGAAAGATGCGCAGCGGGGATCCCAAAATCTGCAGCAATAACTGGGAGCGCCGTGGTAATAACCGTGGCGTCCAGAATTTCCATAAAGAGCGCCCCCGCCACGAGAAGGGCAGTGGCAGCGTCTTTACTGATTAATTTCAAAGGCGCGCACAACTCTAGCTACGCCAGTCACATTGCGAGCAATGTCTACTGCTGCGGTGGCTTCTAGGCTGGATAATCTGCCCATAAGAAATACTTCAGAGTCTTGTACTACTACCCTTACTTGCAACGCAGGTACACGCTCGTCAGCAACTAGCTTTGTTCTCACTTTGGATGCGAGCCAAATGTCGTTAGCTTGAGTACCTGCACCTATTGGACTAGCAACGCGCACCTGGTTGTGTATTTTCTTTAAATAATCCACGTTTTGGGCGCGTTCAACCGCTTCATCTATAAGCGCTTGATTTGGCGCTTGACCAGTGAGCAGTGCTACACCGTTATAAACATCAACCTGTAGGTTAGCTTGCTCTTTCAACGCATCGCTTTTAGACCATTGAAATGCTACCGCACTGTCGGCATTTTGGTCGTCAAGCTGGGTGCCCACGGTTCGCCGGTCGTTAGCTACCTTTGCTGCAACAGCACCTGCAGCGCCAACCGCCACTACACAACCTTGTAAGGTCATGGCAAAAGTAATCGCTAGAATGCTTACGCATTTTGTCATTGGCTTCATAAATTAATAATTACTCGTCACCGTGATCAGCTGGGAATAAGCTATCGTCAATGCACTCGCATAAATTGTGAATGACCAGCAAATGCACTTCTTGAATTCGTGCTGTACGGTTTGACGGTACGCGAATTTCTACATCGTGCTCACTAAGAAATCCGGCCATTTCTCCACCGTCTTTACCCGTCAATGCAACTATCGTCATGTCGCGCGACAGTGCGGCTTCCATGGCGGCGGTAACGTTACGCGAGTTTCCGCTGGTAGAAATAGCAAGAAGGATATCGCCGGGTTGGCCTAGCGCGCGTACTTGCTTGGCAAAAATCTCATCATAGCTGTAATCGTTGGCAATAGACGTAATTGTTGAGGTATCGGTACTCAATGCTATAGCAGGCAGGCTAGGGCGGTCTCTTTCGTAACGATTTAGCATTTCAGAAGAAAAGTGCTGTGCATCGCCAGCCGAACCGCCATTACCGCAGCTAAGCACTTTATTTCCACGAATAAGCGCTTCAACCATCATGCTCGCTGCTTTTTCAATCGACTCTGGCAAAATTTCAGAGGCAGCAATTTTGGTTTGAATACTTTCAGTAAAGTTAGCTTTAATTTGTTCAATCATACTTCTTCTCTTTTTAAGCGAGCTGCTGATAGGAAATCTTCAGCGCTGGTGGGCGCGTATGAGGCGCTTCGAATGCTAAGGCTGGCATTAGCCAATATTTTTTAGCCATTGAAGACGGTTACCGTCGATAGCAATAACGTCGATCCGCAATGAGGTAGACGTCGAATTGAGGCTATTATCTAACAAATAGAACTCAAACGCAGCTTGAATTCGCTGCAGTTTTTGTGCGGTAACGAATTCTGCTGCATTGCCAAATTTCGTATTCTTACGATATTTCACCTCAACACACACTATGGTGTCGCCGTCTTGCATAACAATATCTAATTCGCCTCGGCGGGTGCGATAATTTTGACAGCGTAAGGTTAGACCTTGTTCCAACAAAAATTGACAAGCTTGTTGCTCTGCTGCATTCCCTTGCACTAGCGACATACTAATTCTCTATTCTGTGAGTATTTCCACTTTCTCATTGCGAATAATAGCTCTGGGTTGCTGTCGTTCTACTTCGCCATTTTCGTTAAGTGACAGCGAGCCTGTAAGCCCATCGTGATTTAAATATTGTAGCGTGTTTAATATACCAAGCTGAGGAAGCAGCTCATAGGCGTCATACCCAAAGGCGAATAAACGCTTTTGCATGGTACTTTGTGCTGCAAAGGCTTGGTCTACGGTTTGGGCTAAACCTTGCCATTTATGCTGCGGCATTAACCAAGGCATATCGATAAAGTGAATGTTTTTCAAATCTCGCCACTGGTTTTTTCCGCTGTCGTAATCCATAGAGCGAGATGAGGCATAAACGGGTATGGGCTGCCCATCAAGAGGGTTAAGACTTGCTTCAATGATAGGATTAAGTAATTCAGTGTCTTGTGGTGAAGCAAACGCGATAATCGCGTCTATGTCTCGTCTGCTACGAGGCATGTTGTACACTTCGTCATTAGTCATGTACTCAATTTGATTAATTCGCTCGTTGCTTTGCGCCACATCTAGCGCTGAAGTAATGCCTTCTCTCAGCGAATTACTGTCATTGAACGTTACCGACGTGATGTTGGTGCGGCGTTTGCCTTCCGCCTTGTTCAGCGTTTCCCAATGCGCTTTAAATGTATCATCCATGCGCATGTAAAGAGAGCTCTGCTCAGCAATAACAATAGGGGCCCTGAAACCTTTGTTAAATATAAGCTCTGCAAGCTGTTTGGCCTCATCTTCTGGTGCTAGACCAAAGAAGTTAGCTGCGATAGGTTGCGCGACAGACGTTTTCTCAGATAAACCTTGCTCTGCAGATAAGGGGGGTATCGCGCTTTTTTGCTCTGATAGCGAGCCGGCTTCAGCGTTCCCCGAAGCATCCTGCTGTGCAAGCAACTCAATGGTCCTATCAAGCTCGCCCATTGCCTGCTGAAAATTATCAAACCGATTTAGGGCTAATACATTTACCCCAGTAGGTAGGGCAGGCACTATGCGTTCAACGTTATCTTTAAGTAGCGGGCCAATAACAAATTTTGCTTCTCCGATGGCACTTATAATTCCCTCGGCATCTTTATCTGTGGTATCCACAAAACTAAGCTGAGGCAGGTTGCGCTCGCTCTGATTATCTTCAATGCTCTGATAATACGCTGCCATGATACCGTTTTTGATGGTATTTCCCGTTGCACCAAGACGCCCAGATAGTGGAAGTAATACAGCAATACTGTCGATGCTTGGACGAGAAAGCTGGGTAGCGCTATCTACATTTTTAGGGAAAGCCTTGCCTAGGCTATGACCTGCATAGACACGTTTGAAATTGCGTAGGTTAGCGGCAAGTTGCTCAGGGTTAGAACGATATTCTTGTGTTAACTTTCTAAGTGAAATAAAAGGAGAAAGATTGGGATACTGCGAGCTTACGTCGTCAAGTGATGAGAGGGACATAGACGTTACCCATGTCCAAACTTGCTCTACTTTTTGTTCGTCAGTGAGGTCGGTTTTCAATAGGCTGTTTGCCGCCGCGCCATAATTGCCCTCGCGAATAAATAACTGTGTCTGAAGGTGTGCTTTTTCGACACCAAATTGGCTTTGGTCAGGTACTGTCTCAAGCATGGTCAGTAGAGTTTGGGGCGACGCGTCAGGGCTGTTCACATACACTTTTGCCATAAGCAGTGCGTAAGCAGATTGGTTAGCAGTAGATACGCCGTCTTGCTTCACTTCATAAAGCACTTGTTGGGCTAACAGGGGCTTTTGATTTGCGATATACAGCTCAGCAGCCTCTAGAAGTAAGGTGTCTCTTCGCTCTTTATTGCGAGTTTCAAGCCACGCCTTTTTTGCCTCAACAAGCTTGTGTTCAGGTGTAATCTCTTCCTGGGTAACAGGCTGCTCAACGGGGGATTTTACGTTTGTTGGAACGTTAACCGCTTTTTTGGGCGTACTCGTGCAGCCAACTAACAATAACGGTGAAAGCAGTAATGAGGTTACCGCAAAACGCGTGATGTGTTTTCCAGTGGTTCCGGTATGGCGCACAGTTTCATTCCTTTTACTTCGATATGGGCTCAGTTTATCTCAACCAGTGTGAAAATCTACGCTTGGCGGCATAAACTGGACTATTGGCATGTTACACTTACCGCATTATCACGTTTCTATTATTATTTATGACTAACTCTGCCAATTCTATGAATGACGTTGCTACGCTGTACATTGTACCCACCCCCATCGGAAACTTAAACGACATAAGCGCTCGTGCTATAGAGGTACTTGGCAGTGTGAGTTGGATTGCGGCAGAAGACACCCGCCATAGCTCAAGATTACTTCAGCACTTGAATATTTCTACCAAAACATTATCGCTGCACGATCATAACGAAGATAAGCGTGCAGCCATGTTATGCGAGCGACTGAAGGGTGGCGAAGCGGTTGCGTTGATCAGTGATGCAGGAACGCCGCTAATAAGCGACCCTGGTTTTATCTTGGTACGTCGCTGCCGCGAGCAGGGCATCCCGGTTTGCGCTCTGCCAGGCCCCTGCGCAGCCATTACAGCATTAAGCGCGTCAGGCTTACCGACAGACAAGTTTATTTTTGAAGGGTTTTTGCCAGTAAAATCACAGGCCAGAGAGAGTGCGGTTTCTGCGCTACTAGATAGACCTTACACGAGTGTATTTTACGAAGCGCCACGCAGAATTTTAGACACAGTAACGCTTATTCAGCGCGTGCTCGGTGAAAGGCATATTGTGGTGGCGAAAGAGCTGACTAAAACTTTCGAAACCTATGTAAGTGGCAGCGCCCAAGATGTTATTGATTACCTAACATCCGAAGCGGCCCACCAAAAAGGTGAATTTGTGGTGATGATTGGTCCAGCCCATATTAGTGAGCAAGAAATACCTTTTGAGGCAATGTCATTGCTGCACACCCTTTGTGAGCATATTCCACTGAAAAAAGCCGCTGCGGTAGTTGCAGGCCACTATGGCTTAAAGAAAAATGCGCTTTATCAAGCAGGATTGGACGCAAAAGAATAAACCAGAGGTGATAGGGGCTAGCACTGATCTTAACTGCCTTTTAGTTGTTACCAATTACTAGGTGTTATTAAGACAATGTTGAACAGCAGAAAATGGAGGCGTAAATGAAAAAAACACTGAAAATCACCATGGGAGAAGGCAAGTGGCTGGTAGATGTTTTCTCAAAGGCCAATGATTCGGGAGTGTTCGATTTAATTCACCCCAATACCAGCGCTGAGATATCGTTTAATGAAGGCGAGATGTATGGTTTTCGTTATAGCGTAAGCGGAAAAAAAGGTACCTCATTTACCATCGAGCTGGATGATATCGTGTTAGTGGAAAGTGAAATAGATGACAGCGAAACCGCAAAGGGTAGCGGTGTTATTTAAGTTCTATCGATGAAGTCCAGTAAACGTGTCGGTAGTGAACAAAGACACGTTTGCTGGCTTTTGACTCACGACAATAAAACCATGAGGTATGCAATGCCGTTACCCCTTTCGCTTCTTGATTTGGCGCCTATATCAGAAGGCCAGAGTATAAGTAATGCACTTAGTAATTCGCGAGAGCTAGCTCAGCAAGCAGAGTGCAGTGGATATCAACGGGTTTGGTTGGCAGAACATCACGGTATGTTTGGCGTGGCAAGTTCCGCTACTGCGGTAGTACTAGGGAATATTGCTAATGCGACCAATCATATTCGAGTTGGAGCGGGTGGTGTGATGTTGCCCAATCATTCACCTCTTGTCATTGCTGAGCAATTTGGCACATTAGAAACTTTGTATCCCGGGCGTATTGATTTAGGGCTTGGGCGAGCTCCAGGTACCGATATGGCTACCGCTAAAGCATTACGTAGAAACCTCAGTAATTCAAATGCTATAGACACCTACCCTGACGATATAAAAGAGCTGCAGCGTTATTTGGGGACTCCTGAACCCGCGCAAAACATTGTTGCAGTGCCAGGCGCTAATACGCATATTCCTTTGTGGTTATTAGGCTCTAGTTTATACAGTGCGCAGCTTGCCGCATCGTTTGGGCTTCGCTATTCATTTGCCTCACATTTTGCACCAGACCAACTTTTTGATGCTTTGCACGTTTATCGTTCCACGTTTACTCCGTCCGAAAAATTAGAAAAGCCTTATGTTATGGCAGGGGTAATGGCGGTGGTCGCTGATACTGATGAGGAAGCGCAATATCTTTTCACTTCGGTTCAACAACAGTTTATGAATATGCGCCGAGGGCTTAATAAGCCTTTTGCTAAACCTACAGACGACTTAACTACAATGTGTACGCCTACTGACCATGCAATGCTGTCTCATGTATTGCAGTATGCGCTGGTCGGCTCTAAAGCCACAGTGACTGAACAGCTAGCACAGTTTGTCGGGAAAACTGAAGTCGATGAGCTGATTGTTTCTATGCCCATTCATAACTTAGAAGCAAGGTTAAAGAGTGTATCGCTGCTAGCCGAGATAGTGCACTAGGGATAAGGGATTGAGGCGTTATTAAAAAGGTTTCGGTTACATTGAAACTCGTACAAAAAAGGTCAGCATGGCAGAACACAAATAACACTAGGAAAAAGTCGGCTGATGTACGCCGACTGTTTCTCAGATTTGTTGGTTTAAGACAAGCGCCCTTTAAAGTCTTCGTACGTGAAACGTCGCACTAATTCAAACTCACCGTTTAAGCGCAATATGCCAATGGACGGATGATCAACCCCATTAAAAAACGTGGTTTTTACCATGGTGTAGTGCATCATATCTTCAAACTGGATACGGCTTCCTGCCACCAGAGGTTCATCGAACGAGTAGGTGTCTATAACATCTCCAGCAAGACATGAGTTGCCGCCAAGTTTGTAATTGTGTGACTTTTCATTTGGTAATGCCGCATTAAATACGGTAGGTCGATAGGGCATTTCAAGCACATCTGGCATGTGCGCCGTGGCCGAGATATCCAATATGGCAATATCACCTTCGTTATTCACCACATCCACCACTTCCGATATTAAAGGGCCTGTTTGCCACGCTACCGCAGAGCCCGGCTCTAAGATAACATCAAGGTGAGGGTAGCGCTCTTTAAATGCCGACAGTGTGTTGATCAAGTGCTCAACGTCATAGCCTTCGCTTGTCATTAAATGACCGCCGCCTAAATTCAACCATTTCAATTGATGTAGCCATTTGCCAAATCGTTTCTCAATGGCCTGCAAAGTACGCTCTGTGGCAAAAGAGTCGCACTCGCATAAATTGTGGCAGTGAAAACCTTCAATGCCGTCCAAGCTTATACCTTCTAGCTCATCCGCTCTTATCCCTAATCGCGAACCGGGTGCAGCTGGGTCGTAAAGTGGTGTATCTGCTTCTTGATGCTCTGGGTTAATTCTCAGCCCTAGTGATACGTCTTTTAGCGCCTCACGGTGAGTATGCCATTGGCTGAGGCTGTTAAACGATAAATGATGTACCAGTGAAGCCAGTGCTTTTGCATCCTCCGCTTTATACGCAGGGGAATAGGCATGAACCTCTTTGCCCATTTCGGCTGCTAACTTTGCCTCCCACACTGAGCTTGCGGTGGCACCTTGAAGATATTGTTTGACGATATCGAAGCAAGACCACATGGAAAAGCCTTTAAGGGCTAAAATAATTCGCACGCCAGACTCGTCTTGAACCCGCTTCATCAGCGTTAGGTTACGAATTAACTTTGCCTCCTCAAGAACATAGCAGGGTGAGGGAATATCAGTGCGTTGGGTAAGATCGGTCAAGGTGTTCAAGCTCCGGTCAATAACGTAAAAAAGGGGCACTTAACATAGCGCCCCTCGTAAATATCTATAAGTATTTGTTCAAAGCAATCTATTTAGTGAAAGGGCTGCTATCGCACTCTAGTACATGCCATGGCAGTCCGTGTTCATTAAGCATATCCATGAACGGGTCTGGATCAAACTGTTCCATATTCCACACGCCAGCTTCTTTCCACGTGCCGTTTAGCATAAGTGCAGCACCAATCATCGCAGGAACGCCTGTGGTGTAAGATACCGCCTGAGCACCTACTTCCTCATTACACTTGGCGTGTTCGCAGTTATTGTAGATAAAGATGGTTTTTTCTTTGCCATCTTTTACACCTGTAATGTAAGTACCAATACAGGTCATCCCTACATAACCTTCTGCAAGCGAGCCTGGGTTAGGTAATACGGCTTTTAGAAACTCTAAAGGTACAACTTGTTGGCCTTGAAATTCTATAGGCTCAATGCTCGTCATACCGATACCTTCAAGCACGCGAAGGTGGTTAAGGTAAGCCTCGCCAAATGTCATCCAAAAACGGGCACGTTTAAGTGTTGGGAAGTGTTTCACCAACGACTCAAGCTCTTCATGGAACATAAGATACGAAGCGCGCTCGCCAATATTTTGATAGTCAAGGTCTTCTCGAACGCTAAGCGGATCAGTCTCTTTCCACTCACCATTTTCCCAAAATTTACCACGCTGAGTAATTTCGCGGATATTGATTTCTGGGTTGAAGTTAGTCGCGAATGCTTGACCGTGGTCGCCCCCATTACAATCGACAATATCAAGGTAGTGAATTTCATCAAAGTAGTGTTTTGCTGCATACGCAGTAAAGACGTTAGTGACACCTGGATCAAAACCACTTCCAAGTAGTGCCATGATACCGGCATCTTTAAACTTGTCTTGGTATGCCCACTGCCATGAGTATTCAAATTTTGCTACGTCTTTTGGCTCGTAGTTTGCGGTATCAAGATAATGCGTGTTGGTTGCTAAACACGCATCCATGATAGGTAAGTCTTGATATGGCAATGCCAAATTAATCACTAGGTCAGGCTGCACTTCGTTGATTAACGCTTCCACTTCTTTAGCATTATCAGCATCTAAAGCAAATACGCCTTTCACGCGGTCTTCACCAACTTCTTGCTGAAGAGCTTCACATTTAGACACCGTTCGGCTTGCTAAGAATATTTCATCGAAATGTTGTGGTAAACGAGCACACTTTTTAACCGTCACTGAGGCAACGCCGCCAGCACCAATAATGAGAACGCGAGACATAGTATTAATCCCTAAATTTTGCGAGTAAATTTTTGCTGAATGCTAGCAGACACCGACGATTTGGCAAGCAAAGTCAGTGTCTGCAAGTATAAATAGTATAAATAGTATAAATTTTCCTGCTAACGATAGAAAACGTTATGAGCGTTTTAACTATTAATGCGTTAACAGGGGGCTTAGGTCGAGCTTAGGGCGCCGCAGTATTAATTGGCGGCGATACCACCACAGAACCGTCAACCTTGTAATAAGGATATAGGAGCAATCGCTCTTCCTGGTCAGGCGACGATGTCACTACCGCTATGGCATCCAAATTTTTGCTGTTCTGTGTATTGATAGTAGCAGCATAGACTAAAACGCTGTAACTGTTGGTGTCTGTGGTTGTGTCGATGATCCTCCACTGGAGTTGCTCTATAAGCTGCGACTCACGTTTGCTCTCAGTGGTTTCATCTGCAAATATACAACCGTTTTTACCGTCTTGGTTTATAGCCGCAAAAGGGTAAAATACATCGCTGTTTAGCAGCATTATTTTACATATGGAAAGTGATTTGGAAACAAGTTCTTTTAAAGGGGTTGGCAATGTAACTGGTCGGTCGATCATGTTGTATCTCCTCAAAGTTAGCGTTGCTTGCGATGCTATAGTTAAGACTCTATAGGTCATCGCTACTATTTTACGATTGCTGTTTTTAGATACCCTGTACTTTTTTTCCTTTCATCATTACTTACGGTGTATTGGACTCATAGGTTTACTATCACTATAGAAATGAGCAATGTGCAATCTCTTTAGCGAGCACCCTGAAGTCCGCCGGTGTGTAAGACAATAATCTTACTACCTGATTTAAATGTGCCCTTTTTAAGCATATCTTTCAATGCGAAAAATACTTTTCCGGAATAAACAGGCTCAACCTTAAAGGGCATGGCGTTGTTAAAGTTCTCACAAAACGCCTTTAGGTAGGGCGGCGCTTTTGCATATCCACCGCAATGGTATTTATGGTTAATATGCCAGTTACTGTTTGCCTTATTTTCTTCCACATTGATCGCAGGCGCTTTTGCTGCCAGTTCTTTTGTCACAATTTTTTTTGTCAAAATGGCGGGAGGTAAAAACTGATTAACTAAGGATTCCAAGTAATCTTGGCCTTTAAGGACGCCAATACCAATAGCGTGCTGATTTGGCGTTAACGCACTGACAATACCTCCCATTGTGGCACCACTGGCTACGGGGGCAATAATAGTGTCGAACTCGGTATTGTGATTGGTAGCGAGCGCTTCAGCAATTTCACTAACTAACTCTGCAACCCCTTCGATTGCCTGTTTTTGGCTTCCCCCTTCTGGGATGATAATGGCAGGGGAAAAGCGCTCTTTTAGTGAGTTAAGGTATTCGGCAGAGTCCCGTTTTTTATAGGTTATTCGGTCAACATATTCAATATCGACGTTCCATGAAGTTAGGTCGCTAATCATTGGTGTTGGTGTAGCAGAATAGTCACCACGAATAATGGCTGAAAGCGGAATGCCGAGGGTATGACACACATATCCGAGTGCATGCAGATGATTTGAAAAGCCACCACCAAAACTGATGAGTCTGACAGAGCTTTTGGCGGTACATGAAGAGCCTTCAGCGTGAAGAGAGCCCTCAGCGTTAGTAGAGCCCTCAGCGCCGTCTAGATATTGCTCTGCGTAGCCATAAATAAACTGCTTCAGTTTTCGCCACTTATTACCAGACACTACGGGGTGTATTTTGTCGTCGCGCTTTACATAAATAGTCACATCCTCGGCACCAGGCCAGTCAGGTGTGAACAATTCTAAAGGTGAAGGCTGGGTGAGTGTCTGCTCAAGCGTTGTTAGTTTATTCACAGGAGGAAGTTGCCACAATTGATCATTCATTATCTGCTCGCAGTATAACTAATACGACCACAAATCAAAAAGTATAGAAATGTTGAAGGCGTCAGTTCGTCAAATAGGGCGACTAAAATCGACGCTGGAGAGTCATACAGGGAAAAATGATGAAACCTAAATTAATCACGAAAGTTAACTTAACGACAAGAGCTAAATTAGTGTGTATTAAACATGCAACCTCAAATAAATCGCAGATAGAGCAGAGCTCGCTCATGAATTCTCTAGCAAATAAGCTTGGTACTGTCGTGAAACGGGCTGCTTTTTTAAGTTTAACAATGATGAGTATTTCTCTGATGAGCGTATCTTTTGCATCAAATGCTGCTTTACCTTCGCCTGTATCCGACAGTGTCCCCAATGCAGAAGTTGTAGGCAAAGATATGTTTACTTATTACCTATTCGACGTTTACGAGGCTACTTTGTTCGCTCCCAAGGGAGAATATGAGAAAGGAAAGCCTATTGCCTTAACGCTAAAATACCAACGCTCGCTAGACGGTAAGAAAATAGCTGAGCGTTCTATTGATGAGATGAAAAAGCAGGCAAAGCTTGATTCAGAGAAAGCCAAGCGCTGGTTACAAGACATGGTAGATATTTTCCCGGATGTAAAAGAGGGAGATGTATTAACAGGCGTAGCCACTGAAGAGGGCAACGCCTTATTCTATTTTAACGGCGAAAATGCCGGGGAAGTTAAAGACCCAGAGTTTACGCAAAAATTCTTTGATATTTGGTTGGGTGAGAATACCTCAGAGCCTAAGTTTAGAAGAGCGCTACTAGGCATCAAATAATTAGCGTAGCTTAAATACTATTTTTTTAATTTTAGCATTAGAGTAAAGAACAGGATAATTATGAAATCATTGAAACGCGCTGCCTATGCACTAGCAGGATTGGGAATAAGTGCAATAACACTGAGTGGTTGTTCGGTGTCGGTTGAAGGTAAAGACTATACCTCTGTGCAACCAGCATTTAACATTGAGCAGTTTTTTGATGGTGATGTCAAAGCGTGGGGCATCGTTCAAAATCGCTCTGGTGAAGTTGTGCAGCGTTTTAAAGTGGATATTGATGGTTCTATAGACGGTGACACGTTAACACTCGATGAACGCTTCGATTATGGTGTTGGTGAAGGTCCAATGTCCCGCACGTGGAAAATTGTTAAACAAAGCGATGGTACATTCGTTGGAAACGCTGGCGACATAGACGGCCCTGCTGCAGGTACATCTTACGGTAATGCTTTCAACTTCCATTACCAAATGGATTTACCCGTAGACGACACCAGTTACTCTGTGACGTTTGACGATTGGTTTTGGGCTTTTGATGAATCAACCATGATGAATCGCTCTTATATCCGCAAATTCGGGATTGTTATGGCCGAAGTGACCATATTCATGCAAAAGCAGGAGTAGCACTGCAAGCTATTTAATAATTTAATTTTTCGTGGATGGTGTTGCTTTGATGCTAGTGGAGTATCGGCGCAAGGCTTCTACCTTTGTCAGTATTATTTGGCGTTGCCGCTCAGGTCTCGGTGCAAGCGTAAACACTCATGCTTGAAAAACAACTTTGTGCTTATTGTCCCCGAACTGGTTTACTTTCTGCCCTAATTATCTCAATAACATACTGCCTATCACTCATCGTCGATGAGTAGCTTCTTGTTGAAGGAGGTAACTAGCTTGCACTTTTTCGTTCCGCTCCCTAATTCAAAAAGTGAGTTGTGGAAAAGCGATTGTTTTGCCTCAAATTCTCCTTAACTCTTCCTCACTGCTTAATATAAAGATTAAAAAAATTTAAACCTTTTGATTTCGCCATCGTAGCAATTATATGTCGTAGGTGTCGTGCCCTACATGCAATGGAATTGAGTCTATTAAAGGCTCATTAAAGGAGATTTTTATGTCAAAGAAGCCACAGTTAACTACATCAGCGGGCGCCCCAGTAGTCAGCAATGAAACGACTAAAACAGCGGGAGAACGCGGTCCAGCATTACTTCAAGATTACCAGCTTCTCGAAAAGATAGCTCATCAAAATCGTGAGCGTATTCCCGAACGTGTTGTTCATGCAAAAGGGTGGGGAGCTCAGGGTTCATTCACCGTAACTCATGATATTACTGACTATTCTTGTGCTGATATCTTCTCTCAGGTAGGTAAGCAAACAGAGGTATTGAGCCGATGGTCCACTGTAGCTGGAGAGTCAGGAGCAGCCGACACCGAACGTGATGTTCGCGGCTTTAGCTTGAAGTTTTATACCGAGCAAGGTAACTGGGACATGGTAGGGAATAATACTCCCGTATTTTTCGTTCGCGACGGTTATAAGTTTCCCGACTTCATTCGTACTCAAAAGCGCCATCCAAAAACTAACCTGCGCTCGCCAGAGGCTATGTTCGATTTTTGGGCCGCTCAGCCAGAAAGCGTACACCAAGTTACTATTTTAATGTCAGACAGAGGTATTCCTGTTTCGCCTATGCATATGAATGGGTATGGAAGCCATACTTTCAGCATGTGGAATAAAGAGGGCAAGCGTCACTGGGTGAAATTTCACTTTAAAACCCAACAAGGTATTAAGAATTACACCAATGAAACATCAGAGAAGATTATCGGCAGCACGCGCGAAAAGTATCAAGAGGAACTGTACAGCGCCATAGATGAGGGTAATTTCCCTAAGTGGACAATGTACATACAAGCGATGCCAGAAGAGGAGGCGGGTGAGCAGAGCTTTAACCCGTTTGATCTCACCAAGGTGTGGCCACATGATGATTACCCACTTATCGAGGTGGGTGAATTAGAAATGAACCGCAACCCAGATAACTATTTTCAAATGATTGAAAATGCCGCATTTAGTCCATCAAATGTTGTTCCGGGGATCGGGTTTAGCCCAGATAAAATGCTGCAGGCTAGGATCTTTTCTTACGCCGACGCTCACAGGTATAGATTAGGCACGCACTACGAAGCGCTTCCTGCCAACGCGCCAAAAAACAGCGATGTAAATCACTACCATAAAGATGGAGCAATGCGATTCTTTACTAATGATTTCGGGAATCCAGATGCTTATTATGAACCCAATCAACATGATGGGCCGGTTGCAGACTTTTCAGTAAAAGAGCCGCCTCTTCGTATCGATGGCGATGCAGATAGGTATCATCAAGATGATTCAGACGTTGATTATGTTCAGCCCCGAAAGCTTTATGAAATGTTTTCGGATGAGCAAAAAGAGCGGATGTATAAGAACTATGCCGCTGCTATGGGGCCATGTTCAGATGAGGTGAAATCGCGATGGTATGCCGTTCTTGAAAGAGTGCACCCTGACTACGCTGCTGGCGTGAAAAACGCGGTAGAAAGCCTCGATACTGATGTGAACACAGTACCGATTACTGAGAACACACCGCTTGAAGACAACTAGGGCAAAAGCAGCTCTTAACAGACAATAAGTGAACGCCAGTCACTCGGTAGATTGATAAAGTGACTGGCGTTTTTTTAATTCAGATTCCAAGTCAATACTGGCTACGGCTTATAACGTCGCGGTTTCTTCTTCGTGAATGTCTTTTTAGCCCACTTTTAGTAACGGTTGTTTACTCGCTATCTAGCTGTTCTTTATCCCTTTGAACGCTTTCGGTCTGCTCAGCTAACTTTTCCCTCTCAGCTTTAGAAACATAAACTGGCTTACTACTTTTATGCAGTTTAGCGTTCGCCTTTTTGTCTTTTTTCTGAAGTTTCTTGATGATTTTCTTGCGACGGTTCAAAACCGATTCCCTCAAACGGACAACTGAATTTGCGCATTGTATCGTGTTAATAAGCACTCGTGCCAGACGCATGTGGTCAGTCACGGTTTCTTGAGGGGCGAGAGTTGTATATGAATAGTCTATTCGCCTAGCGCTTGAAGCTAAGCACCACGCCCAAGCCCGACCCATTCATGAGTGGGTCGTGTACAAACCACACACGGCCTTCGTGTAGCTTAACAATGGCTGAGACAAGAGACAGCCCCAAGCCGTTGCCTTTACTTGTTCTGCTGCCATCTGCGCGATAAAAATGACGTTCTAAACTTTCAAGCTCATGCTCTCCTACGCCCATTCCTGCGTCGTTAATGGATATGACGTGGTGAGTTTTCGTCGACGTTAATTGCACTACCACACGGCTTCCATCGGGAGAGTACTTTAAGGCATTATCAAGCACGTTCGCTACAGCTTGAAACAGCAGATTGGGGTCTGCAATCATCGTGATTGGCTGCAAGGAGCTAGTCAGGGTTATAGACCTGTCCTCCGCTAGTGGGTGGTAAAGGTCTACAACATCTTTAGCGATTGCAAGAACATCGGTTTCGCAAAACCCTTCTTTTTTGTTGGTGGTTTCTAGCCCGCTTATTCTAAGCAAACTATTAAACATATTGAGCAGGTTATCTGCTTCGTGGGTTGTTTCATCACGCAGTTTTTCGTCGTCTATTTGCTCTAATGTGTTGCGTAATCGTGCTAAAGGGGTACGAAGATCGTGTGCAATACTGTCAGTTACGGTTTTGATATTGTTCACTGAGCTTTCTATGGTATCTAACATCTGGTTGAATACGGCTGACAAGCTGCTTAAATCATCCCAGTTGCTATCAATTTCTAGACGTTCTTCTAAATTTCCAGTTTTTATTATTTTGTCTGCGGTTTGGGACATTCGATTAATACGATTAACCACGTAAACAGCAATGGCAAAACTGAGCACGCTTAGCATCGAAAGCAGCACCACTATAATCCAGCTAAACGCTCTGCCAAACCATTGGGCGCTGTATAAGTCGTCAATTCCACGCCCTACAATTAACGTATAGTTGTCTAAAGAGACTTCTCTAACTAACGCCTGTCGAAGGGTTTTGCGTTCGCCGCTATCAGGCAGCGAGATAACAATTTCAGCCGTGTTAAAATTTGCGTGCTCATGACGCTCTAAAATAAGCGGAATACTGGCAAGGTTTCCAGTAACAAACTGTTCGTTTTGACTTAATACGACAAAAGAGCGAATGGACTTGGGTAGTTCGCCGGATGAGGCGTTGGTCGTCGATGCAGAATTATTGGCCATTGTGGAACGTGAAAACTCTCCACTGTCTATAGCCTCTTTAACTGCATCAATGCCTAATGAATTATGTATCTGAGAAAGAGCGGCAATTTTTGCATTAATTGCCGCCGTAGATTCTGTTATAAAAAGGTCACTGCTTGTTAATCGCCAAAAGTAAACAATGAGAATAATTGCTACGCTGGCCAGTGTGGTAAGCAGCGCGCCAACACGAAAACTAGAACTTCTCGTGAAGTCGCGAATTGCTATCATGTAGCGCTATCGGCGATACGGTAGCCCGTACCTCTTACCGTTTCAATCAGTGGAACATTAAATGCCTTGTCCACTTTTTGGCGCAGTCGGCTAATGTGCACGTCAATCACGTTGGTCTGAGGATCGAAGTGATAATTCCACACTTGCTCAAGCAGCATGCTGCGCGTAACTACTTTACCCTTATGGCGAAGTAGGCACTCAAGTAATTGAAACTCTTTCGACTGCAAATCAATTTCTTGCTCGCCGCACAATACTTTGCGGTTAACGAGGTCGAGGGTTAAATCTCCAACTTTGATAAGTGTTTTGTCATCACCTTCTTTGCCGCGCCCGGCTAGACCCTCAATGCGGGCAAGCAGCTCCTCGAACGCAAACGGCTTGGTTAAATAGTCGTTTGCACCCGTGCGCAGGCCGCGCACCTTATCCTCTACTTGGCTTTTGGCGCTAAGTAACAAAACTGGGGTGTTGTTGTCAGCTTCTCTCAGTTTTTCTAAAACAGTGAAGCCGTCGTACTCTGGAAGCATTACGTCGAGTATCACAACATCGAGTTCATTTGATGTTGCTTCCCTATAGCCAGATGCTCCGTCACCTGCAGTAATACATTCATGACCTTCGCCCAACAGTCCGTTTGCGATGTGCGAGGCAACCTTTGGATCATCTTCTACAAGTAACACTCTCATGATTACACTTCTACTTTTAGGTTAAAACGAAACGTAAGACCGCTATTGGCTTACGGTTTCTTTTACGTGTCAGTAGACAAAAAGCGATCACTTTTACCCCACGTGCGTGATAAATAACCCGCGAAATACAGCCCTTTTTGTAAAGGCGGTGTGTTAGCGGTTTACTCCCCAGTTTTTACTGCAAAATTATGCTCTGCAGTGTGCGTTAGTCGCGTTTGAAACGCTTATTCGCTGCATAGGGGGTGAAGTGTTGTACATCGCCTCGCTCGCATTTTATCTGCACATTGCGCCAATATTCTTGGGTCATTAGGTCGCCATGAAGGTTTTTTAAGATATCTTTAAACTTGCGCTTACCCACAATGAAGTGTTCAAACTGCTCTGGAAATACGTCGCTTGGCCCCACTGAAAGGGTATCAATAGCATAGGGATCATCAGATTTAGGCAGCGCGCGGAAGTTTCGTTCATTCATGAGGCAAATTTCGTCGTAGTCATAAAATATGACGCGACCATGGCGGGTAATACCAAAGTTTTTATGCAGCATGTCGCCTGGAAAAATGTTGGCCATCGCAATCTGTTTTATGCACATACCCAGTTCATCTAGTGCGTTTGTTACTTTATCTTCATCCGTTTCTTGTTGAAGATAAAGATTAAGTGGCGTCATTTTGCGCTCAATGTACATATGCTTTATTACAAGCTCGTTCTCAGTGAATTCCAAACTGGAAGCACACGTCTCTTTAAGCTCTTCAATCAATTCTGGCGCTATGCGGTCAAGTGGAAATCGAAAGTTCACGTATTCATGGGTATCGGCCATTCTGCCGATACGATCAGACATCTTCACGAGTTTGTAGCAGTCTTTCACGTGCTGGCGAGTGATTTTTTTACTCTCTGCAAATTCATCTTTTATAATTTTGAACACAACACCATACGAGGGAAGGTGAAATACCATCATCACTAAACCGCGTATCCCCGGCGCCGCTTCAAAGTGGTCTTCGGAGGTTTCTAAATGAGAAAGGAAGTTGCGATAAAATACCGTTTTACCGTGTTTGTAATGGCCTAGCGCCATATACAATTCAAAGTTCTTTTTATTCGGCAGCAGTTCTTGTAGGAAAGCGGCAACTTCTGCTGGGTTTTGAGTGTCGGCCATAAAATAACTGCGGGCAAAGCCGAAGATAACGCTTAAATCTTTTCTATCCGTAAGCAGAGCATCTACAAACATATTTGGCGCATTGTAACGGCGCATAGCAATGACAAAGGGTAGCGTCTCGTCCGGCATACAAATTCGGCCAATTAAATAGGCTGCTTTTCCTCTAAAGAAGGTAGGCTTGAGTATTTCTACGGCCTGCACACTGGCAAGCTGCGATGTGCTAAGACGAGCGCGAAGTGCGTCTTCCAAATTCTGCAAATCCCGTTCGTAATCTTCAAAAGGAATGTTGTATCGGTAGGTCTTAAAGATAGCTTCGTACATCTCTCTCACCGTGGTAGTGGTATCGAAGCTATTAATCACTTTGTCTCTATCCTGACCCGGTAAAAAGCAGCGGCTAGGATGCACAAACATCATGTCATCATCTATTTTTCGATGTTTAAATATACGGCCAATTACCGAGTTGAAGAAGGTTTCTGCAAGTTCAAACTGAGGGTGACCTTCTAGTTGAAGGGCGAAGATTTTCTTTAGTTCTTGCCAAAACACATCATCTTTTTTGTGCACCGATGTTAAGTGGTAAATCTCAGCAACGGCATCGGATAAACTTTGTTCATATATATTGATGCGCTCTCTCGATGCTAATTGGGTTTCTTTCCAGTTGCCTTTTTCAAACCGCTGTTGCGCACCTCGAGTAATTCGAGTGAACCACCGGTAGCTTTTGTCAAAATGAGATAACACCAAATAGGCAGCCTTTTTGGCTAAGCTTGTTTCTTGGGGCGATAGGATATTTTGCATGACTAGGTTCCTTAGAAATAACAAGCATCACTTGCCTATTTCGACGTCTTCGAACTCCTCAATTGATGTGCACTTACAGCGCGCTATCTGTTAGAAGTCAACGTTGATAACATAGCGCAGGCAACAGGTTGAGGCGCGAAATACATCGCATGTTTATTAACAAAATAATGCAGATGATACACAGATGCCACTTGTTTCAACGGTAAGTTGGCGATAATCAGCGACTTATTTTGTTTTCTTATACTTTAGTTTAGGGTAAATTAGTTGGGTCAAAACTAAGCAGTAAAGAGTTCTTAATGAGTTTCAATGTCCTAATTTGCGATGATTCAGCGTTGGCGCGTAAAATGATGAGAAAAAGTCTGCCTGCTGGTTTTGTTGAAAATGCTTACGAGGTGTCAAACGGGGTTGATGCCCTTGAGGTATTGGCCCATCACTCTATCGATTTGATGTTACTCGACCTGACTATGCCTGTGCTTGGCGGAATAAGTGTTTTAGGAGAGATAAAACGCAGAGGTCTTGAGACTTTCGTCATTGTTGTGTCAGGCGATATTCAGCCGTTGATACACAGAAAAGTCGCTTCGTTAGGTGCATTGGATTTTGTTCAAAAGCCGCTACAGCCTAACCGCCTGCAATCAGTGCTGAAGAAGTTTGGCTTCGTCATTACTGCTGAAGAAAAAGCCCTCGCTAGCTAGCTTATTAAGATTTTGCTGGGCTTCCCTCAGCGCTAACGACTAATCAATACACTTTCTAAAACTGCTTTACACTTTTTGCATGTTTTAACATCGTAAAGCAGGGCGCTTTTTACTAGGGTGAGCGCCCGCTAAAATTGTTTATTTACGATGGGTTATCAAACCAGTGTCGTGTTCTATTTGCAAACCATACCAGTGACAGCATCACGGGAACCTCTACCAACACGCCTACCACCGTAGCTAGCGCTGCACCACTGTGTAAACCAAACATGGAAATGGCCACTGCTACTGCCAGTTCAAAAAAATTCGACGTTCCAATCATACACGCCGGAGCAGCGACGTTATGGGGAAGCTTAATCTTCTTCGCGGCAAAGTAGGCAATCGCGAAAATGCCATAAGTTTGGATAAGCAGTGGTACGGCAATAAGCGCGATATCCTGAGGCTGAGATAGTATGGTTTTAGCCTGCAGGCCAAACAATATTATGATGGTGAGCAGTAAGCCGCAGACGGAGAATGGCTTAAAGTTATTCACCAGCTTGGTAACAGCCTCCGGCCCCTTCGTTTCGATACGCTTTCGAGTGAGAAAGCCTGCTATGAGTGGCAGTACTACGTATAACGCCACCGAGAGTAATAGAGTATTCCACGGAACAGTAATATCAGTAACACCAAGCAGCAAGGCGGTCAGCGGTGCAAACGCAATCACCATAATCAAATCATTAATAGACACTTGCACTAGCGTATAATTAGCATCACCTTTAGTGAGGTGGCTCCACACAAAAACCATAGCGGTACAGGGCGCAACACCCAATAAAATCATACCTGCAATGTATTCAGTTGCCGTTTGAGGGTCTACCATATCGGCAAAAATAACTCTAAAAAACAGCCAGCCAAGTAGGGCCATGCTAAAGGGCTTTATTAGCCAATTAATCGCTAGCGTTAATACTAAGCCTTTGGGCTTTTTACCCACGTCTTTGATTGAGCTAAAGTCGATTTGTACCATCATTGGGTAAATCATTAACCAAATAAGCACTGCTACCACTAAATTTACATGGGCATATTCTAATGCTGCTACTGACTCAAAAAATTGCGGCACGGCGTAGCCAAATCCCACGCCAAGAGCAATGCATAGTCCAACCCACACAGAAAGGTATCGTTCAAAGAAACCCATCGTTAACCCCTATTAAATTTGATTAGATGTGGCTCAACCACATGTTTGTACCATCATTACGATTTTTGATTTACGCGCTTACTTACTTCTTCGGCACTCTCCACTCGCTCAGAGTATCGGTCCACAAGAAACTCACTATTATCTCTAGTAAGAAGGGTAAATTTGACCAGTTCCTCGACGACATCCACAATGCGGTTGTAGTAAGGGGAAGGCTTCATTCGTCCGTTCTCTTCAAATTCAAGAAACGCTTTGGCAACAGATGATTGGTTTGGGATGGTGAGCATACGCATCCAACGCCCTAAAATACGCATTTGATTAACCGCATTGAAAGACTGAGAGCCGCCGCTTACTTGCATTACTGCCAAGGTCTTTCCTTGGGTTGGTCGCACACCGCCCATGTTAAGGGGCACCCAATCTATAATACTTTTCATAATGCCAGTAATACTGCCGTGACGTTCGGGTGAGCACCAAATTTGCCCTTCTGACCACACCATAAGCTCGCGAAGTTCTTTCACTTTAGGGTGTGTGTCGTCTTCGGTATCTGGTTGAGGTAGCCCTTTAGGGTCGAATATTTTCGCTTCAGCGCCAAAAAACGCTAATAGTCTTGCAGCTTCTTCAATGACTAAGCGACTGTAAGAGCGCTCGCGAAGCGAGCCATAAAGCAGCAAGATACGAGGCTTATGTGAAGACGGGCTTTGTGCAAAGTCAGACGCAGAAGGTTTGTGCATTTCACTCTCGTTGAAAAGGTGCTCAGTCATTAGCGTGCACCTAATTTAACGAGTGCATCTTTGAGTTGCTCTCGTGAAAACGATTCGTCGGATAATGACCGCTTAGCGAGCTCAGCAAGTGCGGCAACGCGTTGCTCAATGATATCGATAGTGTCATAGAACGCTAAGGCTTTATCTTTATCACTGCCTTCTAACTTCGATGGATCTTCAAGACCCCAATGCATTTTCAATGACTTGCCGAAATATACTGGGCAGCTTTCGCCGGCAGCAGAGTCGCATACAGTAATAACAAGGTCTGCTTCATAATCTTCAAACTCATCCCAAGACTGGCTTTTAAGCCCCTCTGTGCGATAACCTTTTTCGGCCAAATATTGTAACGATAGAGGGTGAACTTCACCAACGGGCTGGCTGCCTGCACTTTGCGCTTGAAGAGGACCTGAAGAGGCGTTGGTAATCGCTTCACATAGGACGCTGCGGCAGCGATTGTGAGTACATATATACAGAATTTTCATGATAAACCTTCTAATGTGTGGGAAATAAATGAGAAATTAAACGTGCTGTAAGATTAGGCGTCGCATCCGACTGACTGGCAGCACGCTAGATTTTCCTTGGCTTCGCTAATGTAATCTTCGTTTTCTTGCGCGGTGTTGGTAATGATGTTTTTTGCCCACACCGGTAGGGCAGGATTGAGCCTGTAATAGACCCACTTACCTCTGCGCTCATCAACCACAAGCTCACACTTGCGTAAATCGGCAAGGTGCCGAGATATCTTGGGTTGACTCAGTTTTAGTGCATCGGTTAAGTCACACACACACAGTTCATCTGCAAAGCTCAGTAGAAGCAGTGTTTTAAGACGGGTGTCCTCCGATAGGCATTTGAAAAAGCTGAGCGGTGAGAAGTCACATGTTGCTGCCATAATTGTTCACATACGTTATTTCATATGTTTATTATGGTATATGGAATTTCGTATATGTCAAAACATATTTGAAATTTCATATGTGATGATGCAGTGGATGGGGAGAGTGGGTTATTTTGCTCGAAGCCAGCTGAATGGCTAAGCCGAATATGCGGCGAAGCCATTCAGCTGGCTAAAGGTGGTTATTAGCTTTCGGTTTTTGGAATGGCCGCATCAAAAGACATCGCGTTATCTGTGCTATTTATTGCATTGTAGTGAGCAATTACGCCTTCCATAAAGGCATACCAAGTTGGGTTAGGTTGCCAAATGGCTAATAAGTCCTTTTTGGCCATATTTTCGTCCTCACCGAGCACGTTCACTCTGTAAAGGTAAGTAAATGAGGCGCCGCGCCAGTTTAATTTGCAGTGGGTTAGCACTTTTTCAGAGCCTCTATCTACCCGTTGCATAAACGCAGAGTAGTTTAAAAAATCAGTGAGCACGGGCTTTTCCCATTCAACGGGTACGTTGAAATAGTTCAATCCCAATTCAGCAGTATTCATAATCTCTTGGGAGCGATCGCCTGGGATCAAGTCGACAACATAGGCAACGCCCTCTTCTTTTAGCAGCGCTAAATGGGCTTTCGCAGGTAATCCAGAGGAGACCATAAAATCATTATTGTTTTGTAAGTTGGTCAACGACGTTAAACTATTAACTTGCTGAGTTTCTTCACTCTGCTGTTGAGCTTTAGCCATGGCGGGTGAGGCAGCCCCTAACGACCCCAAAGCAAATAAAGTCATTGCCAACATCGACACTTTTTGAAACGGTAGCCTCTGCTGAGATGAAGCTGATAAATAAGACATCGTTTTTATAACTGTAACCAAGTTCATAAACCTTCCTACACGATTAATGCGTTATCAATACTATGGCATGAATACGCAGTAACAGCTAAAAACGTGATTAAAATCTCTTTTTCAATGCGTAACACATTGTGAAAATCAGTGTTTCTTTGACTAGTGTTTTGCAATAAAAAAGCCCGTCTTGTTAGCAAGACGGGCTTTTTTAGCGGTTATTTAACAAGCATTTGTTCATATGAGCTATTTATCTATATGAACTGCTTATTCCTATACCTACTTATCCATATGAACGACTGAGCGAATGCTTTCGCCTTTATGCATAAGGTCAAACGCTTCATTGATTTCGTCTAGCCCCATAGTGTGAGTGATAAACTCCTGTAGACCGAACTCACCGTTTAGGTACTGTTCTACAATACCTGGCAGTTGCGAACGACCTTTTACGCCACCGAAAGCAGAGCCACGCCAAACACGACCGGTAACAAGTTGGAACGGTCTGGTTGAAATTTCTTGTCCAGCACCCGCAACCCCAATAATGACCGACTCTCCCCAGCCTTTGTGACAGCACTCAAGTGCAGAGCGCATTACATCCACATTACCGATACATTCAAATGAGTAGTCTACACCGCCATCGGTAAGCTCAACGATAACGTCTTGAATGGGTTTGTCGTAATCTTTCGGGTTCACCATGTCGGTGGCGCCAAGTTGTTTCGCCAACTCGAACTTGCTCTCGTTAATATCAATGCCAATAATTCGTTTCGCACCCGCCATACGCGCGCCGATTATTGCTGACAATCCAATACCACCTAATCCGAAAATAGCTACCGTATCGCCTTCTTGTACTTTTGCTGTATTTAACACCGCGCCCATGCCAGTAGTAACACCACAACCTAGTAGGCATACCTCTTCAAGTGGAGCACTCTTGTTGACTTTTGCCAAAGAGATATCGGGCAAAACAGTGAATTCAGAAAATGTAGAGCAACCCATGTAGTGATAAATTGGCTCGCCGTCTTTTGAGAAGCGGCTAGTGCCGTCAGGCATTAAGCCTTTGCCTTGCGTGGCGCGCACTGCTTGGCATAAGTTTGTTTTGCCAGAAGTACAAAATTTACATTCACCGCACTCTGCGGTGTAAAGAGGAATAACGTGGTCGCCCACTTCTACACTTGTTACTCCTTCGCCAACCATCTCTACAATACCGCCACCTTCATGGCCAAGTACCGATGGAAAAACGCCTTCTGGATCTTCACCTGACAAGGTGAATGCGTCGGTGTGACATACGCCAGTCGCTTTTATACGAACCAATACTTCGCCTTTTTTAGGCAACTCGACATCTATTTCTTCCATCTTGAGTGGCTCGCCAGGTCCCCAAGCCACTGCTGCTTTAGATTTTATATGCGTTTGACCTACTTTTAATGAATCTTTAAACGAGCTCATACTTTACTCCTGTCATTACAATTCGAGTTTGTGATGTTTGATAAGACGAGTATAGGAGAGGCAGGACGATTGATAAATACAGATTTAGTAAATCACTATTTCTTATTTGTAATAATGATGAATGCGTCTTAAGCTTTAAGCTGTATGGAAATTCATTTTGCCCAACCAAGGCTGGGCCAAAATCGAGCCAAAAGTGAGCGAGGGGTCAAGTTAGTCGCTGAGTAAGAGAATTATTGAAGTACATGGGAAACGCTCGATAGAACGTTTGCTTTCAAAGGAGTGGTTTGAAAAGAGTATATTAATAAGAAATGGTTTTAAAAAATTGAATAAGTTGATACACGAGGCACAGCGGTGAAAAATCTAGATGGTATTGTTGAATTCTGTAATGTCGCTAACGTGGGTAATTTTACCGGCGCGGCAAACAAGCTAGATACTTCAGTGGCACAAATCAGTCGAAAAGTTGCTGCATTAGAAAAGCGACTTGGGGTAAAGCTACTGCACAGAACAACGCGCAGTGTATCGCTAACCGAGGCGGGTTCGCTTTATTTTGAGCAAACCAACCCGGCATTAACCATACTCGAAAACGCACAGCTCACGGTAAGTGCGCTACAACAATCTCCACAGGGGCTGATTAAGTTGACCGCGCCAGTAGCCTTTGGTGAAGCATTCATTGCGCCTTTATTGAATAAATTCCTAGCTACTTATTCCGGCATCAGTGTGCAGTGCTCGTTTTCCAATGATAAACTGGATATCGTTGAGCAGGGACTCGACTTGGCAATACGCATCGGCAAACTAGAAGACTCCTCATTGATTGCTAAAAAGTTGGCTACACGCCAGCTGTACGTGTGCGGCAGTCGAGAGTACCTTAAAAGCACATCGATGCCAGAAACGCTTAAAGACTTAAAGCAACACAGTTTGCTGGTAGGTTCTCAGCCCCATTGGCGCTTTCTCATTAATCAACAGGTTCACACTCTGAATGTAAATGGTCGCGTGCGGTATAATAGTGGCAATGCACTTAAAGCTGCTGCACTTAACGGACTGGGCCTAACTCAACTTCCCGGCTTTTACGTGAGAGATGCCATCACCGAGGGTCATCTCATAGAGGTCTTACCAGATTATAAAGATAAGCAAGAAGCCATCTGGGCAGTGTTCCCCTCTAACCGCAATGTGGCCCCTAAAATTAGACTTCTTGTTGATTTTTTGTCCGAAAACCTTACAGATGACCGATAACGTTACCCATAATCGGCTTTTCATATTCAAAAGAGAAACGTTTTTTCTAGAGTGTTGCATTATGTGCAATACAGTGTAGTGAAAACTGCGGTTGACAGATAGACGTCTATACGGCAAATTGAACCCATGAAACAGATTCTAGCGATTCGCACCATGACCATGTTAATTACCACCTCAAGAAGGGCGGTCGGTGACTAGTGCGAATAAGCAAAAGACAACGAAAGCCCGCCTCAAAAAGAGCGGGTTTTTTTTTATATACGTTTTAGCATGCGCAACCTCAAGGAGTAGCATATGAAAGTCTTAAAGTTTGGAGGGTCTTCTCTAGCCGATGCACCGCGATATTTACGCGTTACAGAGATTAGCATGGATACTCACCAAACCGACGGTGCTGCCGTTGTACTCTCGGCCCCTAAAGGCGTAACCAATGCGCTTTCACTATTGTGTGAACAAGCAGCCGGTGGCGAAGATTTTCAGCCGCTTCTTGATAAGCTAAACGACACAGTAAGTGGTATCGCTAACAGCTTAAATGATGAGCTAGAGGGGTTTGAATACAACCGAGTTATCGCTTTTATCGACAGCCAGCTTGCGGTATTAAAAAAACATCTACAGGGCATTAATTTGCTAGGTGTAGCGCCTGACAATGTGGCCGCAGGCATTTTAAGTATTGGTGAGTACATTTCGGTAACGCTTTTTGGTGCCATTCTTACTGCAAAGGGCGTGACTAATCGCATTATTGACCCCGTAAAATATATTCTTGCTGATGGCGAGTACTTAGATAGCATTGCCGATGTGTCGCTTAGCAAAGCGCGATTTACTGACGTACCTGTTGATGGCAGTGAATTTCTTATCATGCCAGGGTTTGTAGCCGCAAACGAAGAAGGGCAAAAAGTCACCTTAGGTCGAAATGGTTCCGATTACTCTGCGGCTATTCTAGCCGCGTGTATTGACGCAAGCTGCTGCGAAATTTGGACTGATGTAGATGGCGTTTACAATGCGGATCCGAATCAGGTTGAGGGCGCAGTACTACTTGATAAACTCACCTATCAAGAAGCGATGGAGTTATCCTATTTTGGCGCAAAAGTTCTGCACCCAAAAACAATAGGCCCAATTGCTCAGCATCATATACCGTGTCTTATTCGAAATACCCTTAATCCGGCGGCTCCTGGAACGCTTATCAGCAATGAGAAAAGCGAGAAATGGACATCGGTTAAAGGCATATCGCAGCTTGATAATGTCACTATGTTCAACGTGGCGGGGCCTGGCCTTAAAGGCATGGTGGGAATGGCAAGTCGCGTATTCGAAGTTATGTCGAACGCCAATATCTCAATCAGCCTTATTACTCAGTCGTCTTCTGAATACTCCATTAGCTTTTGTATACAGAGTAAAGACGCTAATAAAGCGCTAAACTTGCTTGAAGATGCGTTTGCGCTAGAGTTACAGAATCAATTACTCGACCCAATTGAAGTGCGCAACGACCTTGCCATCGTAACGCTAGTGGGCGACGGGATGCGTCAAACCAAGGGGCTTGCGGCTCGTTTCTTTAATTCACTAGCGCAAGCACGAGTGAATAATGTAGCGATAGCGCAGGGCTCTTCTGAACGTTCTATCTCTACTGTTATCGAGACTAAGCGGGCGAAAAAAGCGGTGAAGGTTATTCATCAAAACTTTTTCTCAGACAGACACACTATTGACGTATTCCTTGTAGGCTGCGGTAATGTAGGTAGCGAACTGTTAGCACAAATTGCGAAACAGCAGCCGGCCTTGCTTGCACGTAACATACAGCTGCGCGTTTACGGTATGGCAAATAGTCGCAAGTTGTTACTTAATAGCCAAGGTATCGATTTAAGTGGCGACTGGAAAGCCGCACTAGAATCTGCACGTGAAGGGTTGAGTGTTGAACGTCTAGACCAATTTGTGAATGACAATAGCTTAGTTAACCCCGTGATTGTGGATTGCACTAGCCATGAGGCCATTGCTAATCAATATGTAGACATGATGGAAAGCGGGTTCCACGTGGTAACGCCAAACAAAAAGGCGAATACATCAGCCATGGAGTATTACCATAAGCTGAGAAAAACGGCCCAAGCTACCAACCGTCAGTACCTTTATGAAACTACCGTTGGCGCTGGCCTACCGGTTATCGATAACCTTCAAAAGCTATTTAGCGCTGGCGATGTACTTCATCGTTTTGAGGGCATACTTTCTGGCAGTTTATCCTACGTTTTCGGAAAGCTGGACGAAGGAATGACGCTTTCTCAGGCGACCAAAACCGCTAAGCAAAACGGCTTTACTGAACCAGACCCCCGTGACGACCTAAGTGGTATGGATGTAGCGCGCAAGCTTTTAATTATGGCCCGCGAAGCAGATCTTGCGTTAGAACTGTCTGATATTGAAATTGAATCTGTATTGCCGCCAGGCTTTGCAGAAACCTGCTCGGTTGATGAGTTTATGACTCAACTGCCAGAGCTTGATGAGGCGTTTGCAGCGCGTGTTGAAGATGCTAAATCAGAAGGCAAAGTACTGCGTTACATTGGCAGCATAGAAGATGGCAAGTGCAAGGTAAGTATTCAAGCAGTACCTCCGAGCAATCCATTGTCTCAAGTGAAAGATGGCGAAAATGCATTGGCCATCAATAGCGATTATTACAACCCTATTCCTTATGTAATACGCGGCTACGGCGCCGGCGGTACAGTAACTGCGGCCGGTGTGTTTGCAGATATTCTACGAACGATGCCTTGGAAACAAATGGCGTACTAAGCGTATAGAGAAGTGACAAGCAGGAATACGAATATGAAAGCAATACGTGCCTATGCGCCGGCCTCAATTGGTAATGTTAGTTTGGGCTTTGACGTCCTTGGTGCTGCACTTGCGCCGGTGGATGGCACTAGACTAGGTGATGAGGTAGAAGTTAAAGAAGCGGCGCATTTTTCACTAGAAACCATCGGTGCTTATGCGCACAAACTACCCGATGATGCCGACAGCAATATAGTGACAAAATGCTATCATTACTTTTGCGAAAAAATGTTGAATGACGATAAAGCGGTATCACCTGTCGCTATTACGCTGCATAAAAACCTGCCCATTGGCAGTGGATTGGGCTCAAGTGCGAGTTCAATTGTGGCTGCTTTTGCCGCTTTAAATGCGTTGTTTGACAGCCCTTTCGACGACGATACTTTGTTAACGATGATGGGTGAGTTAGAAGGGCAGATTAGCGGCAGTATTCATTACGATAATGTGGCGCCGTGCTTTCTTGGCGGTATGACGTTAATGACCGGCTCACCATCGCCGGTAACGTTATCGCTACCGCTTAACGACGAGTGGTACTATGCTATTTGCTACTCTGGTATCAGTGTATCGACGGCGGCGGCTAGGGATATATTGCCCAAGCAGGTGGACATGGCTACAGCACTGACCTTCGGTCGTCAGCTAGGTGTGTTTGTTCACGCATTGCATTCAAAAGCATTCTCTCTGGCGGCCTCGGTAATGCAAGATGTTATTGCTGAACCGTACAGAAAATCACTGTTGCCAGGTTTCGATGAGGCGCGCGCATTCAGTGAGCGTGAAGGTGCACTGGCCTTCGGTATCTCAGGGTCTGGGCCTACTGTCTTTGCGGTATGTGATAGCCAAAATCAAGCTGAAAAAATTGCAGCTTATTTAGATAAAAATTATGTGCAAAATGACGATGGCTTTAGCCATGTATGTCAAATTCCAAAGCTCGGAACGCTCGTATCAAAGGCCTGATACAGCAGCACACAGCTTTAACTCAAGAGGGCAAACAGCCTTACAAAGGCTGAACTAAAGCCTGCATGGGCGTGGTAAGAATTTAAGAAGGTAAATAAAAGTGGAATTGGTAAATTTAAAAGATTCATCAGATACGGCAAGTTTTGCAGAAGCGGTAAAGCGTGGCTTGGGCAAAAATCAGGGACTGTATTTTCCAGAGAAAATTCCAGCCTTACACGATATTGACGGTCTGTTGGAAAAGCCTTTTGTCGAGCGCAGCATCGAAGTACTTCGTACGCTAATTGGTGATGAATTAGCAGAAGGCGAGTTAAATGCCATCGTTGAAACGGCCTTCTCATTTGGCGCACCAGTTGAGCAAGTTAATGACAATGTGTATTCACTCGAGCTTTTCCACGGCCCAACGCTGGCATTTAAAGATTTCGGCGGGCGCTTTATGGCGCAAACATTATCTCGCATTAGCGAAGGTAAGCCGATAACTATTTTAACCGCAACCTCAGGTGACACTGGCGCTGCCGTAGCTCACGCATTCCATGGCATTGAAAATATCAACGTGGTTATTCTTTTTCCAAAGGGAAAAATCAGCAAGCTTCAAGAAAAGCTATTCACTACATTAGGCGGCAATATCCACACGGTTGCCATTGAAGCCGATTTTGATGCCTGTCAATCGCTCGTTAAATCGGCATTTGACGACCCAGACGTGCGTGAAGGCCTACACCTAAACTCTGCCAATTCAATCAACATCAGCCGTTTGTTGGCTCAAGTATGCTATTACTTCGAGGCGATAAGCCAGTTGCCAAAAGAGAAGCGCGACCAGGTGGTTATTTCAGTGCCTAGCGGTAACTTTGGTAACTTAACCGCGGGTATGATTGCTAAGGCAATGGGGCTGCCGATTAAGCGCTTTATTGCTGCGACAAATCTCAATGATACCGTTCCACGTTATTTAAAAACGGGAGAGTGGGATCCAAAGTCAACAGTGGCCACTATTTCAAATGCCATGGACGTGAGCCAGCCGAATAACTGGCCGCGTATCGAAGCCCTTATTGAGCGCGGGTATATCGACAAAGCGTGTTTAAAAGGTGAGATGGTTGACGAAGAGTACACTCAGCTTGCTATGCGCCAGTTAGCGCAGCAGGGCTACACTAGCGAACCTCATGCTGCTATTGCCTACCGCGCAGTGAGTCATGACTTGGAAGAAGGTGAAATTGGCCTGTTCCTTGGTACTGCTCATCCTGCAAAATTCCGCGAGACGGTAGAAAACGTGTTAGGAAACCCAATCAGCTTACCTAAGCCTCTTGCTGATGTGGCGGGAGAAGATAGTTTAGCCGTCGATTTGCCTGCAACTTATGAGGCACTGAAGCAACACATGATGAGTCTTTTGAAGCCATGATGACGTGGACAGAAGCATTAGCACCAGAGAAGGCAACTCCTTATTTCCGAGAGCTAATGTTGCATGTTCAGGCAGAAAGGGAAGCGGGTAAGGTTATTTACCCGCCAAAAGAAGACGTGTTCAATGCCTTTGCCATGACAGCGTTAAAGGATATTCGCGTCGTTATACTAGGACAAGATCCCTATCATGGGCCACATCAAGCCCATGGTCTCTGCTTTTCTGTTCTGCCAGGCGTTAAAATTCCACCGTCTCTTAGAAATATCTATAAAGAGTTGGCCGACGATATAGACGGTTTCTCTATTCCAAACCACGGCACATTGTCGCCCTGGGCTGAACAAGGCGTATTGTTATTAAACACGGTACTTACGGTTGAGCAGGGCAAAGCGCATAGCCATGCAAAGCTAGGGTGGGAGACCTTTACCGATAAAGTTATAGAGGTTGTAAACCAGCATTGTTCGAATGTGGTCTTTTTGCTGTGGGGCAGTCACGCTCAAAAGAAAGGCAATACTATTAACCGTGAAAAACATCATGTTTTACACGCGCCACATCCTTCTCCGCTGTCGGCACACAGAGGATTTTTTGGTAGCAAACCTTTCAGCCAAACAAACCAGTTACTTACTGAATCGGGCAAGGCACCTATTCAATGGCAGGTCTGAATACAAAAAAGCTAGCTATGTAGAAAGAAAAAAGCCGCCTGAAAATTCAGGCGGCTTTTTGTTATCTTTCTAAAGTTTCGAGTTCGTACTCAAAACCACAATCTAACTCAGCGAGTTCTTTTTCTAACTTGTAGCGATCTTGCAGCGCCTCGATTTCTCTCCATTTTCTTTTTTTACTTTTTGTTTTTGCTGGACTTGCTTCGATGTCTAACATGGCAAATAGATCTGATTTATCCATTGGGATCTCCTTTTTACACCACTACAACTAATACAGAGCAACTGAGTAACTTCCCTCTGTACATTTTTTATCACAGCCGCATTTAAAATAAAACACTTATATTTACTTTTTATTAACAAGATGTGGCATTTTCATGACATTGCTCAGGGCGAGCAAAATCTATTTGCAGCGAGTAAACCTATGGTGAGCGTTAGACATTGCCTTAAACGCTGGCCAAAAAAAACGGCCGGGGGTAAGCCGACCGTTCAGTTTATTATTTGCACCAAGGCGGGGTGTGTTACTACCCCATACTTTCCTTATTTTGGTGCATTCGCTGCTCTGAAGCGGGCAATCAATTGTTGGGTTGAAGCGTCAAAGTTGTCTTTGTCTGCTTCGCCTTGAATGCCTGCAAGCACTTGGTTTCCAAGTGCTTTACCTAACTCCACGCCCCATTGGTCGAAAGAATTAAGGTTCCAGATAACGCCCTGAACGAATACCTTATGTTCATACATTGCAACCAACGAGCCAAGTGTTTTAGGCGTAAGGCTATCAAACAAAAAAGTATTGCTTGGTTTATTACCCGGCATGGTTTTATGAGCAGCTAGACGCTTGCGCTCTGCGTCGTCAAGGCCCTGACCTTCAAGGTCTGCATAACATGCTTCAAAAGATTTGCCCTGCATCAGTGCTTGGGTTTGGCCAAAGCAGTTTGAGGCCAACATTGCATGATGCGAGTCATCTTGATTGGGCACGTTAAGCGGCAACATAAAATCAGCTGGAATGATACCAGAGCCTTGGTGGATAAGCTGGTGGAAACTGTGCTGACCGTTAGTACCTTCACTTCCCCAAATAATTGGCCCTGTAGGGTAGTCTACGCTTTCACCTGTTTGCGTCACCTCTTTACCATTACTTTCCATGTCCAGCTGTTGTACATAGGCTGGAAGGCCACGCAAGTAATGATAATAAGGAAGAAGAACGTGAGACTGTGCATCAAAGAAGTTGCGATACCAAACGCCAAGAAGGCCTAATAGTACCGGCATGTTCTCTTCAAGAGGCGCGGTGGTGAAATGGGTATCCATTTCAAAAGCACCTTCAAGCAGTGCTTTGTAGTTATCAAACCCAAGTGCTAATGAAATAGGAAGGCCGATAGCAGACCACAATGAATAGCGCCCGCCAACCCAGTCCCACATTGGGAAGATGTTATCTTCGCTAATTCCGAAGTCAGTGGCCGCTTTAACATTTGAAGATACCGCAACGAAATGTTTAGCTATGTCTTGCTGCGTGCCGCCTGATTTTAAGAACCAATCTTTTGCAGTGAGTGTATTTTGTAGCGTTTCTTGTGTCGTGAATGACTTGGAAGACATAACAACAAGGGTTTCTTCAAAATCTACACTTGAGAGCACGTCGTGAATGTGACAGCCATCAACGTTAGCAACGAAGTGTACTTTAACGGCGTCAACAGTGTGAGGCTTAAGCGCCTCAGTCATGATCTTAGGGCCTAAGAACGAGCCGCCGATACCAATTGCAACGATATGTTTAACGGGCTTGCCGGTGTAGCCTTTGTGCTCGCCGCTGTGAATAGACTCGGTAAAGCCTTTCATTTTTTCAAGCGTTGCATGCACTTCAGGCATGACATCTTCGCCATCAACCATTACTGGGCGGTCAGAAAAGTTGCGCAGTGCAGTATGCAATACCGCGCGGCCTTCGGTGGTATTAATATGTTCGCCTTCGAACATGCTTGTTCGAATTGTTTTTAAATTACATGCACGGGCTAAATCGAAAAGTGAAGAAAGCGCATCGTCGTTTACACGGTTTTTTGAATAATCTAAATAAATACCGCATGCGTTAAGCGTCATCTTTTCAGCGCGTTCATTGTCAGACGCAAACCAGTCTCGCATGTGTGCGCTTTTAACCGTCTCGGCTATCTTACTTAACTTTTTCCACTCGGGTAGTGATGTTAATACGCTCATTTACTCATAGTCCTTATGCGTTTAGCTTTTCGCGAAGTAAGGTTTCAAGCTTATCTTGGTCAGCAGCGAAATTACGGATCCCCTCTGACAGCTTTTCTGTTGCCATTGCGTCTTGATTCATATCCCAGCGGAATTCGCTTTCAGTTAAGCGCGGACCAGGAGTTTGTGTTGCGCCATTGTCTTTAAGCATCACCTCAAGCTCACCGGGTTCATTGGCAAGTTCTTCGAGTAAAGCAGGGCTAATGGTTAAGCGGTCGCACCCTGCCAACGCCTGAATTTCGCCAATATTACGGAAGCTAGCACCCATTACTACGGTGTTGTAGCCGTGGTCTTTATAATAGTTATAAATACTGGTGACCGACACTACGCCTGGGTCTTCGCTGGCAGCGTAAGATTCTTTGCCCGTAGATTTCTTGTACCAATCTAGAATACGGCCCACAAAAGGAGAAATGAGATAGGCGCCTGCTTCAGCACATGCTCTTGCCTGGGCGAAACTAAATAACAAAGTAAGGTTGCACTGAATTCCTTGTTTTTCTAAAACCTCTGCCGCTTGAATGCCTTCCCAAGTCGATGCAATTTTAATAAGAATGCGTGACTTATCGATACCCGCGTCTTTATAAAGCTGAACTAGGCGTTCTGCTTTTTCGATAGTGGCCGCAGTGTCGAAAGATAATCGAGCATCCACTTCGGTAGAAATGCGACCAGGAATAGTGCCTGAAATTTCTTTACCAATAGCGACAGCGAGTTTGTCTGAGGCATCAATAAGCTGCTGGTCAGCGTCGTTCGACTGCAATTTAGCCCAGGCTACGGCGTCGTCAATCAAGCTTGCATACTGTGGTAAGCCAGCCGCTTTTAACAATAAAGACGGATTAGTAGTAGCGTCGACAGGCTGGTATTTTTTTATAGCGTCAATGTCACCGGTGTCGGCAACAACGGTAGTGATATCACGTAACGATGCTAGCTGATTGCTCATAATTCTCTCTATTAGTCATTCAAAATTTGTACAACTTGTCAGAGAGACAAGTTGAATAAAATGGTTCGTTTTTCTGCGAGTAGGGAATTAACGTTTGATTACGTTAATGAAATTCTTATGGAACATAGTTATACCAAAATCATGTGACAAATTATAGCTTACAGGCGCTAATTTACTGCTAATCGGATTTCTCTGTTAAGCCAATTTGTATGTTTGTTGCAGGGTGTTATTTTTTCACTATCAGGTGGTGATATACTCGAGTTTATAAGAGCTAGTCTGTAGAAACCTAAGGAGTTGACATGTTAGTTGTAGTTTCCCCAGCAAAGAATCTTGATTTCGAAACTGAAATTCCAGTGAGTACGTTTACTCAGCCAACCATGATGGACGATACAAAGCGTCTTATGGAAGTGTGTCGAACGTTGTCGCCAGCAGACTTATCGTCACTAATGAAAATTAGCGATAAGCTAGCAACCCTAAACGCCAATCGTTTCGCTGAATTTTCTACTCCTTTTGATAAAGACAATGCTCGTCAGGCCATGTATGCCTTTAATGGTGACGTTTATACCGGGCTTGATGCATATACCCTCAGCGATGAATCGGTAGCTTTTGCACAAGATCACTTAAGAATCTTATCTGGGCTGTATGGTCTTTTACGTCCGCTTGATCTAATGCAAGCCTACCGCTTGGAAATGGGGACAAAACTGTCAAACCCAGAGGGAAAAGACCTGTACGAATTTTGGGGCGACCGCATTACGAAAGTACTCAATGAAGCCCTTAGTGCTCAAGGTGACAATGTGCTTATTAATTTGGCGTCTAATGAATATTTCAAAGCAGTAAAGAAAAAAGAATTAGACGGCATGGTTATTACGCCTACGTTCAAAGACTGCAAAAACGGGCAGTATAAGATCATCAGCTTTTTCGCTAAAAAAGCGCGAGGCCTCATGGCCCGTTATATTATTGAGAATAAAGTGGCTGATGTAGACGGGTTAAAAGCGTTTGACACTGATGGTTACCAGTTTAGTGAAGAACAAAGCTCCTCAACTGAGCTTGTCTTTTTGCGCAACCAAGAAGCGTAAGCCAAAAAGAATAACCTTGAAGCGATACCAGAAGACGTAATACTTAGCCGGCACGCAAGATGGCGTGTCGGTCTTGCTGTCTGCATACTTCAAAGGTACTTTTTACTGATATCTCTACTAGAAGACTCCCTTTCGAACAGATACCTACTTTTATAAGCCAACTTCTCTTTTAATCAGCACCTCTTGTATATATTGCGTAACAATTGATATGCACACATACATAGCACTTTGTGTTGATAAGGCCTAAAGTAGGCGTTAATCAATTAGGTTTGTAGATTACGGGGCAGGGGCCAGATGTACTGTTCTAGACAAAACCTATTAAAAATAAAACGACAAGGGAAAAGGTATGATTATAAGAAAAATGCTGTTGATTAGCAGTGCAGTCGCACTAGCACTAGGTACATCAGTTGCTATCGCAAATTCTCATAATGACGCTCTAAAAGAGCCAACCGTTATGCAAAAAGCTCAAAATGAGCATAAAAAACTCTTTGCGCTTTTTGCAGCATCGGACGAGCGTAATTTAGCGCTAAACCCTGTAATGGCTATATTCCGCGGTGATATGCGACGTGCAGATCGCTTGGGCGATTTTTTAACTGATGCTCATGATTTAGCAAGCAGGACTAATACACAGCTCAATTTATCGGAACTTGCGCAGATTGATAGAAGCAAGTTAGATGATACTGACAAATTGGCTTATGACGTATTTAAATACAATCAAGAGCGCGCACTTGAGATGTCCTCTCCTGAGATAAGCGCCTTAACCCGCGTGCGTCCTGTTAATCACTTTAGCGGGTTCCATACTTTCTATCCATCATTTGCAAGCGGTAAGGGCGCAGCTCCTTTTAAAACCGTTGAAGACTACGAGAACAACTTATCACGCCACAAAGACTATATTGCTATTTCAGACCGAGCTATAGAGCGTTTTAAAGAGGGAATGGAATCTGGCGTGTTAGAAACTACGCTCACCATAGACCGCGTTATAAAGCAGTTTGATACACAGCTAGCAATACCGCTGAAAGAATCTCAGTTTTGGGGGCCTATGACCATGCTTCCAGAATCATTTTCTGGTGAAGAAAAGGCTCGCTTAACGAGTGAATATGAGCAGGCTACGCAAGACATTTACGATGCAACCACACGTATGCGCGATTTTCTTCAAACTGAGTACTTGCCTGTTGCTCGTGAAACCATCGGTTTGAGCGACATGAAAGGCGGAGCAAAGCTTTATGAGCTGATGGTAGAGGGCTCGACTACATTACCTTTGACTCCTGACGAACTGCATGAACTTGGGCTTAGAGAAGTTAAGCGCGTTAAAAACGACATGCTAGCAATAAAAGACGAAGTTGAATTTGACGGCACGTTAAACGAATTGTTTGATTTCGTGCGCACAGACCCGCAGTTTAAGCCTGAAAGTCGTGAAGCACTGACCCAAAGTTATTATCGTATTGGCAAAGAGGTAGACAAGAAAATTGGTGAGTATTTCTCATTATTGCCAAAGTCAGAGCTAGAGATAAAGCCTTACGATCCGGCTATTGAGCAGTTTAGCGCCGGTGGTTCTTATCAACCGGGTACGCCTGATGGGTCACGTCCAGGAACGTTTTTCTTTAATGCCTATGATCTACCTAGCCGTTTAACTACGGGGAACGTGACGCTATATCTTCACGAGGGCGCACCGGGCCATCATTTTCAAATAAGCCTTGCTCAAGAAAATGACTCACTGCCTTCGTTTATGCGCTTTAGCTTTTTACCCGCTTTCGGCGAGGGATGGGCGCTTTACTCTGAAACGCTAGGGTACGAAATGGGCTTTTTCGACGATCCGTGGAACCGTTACGGCACATTGCAGGATGAGCAGTTAAGAGCAATGCGTTTGGTGGTTGATACCGGTATTCACGCCAAGGGCTGGAGCAGAGAAAAAGCCATCGACTTTATGCTCGATAACTCTGGCATGACGCGCACTGAGGTAGTGGCAGAGGTTGAGCGTTATATTGCTATTCCCTCACAAGCCCTATCTTACAAGGTTGGCGCATTAAAAATACAAGAGTTGCGCGCACGGGCTGAACAAGCCCTTGGCAAGAATTTTGATATTCGAGAATTCCATGCGCAGGTATTAAACTCAGGTGGCATTCCGCTGGCTATTCTTGAACAAAAAATAGACCGCTGGATAGCCAGTCAAAAAAGCTAGTCAAAAAAGTTAGTCTCTTTAAAAAGTACGCACAAAGCCAGCTTTTGCTATCTCCAGCTTTTGCTATTAAGTGAAAGCTGGTTTTTTGATCTCACTTCCTCTACTCTAAAATTCAGCCCGTCGGGACTGGAAAGTAAAGTATGGGGAACGCAATGGAGCAACATAATGGATTTTTCGCGACTTTAGCCGCTATTGGCTTTGTCTGTGTAGCGTTAAGCCTTTCTGGCTGCCAAAGCATCTCACAGCAGGTGAGTAGCAGCGATGATGTTTCCGACGATCTGTCTTCTTCACTCAACTGGCAAAGCGATAAATTTAGCCAAATCAAGGTTATTAAGCCCCATGAGATATTGGTGCTCACACCCCACCAAAAAGCGGAATTTTTATCCTTTTTCAATAGCGACGAACAGCAAAATGTGTCCCCCAATTTTCGTATATCCAACTTTTTAGAGAAATGGGCTACAGATTTTAGCTACGCAGGAGACACATTTACTGCAACAGAAGCCTTTGAAAAAAGGTCGGGGAACTGCCTGACGCTGGCAATACTAACCACTGCACTCGCTAACGTTGTTGGGTTAGATGTATATTACAAAAAGGTGTTCACGCCGCCTATTTATAGGCGTCATAATCATGTTTTGACCACCTCTGCCCATGTTAAAACCATTGTGCTTGGCCCTGAGGCGGAAGAGAAAAAGCTTGGGGTTGTTTATTTTCGTAGTCGCACAGTTATTGATTACTTCCCCTCATCGCTTAACGACACAGGGGAATACGTAGCCTTTAACGATTTTATTTCTATGTATTATCAAAATAAGGCAGCAAAGGCGATGGCAGTGAATAACTCGTCGCTAGTCTACAGTTTACTCTCAACCGCAATGCGCCAAACCCCGCTTAATTCAGAAACCCTTAACGCTTTGGCGGTGTTTTATCGTCAGAACATGCTGCATAAAAAAGCGCGTGACATATATGAATTTGCGATTGAGAATAACGTTGAATCTATACACACCTTATCGAATTACGCTGTGCTGTTATCCGAGGTAGGAGATAGTGCAACATTAGCGAAAATAGGAAGTAAGCTATTGGACGTTGAAGAAAACAACCCCTATCAATGGTACGACCAAGGCGTTAAATATTTAAATCAAGGCGAAACAAGAAGGGCGGTTGCCCTTTTCAACAAGTCTATAAAAACCGGGCCCTATTTAAGCGAAGGTTATATGGGGTTAGCAAGTGCATACTTTTTACTCGGCGATATAGAACGTGCAGAGTCTAAACTTAAAAAAGCAAAGGAGCTCGCTTTTGGAAAAAAGGAAAGAGGGTTATACGCTGCAAAGCTTGATGCCCTGCAGCGTATTAATAGATTTACCGATTAATTAGCAAAGTAACTTTATTATTTAGACAACCAAAAACGCTTAGATTTTCGCAGCCAATTCGGCGCCCTGACGAATGGCTCTTTTAGCATCTAGTTCTGCTGCTACGTCGGCGCCACCTATGATGTGTACCTTAAACCCAGCTTCTTCAAGAGGCGCTTTTAATGGCGTATATGGCTCTTGGCCTGCACATACAATCACGTTATCGACTTCCAGTAGTTTTGGTTTGTCGTTAATAACAACATGAAGCCCTTTGTCATCAATTTTCTCATAAGAGACGCCATTGATCATTTGCACGTTGTGAAGTTTGAGAGACTGACGGTGGATCCAACCCGTTGTTTTGCCCAAGCCCTTACCCACTTTTGTGGTTTTACGCTGAAGTAAAAACACCTCTCGCGTGGTGGGTGTGAGCTCTTTTTCCTTAAGTGCGCCGCCGGCGGCATAGCTTTTATCAATTCCCCAATGCTGCAGCCACTTGTCTCTATTTTCAGTAAGATCTGCATCTTCAACTAAGTATTCAGCGACATCAAACCCGATGCCTCCGGCACCGATCACCGCTACACGCTGGCCTACTTCAACATGATCCCGCAATACGTCAAGGTAACCTAATACTTTCGGGTGGTCGTGACCTTCAATAGCTAAGCTTCTAGGTTTAATACCGCTAGCTAATATAACCTCATCGAAGCTTCCATCTTTTAATGTCTCTGTGGTTGCAAGAGTATTTAAATGAATAGTGACATTGGCTCGCGCTAATTGATGGGTAAAGTAGCGAAGGGTTTCATAAAATTCTTCTTTTCCCGGTATTTGCTTTGCGTAATTAAATTGACCACCAATCTCGCTAGCTTGGTCGAATAGATGCACATCGTGCCCGCGGTCGGCAGCGTACATCGCAAAAGACAGGCCTGCTGGTCCTGCACCAATAACCGCCAGTTTTTTCTTGTTCGAGGTTGGCGAGAAAGTGAGTTCGGTTTCATAACAGGCCTGGGGGTTCACTAAACAGCTTGCACGCTTTTGCTCAAAGGCATGATCTAAGCAGGCTTGGTTACAGGCTATACAAGTGTTGATAAGCTTCGATTCATTCTGCATCGCTTTGGCTACAAAGTGAGCGTCGGCAAGAAAAGGGCGCGCCATGGACACCATGTCTGCGTGCCCCTCTGCCAAGACTGATTCAGCAACTTCTGGCGTATTTATTCGGTTAGTTGTCACCAGCGGCAATGATACCTCTGCCTTCATCCGCTTGGTTATCCAAGTGAAAGCCGCGCGCGGAACCGAGGTTGATATGGTTGGCACTCTCGCTTCATGCCACCCAATGCCTGTATTGATAAGCGTCGCGCCTGCCTTTTCTATCTCTTTAGCTAAATAAACCACTTCATCCCATTGGGCTCCGCCTTCCACTAAATCCAGCATTGAAAGGCGGTAAATAATAATAAACTCAGCCCCTACTTTTTCACGCACACTTCTCACTACCTCGATAGCCAGTCGCGCTCTATTTTCGAGGCTTCCTCCCCATTCATCGTCACGCTGATTAGTGCGTTCACAGAAAAACTGGTTAATGAGATAGCCTTCCGAACCCATGATTTCTACGCCGTCATACCCAGCCTTTTGAGCTAATCCTGCGCAATTTGCATAGTCTTTTATTGTGCTTTTGATACCGCTTGAAGACAGTGCTCTGGGTTTAAAGGGGGTAATAGGGGATTTCACGGGTGAGGCTGAGACCGCTAGAGGATGGTAGCCATAGCGCCCAGAATGAAGAACCTGCATGCATATCTTACCGCCTTCAGCGTGAACGGCGTCGGTAATAACTCTGTGTTTCTTAGCGTGTCTCTTACTGGTCATTCTCCCTGCAAATGGGGCTACCCACCCAGAAATGTTAGGGCTTATTCCTCCCGTTACGATGAGGCCAACGCCGCCTTTTGCTCGCTCTGCATAGAATGCAGCTAATTTATCAAACCCGCCTTTTTCCTCCTCTAAGCCTAAATGCATAGAGCCCATCAATGTTCGGTTTCGCAGTGTGGTAAAGCCTAAATCGAGAGGCTCGAGAAGGTGAGGGTAGGGGGTAGTCATAGTCATTTCTCTTTTTATAATTTTAGTGGTTTGCCTCACGTTTTCTGAAGCGCTTTATTTAAAGCAAAACGTGTTGAGGTGGATAATCTTAATTGCACAGGTCGCAAAGCAAGCGTTACAACATATAAGTCACAGTTTACCAGCCGCACCTAACAAGCCTCTTTTATGCCTAATACAACATAATAATATGTGAATACATAAAATAGTGCTGCTCTGATTATTTACTAGGAACAGCATATCGTAAAGAGAGTTTATTAAAATATAGAGGACATAAAAAAACGAGGTCAAAGACCTCGTTTTTAAAAAGTATTCAATAAGGGCAGGGCGCCTTAGTCCACGTACATTTTTTGTTTAAACTTAAGGGTTTGCTTTTCAGCGGCTCTTTGAGCGGTGACGTCAAAGCGATAAGTCTCTTGATCGCGAAACGGCAATACTGCCAAATAATAAATTGCGTCACCGTCTTCCACTTTCTTAAACGTCAGCTGCTTTTTACTACCAAGCAAGTTCGTTGCGTTGCCAGTCACTGATACTCGCTGAGCCTCGCCAGAGTCTTTATTCAACACCGAAATATTCACTAGCGCATTGTATTTACTGCGAACGATACCGTAGCTAGCTGCCACCTCAGGTGTTAAAAACGGCGTATTCACTACCATGTAGTGCACATCCCACTCACCGAGCGTTTCTTTTTGCTCCGCATGAGCCTGTACGCTTAGGCACATGAGTAGTGCACCTATAAACACTGATGACACTTTTTTAACTATATTCACCGCTATTCCTCGCATTGACATTATCCGCACCGTTTTCTTTCGATTTGGTGGACGGCGTTAGCGTTAATCCTCACCTACGTAAATCTTGACCTACAAAGAGAGAGGATTGCCCATTGATCATTTATACACTCATAGCACTCTGAGCGCGTCTTGGATCAGCAGCTGTAAAAACTGTAATCCAATAATTGCGATAAGCACCGACAAATCAAGGCCGCCTAAGGGAGGGATAATTTTGCGAATAGGCGCTAAAAAGGGCTCGGTAAGCTGATGAAGCACATAGTCTATAGGAGACTGACCCTGTGAGACCCAGCTTAAAATTGCCCGCAATAACAGCACCCAGAACATAAGCGATAAGGTTTCTTTTATAACACCCATGACTGACATAATGGCAATCCCGATAGGGTTTAGATTGCCACCAGATATCAGTATTAAGGTAATGATTTTAAGCGCACAAACAGCAATCGCCAACACAAAGGTGGCCGTATCAAATCGACCTATGGACGGGATAATGCGTCGCAACGGTCCTACAATCGGATGTGTGGCCTTCACGATAAATTGGCTCATGGGGTTGTAAAAGTCTGCTTGTACCATCTGCAGCCACAACCTCAAGATGACAATCATCAGATAAAGGTTAAATAATGTATCGACTAAAAATACCGTTGCGTTCATCTACTGTTTTTCCTAAAAAACGATTTCTAAAAACGTTAAAGCTGTTTTGCCATTTCTTCGGCTCGAGCGACGGCAGCGCGCATAGACTTGCTGACAATATCTTTTAAGCCTTCGTCAATGAACGTATTTACCGCTTGTGCGGTAGTACCGCCTTTAGAGGTAACTTGGGCACGAAGCTCACTTAATTCAAGGTCTGGGTTATTGCACACCATTTCGGCTGCACCTAGCATTGCTTGCTGTACCATAAGACGAGACTGGTCTTTATCAAACCCCATGTTCATGGCTTCTTCTTGCATATTCTGAAGGAATAGGAAGAAGTACGCGGGACTACTGCCGGCAGCGGCAATGACACCGTTGATACCATCTTCTTCGTCAACCCAAACGGTTTCACCTACGCTGTTCATTACATCGTCAACATAGGTTCTGTCTTCTTGCGTCACCGTGTCATCGGCATACATACCCGACATGCCTTTACCTAATAAACTTGGCGTATTAGGCATAATACGAACAACTGGGTAGTCACCACCTAACATCTCTTGCAGGCGAGATACCGGAAGGCCTGCTGCAATACTCAAAAAGAGCTTACCCGCTAGGTCATTGTTTTTCTGTAGGTCGGCGCACATGTCGCCCATAATTTGCGGTTTTACTGCAAGCACAATAGCATCGGCAAACTGGCAGGCTTCATCGTTCGATTGAGTAGTTTGTATGCCGAACTCTTCTTTCAGCTTGTCTAATTTCGGCGTAGACGGGTTAGCTGCAAGTATATTTTCTTTTGCATAACCAGACTGAATTAATCCACTAATGATGCTGCGGCTCATGTTGCCTGCGCCAATAAATGCCAATTTTTTCTGTTGCATGTAAATCCTATTTGTTGTCTATGTAATGCTTAATTCAACACGCATAATTGCACACAAGTAACGTCGCAATTGCGTATTGCTGAATAAGTAGTTAAATCGTGCGTTTTAACGTTGTCGCTTCGTTTTTTGAACGTCAACGTTCTACTTTTCAACGCTAACGGCTCGTTTTCAACGCTAACGGCTCGTTTTCAACGCTAACGGCTCAATTTAAAACGCTCACGTCTCAGTGGTCAACGTTTACGCTTAAGGGAGACGACTCAACCACGTTTACCAAAAATAGCTGTGCCTATACGCACCATTGTAGAACCATTTTTGATGGCAGCGTTCATATCGCTGCTCATTCCTACCGATAGGGTATCAAAATTGGCCAGCGATTTGTGGTAATGGTCATATAATTCTTTCAGTTTACCGAGAGTAAGGGCTTGTTCTTCCTCGCTTGGATTGGCTTTTGGAATGGCCATGATCCCGCGAAGACATAATTTTTCTTGTGATTCTATAAACTGAATTAAGCCGTCAAGTTCGCTAGGTTTAACGCCAGATTTGCTATCTTCATCATCAATGTTAAGTTGAATGCATACATTTAGCGCAGGTAAGTTATTGGGGCGTTGATCATTTAATCTTCGCGCGATCTTTTCTCTGTCTACCGACTGTACCCAGTGGAAGTGCTCGGCAACGACCTTAGTTTTATTCGATTGAATCGGGCCTATCATGTGCCACTCTATATCGGTGAGGTGACCAAGTTCCTGAACTTTATCAACACCTTCCTGAACATAGTTTTCCGCAAACATTCGTTGTCCTGCTTCATACGCTTCAATAATATGGGATACGGGTTTAGTTTTGCTTACTGCTAGCAATTTGACTGAATTTGGTGGACGATGTACTGACGTAGCGGCTTGTGTAATTCCCTCTAGTGCGGAATTTATTCTTTCTGCTATTGTTTGCATTATTCACCTTGTTATGGAGAAGTGGTTGTGGATATTACCGAACTTTTAGCGTTTAGTGTTAAGAATAACGCCTCAGATTTACATTTGTCAGCCGGACTTCCGCCGCTTATTCGCGTAGATGGCGAAATGCGTAAGCTCAATGTTCCAGCCCTTGATCACAAGCAGGTTCATGGCCTTGTTTATGAAATCATGAACGACATGCAACGCAAAGAATACGAGGAAAACTTAGAAACCGATTTTTCTTTTGAAGTAAAAGGGCTATCGCGATTTCGTGTAAACGCGTTTGTGCAAAATCGCGGCGCCGCAGCGGTACTTCGTACAATCCCAAGCGATGTGCTTACTCTAGACGACTTAGGTGCACCGGATATTTTCAAAGAAATTATCAATCAGCCAACTGGAATTGTGTTAGTGACTGGCGCTACCGGCTCGGGTAAAAGTACCACATTGGCGGCGATGGTTGATCACATTAATACTCACAAACGAGAGCATATTCTTACCATAGAAGACCCCATTGAATTTGTGCACGACAATAAGCTTAGCTTAGTTAATCAGCGTGAAGTGCATCGGGACACACACTCGTTTAACAATGCGCTGCGCTCTGCGTTACGTGAAGATCCCGATGTCATTCTTGTAGGCGAGCTACGTGATTTAGAAACTATACGCCTTGCTATCTCCGCCGCGGAAACTGGTCACTTGGTATTTGGTACCTTGCATACCAACTCAGCGCCAAAAACTATCGACCGTATTATTGACGTGTTTCCGGCAGAGGAAAAGTCTATGGTGCGTTCCATGTTATCTGAATCCTTACGAGCGGTAATATCGCAAACCCTATTGAAAAAAGTTGGCGGCGGACGAATAGCTGCCCATGAGATTATGGTGGGAATCCCGGCCATTAGAAACCTTATCCGCGAAGATAAAGTGCCGCAGATGTACTCGGTTATTCAGACCGGTCAGGCTCATGGCATGCAAACCATGGATCAGTGTTTGCAGCGCTTGGTGGCAATGGGCGTGATTACAAAACAAGATGCTGCGGCTAAGTCTGTTGATAAACAATCGATGAATAACTTCTAAAACGTTTGCTAAACATCCATATTCAGATTTAATTTTTCAGGTTTAAAACCCAGGAACCATAATGCTAGATTCGCTTTTACAAAAAATGATCGACGGTAATGCCTCAGATTTATTCGTCACGGCCAACTTTCCAATTAGTGCAAAAATTAACGGCAAGCTAACGCCCATCTCCGAATCAGACACCTCTGAAGAATTAGCGTTGTCTTTGGTTCATGAAGCGATGACAGAAAAGCAGCAACACGAGTTTCATACATCAAAAGAATGTAACTTTGCTATCGTTAGAGAGGGAATTGGGCGTTTTCGTTGCTCTGCTTTTTGGCAGCGTGACCAAGCGGGAATGGTTATTAGGCGTATTGTGACTCAAATCCCCAAAGCCGATGATTTAGGGCTGCCGAGAGTCTTAAAAGAAATAATTATGGCAAAACGCGGGCTCGTGCTATTTGTTGGGGGAACCGGTACCGGTAAATCAACATCATTAGCCGCGCTAATTGGCCACAGAAATGAAAACTCTCATGGCCATATTCTTACCATTGAAGACCCAATTGAATTTGTGCACGAACACAACAACTGCGTTATTACCCAGCGTGAAGTGGGTATAGACACCCAGTCTTTTGACGATGCGTTAAAAAGCTCCTTGCGCCAAGCGCCGGATGTCATTCTTATTGGTGAAATTCGCTCTATGGAGACAATGGAGTATGCCATGTCGTTTGCCGATACAGGACATTTATGTGTCGCTACGTTGCACGCAAACAATGCCAACCAAGCCATTGAGCGAATAATGCACCTAGCGCCAAAAGACATGCACGACAAGCTGCGTTTTGATTTAAGCCTAAACATCCGCGCCATTGTCGCGCAGCAATTAGTGCCTACGCCAGACGGGAAAGGCCGAGTAGCGGCAATAGAAGTGCTACTCAATACGCCGCTGGTAAGCGACCTTATTCAACGCAACGAGATTGGCAGCCTAAAAGAAGCGATGAAAAAGGGGAAAGAGCAGGGCATGCAGAGCTTTGATATGGCCCTATACGACCTGTATAAGCAAGGGCGAATTGAAATGGACCAAGCGCTGCATCACGCTGACTCACCAAATGACCTTCGCCTTATGATTAAGCTAGATGCCAGTGATAACTCAAGTTTGGGAACGCTATCGAATGTGTCTTTTGATATGGATGAATAGCCACATGACATGGAGCGCCGCGGGAGTGACTGCTTGAAAAAACTGTTTTCTTCTGAGCATCCGTTTGAACTTCAGGCAGTGCGCAGCGAGCTTGATGCGCTTAGTATTCCCTACATGGTAAAAAATGAGTTTGCTAGCGGAGCACTTGGGGAACTGCCATGGCAAGAAGCACAGCAAGAGCTGTGGCTGGTTGATGATACGTGGTTTCATCGCGCTTCAAAGGTAGTGGACGGCATTAAAGCTAATTTTGCATATAGCCAAGGTGGGAAGGGCCAAGAGGGGCGCGAATGGGTATGCAGCAGTTGCGGTGAAGAAAATGGCAGTGCGTTTGAAGTTTGCTGGCAATGCGGCGATGCTCTATAGGGCTACGAGAATCAACAGGGCCAGTAGTAAAGGAGAAGTTCTCAGGCGCCGACGCTTAAAAACCGTTTTAAAGCCTTACTCGTAGGCGTTTTCTATCCAGCTAGTAAAAATAACGCACGCCGACACACTATCAACTTTCTCTTTTGTCAATTTTTTATACCCACCTAGCTCGAACAGCATGGCTTTAGCGTCGGTAGTAGTTAGCCGCTCGTCGCACACTTCTACCTTAACCTTAAAGCGATTGTGCAAGCGGTTAGCAAACTTACGAGCCCGCTGGGTCATCTGCTGTTCGGTCCCGTCCATATTTAGCGGTAGCCCAACAACGACCACATCAGGAAGCCAATCCTTATATAAGGTTTCGATAAGGTGCCAATCGGGAATGCCGTCTCTGGCTTTCAAAGCGGGAAGGGGCGATGCGGTACCTGTGACTTCTTGGCCTACGGCAACGCCAATGCTTTTGGTACCAAAATCGAAGGAAAGTATGGTTCTGTTGCCAAGTTTATTTCCCATTTTAGGCATGACCAGAGCCTGGTGCTAATTGCCACACATCGACCCCGAGCTTGTTCACAGTAGCTTGCCATTTCTTATGGATGGGAGTGTGAAATAAGATTTCCTCATCAGCTTCAATCGTTAGCCATGCGTTCTCTTGCATTTCCTGCTCCAACTGCCCTTTTTTCCAACCGGCAAACCCTAGAGCGATAATGGCATCATCAGGACCTTCATCGTTACCGATGGCGGTTAAAATGTCTTTTGACGTTGTAACCATTACCCCTGGTGCTAAGGCCAAACTCGAGGCCCAGCCTTTTTGCGTAGAGTGCAATACAAATCCTCGTTCCTGACTTACTGGGCCGCCGGCCAGTACGATTTCTTCGGCTTTATCGTCTGACACCGTGAGTTCTTTATCGGTTTGCTCTAGAAGTTGCTTCACATTCATTGTGGAGGGTTGATTCACCACAATTCCCATGGCGCCTTCTGAGTCATGTTCACAAACATAAATCAAAGAGCGAGAAAAATAAGGGTCGTCTAAGCTTGGCATTGCTACCAAAAAGTGATTTTTTAAACTCGTTAACTCTGTCATATTTTTTTCACTTTCAGTGTATTTCTCTCAAAATTTATCGCGTTCAGTTTTTATAAAGGCTGAGTTTCGTCAAGCCTAGCTTTTACTAGGCCTGTGCTTTACCAAACCTGAGGTGCACTAAGCCTTCAGTGCCAAGCGTTTCTCTATTGCCTCAAACAGCTTCGCCATAATGTTGATACCGAAATGACGTTCAATTTCTCGTACGCATGTGGGGCTAGTAATGTTTATTTCCGTTATTTTATTGCCAATCACATCAAGCCCAACAAAAAGAATGTGGTTCTCTTTCAGCGTTGGTGCAATGGCTTCTGCTAACGCTCTGTCTGATTCAGAAATGGGTTGGGGCCGTCCGGTACCGCCGGCGGCTAAATTACCCCGAGTTTCTCCCTTGGTAGGTAAGCGAGCCAAGCAATAAGGAATAACTTCACCGTCTACAATGAGTACGCGCTTGTCACCGTCTTTTATTTGCGGCAAATATTCTTGAACCATCATATAGCGCGTGCCTAAGTGAGTCAGCGTTTCAATGATGACCCCAAGGTTATTGCCGTCAGGCTTCACACGAAATATGGAAGCTCCGCCCATGCCGTCAAGAGGTTTACAAATAATATCTTGGTACTTAGCGTGAAATTCACGAATTGGCACTTGGTTATTAGCAACAAGCGTAGCGGGAATATGTTCAGGGAAGTATGAAGTAAACAGCTTTTCGTTGTAATCTCGCAACGCCTGAGGGTTATTTACCACAAGGGCGCCTGCATCTTGTGCCAGAGACAGCATTTGAGTGGCATAGAGAAATTCGCTGTCAAATGGCGGATCTTTACGCATAAGCAATACGTCGATATCACCAAGGTGAACCGCATTGGTTTCTGTAATCTCGTAGAAGTCTGCGGGCTGATCTTTCACTGTTACCGTTTTCGCCAATCCCATTGGCTTACCGTTTTCTAAGTAAAGATCCTTAAGTTCAAAATACACTACAGTTGCACCGCGGCGCTGAGCTTCTAGCATCATTGCGAGGCTGGTATCTTTGTATGGTGTGATGGCCTCAATGGGGTCCATGATTACGCCGACAGTATATTGCATTAGGTTCTCGCTTTAAAATTAACGGTAGTCACTATGACCTTATACCCCTTTATGTTGGGGCGCTCTACCACAGTTCAAGACAGCGGCGTTCCTTTAACAGGATTCAGGCTACTCAGAAGTCGCCATGTTGAGCTTGCAGTATGCTTAACGACGTGAGGGCTGCAGTTTCTGTTCTTAAAATTCGTGGACCTAAGCTTACCGATAAGTATCCATTTTCATTGGCTTGATGGATTTCTGTCTCAGAAAGGCCGCCCTCCGGTCCCACTAGTAATCTGTAGCCTTGGGTATTGTAGGGTTGCTTAGCAAGAGGCTGTGACGCACCCGGTGCAAGGACGATACGAGAACTAGAAGTAGATTGAGACAACCACTGAACAAGAGAAACTGGCTCATTAAGCGTAGGCACTCTGTTTCGACCGCTTTGCTCACAGGCACCCAGGATAATTTTTTGCCATTGTTGCAGCTTTTTTTCCCAGCGTGATGGCTCTAATTTCACTGCACACCGCTCAGTGATGATTGGGGTAATTTCACTTACGCCCAATTCAACGCTCTTTTGCAACACCATATCCATTCGGTCACCTTTAGAAACGCCTTGACCTAAATGCAGGTGCAGAGGTGACTCATTAGAGACAGACAAGCAGGCATCAATTTCAACGATAACGTTTTTCCGCTGAACACTGATGATTATTCCACTGTACTCATTGCCATCGCCGTTAAACAAAACAATCGGTCGATTAGGTTTTAGGCGTAAAACCGTTGCAACATGATGTCCTGCTTCTTGGGTAAGCTCAAACTCTTGTTCTAAGGCGATAGGATCGGGGTAATAAACTCTAGGTATACGCATGAAAAATTTGCAGTTGTCGTTTTTGCGTATAATACGTGGGGAGGGGGGCGACATGCAACGCCGACATCAGCGAAATCGGCGATAACACGTTTAAACACGTTCTTTCTTTAGCTACTTTACTGTAAACATTTGCAATTGAGTTAAGCCAACGAGCGACGCAATAAAGTGAGAAAGCGTGGCAGAAACCGTGCGAATGTTAAACAGAGGCGACTACGCAGCGCGAGCTGAATCTGTGGAATCCGACTGTAGAGAGTGAGTAGACGCCGGCACTGCATTTTCGCTTTTATTGCGGTTCATGTCCCGTTGAGCTCGTGCGTGTTTGGTATGTTTGCCGGTGTCTGATCGCAAAGAATAAAGAAAAATTCCAGCAACGACAGTGAATAACGTGGTTAAGAGCAACATACGATAATCCTTTTTTATAATAATCTACTAAAGCATCAGTGTGGCTGTGGGTTTTATACAACAGCGTACTTAATGTCTTTGCATTAGGAGTCCAATGAACCGACTTTCATTGAAAAGTCGATGCAATTTCCTAATGCACCATCCGTGAAGCTTTAGTGTAAACTTTTTTGATTGAAAAAACATCAGCACTTTTCTTGTTACACTGTCTAAAAAACTATCTACGTGATCAATATGAAGATTTAAAATGGAGTATTTAAATTTATACGTAAACTGGGGCGTGTTGCTCTGCATTGAATGGTTTCGATTTAGTCCGCTAGACCTTCAACCATTCGCCTTGGTTAAATAGCTCACAGGTGCTGCAAGAATGTACAGCAAAGAACAACACGCCCTAAGACGATGTGTAGAGCATAAGTGAGAAATGTGACAGGTGAGTGAACACAAAATAAAGTTCGAAATGAAATCAAAATTATATTTGCAATGACAATAGAAAACGTAAATGTATAACCATAAAACTTACTACTTTTTGATAAAGAATGCCCTCTATAAGCTGCGTCCGCGTTAGACTTTAGCTTAGTTTTATAGATTAACTTAGTTTAACTATTGGTGATGTTAGTTTTTACTGATACCGTGAGTTGCATAGTAAATATAAACTCAACAAGGAATAATTATGGAAGAACAACTCTCGCTCTTTTCTGCAAGTGACGTTGAAAGGTATATAAATGACTATGTAATTCCATGGGGTATTAATATCGCCATGGCAATCGCAATTTATGTGATTGGTAAAATAGTCGTAGGCCTGTTGTTATCAGTTTTCAGACGCGTAATGGCCAAATCTAAATACGACGACATGCTCGTCGATTTCTTAGAAGCAATCATTAGCGCCATATTAATGCTTTTCGTTATTGTGGCATCGTTAGACCAACTTGGTGTTGATACCACATCGCTTGTTGCTATTTTAGGTGCAGCTGGCCTAGCTATTGGTTTGTCATTACAAGACTCGCTCAAAAATTTCGCAGCGGGCGTTATGCTTCTAGTATTTAAACCCTTCAAATCGAGTGATTTTGTTGAGGCTGGCGGAACAGCGGGTTCTATTAAAAAGATTGGCATCTTCACTACCACAATGACAACACCTGATAACAAAGAAATTATCGTACCAAACGGTAATATCTACAGTGGAAACATCACCAATTATTCTGCTAAAGCAACGCGTCGCGTTGATATGGTAGTTGGAATTGGTTATGACGCTGACCTACTGAAAGCAAAAACCGTTCTACTAGAAATGATTGCTGCTGATGAACGAATTTTAACGGAGCCTGCACCACAGGTTGCTGTGTCTGAATTAGCCGATAGCAGCGTGAATTTTGTGGTTCGCCCATGGGTGAATGCAGCGGATTTCTGGGGTGTTAAGTTCGACTTTACTGAAGCGGTCAAATTGCGTTTCGATCAAGAAGGCATCTCAATTCCGTTTCCACAAATGGATGTGCATTTGCATAAAACAGATGGCGAATAAGACTACGCCCGCTTGATAATCAAAAACGCCGCTTTTAAGCGGCGTTTTTTTATTACTGTTACTTTGAATTATTGCTTACAGTTGGGACGATTGTTCGTGGCTTGATAGTCAGCAAGCGCTGGGCTCATGTTTGCTCTTAAATCATCAATACGTGTTTGTGGAGCCGGGTGAGTAGATAAAAACTCCATTGGGCTATTTCCTCCACTCGCTGCCTCCATGTTCTGCCAAAGGTTGACAGACTGACGAGGGTCAAAGCCAGACTTTGCCATTAGCTGAAGACCTATTTCATCGGCCTCTGATTCGTGAGTTCTGCTGAAAGGTAATTGAACGCCAACCTGCATACCTAACCCGATAGCCGCCATAATAGGGCCCGACTGAGGCACTTCATTCGCTGCTAGCACTTGGCCTGCTGCCTGAGTACCCATATTAATTAAGGTAGATTGAGACATGCGCTCGTTACCGTGTTCAGCGATTACGTGTCCTACTTCATGGCCTATTACCGCTGCAAGCTGGTGCTGGTTTTCAGCGACACCAAGAAGGCCAGTATAAACCCCAATTTTACCGCCAGGTAAGGCAAATGCATTGACTTGCTCGTCATCAAAAACAACCACTTCCCATTGCCCATCGAATACAGAAGCAGGCACCTGTGCAGTAATTGCATTGGCAATACATTCTACGTAGGTGTTTTGCACAGGCCTAGTGGACACTTTGAGTTCTTCTTTCATGCCTGAAAACGCTTGTGCTCCCATTTCAGATAACTGGGAGTCAGAAAAAAGCAGTACTTGGTTTCTACCAGTTGGGGAGGTGGCACACGCTGATAGTGCGAGCGTTGCGGCCACAGCCGCTGATAAGGTGAATTTCAATTTCATTTTGAGTCCTTTGTGTCTTTAACATCGTTTGGCTTTGAGCCTGATGATCTTTGGTTTGCAGTTTTTAAGCACTACTAGGTCAACGCGGCCTAATATAAACGCAAAACGTGCAGACCAAAGGCCAAAAGGCTATTGCCAAGCATACATCTATTTTTGATACATCAATAGTAGCTAAATAGCTTAGTCGTTACCGCGACATGTAATGAGAAAAATCTCATCGCTAAATAAGTAGTTGATAGCCCTTGGTAAAGCCTTTGCCAAATTAATATTTGTGTCATAAACTGGCTTTAATTTATACATAGAAGTTACATGATATTTCTGTTGTACTGGAATAATGTTGAACAGATACCTACACCTGCTGATTGTACTAGTGCGCAGGAAGCGATACCTATTTCAACAGTTCAACACTGAATAACACACTAATAAAAAAGGAAATAAAAATGGCAGTGCGTAATAAATTCAAGTACGGATTACTCGCCCTTCTTGTGTCTGCATCGTTAACGGGTTGTGGTCTAGACGGCGACGATGGCGAGCAAGGCGAAACGGGTGCTCAAGGGCCTCAGGGTGAACAGGGAACTCCTGGCGCAGATGGTTCTGACGGTACTGATGCTTCAATTGGTATTGCCTTAGATGTTGTTGGTCGTGCATTTTTAGGTAATCAAGGCGCTGCGGAAATTGTTCAATATCACGCTGATACCCAAACGATTTACGCGACTAACACCTCAACCAATACTATAGCGGTTATTCCTGCAGGCACTGTCACTACAGCGGCATTGGGCGACCCGATAAACACAATTAACCTAACGCCTTCTACTGTTGATTTACCCGCAGACATCAATGGTGTTGCCCTAGGCGGTGTGAATAGCATTGCGGTTAGCGGTGATCTTATGGCTGTTGCCGTATCCGCAGCAGTGAAAACTGACAATGGCTATGTGCTTTTCTACAACGGCTTAGATAGCGCAACGCCGGCATTTTTAGATTCGGTAGAAGTGGGCGCGCTACCAGATATGGTTACGTTCACTCCCGATGGCGGTAAAGTGTTAGTGGCTAACGAAGGCGAGCCTTCAGACGATTACACGGTAGACCCGGTTGGTTCGATTTCAGTTATTAATGTACTTGCCAGTGGCGAACCAGAAGAAACGGGAACCACCGTTGGGTTCACCGCATTCAACGGTTCACAAGCCGAGCTTATGGCACAGGGCATGATGTTCCCCAACCCATCTGGTCGCACAATTAATGGGACTGCCATTGCAACGACAGTGGCGCAAGATTTAGAGCCTGAGTACATTGCAGCAACGAATGACGTAGCGTACGTCAGCTTGCAAGAAAATAATGGCCTAGCGGTGCTTGATTTAGAAGAGTTAACCGTTGATGTTGTTGGGTTAGGTACTAAAGCATGGGCTGATTTGAATATCGATATTCAAGAAGACAGTTCAGTGAGCTTCGGTCAGTACACTGGTCTATACGGCGTATATCAGCCTGACAGCCTTGCTACTTTTACTTGGAAAGACGCTACCTTCATTGTGACAGCTAACGAAGGTGATGCTCGTGAATACTTCTTTGATGCTGCTGATGATGCTGCATGTACCGCTGCAGGTGGCGTTTCTTTTGATGAAGACGACGGCTGTTTAGCGTACACCGATGAAGTACAAGTGGGCGATTTAGTTGCAGAAGCAAACTCCGAATTAGCGATGTTGCAAGCCACTGGTGAAGCGGATGATTTACGTGTTACAACAGCCATGGGTGATGCTGACAACGACGGTGAGTACGACGCTGCATTTACCTACGGTGCACGTTCATTCACAATCTGGGACCAAAACGGTTTAGTTGTTTTCGATTCGGGTGATGATTTTGAACGCATCACGGCGTCGGTGCACGGAGCGCAGTTTAATAACGACAATGATGTAAACGAAGGCGATTCACGCTCTGAAAACAAAGGGCCTGAGCCGGAAGCTATTACCGTTGGTCAAATTGGCGATCGTACGTACGCCTTTATCGGTCTAGAGCGCATGGGCGGAATTTTCGTTTACGATGTGACTAATCCGTATGATGCGCAATTTACCGAATACGTCATTAACCGTGACCTAACTGAAGGCCTAACCTCTGACGATGTGATTGGCGACTTAGCGCCTGAGAGTTTAGTGTTTGTTAGTGCAGAAGACAGCCCAAGCGGTGAAGCGTTATTAGTTGTCGGAAACGAAGTAAGTGGTACCGTTTCGGTATGGCAAATTAGCCAGTTGTAATAAAATGTGACAACAACCTAGTGTTTTGCATTAGTGACAAAAACCCGCTTAAAAGCGGGTTTTTTTGTTTCAGGGGTTTGCGAGTCACTCTAGAGCATTAATATACTGCGGACTCACTGAGTAATGTAAGAGCGCCTCGATGTTGGAGAATAGTTACAGAGCGACTTGATTGAGGTAAGCTATGGTAAAAGAAGTGGCGTTTTATAGGATGCCCGCGAGCAAAGATATCGAAGGTTTGCCTAATTCAGATACACAGACTGTGTATTAATGCCTTTAATATTGATGCGTAGGTGATTCAGCCGTAAATCAAGGCGCAAGCGATTGCTTAAATAATAGGGTTTGTGCCCCTGTATTTACCATCTAGGCTCACCAAATAATAGAAGCGTATAATTAGAAGAGAGTAACTATGTCTCAGCAAGTCGTGATAAGTGGCGTGGGTGTCTGGCACCCTGAAGAAAGCATCACCAACGAAGAATTGGTAGCAAGTTACAATGCGTATGTAGACAGTTTCAACGAAAAGAATAAACAGGACATCGAAAGCGGCGACGTTGCGCCAATGCCTTATTCAAGTGCTGAATTCATCGAAAAAGCATCAGGAATTAAAAGCCGATATATCTATCAGAAAGAAGGTGCTTTGAATATCGAGCGAATGAAGCCCAAAATTTCTCCTCGCAGTGATGACGCCTTGTCCCATCAGGCTGAAATCGCTGTTGAAGCTGCGCGCTTGGCGCTTGATTCAGCGAACGTAAATGCAGAAGAGATAGATGCCGTTATTGTTTCGTGTGCTTATACGCAACGGGCATATCCCGCAATTGCCATTGAAGTACAAGAAGCACTGAACATAGAAGGGTTTGGCTTTGACATGCTTGTAGCATGTTCAGCTGCAACGTTTGGAATGCACAGAGCATTTGAAATGTTAAGTGCCGGCAACGCTTCTCGAGTGTTGGTGATAAACCCCGAGCTAGTATCGCCGCAAATAAACTATACCGACCGTGATAGCCATTTCATATTTGGCGACGTAGCCACAGCAACCGTTATGGAATTAGCTGATACTGCAAAAAGCGAGCATGTATATGACGTGCTGAGCACAAAAGCGGTAACCAAGTTTTCAAACAATATACGTTCAAACTTTGGTTATTTAACGAGAGCCGAAGACGTTGAACCCTACGGTGTCGACAAGTTGTTCCATCAGGCAGGGCGCAAAGTGTTCAAAGAAGTTTGCCCCATGGCGGCCTCACACATAGAAGCGCATTTAGAAAGACACAATATTACGCCTGCGCAAGTGAAACGATGGTGGCTCCATCAGGCGAATATCAACATGAATACATTGATCTGTAAGCGCCTGCTTGGCAGAGACGCCACGCAACAAGAAGCGCCAATTGTGCTAGATGAGTATGCTAACACAGCGTCAGCAGGGTCAGTGATTGCGTTTGGATTGCATCATCAAGACCTAGTCTCTGGTGATGTGGGCGTGCTATGTTCATTTGGTGCGGGTTACTCAATTGGCTCATTGGTCGTTAAAAAACGCTGAGCATTTAAAAACAGACACTTGAAGACAAGAACTCGAAAATAAGTGTTTCAAGCCAAGTACGTAAAAATAAGTACGTATAGATGGTTACAAGAACAGCGCTTTAAAAGAGCGCTTAAGAGAAATAGCCTATCGGCACCCAAATAATAAGACTTACTAGGATGACAGCGAAGGGATGGTTTCAGATTTAGGTTATGGGCTAAATAGCCTAGCGCATTTAGCACTGCTACTTTTATTGCTAACGGTAAGGAAGCCAGGTGTAGCGAAGCATTTGCTCGTACTCGCTACTGCCACCACATTCGTTTGGTCGACAAGTTTAATTACGGTGTTGTTTGGGCCTATTTCGCTAAACTGGTTACTCACTGTCGACATAGTCAAACAGCTGGCGTGGCTTCTTTTCCTTGCTGGCTGTATTCAAACTAATTTTCAAAATCTTCATCACGTGCTTCGTCGCCCTGCAACATTAATGATCATAGCGCCTGCCATAGTCGCATTTGTTGCTCCCTACCTATTTGCTATTGACCCTACGTGGCGTTTTCTAACCCTCATTGTGCTGTCGCTGGAGGTGTTAGTACTACTCGAGGTTGTCTATCGCCAAGCTGGGCGAGAACAGTGGGCGTTTAAACCCCTCATCATTTACCTTGGCGCGGCAAATGTATTTGAATTTGTCACCTATGCGAATGCAACCATGGTGAACCAGGTCGAGGTCGGGTACATCGCAGCGCGCGGTTATATCTATTTCCTTCTCATGCCGCTCCTCGTTATCTCTATTCGTCGTATCCATCACTGGGGTATCGACATTTTTATATCCAGAGATGTGGTACTTCATAGCTCGCTGTTACTTGTGGCTGGTGGCTATTTATTTGTCATGGCCGTTGTTGGCTATGCGATTAACTTCGTAGGGGGGAGCTGGGGCGCCACAGTACAAATTATTTTGGTGGTTATGTCTTTCGCCTTGTTAGCCACTGTCTTTTTATCAAATGCATTTCGAACAAAAATCAAAATTTTCATCACCAAGCACTTTTTTGCTAATCAATACGATTATCGAGTGGAGTGGGTAAAGCTTACTAAATGGTTAACCCGCTCAGGGGATAGCACGGCAGACGTTTATCATTCGGGGTTAACCGGTCTATTAAATGCAGTTCAATACGACTCAGGTTTGTTGTTCAAAGTATCAAAAAGGGGCCTCGATTGCGTCGCCGCGGCCTCACCGTCTGGCGATACAAGTCTGAATGAAAAGCAGCACGCTATGCTCACGCAACTAATTGAATATAGTGGCGAAAAAGGGTGGGTAATCGATACGGATGCTTATTTGGTAAAACCCTTTGACTATGAAGGGTTAAAGCTTGATAGGGAAGTATTAAAGCAGTGGGATTACCAACTATTCATACCCTTCATGCAAGATGCCCAGGTATGGGGCTTTGCCGTGTTAGCCGCGGGCGATAAAGAAAAAGTCGCATTGAATTGGGAAGTTAAAGATTACCTCAACGCAGTATCAGAGCAAGTCGGCACCTTTATACAACATCATGAAGCTGCTCAAGTCGTTGCTGAGAATGCACAATTTGCAGCTTTCAATCGAATGTCCGCATTTGTGCTACACGATTTGAAAAACGTGCTTGCTCAGGTAGACCTCATTCTTGCTAATGCGCAGCAGCACAAACACAATCCCGAATTCATTGAAGATACGTTTGAGACGCTTGAGCACACAAAAGCGCGTATGGAAAAAATGCTGAAACAATTAACCGATAAGAAGGTCATTGAAGAGAGTGTGAATGATGATCAGTATCTATCGCGAATAGTCGATGAGGTGGTAACGCAGCGCTGCAGTTCAATTTCTCCGATACCAAAAGTCCATTTGATGAAAGAAGAATCTGTTATTGTGGACAAAGAGAAAGTGGCCAATGTACTTTATCACTTAATCAGTAATGCTCAGCAGGCTACCGCAGATGATGGCGAGGTTGATGTGGTATTGACGGTTGATGGCGCAGAGCGCACGCAAATGATCATGATTGAAGATACCGGTACCGGCATGGAAAGAGCCTTTATTGAAGAGCGCCTCTTCAAACCCTTTGATACGACTAAAGGAAATGCAGGTATGGGCATTGGCGCTTACGATGCAAAAACCTACCTAGAGTCTATTGGCGGCAAACTTACCGTACAAAGTGAAGTGGGAAAAGGAAGCTGTTTTACTCTGCATTTTCCCATAGAGTAAGCGATGATACCTTTCGCAAAATAGCGCTTAGGCGCAGTAAGCACCCAATCAAATACGAGCGCAGTGGATTGTTCGCGGCGTAGGATGAAGTAGAAGAATAGGATGACAAGATGACAGATACCATACTGGTAGTTGATGATGACCTCGGTATCCAAAAGCAGCTCAAGTGGAGTTTAACCGACTACAACGTTGTGTTTGCCGATGATCACACCTCGGCAATTGCTCAGTTGCGACGTCATGAGCCCAAAGTTGTTACTCTTGACTTAGGACTCCCTCCAGACCCTGCAAACGCCTCAGAGGGGCTGCGTATACTTCACGATATAATTTCTCTCGCGCCTCGTACAAAAGTAATAGTGGTAACGGGCAACAGCGATAAACAAAATGCACTAAAGGCCATCGATTTTGGTGCTTATGACTTTTATCAAAAACCTATCGATTCAGATACGATAAAGCTGCTAGTAAATCGCGCCTTAAACTTAGCAAAATTGGAACACGAGAACGCTATTTTAGCCCGCACTCGTACCGGCATGTCTCGAATTGTAGGAAACAGCGAAGCCATTCAAACGGTGGTAAGACGCGCAGAAAAAATAGCAAATACTGACATTAGCACGTTGCTTCTTGGGGAAAGTGGTACGGGTAAAGAGGTGTTTGCCCGCAGTATTCACGAACATAGTCCGCGCAAAGATAAGCCGTTTGTGGCTATTAACTGCGCATCCATACCGGAAAACTTACTTGAAAGTGAGCTGTTTGGTTATGAAAAAGGGGCATTTACCGGAGCTAACAAAACCACGCTCGGTAAAATCGAAACTGCCCAGGGCGGGACTCTATTTCTTGATGAAATTGGCGATATGCCGATTGGACTGCAGGCTAAAATGCTGCGTTTTCTTCAAGAGCGCATTATCGAACGTGTAGGTGGAAGAAGTGAGATACCCGTCGATATAAGAGTTATCTGTGCAACCCACAGAGACTTGCAGGCAATGGTGGCGAACGAAACATTCAGAGAAGATTTATATTACAGGGTAGGGGAAATGCCTATTATGATCCCACCTTTGAGAGACCGGGATCAGGATGTCATTTTACTCGCACGAACGTTTCTCAATATTTATCGGGAAGAATTTAAAGCGAAAGCAAAAAGTTTTTCCGAATCTGCTGTTAACGCCCTGCTTGCTCACAAATGGCCTGGCAATATCCGGGAAATGCAGAATAAACTCAAATCAGCGGTAATTATGGCCGAGGGAACGGTGATACAGCCAGATGATTTAGGGTTGTTACCTGCAGATGGTGTTGACGAGCCCACCACATTAAATTTAAGGGAAGTGCGAGAAATAGCCGAAAGTAAGGCCATTCGAAACGCTTATCAAAAAGCTGAAAAGAACATGTCTAAAACTGCGGAGTTACTCGGGGTTACGAGACCAACGCTTTATTCGCTTATCGATAAATATCACATGGAAGATATTAAAAGTAGCGACTGAGCTAGATAACCGGGTTATTGCATTTGCGCCAGTAAAGAACGAGACCTGTTAAATAGTCTCTGTAAAATAAAGTGTTGGGTGGCTTACGCCAACCAACACTTCACAGGGCAACTTGCTAAGTTGTAAGGAAATTCAGATTCGTTGAATTAGCCTTACCTATCGCATTCACTAAATTAGTCTTGCGTGTCGCATTCGCTAACGTCGCCACCCATTTTTTTCTTCATTTTGATACACGCTTCGCGCATTTTTTCTGATGCCGCATCTTTCAGCTCTTCAGATTTTTCAGCGCCTTTGTCCATCATATCAGAACCCATTTCTTTGCCGTCTTCGTATGCATCAGAAGCCATATCTTTGCCGTCTTCGTATGCATCAGACGCCATGTCTTTACCTTCTTCGTAGGCATCAGATGTTGCATCTTTGGTCTTATCCCATGAATCTGCTGCTTTCTCTTTTGCATCTTCATAGGTATCAGCAGTTGCTTCGCCTGCCTTTTCCATTTCAGCCATTACTTCTTCTTTCGGCTCTTCTTTCTGATCAGAGCAGCCTGCTACGCCAAGAGTGGTAAGTAGTAGTGCTAGCGCGACTGTTTTTGTTTTCATGGTAAAACCCCTTTTGCCGGATAATTTGAGTGCTGGTGTCACAAGTTGATAAGCGTAGAACAGGTAATGAATCTACCACACCTCAGCTTACGCTTAACTTCACGAGTCTAGCCTAATTCTAAAGCAAAGTGTGAGAAGTATTTGTATAGTGAGAGTTAGCGCCCACAAGGAAGAAACCGCAATGGGTCAATACCGTAGTGTATTAAATGGAGCCATTAACTTAGGTGAAACCAATCGGTTTACTGTGCCCTGCAAACATGACTTCAAGCTGGAAAGTATCTGGCTTTACTTCCACAAACAACAGCGACCCACATATATTGCAAACATGATGTGTTTCGCCGCTTGAAGCATGGAGTCGTGCGACACTTGATGGTGCGCAATCTACAATGACATGCTGTCTATCAGCCTCAAGTAACATTTTACTGTCATCTGTTGGCAGTGACATCGATGAATAGGCTTCTAGATGGTTGCCATCGGCTAATTCAAAATGCACAGCTTGGCATTTGCAATTTCCCCTATACATACTGCTACCTCGTTACTTCTTCAGGCCATTGAATACTAGCGATATTGTTAAATGATGTTGCTATTCTTGAACTTGGAAAATCGAACTTACAGTCTAAGGGCGTTCGATTGGCGTCTGTCGTGTGATACGTTTCAATTAGCCCTATCCACCCATTTCTACCAGAAAGTTTAGCGGCATACAGTGCATAATCAACGACCGCAAACGTTCGTTGCCACGCCTTATCAAAATGTGAAATTTCGTTGGGTGTAAGTAGTGAAAATCCAATACTGCAGGTAACTTTAACCGTTTTGTCATCGCCGATATTAAATACATTGCTTGCCACCGTTGCTCGGCAACGCTCTGCTAATTCAGGAAGCTCCTCTCGCGAGGAATGGCGGCACACCACAAGAAACTCTTCCCCGCCCCAGCGGATAATTAAATCGGTATGCCTAAACACCTCTTTAAGTACAGATGAAAAACCTTCGAGCACCTTATCGCCTGCCAAATGCCCATAATCATCATTGATACTTTTAAAGTGGTCTATATCAATGAGTAAACACAGCAGATCCCGCTGCTTTGACGGCGCAGATATATTGTCAATTTCAATCTGACTGCGTTTAATCTCTGAAGGTAGTTGAGATTCCAAGTAATGTCGGTTGTATAACCCCGTGAGTGGGTCGCGTAAGCTGACATGCTCTAAGGTTTTGTAGGCTTGCTCTAATTCACTATTCTTCTCTTGTAAGGTTTCAGTTTGCTGCCTAACTTCACGGCGTAAAATAATGGTTTGTTGGCGCTGCTTAAACCTGCTCCACATTAAAAAGAGCATGAGTAACACCGCGACAGATGCACTCCAAAAAAGGGTGTTTTTTAGCTTTTCCCGCTCCGCTTTTGCAATAACAAGCTGTTTGGACTCTTCTAATTTTTCAAGCTCTCCTGACTGCCTAACAAGTTCAATTTCCGCTTGAAGCCCTTTTACAGCATTCTGGGTTTCGGAATTAAGAAGCGCTTCGCGAAGTTCTTGAACCACCGACTGTATGTCCAATGCTTTCTCGAAATCGCCAAGGCTAACATTGGCGCTTAGCTGAATAGCTAAAAAGCGTAATTGGTCTCGCAAGTTCCCATGTTTTCGAGCGTCAACGGTTCCTGCGCGCGCATAGATGAGCGCTCGGTCAAACTTTTGTTCTCGCATATAGCCCTGAGCAAGCGCTAAGCGCACATCATTGACTAAACCAATTTGTCCTGATTCCAACGCAAAACTCATTGCCTCTTGCAACAAAGCAGTGCCTTTGACTGTGTCTCCGGTTTCTAACAGCGCTTTGCCCATTAACATCTTTGCCTCGAAAATGGCGCCAACATCATTGGTCGATAAAAGAAGATCAAGCCCATCAGTAATTGATTGCAGCGCGTCTTCTTTCTCGTTGTCTTTAAGCTGAAGACTTCCCATTTTGCTTTTTATCATTCCCAATAAGCGTTTATTTTCTACATTTGCGCTTAAGTTAGAAACAGCAGAATAGGCATCGTCATAATACGTAAAGGCGTGGGTAGTGTGGCCTAGTAAAGCGTAAATATCCCCGATATGAGACAAGCAAAGACTTGAATAAGTCACGTTGTCGTTGTCGCGAAACACTGCCAAAGCGAGCTTCAAAGGCTCCAAAGCGAGCTCTAATTTATCTTGCTCTTTATATACAACGCCCAACTCTAAATGTACTTCTGCTTTAAGCTGTCTGTCATTTCTCATTTCGGCAATCGAAAGGGCACGACGTAAATAGTCTTCTGCAGATACGTAATTTGAGAGGTGCTGTTCAGCGCTGGCTAGGTGCAGAAGTGAACGAGCTACGTTGAGTAATTGGCCTTCACGTGTATACGTTTCAAGTGCTGCGTCTAATACTGCTTTGGAAGCTTTGAATCGTGAGTAGGCTTGAAGCAGCTTTCCCAACGGTAGGTAGTCTGACGGTGCATTATCTTTTTGAAGCGCTCTTTCTATAAAAAGCAGCGCTTGTCTGTCAGCATCTGCATATCTTTTCGCTTCTAGAAGTCCGCCGATAACGTTGAGTTCATTGACTTCGTTTTTTTCATTACTTTGTGCAAACGATGGTACGACGAAGATACTGCTTAATAAAAGAGAAAGAACAAGCGAGTGAATAAGCTTGAAGCTGTAAATCACGTTCTTCCTCCTGAGTTGCGTGATAAGATTTTTAATAATAACTCTTTAGCTGATAGCTTTTTAGATATAGCGTTTTAGGTGTCGCTTTATAGGCTCTTTTTTTGAGCGCTCCTTGTTCTCGGAGCGCTAGGTAGCGAGAGCCGCCACGATGGCACTGATATGCTGCCATCATGCATAGACCGTAAACGGTTTTTCAATAACGTCTAGAATGGCAGTTATACCTTAGTATAAATGATTAAACGAACTGAGCCTAAATAAAGCTCAGTGTTTTATTATCTTTATACAATGTAGTTCTATAAATTAGCGCTTTCTAAATTGACGTTTGGAAAATTCAGCTGATATCCATTCTCTTATTATTGCTGATTTCGCCATACCGCTATCTTGTGAGAGTAGTGAAAGCTGCGTAATACACTCGGGTGTAAGCGTGAAGGTTGCATGGCGCATGCCTTTTTGCTGCTTCTGAGTGGCATTACACTTAACCGCTTTCAGACACGGTTTTACTCGAGTATCTTTTGGTTTTTGGTTCGAGTCTGCCAGCGTTTCCAATGGCGTTTCTTGTTGTAATCCCTTACCCGCTGCGTAAGATATCGCATCGTCAATAAACGAATCGACAGAGTGAAGCGTGGCTTTAGCTGACGGCTTCGACTTTTTGAGGCTGAGTAAACTCATGCGAATCCTCCACTTTTCCCGCTAATAGCTCTTCAAACAAAGTTCTTATCTCGTGCGACGCTTTACCCTCTGGCTCGCTCTCTATGACTGATTGTCCTGATTCTTCTGAATCATCATACATATTGCGGCTGAAGGTAACAGCGTTAAGCACCGGAATACCAAAAGAACGGCACACTTCTTTCGCTTCTAAAATTCGTCCTGCAAGGCTAGGTAGAGAAGGGCACTGCGTTACAACAAATGCAGCATTCATCTTTGGATTTACCATCTTACACGTTGACAGTATATCTTCCATGTGAGGAACGGTTTTTAAGTCTCTACGTTTAGGGCGAAGTGGAATAAGAATGTGATCGGCCACTGCCATAGAAGAGCGAAGTGCAAGGTTGTCTTGCCCACCGCAGTCTATTACGACGTAATCGTAATACTGACGAAGGTTCAAAAGTTCGTTACGTATTTTTCCGTATAACTGAACGCAATTTATTTCAGCAAGTCTCGGGTTGGCTTTTCTCTCTTGGATCCAATCCGATGTGGTTCGTTGAGGGTCACAGTCGACCATTAGCACATTTGCTCCTTTTTCGGTACGCAAATACACTGCTATGTTCTGGGCTAAGCAACTTTTACCGCTTCCGCCTTTTTCACCACCGACTAGAATAATCATGGTACAAACCCTCAAGTAAACCTTTAATAAATCGTTGTGCTACCAACATGAACCACGCATTGAACGTGCGGCGTCGGTAACCTATGACACAAAGCATAGAAACACTTGGGTGAATCTTCAGCATCAAAAACGATATTAACGAATGTAGTTAAATACCTAATAATGATTAAGTGACTGTTGTTATGGCATAATCGCCCTGCGATGCAGTTTATAAAGCATGCCGCAGTATATAAAGGGCATCTATTGATTTGTGATCTAACACAAACTAGTCTTGTCACACGGTGTTTTTATTTGTCGTGTGCTTTAGATGCAGAATCACTGCACCTTTAATGTGTGTCGCGAATCTGCGCACAAACAATATGTGCCGAGAGTGTGCGCTGCACGCACGTAGAGTGAACAATATGCACGCAGCAAAATATATGCAGCAAAGATAAGCATCCTCCATTTAATAGTAACTTTAACAGTGAGAGAAATATGTCAGAGAGTCGTTTCACATCCAAAGAAGGCCAAAAAGTACCAAGCGTAACGTTTCAGTGTAGAGAAGGTGAGTCGTGGGTAACGAAAACGACGGAAGACATCTTTGCTAAAAAGAACGTTGTCGTGTTTTCTTTACCGGGTGCCTTCACGCCAACGTGCTCATCTACACACCTACCTCGTTTTAACGCCCTTGCGAAAAAATTCGCCAAGCACGGTATCGACGACATTGTGTGCATGTCAGTGAATGACACCTTTGTTATGAATGCGTGGTCTGCCGACCAAGAGGCAGAAAACATTACCGTTATACCAGATGGAAACGGTGAGTTTACTGATGGAATGGGCATGCTAGTAGACAAAGCTGACTTAGGTTTTGGTAAACGCAGCTGGCGCTATTCTATGCTAGTGAAAGACGGTGTGGTAGATAAAATGTTTATCGAACCAGATGTGCCGGGCGACCCATTTGAAGTATCAGATGCCGATACTATGTTGTCTTATATTGCACCTGAAGAAGTCACCAATGCACCGGTTGCACTCATTACTAAGCCTGGTTGCCCTTTCTGTACGAAAGCTAAAGCACTTCTTGCCGAAAAAGGGTACGACTATGAAGAACTAGTGCTAGGGAAAGATGCTACGTTAACCAGCCTTTCAGCCATTAGCGGAAGAGAAACCGTACCTCAAGTGTTTATCGGTGGTAAGCACATTGGTGGTTCTGATGACTTAGAAGCCTACTTTAGCTAAAGAGGTTGTTGTAAGCTAAAGCTAATGTGAACAACAATTAGCGGGGCCGTGACAACATGGCCCCGTTTTTTATTGTCATTTATTAACCGCCGTTTTTTTGAGTTTTTCCGTGGAGATTTAAGGTGTCGTCAAAATTAGGTTTTAAACTACTTTCTGCACTCATATTGTCGTTGATGTCGATGTTAGCTGGGGCTAAAGAAGCCAATGAGCGCTTTAAAGGATTCTACGAGAGCGAGTGGGGACAGACACAAACGTGCCGCGAAACGGCGTTAAATAAGTTTGGCGTTTGCAGCAACGTTTTGCGAAATGAAGGAAATGCGCCTTTTATTTTGCACAACAAAAATAGCGAAAAGGTTGCAGTGCTCGTGCATGGTTTAAGCGACTCTCCTTTTTTCATGCGTGCAATAGCACAAGTATTGTTTGAGGAAGGTTTTTCAGTTGTAGTGCCGCTGTTACCGGGGCACGGCTTACGAGAAGCCGATGACGATATGTCGGATTGGGACCTTGCAGAGCGCTGGCAAGCCCACGTAGACGATGTCATTTCATTAGCGGGCACTATGGGTGACACCCTTGTAGTCGGCGGATTTTCCACGGGTGGGGCGTTAGCCGTCGATAACCATCTTACCAAGGAAAACAATATTGATGGGCTCATGCTGTTTTCGGGGGCGTTAGCGTTGTCTGATAACGCAGAAGGCATGTCTCGAATTTGGGGTATTAAACTCCTCGCCAAGATTGTTGATGGCACTTACGAGACTCATGGTCCCAATCCTTATAAGTACCCTAACGTGGCTGGTTTTGCTGGTTTGGAGCTAATGGATATCATTAATGATATTCGCGACGTGATGGATGCTTCCAATAACGCTGAAGATAGCTTTGATGGCAGTACTTTTGAAAAAAACAGCGCTGAAAAAAACAGCTCTGATAAAAACAGCTCTGATAAAAACAGCTCTGGCGCAAAGAAGCACATAGACATCCCTGTATTTGCTGCTCACTCTCAGGCGGATTCAACAACGCCAATTTACGGGGTTGAAAACCTGATAGCGCAAAGTAAAGGTATCAACACCTTTTTCGTGATTGATGAATCATACAAGCTTTGTCATGCCGACTTAGTCGTTAACGCTGCGCTACTTGCCAAAATGGACTTTAATGCAAACATGGTCAATCAACAGGAAGAATGCGCTATTCCAAAAGCAAACCCGTTGTTCCCTACCATGAAACTGATGTTAGTTGATTACCTGACTAACTTTAAGTAAGGCAGGTTTAAGCAAGGCTTAAGCAAGACAAGTCTAAGTAAAGCATACTTGGTTTAATCGTTACGTTAAGCGTCAGTAGTACGCGTTTATGAGGCATATGCCAGTGAAGCCGTTTTAAACTGAGGTGTGGATTGCAAGCTGACGACACTATGATTCAATAGACAATAGCAGCAAGCAAAAGACAAAAAAGGGGCGTTTTCTGTACAGAAAACGCCCCTTTTTTTAATATTTTAGATTACATAAGACTCGGTGAGCAACAGTTGCAGCGGTCTTTAATAAACGTGTTTTAATGTGTTTCTGCGTAGTCTTCTACCTGTTGCCACACACGTAGTAAATTGCCACTCAATATCTTCTCAATATCGGCTCGGCTGTAGTCTCTGTCTAACAAGCCTTGTACTAAGTTTGGAAAACTCGACACGTCCTTAAGGCCTATTGGTAATGAGTCGCCAACGCCGTCATAGTCTGAGCCAATGCCTACGTGGTCAACGCCAATTAACTTAACTACGTGATCAATATGGTCCAACACTTCGTCAAGGGTAGAGTATGGATAAGGCACTTCTTTGCGATACTGTGCTTCAAAATCTTCGAGTTTAGGACTGTCTTCGCCTTCATCTTTTATCAGCGCTTTTCGCGCGTTAGTGAGTCCAGTGCGCCATTGACCCGCTTCTTTAGAAACAAAGCTTGAGCCAAAGTTAATCATGATCACGCCACCATTGTCGCCCAGCTTTTTTATCATGTCATCGTTCATGTTGCGCTCAAACCCTGGAGTAAAACGGCGCAGCGAAGAGTGTGATGCAATAACGGGAACGTGAGTAAGCTCAACCACCTGATAGAAGGCATCATCAGATACATGAGAAATATCCAGCATAATGCCAATGTTATTCATTTCGCTAACCAACTGCTTCCCAAACGGGCTCAGCCCTTTCCACTGTCGACGCAGGTCATAGGATGAATCTGAAATATGATTAGACTGGCTGTGAGCAAGGGTTATATAGCGAATGCCGCGCTCGTGAAAGTTTTTTAGGTTATCTAAGTTACCTTGAATAGGTGAGCCATTTTCCATTCCAAGTGGAAGTGAAATAATGCCTTTTTTAAAATGTGCTTTTACGTCGCTTGGGCTTTTGGCAATGGCAAACTTATCGGGCGCTCTCGCCACAATGGCCTCTACAGAGTCGATAAGCAGATGTGCCAGTTGGGTTGATTCGGGCGAGTTATCCAAACTTGCTGGAACATAAATACTCATAAAGGGAGCGTTTAACCCTCCTTTTACCGCCCGAGGATAGTCAAAGTCACCATCGTCGGTGGCTTTTGTCACATCAACCCACTGGTTTTTAACCCGATAGGGAACATCAATATGGCCATCGACAATAATGGTTTCCTTGGCAATGCTCACCGCTTTATCTGAAGCACTGTATGATTTAGAAACTGTAGAGCCATTGTCCTGTGCCTGGTCTTGCGACAATGGTACAAAAGCGAGTGCGCTAGCTGACAATACGCTGGCGGTAAAAAATGCGGTGATAGCCAGTGCACACTTACTCTTTACAAAGTGTGTTGTTGGTAGACGCCCCTTCATTGTTTTATTCCTTATTTGTTATTTTCATTACTTATGGATCTTAAGATGTAGATAAAAGCCCTTGTCTTAGAGCTTTTAAACCAAAGCTTAGTAGATACTATGAGCCTAATGCATATTTTGGTGGGCTACAACGACTGCTTTTCTATCGCTTATTATCGCAGTTTTTAAAGGGGGTATTAGGGCCTGTTCACTACCTGCCTTTCGACTATTAGGCCTATTGGGCTAGGTTTTCACCTCAATTGCTCATTTTTAAAGCGGTCGGGCGTATTTACCTCAAGTTTACATTGCAATAAAAATTTAAAACTTGTTATTGTGAAGCCTGCGTGACTTCATTGCGCGAATACGGGATACTTCATGGCGCTATTTTCGGGAGAATCCCTGGGCGTGTTGACCTTTGCTGTACATCAGAGGTCAGCACGCCCTAGCGCTCGTCCGATGGGTGATGACGACATATCACCTGAACGGCAATACTACATTTTTTGTGGCTCCGCACTTATCAAAACAAAAGCAGGGGCCACCGTTAACAAGTATGAGAAATAAATATGGCTATTAATTTTGTACCGCTAGATAAAGAAAAGCATAAAGACCTGAAGGTTGCGGTAAATTCATCTTTCAGCTTCGCAAAAAATACTCACCTTGCTGCGGCAACAATTCGTGAGTTTGCACAACTTGCGGCAACTATGCCTCTAGTGTTCATCGAAGATCCAACATCAAAGCGTCACCACGTAGTCACTATGCTAGGTATGGAACAAGGTCAAAACTTGTTTTTAACTGGCGACTCGTGGAAAGGCCCTCATGTTCCAATGAACATTCTTCGTTACCCGTTTGACGTTCGTCCAGACGGCGACAAACTAGGTGTATACATCGACGAGAACAGTGACCTAGTGTCAACGGGTGAAGGTCAAGCATTGTTCACTGATGCTGGCGAGCCAAGCGAGTTCCTAGACGGTCGTCAGAAGTTCTTAGCAGACCTTGCTAACAGCGAAATGCTAACACAGCGTTTTGTTGCTAAAGTGGTTGAGCTAGACCTTCTTGATCAAATCCAAATTCGTCTAACTTACCAAGACGGTAAGCAACGCAACGTAACTGGCATGATGAGCATCAACGAGAAGAAGTTACTTGAGCTTCCTGAAGAGCAAGTACTTGAGCTACATAAAGCGGGCTTCTTAGGTGCAATCTACGCGGTAATGATGTCTGTAGGTCAACTAAACCGTTTGGTTGAGCTTTCTAACGACACAGAAAACCCAATTCGCAACATGCAGCTTTCAGCCGTTCAGCCTGAAGAGCAACAAGCAAGCGAAGAAGCACCAAGCGAATAATAGATTTAATAATAGGCTACACGGCCTAGCTTATTTTAAAGCCCCGCTTTTTTGCGGGGCTTTTTGTATCTCACACAAATCCACGGTTAGCGACACTATTTACTGCAGTTCATCGATTAATTTTTAAAGGCTTAATTTCTTTTCCCAATATTTTTCTCTTTTTTACATGCCTAATCATACACTTCCTCTAAATACTGTATATACAAACAGTCAAAAGCCAGTAAATACGCGGGCTTGGCGTTGTTTTTATACTTGACAGTGGGGATCAATGATACCTAAACTGTCACCTAGTGGGTAAATGTGGCGAAATGTGGATCAAATCATCATCACTTTGCAGATTAGTACTCAAAAAGTAAGAAAAATAAAAGCAAATAACAAAAGGCTAGGGGAATGTTCCGCGGCGCTAACGCAATTAATCTGGATACAAAAGGCAGACTAGCTATACCTACGCGGTATCGTCAGTCGCTGCTGGATGATTGTGAGGGACAACTTGTCTGCACTGTCGATACACAGCAAAGCTGTTTGCTACTTTACCCACTTCCCGAATGGGAAGAAATCGAGCTCAAGCTCATTAAGCTCTCTAGTATGGTTCCAGCCGAGCGCAGAATGCAGCGCTTGCTATTAGGCCATGCTTCAGAGGGGGAAATGGATAAAAGCGGTCGAATTCTTATACCTACACCTTTGCGTGCTCACGCAAAGCTATCCAAAGAAGTCATGTTAGTTGGTCAGTTAAACAAATTTGAAATTTGGGATGCCGATGTTTGGGCTCAACAAATTGAGGTTGATATAGACACCGAACGCAAAGGCGAATTTGAACTTACCGAACGGCTACAGGATTTCTCTCTATGACATCGCAAAACACATCATCAACAGGCGAATTTAAGCATATTTCCGTATTGCTTGATGAATGTATCGAGGCGTTATCTATTAAGCCTAATGGCACTTATATTGACGCGACCTTTGGACGTGGAGGCCATTCTGCGCACATTTTAGCGGCGTTAGGTAGTGGCGGAAAACTTATTGCGTTTGATCGCGACCCACAAGCTATCAAGGCAGCTGAACGCTTTGCCGAGGACGAACGCTTCAGTATTATTCACGCGCCCTTCGGCAATATGGCCGAAGAAATAGAAGCCTTAGGTTTGACGGGGAAAATTGATGGTGTATTGATGGACTTAGGTGTGTCATCACCTCAGCTCGACGATGCTGAACGGGGTTTCAGTTTTCTTCGCGATGGCCCTCTTGATATGCGTATGGATACCTCTAAAGGCCAAAGCGCCGCTGATTGGTTGGCGCACGCAGAAGAGCAAGATATCACGCAAGTTATCAAAGAGTTCGGTGAAGAGAAGTTCGGCAAGCGAATAGCGCATGCCATTGTGAATACGCGCAAGGAAACGCCTATCACTCGTACGGCGCAATTAGCGAAAATTATCGACGAAGCCGTACCGGTAAAAGATAAATATAAGCATCCAGCCACGCGAGCATTCCAAGGCATTCGAATTTATATCAACGCTGAGCTTGAGCAGCTCCGCGTTGGGTTAAAAGCAGCGACGAGGGTGTTGGCGAAAGAAGGTCGATTAGCCGTTATTTCTTTTCACTCATTAGAAGACAGATTGGTTAAACGTTTTATTAAAGATCAGAGTAAAGGGAAGTCGGTTCCTCACAATATGCCCATTACTCAAGCTGAAATTGATGCCGACAAAGTGCTAAAAGCGCTTAGTCGAGCTATCAAGCCATCTGAGCAAGAAGTCATCAACAACGTGCGCTCTCGTAGCTCAGTATTGAGGGTGGCCGAAAAGCTATGACAACGCCGAATAAAGCCAGTACTAATTTTAACTTAATACTGATTATCGTCTCAGATTTGACCCGCAACAAGTTGCGGGTTTTGTTGTATTTGATGGTTATTACAAGTGCTATGGCCGTGATTTTGAGTAGTCACCACAATAGACAGCAAGTTATTGCATTAGAAGACCTTATGCAGGAGAAAGACGAGCTTGACGTTGAGTGGCGAAACCTCGTGCTTGAGCAACGCGCTTTGACCGAGCACAACCGCATCGAAACCTTAGTTGAAAAGCAGCTTGGTATGTATCGCCCTACTGCCGATGATGAAGTGGTTGTTAGACTTAAATGAGCACGGTATCTACTACTCGGTCGCGCAAGAAGACAGGCGCAAAACAAAACGTAACGCCAAGTTTCATGCACTGGCGATTCCTCGTTGTGCTTGTGGTTATTACTTCTGTGTTTGGCGTACTTGCAGCCCGCGCCGCGTTTATTCAAGTGATAGAGCCCGATGAGCTTATTCAACAGGGTGACAGCCGCACACTGCGTACACGCAATATGCCCACCTACCGAGGCATTATTGCCGACAGAAACGGGGTTGAATTAGCGGTCAGCGTGCCGGTAAGAGCGATATATGCTGATCCAAAAGTAATCCATGAAAACAACGAATTTGATGAAGTACGCCGCTGGGATGCACTGGCAGACGTTTTACGTCAGGACGTGACTGAACTGAAAGAAAAAGTAGCAAACCCTAAACGTCGATTTGTGTATCTGCAGCGCCAGGTATCGCCAGCTATGGCCGAATACGTGGACAAACTTGATATTCCCGGTATTTATCTCAGAAGAGAAAGTCGCCGTTATTACCCAACCGGTGAAGTATCAGCACAGCTTATTGGCATCACGGATGTTGATGATACCGGTGTTGAAGGTCTTGAACACATGTTTGATGAGTGGCTAACGGGCACGCCTGGCTCTCGAAAAATCCGTCGCGATGCAAAAGGGCGTCAAGTAGAAATTCTGGAGACCAAAGCAGGCGAAAAAGCCGGTAATCTTCAGCTTGCTATAGACCAACGTATTCAGGCTTTGGCGTATAAAGAAATTAAAGAAGCCATGATTTATTATCAGTCCAGCTCTGCATCGGCCATGGTGGTTGATGTAAAAACGGGCGATGTATTGGCCATGGTAAACGCACCGTCGTTTAATCCTAATGACAGGAGTGATATTGCGCCGCACAGAATGCGTAATCGCGTGATTACTGATGCCTTTGAGCCAGGCTCTGCATTAAAACCACTAGCGGTGCTTACGGCACTTGAATTCGGTGAAGTAGAACCTAACGATACTATTGATACTAGCCCTGGCTGGATGCGACTTGGCGGTAGCTTGGTCAAAGACTCTCGCAATTACGGTGAACTATCCCTTGAAGAAATTATTCAACACTCGAGCAACATGGGAACGTCTAAGTTAGGGCTTTCTGTGCCTAAAAATTTCCTATTAGACACCTATTACAATCTTGGCTTGATGAGCGACACTGGGCTTAATATGTCTGGGGAAAGCAGCGGCATTTTCCATGAAAGAAGCCGGTGGTCGAAATTTGAATTAGCGACACTGTCTTTTGGCTACGGTATTTCGGTAACCACTGCTCAGTTAGCACGGCTTTACGCCACTATCGCCAACGGTGGAATTAAAACGCCACTTAATATGGTGAAGTCGCCAGAGCAGCCTGCATGGCAAGGGCAGGCCGAACGGGTGATTAGCGAAGAAAATGCAAAAGCCATTGTTCAAATGATGGAGAGCGTTACCCAGCGTGGCGGTACAGCAACCAAGGCCGCTGTACCTGGCTACCGCGTTGCGGGCAAAACGGGCACAAGTCGAAAAGCGGTGGCCGGTGGTTATGGCGAAGAGTATGTGAATATTTTCGCAGGTATTGCCCCTGTTTCCGATCCGCGATTAGTCACGGTTGTGCTTATCAATGAGCCTGGTGGCGATCTATATCACGCAGGCGATACCGCTGCCCCTGTATTTTCATCCATTATGGGTGGGGCACTTCACATATTAAATATTACCCCCGATGACAAGCAGGTTACGTTCAGTCGATTTTTGAAGGGAGGTGAAAGTGGTAGCTAACGCCTTCACTCAAAGCATTCGAGCCTTACTCGCAAAGTTTGGTATAGATGCCCCTGATATACGCGTAGAAGGGCTCACCCTTGATAGCCGCGAAGTTAACACGCGCTCAGCGTTTGTTGCCATAAAAGGCCATGAAAGAGACGGTCGTGAATTTATTCCCCAAGCTATTAGCTTAGGTGCAAAAGTGATTCTGGCGCAAACTGACGACAGTGATGCCCATGGCGCCATGGAGATGCGTGACCATAGCGTTATCATCTCGCTTTACCAGTTGCCTAATTTGCTATCCACATTAGCGGGCGCATTTTACGACTACCCTGCACAAAAAATGACATCGGTTGCGGTAACGGGTACAAACGGAAAAACATCGACAGTTCAATTGCTTACGCAGATTAAAGACGCGCTAGGTACACGCAGTGCCAGTATTGGAACCTTAGGCAGCAGTGTGTTTGAAGGTGCTGATACCCAGTGGCAGACAACGTCAGCGGCAAATACCACGCCTGATGCCATTCGCATGCAGTACTTGTTGGCAGAGTTTGTGCAAAGCGATGTGCAGCACGTTGCGTTTGAGGCGAGTTCTCATGCTCTGGTTCAGGGGCGTCTGAGTCATGTTAAAATCGATATTGCGGTGTTGACCAACTTAACCCGGGATCATCTTGATTATCATGGCTCTATGGAAGAGTACGCAAAGGCTAAACGTTTGTTGCTAGAACAACCGGGACTTGCGGCAATTGTATTAAATGCAAATGATGAAGAAAGTAAGCGTTGGGACAGTGCGGCAGCACAACACATTACTCGTGTGTGGACTGGTGTAACTAGCAACGAAGTTTCAGTAAGTACGTATGAAAACCAAGGCTCTGCTTTAACTACGAGTGCGGAGAAGCCCGCTAGCAAATATTGTTTTGCGCTAAATGCCGAGTATCACGAAGCCGGCTGTCGGTTTGACATCCAAAGCTCTTGGGGGAATGCCTCGATAGCGCTTCCGTTATTTGGGGCATTTAATGTAGCCAATGTACTGAGTGCCATTGCGACTTTATTACAGCAGGGAGAGCGTTTTAACGAGGTGGTCAGCGCCGTCAACGCAATTACACCCGTTGAAGGACGCATGGAAGTATTTCCCTTTCAAGCTCACGCTAATGTGGTTGTGGATTACGCTCACACCCCCGATGCCCTTGAAAAAGTGCTTGCCAGCGCCAAGGCGCATACAGAAGGAAATGTATGGTGCGTATTTGGCTGCGGTGGAGACAGAGACAAAGGAAAGCGTCCTTTGATGGCGCGCGCGGCAGAAACGGGTGCAGACAGCATAGTGATTACCACCGACAACAGTCGAAGTGAAGCGCCTGAGGACATTGCAAAAGACATTGTTGAAGGGTTGCACAACCCAGACGTTGCGGTGTCTATCCCCGATAGAGAGAAGGCAATTCGTTACTGTTTAGCGCACAGCGCAGCGGGCGACATTATCATCGTGGCGGGTAAAGGCCACGAAAATTACCAAATTATTGGTGATACGAAAATAAATTACGATGAACGTGCAGTAGTGGCGCGACTACAACAGGAATACAGCAAATGATAATTACAACGCTGTCTTGGGTAGCCGAGAAAATAAACGGTACATTAATAGGAAATGATTGCGACGTTTCAAACGTTAGCACAGACACCCGGACAATTAGCGAAGGGGCTATTTATCTTGCACTCAAAGGCCCTAATTTTAATGGTCACGATTTTGTTAACCAAGCACAACGTGCAGGTGCAAAAGCGATAATCGCTAGCGAAGATATTACGACATCCTTACCCGTTATTCAGGTTTCAGACACAAAAGTAGCCTTAGGGTTATTAGGGGCGGCAGTAAAAGCTTCTGTGGCTCCAAAAACTATCGCCATAACAGGCAGCAGTGGCAAAACCACAGTGAAAGAAATGTGCGCATCCATATTGCAAGGTTGCGGAAGTGTGTTGGCCACAAAGGGCAATTTCAACAATGATATTGGCGTCCCGCTTACCTTGCTTCGCCTTGAACCTCATCATGACTTTGCCGTCATGGAGCTTGGTGCAAACCACAAAGGTGAGATTGCCTATACCACTGAACTAGTAAAGCCTGATGTCGCCACCATTGTTAATGCTGCTGCATCACACCTTGAGGGGTTTGGCAGCGTAGAGGGTGTGGCACGAGCTAAAAGCGAAATTTTTGATGGCCTGGGTACTGATGGCGTTGCCGTAGTGAACGTCGACAGTGAATTTGGTGGTTTTTGGTTGGACAAAGTGAGTGGCAAGCAAACCCTGACGTTTTCACCTGATCAAAAAAATGCAGCAGACTTCACTGCCACAGATATTGAAGTAAAAGAAAACGGCTGTGCGTCTTTTACGCTGAATACACCAGACAGTCACATTGCTATTGCGCTAACTATTCCCGGTATTCACAACGTAGGCAATGCACTACTTGCAGCGGCCCTTACGCTGAATGTTGGCGCCACGCTTGCCGATGTAAGTGCAGGGCTCAGTGCAATGAATCAAGTAGATGGCCGACTTAACGTTAAGCGGATTAACAAGCAGCTAAGAGTGCTTGATGATACTTACAACGCCAATGTTGCCTCGGTGAAAGCCGCTATTAACACCTTGGGCGAGTTTTCTGGTGCCAAGGTACTCATTTTAGGGGATATGGCAGAGCTTGGTGATAAGTCAGATTATTATCATCAGCACGTCGGCGAGTATGCAAAGCAGCAGGGTATTAATTACCTTTACACCATGGGTGCCCTAAGTCATCTAGCGAGTGACTCATTCGGAGGTCGACACTTCAACAACCTTGACAGTTTACTCGCCTCGCTACAAGACGACGTAGTGACAGCACACCAAGATATTTCAGTTTTGGTAAAAGGATCCCGTAGTTCAAAAATGGAGCGAGTCGTTAAGGCTATTGAAGCCTCTTCATTCGGACAGTGCGATAGTAATGAGGAGCAAAGTAAATGTTAATGTGGCTGGCCGATTGGCTAACTCAATTCGATTCAGGATTTAACGTATTCTCGTACCTCACGTTACGGGCTATCTTAAGTACGTTGACTGCGCTTCTGATTGCTATTCTTATAGGTCCTAAAATGATCCGCTATTTGCAAAATATGCAAATAGGCCAAACGGTGCGCGACGATGGTCCGCAAAGTCATTTATCGAAGTCTGGAACGCCTACAATGGGCGGCCTCCTCATACTCGCGGCAATCGTAATAAGCGGTTTGCTGTGGGCTGATTTGTCGAATCGATACGTGCTTGTGACGCTTACCGTGGTCGTAGCTTATGGCATTATTGGCTTTGTTGATGATTACAGAAAAGTAATACGCAAAGATTCGAAGGGTCTTATTGCTAGGTGGAAGTACTTTTGGCAATCAGTGATTGCGCTGGGCGTTGCGTTTTATCTTTACAGTAGTGCTACGTTAAGTGCAGAAACATCCCTACTAGTGCCTTTCTTCAAAGAAGTATTCCCACAGTTAGGGATATTTTTCATCATTATTACTTACTTCGCTATTGTGGGGACTAGTAACGCCGTGAACTTAACCGATGGCCTTGATGGCTTGGCCATTGTGCCGACCATATTAGTTGCCGGTGCGTTTGCTGTTTTTGCCTATGTGACAGGGAACGCGAACTTCGCGGCCTACCTAAATATTCCACACATCCCCCTTACTAGTGAACTGGTGATTGTCTGCACCGCTATGGTGGGTGCCGGACTCGGCTTCTTGTGGTTTAACACCTATCCAGCTCAAGTATTTATGGGCGATGTGGGCTCGTTAGCATTGGGCGGCACACTTGGTGTGCTAGCGGTATTAGTAAGGCAAGAGCTGGTGCTTATCATTATGGGCGGTGTGTTTGTTATAGAGACACTGTCTGTAATCTTACAAGTGGGCTCTTACAAACTGCGCGGGCAACGTATTTTTAGAATGGCACCTATTCATCATCACTATGAATTGAAGGGTTGGCCTGAACCCAGAGTTATTGTTCGGTTCTGGATCATATCCATTATTTTAGTGCTAGTAGGTCTAGCAACACTGAAGTTGAGATAAGTCGATAATGACGTATAACGTACGCGAGCACAGCTATGTAGTAGGAGGCCTTGGAATAACAGGTCAGGCTTGCGTGCGCTTCTTACTTCAACAAGGCGCTAATGTAAAAGCGTTCGATACACGACCCACAGCTTCATCGATAATGGCTTCAATGCCAGAAGCGATGCAAGTAAGCATGAAAGGCAAAATAGAAACGGCTTCTTTGTCTGCCGCTTTTTTCGATAACGTAGATACACTAGTACTCAGCCCTGGCTTATCGCCGGATATAGAGCAAGTTAAGCTAGCGAAGCAGTGTGGCGTTGAAGTCATTGGTGATATAGAGCTTTTTGCTCGACTTAACACCAAACCCGTTGTCGGTATTACCGGTTCAAATGGCAAGACCACAGTGACCTTACTGACTACGCACTTGCTCAACTCACTTGGGGTTAAAGCGATTGCCGCTGGCAATGTAGGGCTTCCTGCTTTAGATACGTTGGATTCTGATGCAGACGTTATTGTGCTTGAGCTTTCTAGCTTTCAGCTTGAAACCACATCAAGCCTGTCGCTCTGTGCCGCCACTATTCTTAATCTGTCCGACGACCACCTTGATCGCCACGGCTCGTTTGAACACTACGCCCTTGCAAAACATCGTATTTTTGATAACGCATCGCAGGCCATTGTGTGGCGCGATGGTCATCATGTCGCACCTCAATCATCCTCTGTTGTACAGTTACACTATGGGTTAGGGGAAGCGCTGCAAGGTTTTGGTGTGAGTGGTTCTACAGATGAACAGCAGCTTACTTTTAACGGTGAGTCTCTTTGCAGTCTAAGCAGCATCCATCTTGCAGGCACGCATAATGTGCTTAACGTAATGGCATCGTTAGGTCTCTGCTATGCGTTAAATAAGAGCCATGCACTAGAGATAAGTCTAGAGGCAGCGGCAACGCATATCGGCAGCTTTGCCAGTGCTCCACACCGCTGTGTTGAAATTGCGAACAATGGCGTGCGCTTCATAGATGACTCAAAAGCCACAAACGTAGGTGCCACCATTGCCGCCCTTGAAGGGTTAGCGCCTGTCACACAAGGTAAACTCATTCTTATTGCTGGTGGAGATGCAAAAGGCGGCGATATTAATGCGCTGTCTCCTTATCTGAACCAGTTTGTCTCACACGTATTTGCTATCGGTAAAGATGCGCCTTTGTTCACCGCTGCTTTTGCAAACACCGTAATAAGCAGCAATTTAAACGACGCAGTAAAAAGTGCATGCAAGGTAGCAAGCAATGGCGATGTGGTATTGCTGTCTCCAGCCTGCGCTAGTATTGATATGTTTAACAACTATATGCACCGTGGAGATGTATTTAAGCAGGCGGTTGAAGAGGTATTAGCAGCATGATGTTAACCTCTACCAAACTCAGCGCGCTATTTGCAGCCAAGCATGATAAACCGCAGCAACCAAAGTACCCTTACGATGCTACCTTGGTGCTGATTGCCCTAGCGCTTATGAGCATAGGCGTCATTATTGTTACCTCGGCATCAATGCCCGTGGCTGACCGATTACACGGTAATCCTTTTCACTTTGCTATTCGCCACGGCATTTATATTGTCGGCGCCATCTTAGCGGCTATTGCTGTATTACAGTTGCCCATGCAGTTTTGGCGCGTGACCAACCCTTACCTTCTTTTTGCCGCAATAGGCTTATTGCTAGCGGTACTGCTTATTGGTCGAACCGTAAACGGCAGTACTAGGTGGTTAGCACTTGGGCCCATTACCATTCAAGCAGCCGAACCGGCAAAGTTATTTTTCTTTGCTTATCTTGCTGGGTATTTAGTTCGTCGTTATGAAGAAGTTACCGAGAATTTAAAAGGGTTTATCAAGCCCCTCGGCGTATTCTTCTTACTTGCGCTACTACTGCTACTGCAGCCAGATTTAGGCACAGTGGTAGTGATGTTTGCCACCACTATAGGGCTGTTGTTTTTAGCTGGCGCACGGTTGTGGCAGTTCTTCGCTTTAGTGTTTGTTGGGCTTATGGCAGTGGTTGCGCTTATTGTATTTGAAGAATACCGACTTAAGCGCGTGACATCGTTCTTAGATCCGTGGGCCGACCCTTTCGGCGCTGGATATCAGCTAACCCAATCGCTAATGGCCTACGGTAGAGGTAACTGGTTTGGCCAAGGGCTAGGTAATAGCTTACAAAAATTAGAGTTTTTGCCTGAAGCCCATACCGATTTCGTGATGGCAATATTAGCTGAAGAGCTGGGCTTTGTAGGCGTTCTTGCTGTGCTAGGTCTTATTTTATGGATGGTGATTAAAGCGCTGCATATTGGCAATCACGCATTGGAGAGAGAACGAGCCTTCGACGGTTTCCTATCTTACAGTATCGGCATTTGGTTTAGCTTTCAAACGGCGGTAAATATTGGCGCTAGCGCAGGTATTTTACCCACAAAAGGGCTTACACTACCCCTTGTCAGTTACGGTGGTTCTTCCCTTATTATCATGTCGATTGCTGTTGCCATTTTATTGCGAATAGACTTTGAGCTTCGCGTAGATGGCGTACAAGCATTAAACCGCGGGGAAAAGAGAAAGGCTAAGGCTTCTGCATCAAACGCTGCAGACTTACATACTCCAGACTCAAATGCCCTAGACTCAAATGCCTCAGGCTCAAATAAAAGCGCTGGGGCGAATGCTTCTCCAAGGGCTACACCTAACTCTTCTAGTGCTAAAGCAAAACCGGAAGACGAAGGAAAGGCCGGTATTAAAGCTATACTCGCGCGGGTAGCCGAGGAGGCCGATAATGACTAAACGTTGTCTTATTATGGCCGGCGGCACTGGCGGGCATGTATTCCCTGGGCTCGCAGTAGCCAACGCGTTGCGTACAGAAGGATGGGATATTCATTGGCTTGGAACTGCCGAGCGAATGGAAGCGAACGTGGTGCCAAAGCACGATATTCCTATTCACTTTATTCCGGTAAAGGGTTTACGTGGCAAAGGTATGTCAGCGCGTATCAAAGGTGGCATTGCGCTACTAAAAAGTTTGCTATCGGCTAGGCGTATTATCAAGCGTATACAGCCTGATATTGTCGTCGGTTTTGGTGGTTACGCGAGTGGACCTGGTGGCATAGCGGCGAAGACCCTTGGCATTCCGGTGATTATTCACGAGCAAAATGCGGCTGCCGGAATGACCAACAAACTATTGAGTAAAGTGGCGCATCGCGTGTTGCTTGGGTTTGAGGATGCGAAAGCGCAATTTGCTAATGTGGCCAGCAAAGTACACGTTGTTGGCAACCCAGTAAGAGACGATATTTGGGAAGTCTCTCGTAAGCCTCACTTACAGAGCGCTCACCAAAGCGAAACCCAAGCGGTTAATAGCTCGGCCAGTGTTTTAGAAAAAAGCTCAGAGAATAGCTCAGAGAAAAGCGTCAATACAGCCAATGAGAGCAACGCATCATCCCTCAACATGCTAGTTGTTGGCGGCAGTCTGGGAGCACAAGTGCTCAACGAAGTAGTGCCGCAAGTCTGCAGCGCATTAAAAGGGTTATCCATTGTGCATCAATGCGGCAAAGACAACGCCTCGTCTGTAAAGCAAACCTACGATAATTTGGGCGCTAATACAGTTGATGTAACGGTGAGTGATTTTATTGACGATATGGCAGACGCTTACGAATGGGCCGATTTTATTGTATGCAGGGCAGGCGCGCTTACTGTTAGCGAAGTTGCTGCGGCGGGAAGAGCGGCGATTTTTGTTCCGCTGCCTCATGCGGTGGACGATCATCAAACTAAAAATGCACAATCGCTGGTTAAGCACAGCGCTGGCGTTATGATTGTGCAATCGGTATTAAAAGAAAATTTAGGGCAAACCGTTCGTCACTGGATACAGCATCCAGAGGACTGTTTGAAAATGGGCGAGCTTGCACGTAAATGCGCAAGCCCCCACGCCACACACCAAGTAGTAAGCCACATTAAGTCAGTGGTAGGAGTAGGGGACTAATGGTTTTTAAAACCCCATTTGAAAGCCCGCAAATGCGTCGGGTTAATAATATTTTCTTTATCGGTATCGGCGGCGCCGGTATGGGTGGTATTGCAGAAGTTCTTCTTAATGAAGGGTATCAAATAGCGGGCTCAGATATTCAAGAGGGCCCAATGACAAAACGCCTAAGCGAGTTAGGTGCTGACGTTAAAATTGGACACCGAGCGGAAAATGTCGATGGCATGGATGTGATCGTCGTCTCTAGCGCGATTAACGAGGAAAACCCTGAAATCATCACCGCAAGAGAAAACCGTATCCCCATTATTCGCCGAGCTGAAATGCTTGCTGAGCTAATGCGTTTTCGCCACGGAATAGCCGTTGCTGGCACGCATGGTAAAACGACCACGACCAGCTTAATTTCGACCATTTTTGCTGAGGCCCACTACGACCCAACCTTCGTGATTGGTGGGTTGCTAAATAGTGCTGGCACCAATGCCCGCTTAGGGAAAAGTCGTTACCTTATTGCTGAGGCTGATGAAAGCGATGCATCATTTTTGCACCTACAGCCTATGGTCTCTGTAGTGACCAATATTGAAGCTGACCACATGGATACCTATGGCGGCGACTTCTCAAAGGTTAAAGATACCTTTGTGGATTTTCTGTCTAACCTGCCGTTTTACGGTCAGGCCATTGTGTGTGGCGATGATACTAATATTCAAGAAATACGCCCGCGTATAGGCAGAAGCATCGTTACTTATGGCTTTGAGGAGCATAACGACTATCGCGCCAAGAACATTACGCTGTCCTTTGGTAAAGCAAATTTCACTGTACACCGACCTGATGCTGAGCCCCTTGAGATAATGCTCAACTTAACCGGTAATCACAATGTGCTTAATGCGCTCGCCGCCATAGCGGTAGCTTGTGATGAAGGTATTGATGATGAATCAATAGTAAGCGCACTGGCAAGCTTTGGCGGCATAGGGCGTCGATTCGAACAGTTAGGCACGTTTAATACCAGTAAAGGTGAAGTGTGTTTAGTCGATGACTACGGCCATCACCCTACCGAAGTAAAGGCGACAATTGCGGCAGCAAGAGCCAATTGGCCAGACAATCGCTTAGTGATGGTTTATCAGCCTCACCGCTACACGCGAACTCGAGATTTGTACGAAGACTTTGTTGAGGTGCTATCAAGTGTTGATGCACTGCTGTTGCTTGATGTGTATGCCGCTAGCGAGCAGCCCATTGAAGGGGCAGATAGTAAGTCATTGTGTCGCTCTATTCGACAACGAGGCCAAATAGAGCCGGTATATGTGGGTGATAAAGAGGCGTTGCCCACAATATTGGCGAACATATTACAAGGCGGCGATATTGTTATGACGCAGGGCGCAGGCAATATCGGTCAAATTTCAAAACGATTAGCGGCGTGTGAATTAGAGCCAGCGAAGCTTGCTCGCGAAGGAGGTGACCATGCTTAAGCCAATGGTGACTTCTCACACACCAGAGCAATACGGCAAAGTTGCCGTGTTACTTGGTGGTGACTCTGCCGAGCGCGAGGTATCGCTTAATTCGGGTAACACGGTGTTAAACGCCCTGCTACGACAAGGGGTTGATGCCTTTGCTTTTGACCCTGCCGAACGTCCGCTTACCGATTTGATAGACTTAAACGTCGATCGCGCGCTTATCATGCTGCACGGTCGCGGCGGTGAAGATGGCTCTATGCAAGGGGCACTTCAGCTGCTCAAAATTCCCTATACTGGCAGTCGAGTTTTAGGCTCTGCATTGGCAATGGACAAAATCCACACTAAGCAGGTGTGGCAAAGTCTTGGCTTACCTACAGCGAAATATGAAATTGCTGACAAAAGGCGCTTTGATGCTGGTAAGTGCAGCGCTATAATGGAAAAGTTGGGAAATGAGGTCATGGTAAAACCGGCTCAAGAAGGGTCGAGTATTGGCATGGCAAAGGTGACAAGCGCTGAACAACTAGAAACGGCTGTTCAAGATGCCTTTCAATATGACGATCAAGTATTGTTAGAGCAGTATATCGACGGCCCTGAGTTTACTGTTTCAGTTGTTCAGGGGCAGGCTTTACCGTCAATTCGTATGTCTACGCCTCACACGTTCTACGACTATGCTGCGAAATATCAGGATAGTACAACCGAATACTTTTGCCCAAGCGGCTTATCAGAAGCGCAAGAAGAGCAGCTGGCATCACTAGCATCTCGCGCTTTTGACGCTATTTCAGGAAGCGGCTGGGGAAGAGTAGACGTGATGCAGGACAACCAGCGCCAGTTTTATTTGCTAGAAGCGAATACGGTGCCCGGTATGACTGAAAAAAGCTTAGTGCCAAAGGCAGCAAAAGTGGCAGGGCTGAGCTTCGATGAGTTGGTGTTAAGCATTTTATCAACGAGCTTCGATAGCGTTTCTAACATTGCTAATGACAAAAGCCGCGCGAATGACTAAAGCCGCTGATGAGTCGGGCGCAGGTTCAAAATCTAAAGCGCCGAAGAACAATAGGCGCACAATGTGGGCTGGCGTACTCTTTTTGCTGTTGGTGATATCGGGTGTGGTGTTTGGCGGCATGAAAGCCAATCAGTACTTGCATGATGAACAACAAATGCCAGTACAAGTTATCGATTTTTCTGGGGATTACCAGCATATCGATATCACTAAGCTTGAAAGATTGATTAGAAAGGCGCAGCCCGGCAGTTTTTTTGCTTTGGATGTTAATGACGTGTTTGAGTTAGTTGAAGCACAGTCATGGGTATACCGCGCGTCGGTTCGCAAAAAGTGGCCGAATACGCTGAAGATTTATTTGGTTGAGCAGCAAGCCGTTGCAAAGTGGAACGAAGACTTACTGCTTAATCCGTACGGCGACACCTTTAATGATGAAGGCGTTGAGATTGATTTGCCGCGGCTGTATGGTCCCGGTGGTAGTGAGAAAACGGCGCTAGAAGGCTTTAATAGCATGCATGCACTGATAGGCACTACCAATATGGCTATTGATGAACTGTCACTCAGCGAGCGATTTGCTTGGCAGGTACAGCTAGAAAATGGCATTAGATTGAATTTAGGGCGCCAGGATTTTATCGATAGGCTACAGCGCTTTATCGATGTGTATCCACTGTTAGCGCAACAAGAGAAGGCTGTACGTTACGTCGACCTTCGCTATGACACTGGTGTCGCTGTTGGTTGGAATGAAAACGACAGCAGCAACACGACAAACAAAGAGAGTTAAGAAAACCATGTCAAAACCTGCGGAACGCAATTTGATTGTAGGACTAGATATCGGCACCAGCCAAGTTAAGGCCGTGGTGGGCGAAGTACTAGATGATGATCAAATCAGTATTGTTGGTGTGGGCACTCATGCATCGAAAGGCATGGATAAAGGTGGCGTTAACGATCTGAATTTAGTGGTAAAATCAGTACAACGTGCTGTTAATGAAATGGAATTAATGGCAGATTGTCGTGTTTCGTCGGTGTTTATGTCTATCTCAGGACGTCATGTTAAATGCCAAAACGAAAACGGCATGGTGCCAATTAACAATCAAGAAGTGACACAAGAAGACGTGGACAACGTTATTCACGCGGCGCGCAGTGTGCCAATAGCAGCTGAAAGACGCTTACTTCACGTGTTGCCACAAGAGTTTACTATTGATGTGCAAGAGGGGATTAAAAACCCCATTGGTATGTCAGGGGTGCGTATGGAGGCCGATGCACACATCATTACTTGTGCAGACGATATGGCTAAAAATATGGTGAAGTGTGTAGAGCGCTGCGAACTAAACGCAGACCAGCTTATTTTCTCTGCACTGGCCTCAAGTTATGCAGTACTCACTGACGATGAGCGCGAATTAGGCGTCTGTGTGGTTGATATAGGTGGCGGCACCATGGATATGGTTATTTACACTGATGGCGCAATTCGTCACACTGCAGTAATACCTGTTGCTGGCAATCAGATTACGAGCGACATAGCGAAAATATTTAGAACACCTATCAGCAATGCGGAAGAGATTAAAATCAACTACGCGTGTGCACTAAAAGATATGGTGAGTATGGAAGACAGCATTGAAGTGCCTAGCGTGGGTGGACGCCCTGCCAGAGTCATGTCTCGTCATACATTAGCGGAGGTCATTGAGCCTCGCTATCAAGAACTTTTTGAACTGGTACATGATGAGATTCGTGCCAGTGGTCTGGAAGAGCAAATTGCTGCGGGCCTTGTGCTTACAGGAGGCACCGCGAAGATGGAAGGTGCTGTTGAATTTGCCGAAGAACTTTTCCAGATGCCCGTTCGCGTGGGCAAACCTATCAATGTAAAAGGCTTAGCCGAATATGTTGATGATGCCGGATTTGCAACTGTAGTAGGTTTACTGCAATACGGCAAAGTACAAACTGATAATAAGAATTCCAGTACGCAGAAATCGAGCGAAAGTTTGTTTCATCGAGTGCAAAGCTGGTTCAAAGGTGAATTTTAATTTTTTAGGGGGCGCTGCAGTAAAGGCATTAAGACTAGCAGGATGCTATTAGTCAACAACGTGACCTAGTGCAGTGTTTTAAAGACGTACAACCGGAGAGTAAGTATGTTCGAATTAATGGATAGTCACGGCGAAGAAGCCGTAATCAAAGTCATCGGTGTAGGCGGTGGCGGCGGTAATGCAGTTGAGCACATGGTGTCTCAAAGCATTGAAGGCGTAGAGTTTATCGCTGTGAATACTGATGCACAGGTACTTCGTAGTTCAAATGCAGATATTACGCTGCAAATTGGCTCAAGTGTCACAAAAGGGTTAGGCGCAGGCGCCGATCCAAATATCGGTAGAGATGCAGCGCAAGAAGACAGAGAAACTATTCGCCAAGCGTTAGATGGGGCCGATATGGTTTTCATTACCGCTGGTATGGGTGGTGGTACTGGAACCGGAGCTGCGCCAGAGGTGGCAAAGATAGCCCGTGAAATGGGTATTCTTACAGTGGCCGTGGTAACCAAACCATTTCCATTCGAAGGGAAGAAACGTACCTCTTTTGCTGAGCAAGGTATTGTTGAGCTAGCGAACAACGTTGACTCATTGATCACTATTCCTAACGAAAAGCTTCTTAAAGTAATGGGTCCTGGCACGCCGCTTCTTCAAGCATTTAGCGCGGCGAACGATGTATTACGCGGTGCGGTTCAAGGCATTGCAGAGCTGATCACGCGCCCTGGTTTGATCAATGTGGATTTCGCCGACGTAAGAACTGTTATGTCTGAAATGGGTAAAGCCATGATGGGTAGCGGCGCAGCAAGCGGTCCAGACCGTGCTGAAGAAGCAGCTGAGTCCGCTATTGCGAGTCCACTGCTTGAAGATATCGATTTATCAGGTGCGCGAGGCATTCTTGTTAACATTACAGCGGGCCCTGACTTTGCTATCGACGAGTTTGAAACTGTGGGTAATGCAGTTAAAGCATTTGCATCTGAAAACGCTACTGTTGTTGTTGGTACCGTTATTGATATGGAAATGACGGACGAGCTACGTGTCACTGTTGTTGCCACAGGTATTGGTGCAGAGCGTAAGGCTGATATTTCGTTGGTCAGTACTGAAGGTTCTCGCTTAACTCAGCCTGCTAAAGAGTACGGAAGTAATAGCAATACTACCGAATCACGCTCCTCTGTTGGTGGTACCGAAGGCAACCAAGCATTAAAAGCAGAAGACAGTGCACAGCCTGACAATGATTTGGAATATTTAGATATTCCTGCGTTTTTGCGTAAGCAGGCAGACTAACCTACTGCCTGGCAGTTTCGAGACATTTGAAAAAAGTCTGCGAAAAAACGTCAGGAAACTACGGGGAATCTTTTGGTTTTGCTGTGGTCTGAGTAATGCTGTCATTCTCTTATGGCTAGAGTGTTATGGCTAGACTGTTATGGTTAAAGCATTATGGTTAGAGTCTTAAGCTTAGAGTGAAACAGGCACTGGTTGAATAAACTGCGAGCGAGTACGAGGTGCTTTTTAGACTACCTCAAGGTTTATGAAAGCAAGTTATTCAGTATTTTTGCTCAGGCAAAGCAGTGGGAGAAATTCCACAATTTGTGTGTTTTTTGACATGTGAGTAATAACTCACTATAATTCGCGCCCGCTTTTTTAAAAGGTAAAAGCATAAGCAAATGATTAGACAACGTACAATCAAGCATCCGGTTCAAGAAACCGGCATTGGGCTTCATAAAGGGGAAAAGGTCACGATGACTCTCCGGCCTGCGCCTGCGAACACGGGAATCGTGTTTAGGCGTGTTGACCTTATCCCTCATGTTGATATTCCTTCTCGCGCCGATGCGGTAGGGAACACCATGCTGTGCACGTGTTTAAATAACGAAGACGGTGTGACAATTCAGACCGTTGAGCATCTTGCTTCTGCTCTTGCTGGCTTAGGCATCGACAATATCATCGTTGAAGTTGACAGTAACGAACTGCCAATCATGGATGGAAGTGCAAGTCCGTTTGTATTTCTGCTTCAAACGGCGGGTATTGAAGAATTAAATGCACCTAAGCAGTTTATCCGTATAAAGAAACCGGTGCGCGTAGAAGATGAAGACAAATGGGCTGAGCTGGTTCCTTATGACGGCTTCCGTGTAGATTTCAAAATCGACTTTGACCACCCAGTTATTAGCGAAACCCGCCAACACATGGTGATGGATTTCGATTCATGCTCTTATGTTAACGAAGTTAGCAGAGCGCGCACATTTGGTTTTATGCGCGATCTTGAGTATATGAATGCGAATAATCTGGCATTAGGTGGCAGCATGGAAAATGCCGTGGCTCTTGACGAGTTTCGCGTGTTAAACCCTGAAGGTTTACGCTACGACGATGAATTCCTAAAGCATAAGATTTTGGATGCTATCGGTGATTTGTATCTTGGCGGCAACAGCTTGATCGGCGAACTGAGAGCGTATAAAACCGGTCATGGTTTGAATAATAAGCTGCTGAATGCCCTACTAGCACAACAAGATTGTTGGGAGTTCGTGACGTATGACTCTCAGGAGTCCGCGCCAATACGCTACGCACAACCCGTATTAGCATAATTTGAAAAAGCCGCCAACTTGGCGGTTTTTTTTCACGTGGCAATCGTTTCAATAAATGATAAAGTAAGCCGATAATTTACAGAATTCCGTCTCGACATTAATAATAAAGCCCTGGGAAGTTAGCCTAGTGCGCAAAGAATACGTTCGAGTGTGAAGTCCAATTCCGTTTTGTGGTATGAAGTTAACAATTACACTAGCAGGTAAAAATACACGCTATCGGCACAGTATCAGTGTCCGTACGCTTGTGAGCGCAACTGTGCTCACATCTATTTTTATGCTGGTGTCGAGCCGTTCAACAGAGTCTGTTCCTGAAGACGTTGCTCGGGTTCGCTTAGCTCAATCACAAGTCGATGGCGCTAGAGAAGACATTGACGCGCTAAAAAATCAAACCACAACGAAATTAAAAGCACTGCTCTCACGTGTGGCCGAACTCTCGGCACAAGCAACCATTCTTGACGAGCAAGGCAAACAAATTGCAACAGAATTAGGTATGTCAGCGGCTGACCTGGACGCTTTCGTACCGGTATCGATACCAGACAACATCCAAGACGACCCCATCCTCAATGAGATAGCCAAGCTAGAGCAATCACTCGATTTGAAATCGCAACAGCTAGCTATGCTTGAAAGTTTGGTTCGGGGTCACCATATCCAAGAGCAGAGTCGATTATCTGGTCGTCCGATTGCGTCGGGATGGTTGTCATCTTATTACGGTATGCGGGCCGACCCGTTTACTGGCGAATCAGCTATGCACAAAGGGCTAGATTTTGCTGGAGAGGCGGGTGTAGACGTAGTGACAACAGCTGCAGGTATTGTTACCTGGGCAGGTGATCGCTATGGTTATGGCCAACTAGTAGAAATTGATCATGGAGATGGATTCGTTACCCGCTATGGGCACAACGACACACTGTCTGTTTCCATCGGTGATGTGGTTACCAAGGGGCAACCTATCGCTAAAATGGGCAATACCGGTCGTTCGACTGGCGCTCATGTTCACTACGAAGTAATAAGAAACGGAAAACAAGTCGATCCTCTACCTTACGTAAGAAAAAGATAAAGGTAGCAGCCAGGTAAGTAGGGTAATTCCTGCGTCAATATAAAGTGCATTTTTAAGCAGTGTTTACGCACTACAAACCGCATTTTATGTGAAAATCGCAAGGCAATGTCACATTGTGGCTTCAGTCTTATACAATTAATTTTTGCTGTACCTTTGGTATGGCGTCTCGACAAGTAGTGGAATAAAAAAGCTAATGTTTTCAAGCATCCTTAGAAAAGTATTCGGAAGTAGAAACGACCGTCTATTAAAAAAATTACGTAAAAACGTAGATGCCATCAATGCACTGGAAGCAGAGTATGAAAAGCTTTCTGATGAGGCGCTAAAAGCAAAAACTGACGAATTTAAAGCGCGCATTGAAAAGGGCGAAACCCTGGATGCGTTGCTAAATGAAGCGTTTGCGACAGTGCGAGAAGCCAGTAAACGCGTATACGGCATGCGTCACTTTGACGTGCAAATGTTGGGCGGTCAGGTACTGCATCAAGGTAACATTTCAGAGATGCGTACTGGTGAAGGTAAAACACTAACTGCAACCTTGCCTACCTATTTAAATGCATTATCGGGTAAAGGTGTTCACGTTATTACTGTGAACGACTATCTTGCCAAACGTGATGCGCAGTGGAGTAATCAACTGTTTAACTTCTTGGGCATGGAAGTCGGTTGTAACATTCCAGGGATGTCCTCTGAAGAGAAGCGTCAAGCCTACCAGGCCGATGTGACCTACGGTACGAACAACGAATTCGGTTTTGATTACCTACGCGACAACATGGCGTTTAGCCCCCAAGACAGAGTACAGCGTCCTCTAAACTACGCAGTAGTGGATGAGGTTGATTCAATTTTAATTGATGAAGCTCGGACGCCTTTGATCATCTCTGGTCAAGCTGAAGATAGCTCAGAACTCTATCGCAGAATAAACGTGCTTATTCCTCAACTTGTACAGCAAGAAAAGGAAGATGAAGAAGGCCAAGAAGGTGATGGCGATTACACCATTGACCTTAAAGCCAAACAGATTCACTTAACTGAACGTGGGCAGCTTCACGTAGAAGAAATTCTTCAGGAAGAAGGCGTGCTTCCAGAGGGGGAATCTCTATTCGCTGCAGGCAATATCTCATTACTGCATCATATTAATGCTGCACTGCGTGCCCATAAGCTATTTACGAAAGACGTAGATTACATTGTTAAAGACGATCAGATTGTCATTGTTGATGAGCATACTGGTAGAACAATGGAAGGACGTCGCTGGTCTGAAGGTTTACACCAAGCCGTAGAGGCGAAAGAAGGTGTACGCATTCAAAACGAAAACCAAACGCTTGCATCAATCACTTTCCAGAACTACTTCCGCATTTATAACAAGCTGGCGGGTATGACAGGTACGGCAGATACAGAAGCGTTTGAATTTCAGCATATCTATGGCTTAGAAACCGTGGTTATTCCCACCAACAAGCCAATGCAGCGCAAAGACATGGCTGACCTTATCTACTTAACTGCTGAAGAAAAATACGAAGCGATAGTAGAAGATATAAAAGACTGCGTGAAACGTGGGCAGCCTACTCTGGTAGGTACGGTATCGATTGAAAACTCTGAGCTTATCTCGCGTATTCTGAAAAAGGCGAAAATTCCGCACAAAGTACTGAATGCCAAATTTCACGAGCATGAAGCAGACATTGTGGCACAAGCGGGTAAAACCGGTGCCGTAACTATTGCGACTAACATGGCTGGTCGTGGTACCGATATTGTATTGGGCGGTAACTGGCAGGCTGAGATTGAAAATATTGAAAATCCTACCGACGCTCAGGTTGAGAAGATCAAAGCAGAGTGGAAAATAAGACACGACGAAGTACTCGCTGCTGGTGGTTTACACATCATTGGTACTGAGCGTCATGAATCTCGTCGTATCGATAATCAGCTTCGTGGACGTTCAGGCCGTCAGGGTGACCCTGGTTCAAGCCGTTTCTATCTATCGTTAGACGACGCACTTATGCGCATATTTGCCTCTGAAAAAATGGGCAATATGATGAAGCGTTTAGGCATGGAGCGTGGCGAAGCCATTGAACACCCTTGGGTGACCCGCGCTATTGAAAATGCACAGCGCAAAGTGGAAGGTCGTAACTTCGACACCCGTAAACAGCTTCTTGAATACGATGACGTGGCTAACGATCAGCGTAAAGTCATTTACGAGCAGCGTAACGAACTACTCGATGAAGGCGATATCAGCGAAACGATTTCTGCTATCCGTGAAGACGTTATTACGAGCGTTGTAGACGAATACATTCCACCGCAGTCTCTTGAAGAAATGTGGGATGTAAAAGGCCTAGAAGAGCGCTTGAAGGCAGACTTCGCTGTGGATTTACCGGTGCAGTCATGGTTAGAAAACGACGACAAGCTTTATGAAGAGAAGCTTCGTGAACGCATTCACGGTGAAGTAGTAGGCGCTTACACAGAGAAAGAAAAAGTAGTAGGGGCTGACGTGTTACGTCAGTTTGAAAAAGCAGTCATGCTACAAAACCTAGACAGCCACTGGAAAGAGCATTTGGCGGCTATGGATCATCTTCGTCAGGGCATTCACTTGCGTGGCTATGCTCAGAAGAATCCAAAGCAAGAGTATAAGCGAGAGTCCTTCGCGCTATTCTCACAAATGCTTGAGACCCTAAAGGTTGAAGTGATCACTATTCTTGCTCGCGTGAAAGTACAAGCAGAAGAAGACGTGCAAAAAGTGGAAGAGCAGCGTCGTCAAGCCGACGATGTTCCTAAGAACTTTGAGCATCAAGATGCTTCTGAAACGCAACCAGAAGAAGCGAGCAATACGCCGCGCACCGCAGTGAGAAATGGCCCTAAAGTCGGCCGTAACGATCCGTGTCCGTGTGGTTCTGGCAAGAAGTATAAGCAGTGTCACGGTAAGCTGAATTAATGAAGCTAGTACACGTAGCCGTGGGCGTAGTTGCCCGCGGTAGTAACATTTTCACTACCCTTCGTGCCAAAGACGCTCACCAAGGCGGGAAATGGGAATTTCCGGGCGGAAAAGTGGAAAGTGGAGAAACGGTTACTGATGCACTAACGCGAGAGCTTGCTGAAGAAATTGGCATAGACGTGCTATCTAGCGAGCCGTTAATACTTATCGAGCATGACTATGGCGATAAGCGCGTAAAACTAGATGTGCATCGCGTGACGCAATTTACCGGCGAGCCTCACGGCAGAGAAGGGCAGCCTTCAAAGTGGCAGTCGTTGAGTGACATTAACAGCGATGAATTTCCTGCGGCGAACAAACCCATCATACAAGCTTTAGCACTTCTTTAAGCTCTTTTTTGTACTGAACGTCATACACATGGCGTTCAGTTACGCAAAAAATCAAAAATTTTCTTTTCACAATTTCTCCTATTAGACGAAAGATAATTGACAATTTTTTCAATTGTCACCTTTTTAAATTTTATTTTGCAGATCAATATCTTATTTTTTATATGACATTAGTGTCATTTGTGTATTCTGCTTGTATCTCCGAAATTTCAATAGCGGCATAATTCCCTTAGTTCGTTATTTCTATACTTTAGTATTTTGATTTATACCTAAATTGTTCAGAAAGTCGCTGATAGTAAATGGCGTATCTATCCTGAACCGTACTGAGGTAACCCATGGCACTCAAAAAAAACACCGAGCAAAGCTCTGCCCCCACCGTTAATGTTGACGCTAGAATGAGGAAACAAGCGGAAGATGCACGTAAAAAGGCGCGCACGCTAGCGAGGCAACAACAAGCAGCTGAGCGGATCGCAACGGCAACAACTGAGCTTGCAAGTGGAATCAACGAATCATCGAGTGCTACAGATCAACTCTCAACTGCGGTTAGTGAAATTTCGGCTGGAGCAGAAGAGTCAAGTAGTGCAAGCCAAGAAAGTCTGGCAGCTATCACTCAAATTGCGGGCGGTTTAGCAGAGCAAACTGAGCTATCTAGCGCGACGCTAGATAAATCCAACGAGCTAAAAAAATATATTGAAAGAGTGGTCAGTGATTTGGCGATTATGATGTCAAGCGTAAAGGTGGCATCTGAAAATCAATCCCGTTCTGTTGTGATGATGAGTGAGTTAGAGCAGCAGGCCTCCAACATTGGCGAGGCGGTCAAACAAGTGACACGTATTGCTGACCAAACTAATCTTCTTGCTCTCAATGCAGCAATTGAGGCGGGGCGAGCGGGTAAGCACGGTAAGGGGTTTGCGGTTGTCGCTGATACGGTGCGCGCTTTAGCAGAAGTATCTGATAAGAGTGCATCTGAAATTGCAAGGCAAATAGAGTCTATTCAAATGCAGTCGAACCAAGTTTCAGACTCCGTGAAATCATCCTCTGAGTCAGCACTTGAAGAAGTAAAAAAAGGAGAAACAGTCACTTCGCAGCTCAGTACGATAAAGGAAGATATGCAAGCAATTTCGGATGGTGCTTATGAGCTTCAAGCTCAGGTTAAATCGATGGAAAATGCTGCAACAGAAATTCAGACTGCTTCAGAAGCTATTTCCTGCGCAGCCGAAGAGCAGTCATCAGCCGCCCAAGAGGTTTCTTCTAATGTCGCTGAACAAAGCGCTGCACTGACCCAAGCAGAGCAAGCCGCACAGTCGCTCGAAATCATAACTGAGGAGCTTCGCAATAGTACTGACATTAATAAAAGCGCGGAAGAAGTCGCCTCCTCTGCTGAAGAACTTTCTGCCACCTTGGAAGAAATCAGTCGGTCATCAACAGAAATATCAACCGCTCTTACTCAGGTTAACAACGGTGCTCAGCAAGCTGCAAGCGCGGTTGACCAGGCGGTTGGTAACATTGAAATACTGCGAGAGGGTGTGGATAAAGCCTCTTCCCAATGCGATACAGCTTTAGAAAAAGGTGAATCCATTTCTGTCTTACTCGCAACGAATAAAACACTTATCGAAGAGATGGTGTCGGGAATTGATATCGCGCTTGAAACCAGCAAAGAAAATGTCTCATCCATTTCTACCATGGAAGCAATGACCCGACAGATCGATAAAGTTATAGACACTATCACCACAGTATCAGTGAAGACTAGCATGTTAGCGGTTAACGGTGCTGTGGAGGCGGCAAGAGCGGGCGAATTTGGAAAAGGCTTTGCTGTCGTTTCTTCCGATATTCAAAGTTTAGCCGATGAAGCGGCGGAAAACGTAGAGCAAATCAAAGACTTAATAAAAGCCATTCAAGATCAGACAGTTAAAGTCAAATTTGACCTTACTAATGTTGCAGAAAGCGCGTCGCGGGAAGTTCAAAAAGCTCAGCAAACAATGAAAGATGTGGAAAAAATCAGTATTGATATTGGCGAAATCGTTAAGTTCAACCAAGGAATGAAAGATAGTGGTCAGGAAATATCAGCAGGGGTAACACAAGCGCAAAAAGGACTGGAGCAAATTGCCACTGCCAATGAGCAAGCCAGCAGTAACTGTCAGCAAGCACTTGTGGCTGCCGAGCAGCAGAGTAGGGGAATGGAGTTACTCGCTAAGTCCATTGAAGAAATTGCATCTGTAGCTGATGAAATGCAAAACGGTTAGTTTGAGTGGCCGATAGAAATCGGTCATTTAAATGTGGTTTGTGCAAAGTGGTTAAAACGAAGCGGTCAAGATGAGGAAGCAGTGATGAGTATAACCGAACAAGTTCACACTGATAGCGCAGATGTTGAAAAACAATTTGTTTCTTTTTTAATCCAAGAAGAGTGTTTTGCATTCCAAATGTTATCAGTCGGAGAAATCATCAGAGTTCCAGTTTTGGTATCTGTCCCATTAGGGCCGCCTCAAATGCAAGGACTGGCAAATCTTAGAGGAAATGTGCTGCCAGTTTACGATCTGTCAATGATTTTACTTGGCAAGCCTTCAGTGGTATCCGATGTGAATCGCGTTATTGTAGTTGATACAGAGCTTGGGAGTATTGGTTTTCTTGTAGACCGAGTTCTCAAGGTGTACAGCGTGCCAAGCAATTGCGTGGTCGACAGCGATAGTAAAGCGGTCGCTGTGGCTTACGACTATTTAGATGGAATTATAAAGCAAGCAGATATGCCCGTTGAGCAAATTCTGAATGTGTCTTCACTAGCTAAAGCACAATCAATAGCAAAGCTAGAATCGAAAAATACCACCCTTTCTCACTTTGCATCAGCTGACAGTAAGACGAATATTGGACAAGAGGCAGATGACCTGCAGCAACTTGTGTGTTTTTCGCTAGAGGCTCAAGACTTTGCTCTGCATTTACAGGACGTGCAAGAAATAGTGCGGGTACCAGATGCCATGTCGCAATTACCCGATAGCCTACCTTGTGTTTTAGGGCTTGTTAATCTCAGGGGGCGAATTATTCCTATTATCGATCTTGCGTCGACCATACACATGAAAAGTTCTCAAATTAACGATGCAAGCAGAATTGTGATCATACATAGCGCACATTATGGAAGTATTGGCTTCGTTGTCGCTAAGGTAAGCAACGTCATGTCAATTTGCAGTAATGAGATGGAGCCTGTTCCTAGTGTTTGTAACGATGGCGCAGAGTCTGGCTTCCTTGAAGCGGTTTACCGACGAGACGGCGGCAAAAGTTTAGTTTCAATAATCTCGTTAGAGAATATTTTCATGCGTTCCTTATCACATACGCTAAGTACCATGGAAACCAATCTTATAGGAGAGGAAAACGTGACTGAGGTTAAGCAAGATTCGGTGGGCGAAGACGACTATGAACAGTACGTCATATTCTGGATTGAGGGACAGGAGTATGGCGTTAGTATTGAAGACACTCAAGAGATAACTCGTGTACCAGAAAAGCTAGAGAGTGTGCCAGGCACTCCTCACTACCTGAAAGGAATTGTTAACTTAAGAGGTACAGTTTTACCTGTTATCGATTTGAGAAGCCGTTTAAATCTGCCTTCGTCGCAAAGCTGTGAGCGTCAGAGGATTGTTGTACTGACGAAAAATAAGTTACGTACAGGTTTTATTGTAGACAGCGTTGTTGAAGTAAAAACCGTGGTGCGAAATGCGATTGAAAAAGCACCTTCCTTATCAGATTCACAAAGTGAATTTTTAAATAGGTTAATAAAGCTCAGCGATGAAAAACGCATTATCCAACTTATCGAGCCTAGTGTGTTGCTTCACGACAGTGCTGTAGAAACTGCTCGTGGTTAAATGTCTTATCGCTTGAGAGGTCAAGAAATGCCCATTAAAGTTCTTATCGTCGATGACTCCGCTCTTATGCGCAAACACTTCTCTAACCTATTCATCAGGGAGGGGTTTGTGGTTGACATAGCGCGCAACGGAGAAGAAGCACTTAGCAAAGCCGTTGAGTTTCAACCAGATTGCATTACGTTAGACATCAATATGCCCGTGATGGACGGGATGACATGTTTAGCTATTTTGAAAGATTTGTACTCTTGCCCAATTATTATGGTTTCATCGCTCACTCAAAAAGGTGCGATCGTCACCTTAGAAGCGCTCACCTTAGGCGCCGCCGATTTTGTACTAAAAACTGGCGGAACCGTATCTCGTGATATTGCAGACATAGAAGCTCCCCTAATTGATAAAATCCATGCTCTGACAAACGCGGTTAAGCCAGTAAGAACAATTCGAAAAGTAAATTCAACTGCAGCCCCTGTCCCGCAGAATACATCTTCAAACCAGCAGGTGGATGTCGTGCTTATTGGAGTTTCAACTGGTGGTCCAAAAAAACTGGAGCAAATTTTAACCCAGCTTTCGCCACAGTTTCCAGCTCCTATCGTAATTGCTCAGCACATGCCAGCTTCATTTACTAGCGCACTAAGCAATCGGTTGGATGGAATTTGCCCGCTTCCTGTCATGGAAGCCGGCAATAAAACTAAGTTGAAACGCGGCTGCGTGTATATAGCAAAAGGGGATTCGGATGTCGTATTCTCAAAATCAGGCCAAGACATCTTTATCAGGCCTGTGCCCTCTAGTCCTTCTTTTCTGTGGCACCCGAGTGTAGATCGCATGGTTGAGTCTGCACTCTCCTGCTATGAGCCGATGAATATGGTTTGTGTTCAACTCACTGGAATGGGGTATGACGGGGCGCATGCTATGAGTAAAGCGTTCAAAGGTGGGGCTATAACAATTGCCGAAAGTGAAAAGTCTGCAGTGGTGTTTGGCATGCCTAAAGAGTTAATAGAGGCTGGATGTGCCAGTTTTACCCTTGATAGTCATCATATTTCCGGAAAATTGAACACACTGTGCCGCTGAGGAGATTCAAATGGGATTGAAAAAGAAAAATGACGTTAGTTTTGATACTGAATCGAGCGAGTCAGAACGCCGTGCAGTAGCCAGAACCTACGAACAATTAATTCGCGATTTATCCTCAAGTGACATAGAGGTAAGACGCTGGGCAATTCGTGATTTAGGGGCCAGTGACACTGCGGACGAAGTGTTCATCGAACGGCTTCACAAAGAGACTGACGTTACCATTATTGAGGCGCTATTCTCTGCTTTAGACAAGATGTTTTCGTCAAAGACAGCAAGTGAGATGCTTGATTTGCTCAAATCAGAGAACGTTCAAGTTCGAAATGGAGCTATAGAACTTTTTCAGCTCAATCCTGTTGAGTTCGCCTCTCAAATTGACAATATCATCGATGATAGCGATCCAGATGTACGAATTTTCTGTGTCGATATTATTGGCGCTGTTGCACACAAAGAGGCTACAAACTGGCTACATAAAATTGCTCTAACGGACACGAACATAAATGTTGTAGGAACCGCATTAGACAAACTCACAGAGGTAGGCGACGGCACAACGCTGGAAGTATTGCCATTGGTTGCTGAACGACATGCTGGCAATTCGTACATAGAATTTGTCATCAATATTCTCTATCAACAGCTAGGTTCAGCTGATGAGTAGCGCATCATTAGACAAAATTTCAACAGCAGATTTTGAACGCTTCCGCTCACTGTTTTATCGAAAAACAGGTATTCACTTTGAAGATGGGAAGCGTTATTTCGTTGATAAACGTCTCTATGAACGAATGAAAGTCACGGGGCATACGACATTTAAAAGCTACTTTACGTTCATGCGATTTCAGGCAAGCGGTGATGAATTTCAAAACTTAGTGAATGCCATGACAGTCAACGAAACGTACTTCTTTCGTGAAGACTATCAGTTTTCTGCCATGACTAAACATATAATGGACGAGCTTGATAGTAAGCGTCAGCCTGGTGAAGATCTTAGAATTTGGTCGGTTCCCTCTAGCACTGGCGAAGAGCCTTATTCTATTGCAATTCAGTTGCTTGAATATTGGAAGGGAATATCACATCGAGATGTAGAAATAATTTCTTCAGACATCGATAGCAAGGTCTTGCAAGCAGCAAAGAAAGGGCTCTATTCAAAACGCTCGGTACAAAATATTCCAGTGGATATTCAAAGAAAATACTTTGTAGAAAACAATGGGCAGTTCCAACTAATTGAAGATATTCGCGATTCTGTTTCATTCACTCTCGCCAACATTTTATCTTCAAGCAATATGAAGCAGTTTCGACATTTTGACCTCATATTTTGTCGTAATTTATTGATTTACTTCGACGATGACTCACGCAAGCGGGCAGCACAAGTTTTGTACGATGCTATGAAGCCAGGGGGGTATATTTTTCTCGGTCATTCTGAGTCGATGAGTCGCATAACGTCTATGTTTAAAATTAAAAGATTTGGTGATGTGATTGCTTACCAAAAACCTATGACAGGGGGTGAGTGAGATGAAGAATATCATGATTGTTGACGACGCCACTACAGTTCGTATGTTTCACAAAGGCGTTATTTCTTCTATAAACCGACACATAGAAGAGGCTGAAAATGGCGTAGAAGCATTAGAGAAAGCGCTTAAAGCGCCTATTGATCTGTTCTTGGTTGATATCAACATGCCAAAAATGGACGGGTACCGATTATGCCAAGAAATCAGACAACGTGACGAGCTACGCACATCCACAGTCATCATGATAAGTACAGAGTCAGCGAAGCTGGATGAGGAACGGGCCTATAGAAGTGGTGCAAATTTTTATATGTCTAAGCCTGTAGACAGTGAACAGCTCAAAGTGCTTGTTGGGGCTATATTAGGGGATGCGGTATGAGTGAGCTTCTAGATGTATTTATTAATGAGTCGAGAGAAAATCTAGAGTCAGCAAGTCGAGGCCTGTTAACGATACAGTCCTCGAGCTCTCACAACGGTATCATCGACGGTATTTTTAGAGACATCCACACAATTAAAGGCTCTTCTGATCTTTTCGATATTAAACCCCTCACCGCGTTAGCGCACGCCGCAGAAGATTTGCTTGATTGTCTACGAGCGAGTGAAGTCGTTTATACCGAAGAAATTGGTGACCTTCTATTAGAGGTGTTAGATCAAATATCCTCGTGGTTCGATGAGCTTGAACTCGGTACTGAAAACATGAACGAATGGAAACCAGTTTCGGTAAAACTAAGCGATTCATTACGTGCATTCATTAATGCAGACAACCCAAAGGTCACCAGCTATGAAGAGCAGCCGCACCCCGTCTCATCGTCTTCTGAAAATGTTATTGGAAATATAGCGAGTGAATCACCTGGCGCTGGCCCATTCACTAGCACTATCGGTACATTCACGTCCAAGTTTTCATCAAGCTCGGCAATCACTCTTTTGGCAAAAACGCAAAGTGAAAACCTGTATCTCATAGACTATCAGCCAGATCACGACTGCTTTTTTCGGGGCGAAGATCCGTTCAATGTATTAATCACAATGCCTGGTTTATTGGGTTTCAAAGCAGCATTTCCACTTTTAACAAGCGAAAGCGATATTTACGAGAGTGCTCTCTCTTTTGTTGCCATCGGTGAAGCGGATATAAGTGAAATCGATAGCCATATGGCATATTACGAGGGACAGTATCACGTATCGCACATCTCTCGCCGCGAATTAGCACTGTCTTGTGCCGCTGAAATAAGAGACGCTGTCGAGAAACTTGCGAATGAAAGTCTCCTTATTGCGATTGAAGATGGTGAGTTGGAGCAGATACAAAGTGTTGCCGAGTTACTGCAAACCTCGGGTAATCACGACCCTATGACAAATGCAGTGCTCTGTTATTTGGCAAAAGGAAATGAGTACCCTGCTAATTCTACTCAAGCCCATATGCAAGGTAGCGTGAAGCTAGAATCTCTTCAGCTTACAGACAATAAACACGTTAAATCTGTCAGCCTCTATGAAGTCGAGCTATTGCAACAGCAGCTCAAACTACTTGACGCAGAGTATTACAATCGCGAGCTTATGCTCCCTTCAGTAGCGAACCTAACGCAACAATTGCTGTGTCGTTTTGCAATTGAATGTGATTTGACCTGTGAGGAGAGCATACGAAATGCGATAGACCGCGCCTTGTCTGTGGCGAGCCCCCCTTTAGAGAATTCGCAACCAGAGAACGACAGTAATTCAATAGATGTTGATTCGCATAACAGACACGCTTCTTCAAATTCACCCGCTGAAGAGGGGGCTAAATCAGAACGCCACGTCGTGAAAATGCTCAAAGTCGACCAAGAAAAAATTGATTATCTCATGGATATCGTTGGTGAACTGGCTGTCGCAAAAAATTCTTTACCCTACTTAGCAAAGCAAGCTGAAAAAGAAGGGGGAAGTAAAGCGTTGAGTAAGCAGATTAAGTCTCATTTTTCTATCGTGAATCGTTTAACTGAGTCGTTACAAAGCGCTGTGCTTCAGATTCGTATGGTGCCAGTATCTCATGTTTTCGAACGGTATCCTCGTTTGGTGCGTGACCTTGCTAGAAAGCTTAATAAAAAAATTGAGTTAGTTATGAGTGGAGAGGATACAGAATTCGACAAAAATTTAATTGAATCACTGTCTGAACCGCTTATTCACCTGCTGCGAAATAGCATTGACCATGGTATTGAGCTTCCAGATTTAAGGATACAGCAGGGTAAAGCGGAAAAAGGAAGAATAGATCTTATTGCTACTCCGCTAGATGATAGCGTTGTTATTGAAATTCGCGATGACGGTAAAGGAATTGACCCTGAAAAATTAAAAATGCTTGCCTTCCAAAAGGGCATCATTACTGAACATCAGCTAGAAACAATGAATGATGAGGACGCGCTTCAGCTTATCTTTGCTCCGGGATTTTCAACCAACGAAGAGGTGTCTGATTTATCGGGACGTGGAGTTGGCATGGATGCTGTGCGCACCATGGTAAATCAGGCCGGCGGAAAAATTGAGATGAGCAGCGAGCTCGGTATTGGAACCACATTTAAACTCTTGCTGCCTCAAACCATGTCGGTAAACCATGTAATGATGTTTGAGGTCGCCGATCAAATGTTCGCTGTCAGTATGGATGCGGTTGTTGAAACAGTAAAAGTGCATCGAAGTGAAATTCAACGAATTCGCAATCAGAATGTACTTGTTATCCGCGATAAGTTAATCCCGCTGTGTGAACTGCGTTCGGCGCTTGGTTTTGAAAATCAAGAAAAGGGAGAAGAGTGTTCTATCTTGATCGTGACTTCTCCTACCGGCGAGCATGGATTAGTGATAGATAAATTTCACGAGGGAATAGATGTTATTCAAAAGCCTTTAGAGGGAGTCCTGTCTGGCTATTCCCATTTTTCAGGTACAGCACTACTAGGCGATGGGCGTGTGCTGCTGATTGTAAATATTCAGGAGATACTCGCATGCCATTAGTATTGAAGAAAAAAGTGGCGGTGCTGCGTGGGCACTGCGAAATAGAGGACGCAGAAAGCTTGTTCAATTGGCTGCAGGAGTCCTCTGGACGTTCGCTAAATTTAAAAGAGCTGACCTCCGCACACACAGCTATCTACCAGGTGATTTTAGGGTTCCAACCTACAATATCGATAATGCCTGAGGACACTTCACTGTTTTGGCTTAAAGAGCTATTAACCCACGATTCGAAAGAGGTGTGGTTGTGATGCGGGTTGTAACGGTCGCAAATAGGAAAGGTGGAAGTGCTAAAACGACCACTGTTGTAAACCTTGCCTATGGTCTTGCGACTAGGGGGCGACGTGTATTGGTATTAGACTTAGACAATCAAGGACATGTGCTACACGGATTCTCTCAAGGCGAGCAAAGCCCTATTACGCCTGCTTTTCCAATTGAGCATTTTTATAAACAACTTGTGGCAGTGCACCCCAATATTGATATCACAGAAGTGAACAATACAAGTTCCGATATTGGAAGCCAGATCCAGTTACAAGCGGTAAGAGAGTGGTGTGATGATTCAAGAGTGCGCGCACGCTACGACGTGATTCTTATTGACACCCCACCAACGCTCAATGCTCAGCTAATGGCTGCATTAGCAGCCGCTACAGAAATCGTTATACCCGCAGCTCCATTGCCCCTTAGCTCGGATGGTGTAGATAAACTGCTTTTTGCTTGTTTAAAAGCGGTGTCAGAAAGAAAGTTTAGAGCAAAAAGCATAAAGCTACTCCCTGTCATGGTTGAAAAAAACGTGAGGCTTCATCGCTTAACGCTTAACCAGTGGAGAGAGAGATTTGGGAACACAAAAGTATTTTCCCCTATTCACAAGTGCATCAAATTAGCGGAAGCATTCAGTACCAATAAGCCAATAAGTGAGTTTGCCCCTAAATGTCGGGGAGCGAAAGACTACGACGCACTGTGTAACGACATGATTTCACAGTAACAACGGAGCCACTATGAGTACAATACATTTAATTGACGATTCTGCAACCATGCTAATGAGTATGGAAATGCTACTTAAGCGAGCAGGATATACCGTAACAAAATCAAACAGCGCTGAAGCTGCGATAAAAGACCTTCAAGAGATCACGCCTAAACTCATCATCACAGATTTAAATATGCCAGGTATGAATGGAATAGATCTCATTCAGACTTTAAAACAACAAACAAAGTTTCGGTTTATGCCGATGCTGATGTTGACTACTGAGTCACAGCAAAGCCGACGTGAGGAGGCGAAGCGAGCTGGTGCAACAGGTTGGTTGGTTAAGCCCGTAGAGCCCGATCAGCTCATTGGCGTAGTAAAGCAACTGGTTCCTGCAGCATAAGGTTAAACATGATGAAGAAATCAACTTTTTTTGATAATCAGTTTGTAGCGAGCAGAATGAAATTTGCAAATATGAAAATCTCTATAGATTCTTTTGTCAGTTTTTTCAGTCTTCAAAGAATTGTGTTTTGTGCCTGCATAATCCTCTCTTTGCTTATAGGGCTTGGGGCAAATCTTCACTCAAGTTTATCAATGGCTCTTGGTGGAGCTCTTGATATGGTTCTCGTTGCATCGGGAATTTTGTTCAGCTGCTTTTGGAATACGAAGAAGGTGAGGAAGGAGTTGAATGCAGAGATACACATACAAAATCTCTATTTAAAAGAAGCGTCGAGTCAATTAAGCGATACCCATAATCAAGTAAACGATTACGTTGCAATACTGAAAGGACAAATTGATGGGATTAGTACGATTACCGAAGAGGCGTCATTAGAGCTAATGACTGCGCTTTATGAGATCGAAAGTTCCATTCAAAGCAGCTTGGACAACGTTGAAATGAACCAACGTCAAAGTGTTAATTGCAAGAAGGAAAGTGCTTCTGAGTTTTTAAAAGTTGAAACGCGCTTATCGCAAATACAGACTCTTATAAACCAGCAGCGAGAGCAAGATATCGAACACAATGAGTCTATCCAAAATGTTATGTCCGAAGTGGAGAAACTCAAAGAGTTGACGGATTTAGTCAAAAACATCGCAAACCAAACTAACCTTCTAGCGTTGAACGCTGCAATAGAAGCAGCAAGAGCCGGGGAGTATGGTCGAGGTTTTGCAGTGGTCGCAGAGCAAGTTCGTATTCTGTCTTCGCAATCTTCTGAAGCAGCAGATAAAATTGAATTTGGAATAAAGTCGGCGCTTGATGCTGCTCGTCTTCAGGGCGATAAAATGTTGGCATCTACCCAGTCCAACGAAACCTGTGACTTGCTAAGTGGTTTCTCAAGCTCCTTGAAAAGCATTACTCAACACTACAAGTCATTAGAAGATTTAAATCCTGCAATGCTTGCGTGTTTTGAAAAAAGTGCGTGCGAAGTCGCGAAGAAAGTAAGTGGGGCAATTGGTAAAATTCAGTTTCAAGATATCATAAGGCAGCGCGCAGAGCACATAAAGCTAGAGCAAGATGCTATTGTGGGACTGTTCGGCCATTTTTCTTCATATATTGATTCACGAGAAGAGTTTGATGAAACTTTTAACTTAAATACAAAGAAGATGTTTGAAAATTACGTTATGGAAGATCAGCGTAAGATTCACTTTGATATCAATGAGGATAAAGGTAACAGTGTTAAAACAGAGGTTGAAGAAGCGAGAGAGCCCAAAATACAACTATTCTGAGAAGCGATATCGCCAAGCACTGAAGTGCAAAGCATATCGCTCCTATTTGTATGATTTTAGTTCTGCTATAGCGTAATTAGTGACGAGGTGGCAAAGGCCACATCTAGTTTGTGATAGGCCGCTTCATTGATAAAGTGCGGGTAGGTTGGCTCTGTACCCTCCCATACAACGTCTTTACCATCAAAACGCCTAAACATGGGCGCGCCAGGCATTAAGGGGACAAAGTCGTTATCTTGCAACGAATGATGGATCATAGCCGTGCGGTTGCCTTCATCATTTAATGGGAAGGCGATGTTCTCACCGAGTCGAAACGCCTCGCAGGCCTCTAAGTCGTCGCACTCGCCTTTGTTATAAGCAACACAAAAGGCCAACAAAACTTCTGCCATCTTTTGTGTGGCTAAGTACACGTCCTCTCGCAATACGCCTTGAGGCTGGGCGCCAACCTCAATCATCACGCCATATTTACCTGTAGTACACAAATAACCGTGAGACGCATAGGGCTTTTCGTCTTCCACTAAAATATTAGCTTCTGGCATATTTTGCTTTACGTAACGCGCCATTTTAACGTACACATCGCTCGTATCGAGGATGATAAGTGTTGCACCCATATTGCTGGTGGTATTGTGTATATCGATTACCAAGTCGGTAGAAGCATTGCCTTTAGGGCCTAATTGTTCGTTAATCGTTTGTGCTAACTTGTGTTCTTCACTCGTGCTGGCAGCTTGAGGTGAATCGAATTTTAAGGCGTCAGGAGTAAACTGACGATTTAAATCTTCCTCTAAAAACCGAACGTTGGCCGCGATAGCAGCAGGGTTGGCAGTATAAAGCGTGACGTCCAAGTCACTAAACTGAGTAGGAATGCCGCTAGATTCCCAATTTTGAATAAGCTGAATACCGCTCATTTCATTGCCGTGAGTACCACCTACCAGTGCGATATGGTTAATCATGTTGTTCCTTAAATAGACAAATTAGTGCTTGAAGAAGTCGTTAGGCTGCTGCGCTAACATTGCCTCTATTTCCTCTATATCCATAGCTTGCGGCGTAGCATCTTGAGCTGGTTTACCGGCTATCTTTCTATCTTCACCGGCCCATTCACCTAAATCAATCAGCTGGCACTTTTTACTGCAAAAAGGGCGGTATTCACTTTGTGGCGACCACACAACAGGTTTGGTACAAATAGGACATTTTACTTCCATCTATCTCTCCAAAAAGAATGCTAAAACAATAGTCTAGGGCATATTCACCCTTGCTAAGAACTTAAAACCACATGTGTTCACCCACGCATAAACCAGGCTAACTCTTTGAATGAGCTACTAGGACGAATAGACCACAAGCGGCTCTATGCTCTGGAGGTACAGCAATTATGCGCTGCAGATACAGCCATTACAAAAGCTAAAAATGCTAGTTATTCTATATAGTATGTATACGGGTTTTAGTAAGGAGTAGCTCTTAACTACAGGTTAGCAGGCTGCTAAAAGGAATTGAACGTTTTCTTCTAAAGAACCGCTCTTACTGTCATCACTTGAGAAGAGCATAAAGCGAAGGGCATAGCGATATTTGTTACCGCTAAGGGTTGGGTAGTAACCTTCATCAGTGCGACATTTAACTCTTATAAGTTCATTTTTGTCTTCTGCTGCTCCTTGATAGAAGCCACTCTCTGCAAAAGTACTCTTAAATTGACCTCGTTCGCGAATAAACGATAGGCCTACCGTGATAGCGTCGTCTAATAAGGCGAGGGTGTCTAACCATTGCGCTATTTCTGTTAAGCGACGCTCAAGGGGTTGATGTAACCAAAAATGCAAATTAGGTAAATCAAAACTACAGGCACCGCCAGGTATGGCGAATCGCTGCCTTATGGAGCTTAACAACTTGTCTTCTTTTAGCGTACTGCCAAACCGACCTTCAGTTTTAATTTTTTGGCGTAAACGCAATACGGTTTTTAACGCATGATCAAGGGCAGTAGAGTCGATTTTAGGATGTTTTGACCAGTAAACAAGGCTCTTTTCGTGAGCTTCTAAATCTTTAGTGAGATCTGAGCGAAGATCGATTCGCTCTACAAGGTCAAGCAGCTCAAAGAGCTGCTCAAAAAATACAAGCTGCAAGCTACTTTGCTCTGCCTTAGCCGTAATTTTAAGTTGCCCAAGCAGCTGTTCTACGCGTAAGTAATTACGCACCTTTTCCTTTAGAGGGAATTCGAATACAGCGTCGCTCATGGATATCCTTTAAATACAATTACGTAAGGAGAAAGCGTAAAGCCTAAAGCATAGTGACCATTAAGCCAAGTACACTTACCAACCAAACTAGTCTTTAGATACCAAATGAGCAAAAAAGTTTCAAAAACAGGCAAATTGTCATCAATCGCTGTTACAGCGGGATGTCTTTAACTATTTGCCTTGCTTAACTTGAGAATAAGCCACTGTAAAAATGTGCAGAGAGGGAAGGCTCGCTCTAGGGAGTACTGATTGCTCTAGGACGAAGGGGTAGTTGAGGCTTGCGTTAATAATTGATGGTGTAAATCTGCTACCTGCTGCTTAAGCGAAAGTAAGCTCGTATTGTTATCTAATACATAATCAGCCGCATTTAAACGCTCTTCGCGGGTAGCTTGGGCATCCATAATGTTTTTTATCGTTTCTACATCACTGCTATCTCTATTCACTGCACGAGTCAGTTGAGTGCTTTCGCTGCAGTCAACTACAACGACTTTGTTGCACATTTTAGTGAGTTTGTTTTCCACAAGCAGCGGTACAGAGAGTATGGAGTAAGCGCTCGAAGACTCGGCTATCAATTGCTGCATACGCTCCCGTATAAGGGGGTGAAGTAAGCTATTAAGCCAGTTTTTCGCAGTGCTATCGGTAAACACTAATTTGCGAAGTTGCGCCCTATCAAGGGTGCCATCGCTGAGCAACACACTGTCGCCAAAGCGCTCGACAATACTCTGCAATCCAGTAGTGCTTGGTAAAACCACATCTCGTGCTACTTCATCGGCATCGATAACGTCAATACCGTGGGTTTTAAATAAATCGGTAGCTGCCGATTTACCGCTTCCAATACCGCCCGTCAGGCCAACAACAAATGTGTTATTCAATTTTTATTCTCCCAAACACGTTAAATAAACACGCTAAGCAAATCAGTTTATCCAACACATTAAATAAATGCGATAAACAAACCTTTATTCGTTACATGTTGTAATTACCAAACCAGCGCCGTTTTCCACAGCCGCCGCTCTTGAATTATCATCTTGAGTCATAAGTTCGAGCCATAAGCTTGAGCCTTAAATTTGACTGATAAATTGATAATACACATTCAAAGATTTTGCCCATTAGCTAATTAGTTACTTACTTGCTACAAAACCATATTAAGGTAGGTGGTAATAATAACGTCTTTGTATAAAAGCGTCAGCCAGCCTGCAATTGCTAAATAAGGCCCAAAAGGAATCGCCAGCGATTTACCCTTATTTTGTATCATCATAATGGCAATACCAATAACGGCGCCCACGAAAGAAGAGAGTAAGATAATAACCGGCAGGCCCTGCCAGCCAGTATAGGCACCAAGGGCAGCCAGCAACTTAAAGTCGCCATAGCCCATACCTTCCTTACCAGTCACTAACTTAAACAGCCAATAAACAGACCATAAGCTTAAATACCCTGCAGCAGCACCAATTATGGCAGCGGTAGTGCCAACAAATACGTTACTCGTGCTTAACAGCAAACCAAGCCAAAGCAGTGGCAACGTCAGTTGGTCTGGCAGCAACATTTTGTCTACGTCGATGAAAATAAGCGAAATAAGTACATAGGTAATTAAAATGGCCCACACGGCTTGGGAAGTCGGCCCAAAGTGATATGCAGTAAACGTACAGGCGATAGCAGTAAAAAGCTCTACTAGCGGATAGCGAGGGGAAATGCCTGTTTTACAATTGGCGCATTTGCCTTTTAAAAATAAATAGCTGAGTACTGGAATATTTTCCCATGCTCGAATGGTATGCCCACACTTAGGGCAGGTGCTATCAGGCTTAACTAGGTTAAACGGGGCCGAGGGGGCCGAGGGGGGAGAAAGGGCTGGGTCAACAGTAGAAGCTGCACCGGTGTCTTCATCACTATTTACCTCAGCAAAGTAGCTATCGTACTCTTCTTGCCAGCTCCGCTCCATCATGATTGGCAGGCGATAAATAACCACATTCAAAAAACTACCAACCATTAGGCTAACCAGAAAAACGAATACGTAAAAGAACTCTGGGTGGAGTTGACTGAGGGTAATTATTGCATCCATTAAAGCAGTTCCATTAATGTAATTCTGTTATCAGTAACGTATTTACGCGCTATCGATACATACCAGAATAAGAAAAAGCCCGCGAAAGCGCGAGCTAATTATTTGTTATTGTTTTGAGTGAAGAGACTTCACACGCTGAATTAAAGAAATTACAGCTAGTTCTTCATGTGAGTAAGGCTTTTGTAAGTTATACCACGTTACCCATATCGAATATAGGTAGGTACATCGCAATGATAAGGCCGCCTATAACTACGCCCAATACTGCCATTATCATTGGTTCAAGTAAGCTGGTTAGCCCGTCTACCATATCATCCACCTCTGCTTCATATATCGTGGCAATCTTACTCAACATTTCATCAACAGCACCAGATTCCTCACCAATCGATATCATCTGGGTTACCATATCGGGGAATACGTTGGTAGCGCGCATGGCAACGTGCATGGGAATACCACTAGCAACCTCTTTGCGCATAAATAATATTGCGTCGCGATAGACGGCATTGCCTGATGCACCGGCAGCCGATTCAAGGGCTCCGATAAGAGGCACGCCCGCTGAAAAAGTGGTGGCAAGAGTACGAGTAAAGCGAGCTATACTGGCTTTTTTCAATATTTCACCGATAACAGGAATTTTCAATACAAGTTTGTCACAGGAATCGCGCAGCTTTTGGCTCTTTTTGTAAGCACGGCCAAATAGGAAACCGGCAATACCTACGGCTATGGCAATAAAAATACCGTAATCTTGTACAAATCGGGAAATGCCTAATACAAACTGTGTAAATGCGGGTAGTTCAGCGCCGAAACTACTAAATATTTCTTCAAATTGAGGAACAACGAATACAAGAAGGATTGTCGTTACTATAAAGGCTACCACTACAACAGCGATAGGGTAAAACATCGCCTTTTTAATTTTAGATTTTAAGGCTTCGGCTTTTTCCTTATAAGTAGCTATCCGGTCATATATAAGTTCAAGCGCACCAGACTGTTCGCCAGTGTAGACAAGATCGCAATAAAGACTATCGAAGTAATTTGGGTGTTTTCGAAGAGCAGTAGAAAGTGGGTTACCGGCTTTTACTTCCTCGGTAACTTCCCCCAAAAGTTTGCGCATACTTACTTTGGCATGACCCTGCGCGATCATCTCAAGAGACTGGATAAGTGAAACACCTGCTGCAAGCATCGTAGCGATTTGTCTTGACGCTACTGATATGTCAGCGGGTGAAATTTTGGAAGCGCCTGAGCCAAACAATGGCTTACTCAACTTTTTGACTTTGTTTGCCGAAATACCCTGACGTCGTAACAGGTTCTTAGCTTCTGCAAGTGATGACGCAGAAATTTCACCTTTGCGAACCTGGCCTCGCCTATCTTTACCCTGCCAAGTAAAACTTACTGCTGACTTTGCCATGTTTTATCACTGTTTCAATGATTAAGAACCAAAAAAAGCCCAGTTATCACTGGGCTTTTGATATTTACACTATTATTAACATAGAGTTGCTGGAGAACATACTGCTTCCCACGTAACTCTTCCATTGGTTAGTGTAGGAGTTAGGACAAAAGTAGCAGGTCCTGGAACGTCCATATCCGCATAGGCTGTTGCTGTTATAACGCCGTCAGCTGCAGTATTTACACCAACGATATCTGGATCAGCGTCGGCCGCAGAAGCTGCTACAGTTGCAGGAATACCGTTTGAATTTTGAACGCAGTCTGTCAAATCGTTATTAGTTTGAGCACATACTTCTACAGCAGATTTCGCAGAAGCGGTAGCGTTTGTTACCTCTGTAAATCTAGCTTTTTGAGTATAGCTCTGATAAGCAGGCAATGCGATTGCTGCCAGAATACCGATGATCGCAACAACAATCATTAGTTCGATTAGGGTAAAACCTTTTTGGTCTGTTTTATTCATTTTCATCATGGTCTATCTCCGGGACGTGTATAACACGTTAAGTTAAAATCAAATTCAAATTGACGTTTATACCCGAGTCGTCCTTAAACGCCCCTGGTACTTGTTACTCAGTATAGAATTTTCTTTGTCTATGACAAGTATCTAGAATTATACCTATGTTTGACGCAGTCAGTATGACACGTTCGTTCACACCATTGCAGCTCTATGTCATTGAACTTTCGTATAAAACTATTCCTACTGGCAAAGTATGTTGAGCAATACAAACCACAAGATTTAATGTTTTATATGTTGACCTGCGCCGAACTGCTCGTCGCAGCTTTATATTCTGCAAATTTTCCGTTGATTTCGGTATATTTTCTAACTTGCTCATTTATTGACAGCAATTGTTGTGAGCAAAATTAAACAAAATTAGCCTTAATCTAACTGGATACGCAGAGACAAATCAATAGCTTGCACGTGCTTTGTTAGCGCTCCTGAAGAGATATAATCTACCCCAAGTTTTGATAACGAAGCCAAACGCTCATCGGTAATGTTGCCAGACACTTCTAGCTTACACTGTGCGTTATTCATGGCTACTGCCTGCTGGATCTGTTCGTTAGTAAAGTTGTCTAGCATTACAATATCCGCACCGGCATTAAGGGCCTGTTGAAATTCTTCAATGCTTTCAACTTCTACCTCGACCGTTTTACCTGGCATGTTTGTTTTTGCTCGGCTTATTGCGTTGTGAATACCGCCGCAGGAGAAAATGTGATTCTCTTTAATTAAATAGGCGTCGAACAACCCAACACGGTGATTTTGCCCACCGCCGCAGCGTACGGCATATTTTTGCGCGTATCTAAGCCCTGGAAGGGTTTTACGTGTATCAAGAATTCTGGTGTTTGTACCGGCTAAATACTTGGTGTAAGAAGCGGTTACTGTTGCACTGCCTGATAAGGTCTGTAAAAAGTTAAGCGCAGTGCGTTCAGCGGTAAGAATAGCTCGGGCAGAGCCAGACAAACTCACTAGCACCGTATCGGCTTCTACATGGTCCCCGTCTTTTACATGCCAAGTTACCGACACTGACTCATCTATTAAGGCAAACGCTTGGTTTACCCAAGCAACACCACAAATAACGCAAGGCTCTCTGGTAATAATAGTGGCACTTGCTGTTACTTCTTTATTAATTAGGTTGGCAGTTATGTCGTTATCGGCATTCAGTTCACCACCTAAGTCTTCAATGAGGGCTTGAGAAACCTGTTCGCGGATGGCTTGTATATCGGGTGACGTCATCTTCATCGCTGTTGTCTTTTCACTTTGTCTTGTCAGAGGGTACGCAATATTAACCAATCGCCACGCTGAGTAAACTCTAATTGGCGAAGAACGCTCATTCCGAGCAATATATGGTTATCTTGCATACCAGGATTTAAGTTGGCTTTTACATTTCGTACTTCTATATCGCCAATGCGAAGGGTGTCTATGGTGGATTCGGCTATTCTGACCGTTCCATTTGCGGTTCTTGCCAGTGCTTGGCGGCCTGCCTGCAACTGAAGCTTGCTGGCCAAATGCGCTGGCACAGCAACATCCGTCGCACCAGTGTCGACTAAAAAGACAACCTCTTCACCGTTAATATAGCCGCTGGTGACGTAATGGCCCTGACGGTTCTGTTTAAGGCGCACTTCGGTTTGCGATCCCATTTGCTGCGAAATAGGCGTGCTATTCGGGTTAACTTGTTTTTCCAATAGGCCGGAAAAAACATACACAAGTAAACCCAGTCCGCACACCCACGCTAAAAGCACCATCCACTTTCCAGCGGCGCTTGTTTCATTGTGTTCCTGAGACATTACTCTCCCGTTAGAGCGCTTATCATCGCTTTTATATTAGTTGTTTCCGTAGCTTTTTTCATGGCTTTTTAAAACCTGCCTTTGGCTTAAGTTATTGATTTTGCCAGTACAGGAATGTAACACTTCTATATGACAGGCATCTAATACTTAAAAATGCTGCCAAACACATGAGTACAACCCACACCGAGGTGCTTCACCCTATGTTGAAATACGACAATGCGACCTTTGTACCGTCTCCTCACTGTGATGCTCGTCCTGATGACGCACAAGTAAGCCTGCTGGTGGTTCACAATATTTCTCTACCACCCTCTCAATTTGGTACGTCAGGAATTCGGGATTTGTTTATGGGGCAGCTTAATATTAATGAACACCCTTTTTACCGAGAAATTGCTGGTCTGCGGGTATCGGCACATTGTGTAATATATCGTACGGGTGAAATTGAACAATTTGTTCCATTTAATCAGCGGGCATGGCATGCAGGTCTGTCCACTTATCAGGGTAAAAGCAGGTGTAATGACTTTTCCATTGGTATCGAACTTGAAGGCACAGACACACTTCCTTTCACCGATGAGCAGTATACCGCATTGACAAAACTGACCCATTTCATCGTTAAGCACTACCCTCATATCTCGTTAGGGCGTATCGTAGGTCATAACGATATCGCGCCAGGGCGAAAAACCGACCCTGGCGTTGCATTTGATTGGGCTAGGTATAGAAAGACCCTTATCAATTTACTGTAGGCCACTCTTAGTAAACAAAGTAGTAAACTAAGTCATAAAATGAGTAATAAAATGAATGCCTATAAAGTGGGTCACCTTGTTAGTCAGACCTAATCAACATTGGTGATACGTACGTGCATTGCGTCAATTAACAGGAAGCGATTTACCACATGATTTTAATGAGTTTGCTATTAGTACTAAGTTTAGAGCGATTAGTAAGTAAAGAACCCCGTTGGCATATTGAAAAATACGCCGGTCAATACCGGGAGTGGCTTATTGAAAAGCGCTGGCTGTCTAAAAAGAACACGTCTGCGTCATTGTATCTTTGCCTGCTAGCTCCCGCCGTTGTACTTGCAGCAATAGAATATTTTATTTTCGGCGCTTTTCTTACGTTTATCGAGCAAAGCGTTGTCCTATTTATTTGCATTGGTTGTCCTGCACTAAGGGCCACGTATAAATGCTTCTTAAACGCGGCCGAGCGAAATGATTTGCAGGCCTGTAGTATGTACACCGACCAATTGGGCCACTGTACCAATGAGCGTGATAGTCAAAGTAGTCTTAACGAAAACGCAAGCGATGAAGAGACTGACGACACGAGTAGCGCAAAATACCAAGGCCAAAGCTTTGGGCAACATTTAACATGGCTTAATTATCAGCATTACGCCGCTGTTATGCTGTGGTTTATTGCGTTTGGCGCGCCTGGCGCATTATTCTATAGCCTGAGTAGAAGTACTACCGAAGCGCTATGTGCAGCTAATCATCCCATGCGCGAAACTTCAGCCCGTCTCATGTTCGCATTAGATTATATTCCAGTGCGTATTACTGCCTTTGGTATGTTGATGATGGGGCACTTCTCTCGCGCATTACCCGAATGGATTAAATATGCGCTGCAATTAGATGTATCTGCCTACGACGTACTCACGATTATTTCGGCGAAAGCTGAAATGCTAACGCCGGAAGAACAAGCGCTACAGGCTGAAAATGCATCGGTTGAACCCAAGGTGCTTGTAAAGTTAGCAAAACGTAATGTTATTTTTTTACTGGTTGTTACTTCGGCACTTACGGTTATAGGTAGTCTCGCATAATCACTATTTTTAACATTTAAAATGATGAAAACATTTGGTCTAGAAAAAAACTGTTGCTAGATCAGATGCTTTTGTCTTTTCACCTGCTTCCATCTTCTCATCAGACCAGTAATGGTTTAAATACTTTTCTTAACAAATTCAACAATAAAGCTTAACAGACAGCAAACTCAGTCAGGTTTGCTATGCTTGAGAGTATTTACCTCCAAAACGATCTGCCTTAAACTGTATAGGTAAAATGGTATTACCAATTTGAGTTGAGTTTACATTAATGTCACTAATTTAGCGTATTCACAACTGTTATTAACACTTAAGGACTTCACTACAGGATTCTTTACAGAGACAGGGGCCGCATGCGTCAGCAGCGAAAAAAACTAGCAGATGTCATAACTGAGCAACTTGAATCTATGATTCTTGATGGTTCTCTGTTGGCGGGGCAAAAATTGCCGCCAGAGCGAGAACTTGCGCTGAAGTTTGATGTGTCTCGTCCTTCTTTACGTGAAGCTATTGGTAATCTGCAAGCCCGTGGTCTGGTAGAAAGGAAGCAAGGTGGCGGTACGTTTGTCAACCGCAATCTCAATGCAGCAATGAAAGATCCACTCATGGATTTAGTGAGCAAACGTCCAGAAACTCAGTTTGATTTACTCGAATTTCGCCATGCCTTAGAAGGTATGTCGGCTTATTACGCTGCGCTTCGTGGGCAACCAGAAGATATTGATGCACTAACTCAAGCATTAAATGAGCTTCCGTCGCCAAAAGTGAGCGAGAGTAAGCGCGCTCAGGCCGAGGCGCTAGGGCAGTTTTACATCATCATGGCTCGAGCTTCGCACAATATGGTGCTGCTTCACGTAATGAGTACCATGCAAAGTATGTTGGTTGACAACATAGAACGAAATTTAGACATGCTGGCGATGCACACTGATGCCGTGGCAGATATTGCCAAACAGCGACGAGAAATTGTGGAAGCCATAGCGTCGCAAGATCCAGAAGCGGCTCGTCAAGCATGTAACACGCATTTGGCGTTTATCGAAAAAACGCTATTAACCATTAATCAGCGCGACACTCGTGTTCAGCGAGCGTTGCGTCGTTTAGAGATTTAGCTTCGAGCACACTGCTCGCGGTTAATTATTCGCAGAGGCCGGTCGGGTTGTACCCGTGCCACTGCCCAAGCAGGTGAGCCAGAACGGGTCACTGTGAGTACAACGTAGTTTAGTATTCCTCCTTCAACGCAGGGTGTAAATGTTGCGTAAGGAGGATTTTCTATATAAGCAAAAATAGGATGGCACCATGACTGATATGATGCACCAAGATGTGGACCCTCAAGAAACTAAAGAGTGGCTAGATGCACTCGAATCTGTATTCGAAGAGGAAGGTGTAGAACGCGCTCATTACTTACTTGAGAAGCTTGTTGATAAAGCTCGCCGTAGCGGAGCTCACTTACCGTACGACGCTACAACAGCGTACATCAACACTATACCTGCAGCGCAAGAACCTAACATGCCAGGCGATCTCACTATTGAAGCGCGCATCCGTGCTGCAATTCGTTGGAACGCATTGATGATAGTGTTACGCGCGTCTAAGAAAGACCTAGAACTTGGTGGTCACATTGGTAGCTTTGCCTCTTCAGCCATGCTGTACGATGTTGGCTTTAACCACTTTTTCAAAGCGCCAACAGATGGTAATGGCGGCGACTTTATATTCGCTCAAGGCCACATCTCCCCAGGTATCTACGCTCGTTCTTTCATCGAAGGTAACTTAACGGAGGAGCAGCTAAATAACTTCCGTCAAGAGTGTAACGGCGATGGACTATCATCGTACCCGCACCCGCATTTGATGAAAGACTACTGGCAGTTTCCAACAGTATCTATGGGCCTTGGTCCACTTCAAGCGATATACACAGCGCGTTTCTTAAAATACCTCACTAACCGCGGTATTAAAGACTGTTCAGGTCAGCGCGTATACTGCTACATGGGTGATGGTGAGTGTGATGAGCCAGAATCATTGGGTGCCATTGGCTTAGCGTCTCGCGAAGGCTTAGACAACCTAACATTTGTTATAAACTGTAACTTACAGCGCTTAGACGGCCCTGTACGCGGTAATGGCAAAATTATCCAAGAACTTGAAGGCACATTCCGCGGCGCAGGCTGGGAAGTGGTTAAAGTTATTTGGGGTAGTTACTGGGATGAACTTCTTGCCCGCGACAAATCAGGCAAGCTCATTCAGCTTATGGGCGAAACCGTAGACGGTGAATACCAGAACTGTAAAGCGAAGGGCGGTAAGTACACCCGCGAAAACTTCTTTAACAAGTACCCAGAAACGAAAGCGTTAGTGGCTAACTATTCAGATGAAGACATCTGGCGCTTAAATCGTGGTGGTCACGATCCGGTTAAGGTATTTGCAGCATATCAAAAAGCCATCGATACCAAAGGTCGCCCAACGGTTATTCTTGCGAAAACTGTTAAAGGCTTTGGTCTTGGTTCATCGGGTGAAGCACAGAACGTGGCTCACAACGTGAAGAAAATGGAAGTGGAATCTATTAAGAAATTCCGTGACCGTTTCAATATTCCAATTGAAGACGACAAAATTGCCGATCTTCCGTACTACCGCTTTCCAGAAGACAGTGAAGAACTTAAGTATCTGAAAGAGCGCCGTGAGGCCCTTGGCGGATATCTTCCAGCGCGCAGAGAACAAGCAGAAGAGCAGTTAGAAGTACCAGAGTTAAAAGCCTTTGACGCTATTTTAAAAGGGTCAGGCGATCGTCAAGTGTCATCTACTATGACCTTTGTTCGCGTACTTAACGCGCTGCTTAAAGATAAGAAAATTGGCAAGCGCATTGTGCCAATTATTCCTGATGAAGCCCGTACATTCGGTATGGAAGGTCTGTTCCGTCAGGTAGGTATTTACGCTAATGAGGGACAAAAATACGTTCCACAAGACGCCGACCAAGTGGCTTACTATCGCGAAGATAAGAAAGGCCAGGTATTGCAAGAGGGTATTAACGAGCTAGGCGCTATGGCGTCTTGGGTAGCGGCGGGTACGTCTTACTCAACGTGTAACGCTACCACTATTCCTTTCTATATCTACTACTCAATGTTCGGTTTCCAACGTGTTGGCGACTTAGCATGGGCAGCGGGTGATAGTCAGGCCCGTGGTTTCCTATTAGGTGCTACAGCAGGTAGAACAACACTGAATGGAGAAGGTCTACAGCATCAAGATGGCCACTCACATGTACAGGCTAACTTAATTCCTAACTGTGTAACGTACGATCCGACGTATGGCTACGAAGTGGCGGTTATCGTACAAGATGGCTTGCGCCGTATGTACGGTGAAAACGAAAACGTTTTCTACTACCTCACGTTAATGAATGAAAACTATCAGCACCCTGCGATGCCTGAAGATGATGATATTGCAGAGCAAATCATCAAAGGTATTTATAAGCTAGAGCGTGTTGAAGGTAAGAAAGCTAAGCACAATGTTCAATTGATGGGCTCGGGCACTATTTTGAATGAAGTGCGCAAAGCGGCACAAATTCTTAGTGACGATTACGATGTGTCTTCTGACGTGTACTCGGTAACATCTTTCAACGAGCTGGCTCGTGAAGGTCAAGGCGTTGCACGCTGGAACATGCTTAACCCAGAAGCAGAGCAAAAAATACCGTACATTAGCCAAGTGATCACAAAAGATGCAGGCCCAGCAATTTCTGCAACAGATTACGTGAAGAACTACTCTGATCAAGTCCGCGCTTTCATCGATACAGAATATCGTTGTTTAGGTACAGACGGCTTCGGAAGAAGTGACAGCCGTGAAAACTTGCGTACGCATTTCGAAGTGAATGCTGCCTACATTGTAGTGGCATCACTTTACGAACTTGCACAGCGCGGTGACGTTGAGAAAAAAGTGGTGGCAGATGCCATTAAGCGTTTTGAAATTAACGCTGAAAAACTTAACCCACTTTACGCGTAGTCACAGACACATAAGGTATTTTACATATGTCAGATATTCAAAAGATTGTCGTTCCCGATGTTGGTGGTGACGAAGTTGAAGTTATCGAACTGTGTGTTTCCGTTGGTGACACATTAGAGGCAGATGAAGGGATTGTTACTGTAGAGAGCGATAAAGCATCTATGGACATTCCTGCGCCGTTTGAAGGCGAAATAGTAAGCCTATCTGTTGCCGTGGGTGACAAGATTAAAGAAGGCGACGTTATCGGCGAAATCAAAACCAGTGCTGACTCTGAGGAGAACAGCTCTGAGGCTGATGATTCTGAAGCTAATGATTCTGAGGCAAGTAGCTCAGCAGACGCCGAGTCGGACAGTGAGTCATCTTCAAACGAATCGCCTAAAGAAGAGTCCGAATCAACATCAGACTCTGCTAAGTCTTCAGGCGGCAACGTGATTGAAGTTGCTGTACCCGATATTGGTGAAGACGGCGAAGTTGACGTTATCGACGTGCTAGTTGCGGTAGGCGATACCATTGAAAAAGAAGATGGTTTAATTACGCTAGAAACTGACAAGGCAACGATGGACGTGCCATCAAGCCATGCTGGTACCGTAAAAGAAGTTCTCATAAGCAATGGCGATAAAGTTAAAGAAGGCACCGTGGTTATCAAGCTTGAGGTGGGTGGTTCTGACTCATCTGAAAGCACAGAAAGCACGGAAAGCTCGAGCACTGACTCTTCAGATAGCGCCGAAAAGGAAGCTAAGTCGTCAAGCGCCGCATCTTCTGATTCGTCTTCAAGTGAAGTGATTGAAGTATCCGTCCCTGATATTGGTGAAGACGGTGAAGTCGATGTTATCGACGTACTTGTATCTGTTGGCGATACCATTGAAAAAGAAGATGGTCTGATTACCCTTGAAACCGATAAAGCCACCATGGATGTGCCATCGACACATTCAGGTACGGTAAAAGAAGTGCTTATTTCAACAGGCGATAAGGTTAAGCAAGGCACCCTAGTAGTGAAGTTAGAAACTAGCGGTGGCGCGTCAGCCTCTTCAGCAAAAGAAGAAAGTAAATCTGAAGCACCTAAGCAGTCAGACTCTTCTAGTAAAGAAGCTGCGGGCAAGAAGACTGAAGAAAAGTCAAAAGCGCCAGCACAAAAGCCTGGGCCGGCTTCAGCTGACTCAAGCTCTGACGCAGAAACAAATGACGGAAAAGCCCATGCTTCACCATCGGTGCGCAGAGTAGCGAGAGAATTTGGTGTAGACCTCACCTTGGTAAAAGGCTCTGGTCGTAAGAATCGTATTTTGAAAGAAGATGTTCAAGAATACGTAAAAGCTGAATTGGCTAAGCCTAAAACGGCTGCCGCGTCAGGTAATGCACCTGTGGGTGACAATGTACTTCAAATTGTGCCGGTTAAACCTGTTGATCACAGCAAGTTTGGTGAAGTTGAAGAGCAGAAGTTATCGCGTATTCAGAAAATCTCTGGGCCGTTCTTACATCGTAACTGGGCTACTATTCCACACGTTACGCAGTTTGATGAAGCTGATATCACTGGCGTTGAAGCATTCCGTAAAGAGCAGAATGCTTATCATGCAAAAATAAAGTCTGGCTTAAAGATCACGCCACTTGTTTTTGTTATGAAAGCCGTAGCGAAAGCGCTAGAAAAATACGAAGTGTTCAACTCGTCGCTATCTGAAGATGGCGAAAGCTTGATCATTAAGAAGTTTATCAATATTGGTATTGCGGTAGAAACTCCTGGCGGCCTTGTCGTACCTGTAATCAAAGATGTAAACAGAAAAGGTATTGAGCAACTGTCTCAAGAGCTAATTGATACGTCTAAGAAGGCACGTGAAGGTAAGTTGAAGTCTGCCGATATGCAGGGCGGCACGTTCACTATCTCTAGCCTAGGTGGTATTGGCGGTACGGCGTTTACGCCAATCGTGAATGCACCAGAGGTGGGTATTTTAGGTGTCTCTAAATCAGAAATGAAACCTAAGTGGAATGGCAGTGAATTTGAACCTCGTTTAATGGTTCCGTTAAGCTTGTCATACGACCACCGTGTTATTGATGGTGCTGTAGGTGCAAGGTTTGCTGCAGAAGTTGCTGCTAACCTAACTGACTTACGTAGAATTATACTTTAAAAGAAAATCGTAAAATGTTTACAATGTGTTTAACATTTTTGACGATTTTATAGGCCCTTAGGGCGGTATTTAGGTTATGCTAACGCCTATATGTGTAAGCAACGCGTGTTAGCATAATCAAAAAAGAGGATTGAGGTTCACAATGAGCGAAATTAAAACGCAATTAGTGGTACTGGGCGGCGGCCCTGGCGGTTATTCTGCAGCATTCCGTGCAGCCGATTTAGGCATTGAAACAGTTATCGTAGATTCGCGCGATTCATTAGGCGGTGTATGTCTTAATGTTGGCTGTATTCCGTCAAAGGCACTGCTTCACGTTGCGAAAGTAATGAAAGAAGCAAAGCACTTGGCAAGTCATGGCGTGAGCTTTGGTGAGCCAAAGATTGATTTAGACAAAATTCGTGACTACAAAGACGGCGTTGTTAAGCAACTTACCAACGGTCTTGCAGGCATGTCTAAAATGCGCAAAACCCAGCATGTGAAAGGCTACGGTAAGTTTACGGGCAGCAACACTCTTGAAGTGCAAGGCGACGACGGCGTTACCACTATTACGTTTGAAAAAGCAATTATTGCTGCAGGCTCTGAGCCAATCAGCTTGCCATTCATTCCAGAAGACGATCGCGTAATCGACTCAACTGGCGCTTTGGAAATGAAAGATATTCCAGAGAAAATGCTAGTCCTTGGCGGTGGTATCATTGGTCTTGAAATGGGTACAGTGTACGAAGCTCTAGGCTCAAACGTTGATGTAGTTGAGTTTTTAGACCAGCTTATTCCAGCTGCCGATAAAGACATCATGAAAGTATTCATGAAAGACTACAAAGAAAAATTCAACATCATGCTAGAAACCAAAGTAACTGCGGTTGAAGCAAAAGACGATGGTTTGTACGTTACTTTTGAAGGCAAAAAAGCACCTGCTGAGCCAGTACGTTACGACAAAGTACTTGTAGCAGTTGGCCGTAAGCCAAATGGTAATCTAGTAAGTGCTGATAAAGCCGGCGTTAATGTTGATGAGCGTGGTTTCATCAATGTTGATAAGCAAATGCGCACTAACGTAGAGCATATCTTTGCCATTGGCGACCTTGTAGGTCAGCCTATGCTTGCACACAAAGCGGTACATGAAGGTCATGTTGCTGCAGAAGTGGTTGCAGGTCAGAAGCACTACTTCGACCCACGTGCCATTCCATCAGTTGCCTACACAGAGCCAGAAGTTGCTTGGGTTGGTCTAACTGAGAAAGAAGCTAAAGAGCAGGGCGTAAACTACGAAGTAGCGTCGTTCCCGTGGGCTGCATCAGGCCGCGCAATTGCTCAAGACTCGACTAACGGTTTGACCAAGATGATTTTCGATAAAGAATCTGGTCGCGTTATTGGTGGTGCAATGGTTGGTACTAACGCGGGCGAAATGCTTGGCGAAATTGGCCTAGCTATTGAGATGGGTGCTGACGGTGAAGATGTTGCACTTACCATTCATGCTCACCCTACGCTAAACGAATCAATTGGACTAGCGTCTGAAATATTCGAAGGAAGCATCACTGATTTGCCAAACCCTAAGGCAAAGAAAAAGAAATAAGTCGCTTTTTTCTGATGTAATAAAAACCCGCTAATTAGCGGGTTTTTTAATTTTTAAAGGTAAATGTTAGGCTATGACCTTGTCTTTCAGTACAGGTTCGGGCTCAGGCCCTGCTACTGCATCGTTAGCGGTTTGTAAGTGCGCTGGAGTAAACTCACTGCTATCCATATTGCGCTGCGCCATAAGACGTTTCACCGTATCGGCGCAGTACGCTTTTCTACAGCATTGCGACAACAGTAATTCATGACGCTGAACTCGTTCGCGAATAAATTTCACAACCAGCCCCCGCAACCATTGCAACCCTGCGTCTTGATCTTGGCGCTTGTGCCACATTACCGAAAGTGGCGAGCTGACAATTTCCACTGGCGTTTCGAATACAGCCAGTTCACCAGAAAATATTTCCTTCTCTACCACCAGAGATGGCGCTACGCAGATAAGATTGCTCTCTTTCAAAAGTGGGGTAGCGTTATAAAACTGATTAACCGACATGGCAACTCGTCTTTTCAGTCCCAAGTTGGCCAATACTTGATCGGTTGGGCCAGTGACATCGCCCGTGACCGACACCAACAAATGATCGGCTGCTACAAAGTCATCCAGTGTAAGTTGAGACGCTGCAAGAGGATGATCGGGGCGCATTATTACCACCCAACTCGGGTCTAGCACATGCTCTGCACGTATAACTGAATCAGGCTCTTGATGCTTTGAAAACGTTAACTCAGCCTCGGCGTCTTTTAATATTTTGTCTGTTTCCATGTCGTAATTAGGAATAGCGTGAATATTAATGCCAGGTGCCTCATTTTCAATCACCTTTCTAAGAGGGCCCCATACCATGGAAACAATACTGTCAGTGGCGGCTATACGAAAAGTGCGTTTGGCAGTGGCCGGATTGAAATCGGTGGGGTTAACCGCTACTTCAAGCTCTCCCAGCGGCCCTTGAATTTGACTCCACAGGTTCTTTGCGTAAGACGTAGGCTGAATGCCTCTACCGTCTTTTACAAACAGCTCATCTTTCCATGCGGTGCGCATTCTTGATAAGGCGTTCGATACAGCGGGCTGTGTCATTGAAAGCCTGTCTGCTGCACGTGTAATCGCGCCCTCTGTCATGATGGCATCGAAAATCATCAATAAATTTAAGTCATGTGGACGCATTGCCGTCTCCATTAAAAACCTGAATGTAGCCTCAATATTAAGCGTTTATAGCCAATTTTTACGCTATATATATGTGCGGTTAACAAGGGTGTTACATAACCTCAAAGCATCACATTAAATGATGTGTTGCATATGAAAAGATAATTATTTTTATTGTTTAGACTTTAGCATAATGCGCGCCATCAAACCTATAGCTAATTTCAAAAGAGTATCTTGCAATGAAAACTTTAACCCGTTTTATGGCAGTGGTAGGTCTCACTGCACTTATCGCTGCATGCGGTGATAAGCAGGAATCTGATCAAATGATGCAAGCGAGTAACGGTGTGCCGGTAGATGTGGCTACTGTGGTATCACAACGCTTGACCGAGTGGGACAACTTTACGGGTCGCCTAGAGTCGCCGCATATTGTAGCGCTTCGCCCTCGTGTTTCAGGCTATGTTGATTTTGTTGCCTATGAAGAAGGTGAATATGTTGAGCAAGGACAAACTCTTTTTCTTATCGACAACAGAATGTTTAAAGCAGAAGTATCCCGTTTAACGGCGCAGCTTGAAGAAGCCCAAAGCCGACTATCTCTTGCGAAGCAAAATTACGACCGTGCCTTTAAGCTGCGTGAAACTCAAGCGGTATCAGAAGAAGTGTTAGATGCTCGATTAGCCGAGAAGAGTCAGGCGATGGCGAGTTTAAATCAAACGCAGGCGTCATTAGAAGTTGCTAGATTAAATCGCGGTTTTGCCCGTGTTGAAGCGCCTATTTCAGGTCGTGTATCGCGCGCCAATATTACCGAGGGTAACTTTGTTACCGCAGGGCAGACCGAACTTACTCGTATCGTGTCTACCGACCGTCTGTATGCCTACTTCGACATTGACGAGCAAACCTACCTTAATTACTTATCTGATAAAACCAATGCCTCTACTGCAGTGAGTGAGCAGCCAGTAGCAATGCGCTTGGCAAACGAGAATGATTACATGCACTGGGGGCAAATCGACTTTATTGACAACCAGGTTAATGCAAATACCGGAACCCTTCGCGTACGCGCTGTGTTCGACAATGAAAACGGCCGTTTAATTCCAGGCTTGTTCGCTCATTTGAAACTTGCGGGTGATACCAACGAGAAGGGCATACTAATTAAAGAAAGAGCCATAGGCACCGACCTGAATAATAAGTACGTGCTTGTGGTAAATGATGACAATAAAGCGGAGTACCGCCCAGTCACGTTAGGTGACAAAGTAGGAAGCATGCGCATTATTAAGCAAGGGCTTTCTACAGACGACACTATTGTAGTTAACGGACTTCAACGAGTTCGCCCGGGCGCAACCGTGGCCAGAAACAAAGTTCCTATGAGTGATGAAGATGCCCTTGCAAACTTAGAGCATTGGCAGTCTCGCGTTGATAGCGCAACGCAAGTTACCCAAAACATGGCGCAAGTAGAAGACGTGTTATCAGGAGGTTCATTTTCTACCGGTTCAGCAACGGCAGGCCTTAAGTAATGAATGTTTCGCAATTTTTTATTAGCCGGCCGATATTCGCCGGCGTATTGTCCATTCTTATATTTATCGGTGGTGCCATTGCGGTATGGCAGCTACCCATTACTGAATACCCAGAAGTGGTGCCACCCACAGTTGTAGTCACGGCTAACTATCCTGGTGCCAACCCTGAAGTAATAGCAGAAACCGTCGCCACTCCGTTAGAGCAAGAAATTAACGGCGTAGAAAATATGTTGTATATGTCGTCGCAGGCTACAAGCGATGGACGCATGACGCTCACTATTACCTTTGCCATTGGTACCGACCCAGACGATGCCACAACCCTAGTACAAAATCGTGTTAATCGCGCGACCCCTCGATTGCCACAAGAAGTACAGCGCCTTGGTGTAGTGACCGAAAAATCATCTCCAAATTTAACCATGGTGGTGCATTTAACGTCACCGGATAATCGCTACGACATGCTGTATTTGTCGAACTATGCCGATCAAAATGTAAAAGATGAACTTGCGCGAATTGATGGTGTTGGTCAGGTGCGTTTATTTGGCGCAGGTGAGTTCAGCATGCGCGTATGGCTCAACCCAAGTAAGCTTGCTGCACTGCAGATGAACCCCGGCGACGTGGTTGCCGCCATTGCAGATCAAAATCAACAGGCTGCCGCTGGTAGCTTGGGCGCACAGCCTACTGGGTCTAGTGAATTTCAGCTGTTAATCAACGTTCGCGGCCGGTTAAAAGACGAGTCAGAGTTTGAAAATATCATCGTTAAAACTGGCGATGATGGTGAAATTACGCGACTAAAAGATATAGCGCGTATAGAGCTTGGTGCAAATACTTACTCGTTACGTTCGCTGCTTAATAACAAGCCGGCTGCGGCAATCCCAATTTTTCAGGCTCCAGGTTCAAATGCAATACAGATCTCTGACGATGTCCGCGCTCGCATGGCTGAGTTATCTCAGCTGTTCCCTGAAGGGCTAGAGTTCGACATTGTTTACGATCCCACTGTGTTTGTAAGAGGCTCCATAGAAGCGGTAGTAAACACCCTTTTTGAGGCAGTGCTGTTGGTGGTGCTCGTCGTGGTTCTGTTTTTGCAAACATGGCGCGCCTCAATTATTCCCTTAGTGGCGGTTCCTATTTCGTTGGTAGGCACCTTTGCATTTATGCAGCTAATGGGCTTTTCCCTCAATGCGCTGTCTCTGTTCGGGTTAGTTTTGGCAATAGGTATCGTAGTTGACGATGCCATTGTGGTGGTGGAAAACGTAGAGCGAAATATCGCAGAGGGTAAAACGCCTTTCGATGCCACCGTGCAGGCGATGAAAGAGGTTACTGGGCCTATTATTGCCACTACGCTAGTGTTGGCAGCAGTATTTGTTCCCACTGCATTTATGAGCGGTTTAACAGGGCAGTTCTATAAACAGTTTGCATTAACCATTACCATTTCAACGGTTATCTCTGCGATAAATTCTTTAACTCTCAGTCCAGCGCTGTCTGCGCTGCTGCTAAGACCTCATGGCAAGTCTAACGATTGGCTAACGCGGGGTATGGACAAAGTATTTGGCAGATTTGTGTTTGCGCCCTTTAATCGGTTATTCGAGCGCAGTGCTAAAGGGTATACCAATGCAGTTGGTGGTTTAATTCGTAAGAGCAGCATTGTATTAGTGCTTTACGCCGGCCTTATTGCGCTAACTTACAATCAATTTGCTACCACGCCAACGGGGTATGTGCCCCCTCAAGATAAGCAATATCTAGTGGCGTTTGCTCAGCTTCCTAATGCAGCAAGTTTGGACAGAACAGAAGAAGTTATTCGAGAGATGTCCCGTATTGCTATGGAACACCCTGGTGTCTCAGACGCGGTAGCATTTCCTGGGCTAAATATTAACGGGTTTACCAATAGTCCCAGCTCGGGCATCTTGTTTACGCCGTTAAAACCTTTCGATGAGCGCGAGTCTCCAGAGCTATCGGCAGGTGCCATTGCCGCTAAACTAAATCAACAGTTTGGCTCGATAAAAGGCGCCTATGTGGCCATATTCCCACCGCCGCCGGTCAATGGCTTGGGTACGATTGGTGGCTTTAGATTACAGGTTGAAGATAGAGGCAACCTTGGGTTTGAAGAGCTAGAGCGAGTTACTCAAGAAGTGATTGGCAAAGCGTGGCAGCATCCTGCGCTTACCGATGCCTTCACCAGCTTTACCGTTGCCGTTCCGCAATTAGATGTAGATGTGGATAGGGAAAAAGCAGTCAGCCAAGGGGTAAACATAGATACCTTGTTTACCACCATGCAAGCTTATCTCGGCTCGCTGTATGTGAACGACTTCAATCTATTTGGGCGAACTTATCAGGTGAACGTGCAGGCCGATGCGCAGTACCGCCAAGATATAGAAGATATTAGCCAATTCAAAATACGAAACGCTCAGGGCGACATGATCCCACTTGGTTCATTTTTAGACGTTGAGCATAGCGCCGGCCCAGACAGAGTGATGCATTACAACGGCTACATTACCGCGGAAATTAATGGCGCACCTGCACCTGGATATTCCTCTGATCAGGCTAGGGCAGCAATCGAGAAAATTCTTGCCGAGACATTACCGTTAGGCATGACCTACGAGTGGACAGAGCTCACCTACCAGCAAATACTGGCGGGTAACGCAGCGGCTTATATCTTCCCACTCGTTGTGCTGTTGGTGTTCTTAGTATTAGCGGCTCAATATGAAAGCTTGCGTTTACCGTTAGCCATTATTCTTATTGTGCCTATGACCCTGCTAAGCGCGTTAATAGGGGTTAAAATTTACGGTGGAGATAACAACATATTCACCCAAATAGGGTTAATCGTGTTGGTTGGCTTGGCAACTAAAAACGCCATTCTTATTGTAGAGTTCGCGAAAGAGTTACAAGACAGCGGCATGAGTGCGTTAGCGGCAATTAAAGAAGCGAGCCGCTTGCGTTTACGCCCTATTTTAATGACTTCAATCGCATTCATCATGGGTGTACTGCCAATGGTACTCTCTACTGGTGCAGGGGCTGAAATGCGCCAAGCCATGGGCGTGGCGGTCTTCTCCGGCATGATAGGAGTTACCGTCTTTGGCCTTATCCTTACACCGGTGTTTTATTACCTATTGAAACGGAAAGGCTAGAGCGTATCGACTAGCGCTTTTAATCTACGTTTCTGTTAATTGAACATTCCCGTCTACCCAAGCGTTGCTCTCTTAAGGAGCATTTTAGGCCACTCAATTGAGTGGCCTTTTTTTCAGCTAACGGTTTTTCACATTTTCAAATTTGGTCTTTGCCTCTACGTATTGAGTGTAGCGCTTGGCAAGTTCAGGGTTTGAATTTATAAGCTCAGCCATTTTAGTGGCCATTTCTTTTTTCTTTTTTGCGTAAGTTAAACGTAAACCAGCAATGTCAGGAACACCGCTTAAAAAAGACTTTGCTTCAATGCGGCCATTCCTTAGTGCTGCATCTTTTAGTTCTTTTGCGTTTTCAATTCCAACATAGCGGGGTATGCAGGCGCGGTATTTTACCTTTGACTGAAGGTGCCTTAAACGCATTTCACAATCCATGCGAAATTGATTTTCATCCACAAGTTCGTTGTAAAGGTCAAAAAAATTATCTTCATGGCGATAGAAAGCTTTTCGCAAAAGATTAGGGGGCTGCTTTCCTATTACATCAATTTTCTCTATTTCTTTAGCAGCCGTTATTTCTTTTTCTGCTTGCCAGCTCTCTTTTTGATAAGCTCCTGTTTGAAAAGCTCCTGTCTGAAAAATAGAATCTGCCTGCACATGACAGGCAACTAACAAAAGCACGAGAGTAGTGCATTGGCCTGCTACGACAAACGTTTTATTCTTACTCATCATTTCGTCCTTTTTATGATTTCATTACAACCATAGACGATTAAAGGTAGAAATCAAAAAAAGGGGGGGCACGCCCGAGTATTTACTATAATCTAAATTGTGCAAATGAATGAGCACTAGTGATTAATGCGCAATCACAGTAACCTAACTGAAGTATATACTGAGTACAAAAGCATAAAGGAGATCAAGCACATGAAAGTAGGTGCCGCCATTGTTATTGCACTAGGTATGATCCTGGCTGTCGCATTTCTTGGTACGACGATATCTGCATCGATGAAAGACATGCAGACATGGAATAGGGTGGTGACGGTAAAGGGGTTATCAGAGAGAGAGTTTGTTGCCGACCAAGTTATTTGGCCAATTCAGTTTGTGGATGCCGGTAACGACTTACCCGAGCTTTACGACCGTATTGAGCTAAACAGCGAAACAGTAGTACGTTTTTTACAAGATAGCGGCATTGAGTCAGATAGCATTACTACCGGCAAACCCCAGATAACGGACAAGCTTGCACAGCAGTATGGTGGAAGTGAACGAGCGCCAGTTAGGTATAGTAGCGTACAAACCATTACGGTTTTTTCATCGCAGGTTGAAACGGTTCGCACAGCGATGCAGCAAATGGGTAAACTTATCAAGTCGGGAATAGTGTTATCTGAAAACCGCTACGAGGCCCAGCCCGACTACGTGTTTACACGGTTAAACGAAGTGAAGCCCTCTATGATTGAAGAAGCCACATTGAACGCGAGAGAAGTGGCTGAGAAGTTCGCAACAGATTCGCAAAGTACGTTAGGTAAAATCAAGCGAGCCAATCAAGGTCGCTTTAGCATAAGCAGCAGAGACAGTTATCACCCTCATATTAAAAAAGTACGCGTGGTATCGACCATCGATTACACGTTAGTAGATTAATCGCTAAAGGCTATATTTACGCTCAGGGCTGTATTTATGCTCAGGGCTATATTTACGCTCAGGGCTATATTTACGCTCAGGGCTATATTTACGCTCAGGGCTATATTCACGCTGATGGCTCCGAGAAGCTCAAGGCTTATTTGATGCTAATGTCTAGTAGCAGTAAGGTTGAATTTCGTGTTTAATCGGCGCCGTGAGTTCGCTAACGTTAACATCACATTAGAAAGGGCTGCGGTTACGCGTTCATTCTAACAAAAACATTGAGAGATCATGTCACAGCAAAAACCACAGTCTGAACAACTGGAGTTCTTTGAGATACCAAGCCCGTGTATTGGAGTTTGCGAATCTGGACCCCGTGGTTTTTGCAAAGGGTGCCTCAGAAGCCGAGATGAACGTCTTTATTGGCTTCAAGTGAATGATGCAACGAAACGCCAAATTATAGCGGCCTGCATGAGGCGCAAGCGCGCCATTATTGCCAGAGCACGCAAACAGCAATTAGAAGCACAAAGTAAGAAGACAACTAGCCAAATAGGCCTGTTTGAGAACGAGCAACGCGACGATGAATAGCAGCCGAGCCAGAGCCAAAAAGGCTTTAGAATCAGTTGTTGTAGCCGCGTCTAATACCAATTGAGAGTGTGTTAATGTCGATAAAGAAATACGTAAAGTTTGCCACTAAATCTTTTGCGCTCCCCAATGTGTGCGTAAGGTTACGTGAATTACTCGACTGCCCGCGTTCAAGCGCTGAAGACATCGGTAACTTAATCAGTATTGACCCCTCGCTAACGGCTAAGGTACTACGCCTTGCAAACAGTTCTTTGTTTCGTTTTCCCTCGCAAATTGAGTCTGTGTCAAAAGCCATTAACGTGATTGGTGGCGAGGCGCTGTATAACTTAGTCATCTCTGAAACAGCCAGCACCGCTTTTAAGTGTTTTGATTCTGAACTTATCGATTTAAAGCAACATTGGCATGCGTCTGTTTATTCAGGCATGTTAGCCAAACACTTAGCTATGAGTACCAATGCGAAAGTCATAGAGCGCTTTTTTGTGATGGGTATACTGCAAAACTTAAGCGAGCTTGTAGTAGCAAAGCGTTCGCCAGAGCTTTACCAACAATATTTAGACAGTGATAAATCACTTCTCCCTTACCAGCGACAAAAGCAGCTTTTCGGTTTTACCTTCGCACACTGTAGCGGTATCATATTGGAAAGTTGGAACTTACCTATTGGTCTATTCTACCCAATCACGCATGTGAACGATGTGGCAAGACAGTCATCAGATCGTGAAATTGGGGTGCTGGCATTGTCCAATCGGATTGCAGTGCGTCAGTTAGACAAAGAAAATCATTCAGATATTGAACTTTTTACTTCTGAAATAGCCAATACAGTAAGTTTAGACATGGAAATGGTGAGCAATGCCACTGATTACGCAGAGCGTGAAACAGTGAAAATTGCTGCACTAATCAGATGAGTCAAAGCGTAAATCGCAAAGTGAATATAGTGCTTTAGTAAATATATTACTTAAGTGGATGTTATTATAGCTAGTTATTGCTAACTCGTGGCTCAACGCTCAAATGGACTTGAATAAGTGTTTTTATTTAAAAGCACTTTCAAATAGAAAGTTCATAAAAGCCAATAACAAAAACGATAAAGCTAACGTTAATTTAATTATGCTCACTGACCTCTTCAAGACCTGCATCGCGCTGTGCGTTATGTGCACCAGCATCTCTTCATTTGCGCAGGCCACCGATCTTATCCAAACGCTTTACCACGCCGACTTCACACCAGACACGGACGATACCATCCCGCGATTTAATCTTGATGGCGAGCTGGGCGTTTTGGTAAACACCGGAAATACTTCAGCGGCAAGTGTAAAAGCCGCAGTGAATGCCGACCATGAAACCGAAACGTGGAGCAGTGTGTACTTCGCAGAGCTTCTTTATAAAGAAAGTGCCACCATTGGCGCTAAACGAGATATTAGTGCCCAGCGCTTCTTTGGTAGCGCTCAATTTGATTACAAGCTTGTGGCCAATGGTCGTCGAATTTTTATGTATGGCGATTATGAGGATGACAGGTTTACCGGTTATGAGCACCGTGCGTCGCTGGCAGCGGGTTATTCAGAGCGACTTTGGCGCAATGAGGACAGTGAATTCCGCTACAGCATTGGCCCTGGTTACAGCTTCATTGAGGCGCAGGCGGACAATAACACCATGGTGAACGACGGCGTTATAGTCAGAGCCTCAGCGGAATACAAATACCGTTGGAGTTCAGGTGCCAAATTAAGGCAATTTGTGAGTACCGAAGCTGGAGAAGAGAACACCAAATCCCGCAGTGAAACCTCTCTATCTGCTAACGTTTTCGGCTCCCTTGCCATGAAGTTATCCTTCATTTTAAACCATGAAACAGATACAGCAGAAGATATAGCGCCTTTAAGCACCGAAACCTCTGTGGCTCTTGTTTACCAATTTTTTTAAACGTTGTTTATTCGTTGTGCGCTTTACTACTTTCGGCGATTTTTTGACCTTTTCTCGTTGACTGTCAATTTTTAATCGGTACACTGCGCGGCACACATCATCAGCAGCGATTTGTATCGTTGTTAATATCCTGAAAATAGTTGTGTTGCGTCGTCAATGAAGTGATCGCAGCGTAACGAAGGGAAAGTTAATCAATAGGACTGTCCAATGAAAAAGCGCGTTCTGGCAACCATAATTGCATTCTCACTTGCACCCTCTGCTTTTGCTCAAGATAAGCCAAAGCCATTTACTATGGAAGGTGAGTTAGGGTTTATCTCAACAACGGGTAACACAGAAACCACATCAATAAATGCCGGTATTACTGCGCATCAAGAGTTAGAAATGTGGAGCAATGATTACCTGATTGAAGGTCTCTACAAAGAAGAGACTGTAGAGGGTGACGACGGTGAAGACGTTGAATTTACATCAGCACAAAAGTTTTTCGCCTCTGCACAGGGTAACTATAAATTAGATAATCCAGATAATCGCTTGTTCGGCTTTGCTTCGTTTGAAGATGACCGCCTGAGCAACTTTAATTATCAAGCTACGCTAGCACTGGGTTGGAACCAAAAGGTATTACAGAACGAGAGACATACACTAGAATATTCAATCGGTCCGGGTTATTCGTTTGTTGAAACACAAGACGGTGAAGATCAAGACAGTGTAATTGTTCGTGCTTCAACAGCATATACTTGGTTAATTTCAGACACGTCTAAGTTTACTCAAACACTGAGTACGGAAGTGGGTTCTGAAAATACTAAGTCTCGTGCGGAATCGGCACTCACTGCAGTGATCACAGGTAATCTTTCAATGCGTTTGTCATTCAAAATGGATCACAACTCAGACGTAGCTGAAAACAGAGATAACCTTGATACCGAAACAGCAGTTAGCTTAGTATACAATTTCTTTTAAACAAGCTGATACACAAAAAGTGTTAGCTGTTTAGTGATAAAAAGCGCCGCATCGATATTTGTCGATGCGGCGCTTTTGTTTGTGGCTATTGACCATTATGACGAGTCGCTGGGCATTCAGCCGCTCGCTAGGCTTTTAGCAAGTATGCAGTGGGTACTTAGTGCAATATACGCGTCTTTATAGTGCCGTCAATTTGTTGAAGTTCAGCAAGGGCTTCATAGCCTCTGTCTTCTTTAACGTCTACTACCACGTAACCAATTTCGGCGTTTGTTTGAAGGTACTGCGCTTCAATGTTGATGCCTTTCTCTGCAAACGCTTGGTTAATTTGCGTAAGAATACCTGGTTGGTTTTTGTGAACGTGAAGCAAGCGTGAGCGGCTGTTGTGCTCTGGCAGCGATACTTCGGGGAAGTTAACCGCAGACAGGGTTGAGCCGTTATCGCTATATTTTGCGAGCTTACCCGCCACTTCAATACCAATATTCTCTTGCGCTTCTTGGGTGCTTCCCCCAACGTGTGGCGTAAGAATGACGTTGTCGAATTCACGTAAAGGTGATTCAAACTCTTCGCCATTCGACTTAGGCTCTACTGGGAATACGTCAATGGCAGCACCATTTAACTGACCGCTTTTAAGAGCCCCTGATAGTGCGTCTATATCAACCACCGTTCCGCGAGACGCATTAATGAGAATGCTGCCAGGCTTCATTTGAGCAAGCTCTTTTTCACCTATCATGTTTTGCGTTTCAGGTGTTTCAGGCACGTGAAGCGTGACTACGTCAGAGGTGTTAAGCAATTTCTCAAGAGACTTAACTTGGGCTGAGTTACCCAGCACTAGCTTATCTTCGATGTCAAAAAACTGTACGCGCATGCCCAAGTGTTCCGCCAAGATGCTAAGCTGCGTTCCAATGTGGCCATAACCAATAATTCCCAGCGTTTTGCCTCTTGCTTCGTAAGAGCCAACAGCGGTCTTTTCCCATTCTCCACGGTGTGCCTTTGCATTTTTGCTTGGCACTTGACGAAGTAAAAGAATAATTTGGCCTAGCACTAGCTCGGCAACAGAGCGAGTGTTTGAAAAGGGCGCGTTAAACACAGGAATACCGCGGCGCTGAGTAGCAGCTAGGTCAACTTGGTTTGTACCAATACAAAAGCAGCCAATGGCAACAAGCTTTTTAGCAGCATCCACCACTTTCTCAGTTATTTGGGTACGAGAACGAAGTCCGACGAAGTGGGCATCTTTGATTTTTTCAATCAACTCATCTTCTGGAAGAGAAGTTTTAAGATACTCAATGTTTGTGTAACCGTTATTTTTTAGTGTTTCGAGCGCGCTCTGATGAACACCCTCTAACAATAAAATTCGGATTTTGTCCTTCTCAAGTGAAACTTTACTCATGAACTCGCTGTCTCTCGCTGTTGTGTTTCGGTTCGAAAATATGGATCGAGCCATCTAGACGTCTAAAAGAAAAATAACAGAAAACGCCCTCAGTTAAAAGGAGTATTTCACTTAAAGGTTTTTACACCTTCATCGGTCGCTGAAAGCACGATATCTGCGCCGCGCAAAGCGAAAATTCCGTTAGTGACAACACCGGGAATATTATTGATTGCTTGCTCTAATTCACGAGGATTGAGTATGTCTAAATTGTGGACACCTAAAATGACATTGCCATTGTCGGTTACGACACCTTGACGGTATTCTGGATCGCCACCGAGTTTCACGAGTTCTCTAGCCACAAAAGAGCGCGCCATAGGGATCACTTCCACCGGAAGGGGGAAGTTACCGAGAACAGGAACGCGCTTACTGTCATCAACAATACACACGAACGTTTTTGCCACGCCAGCCACTATCTTCTCACGTGTAAGCGCAGCGCCTCCGCCTTTAATCATATGCTTGTGTTCGGTGACTTCGTCGGCCCCGTCAATATACACCGATAGGTTGCTAACGTCGTTGAGTTCAAAAACCTCAATGCCTAATGCTTTTAGCTTTTCTGTAGAGGCTTCAGAGCTTGATACAGCACCCTCTATTTTATGTTTGATTTTGCCTAATTCTTCAATAAAAAAGTTAACGGTTGAACCTGTGCCTACTCCAACAATGCTGTCTTGTTCAACATAGTCTATTGCCGCTTTTGCCACTGCTTGCTTTTTCGCGTTCTGATCCATTGTTACTCTCCTTTTGGTTTGTTTGAAGTGTAACCGATAAGGCGCAAAATCGCAGCTTTATGTCTTTAAAAGAAATGGACCTAGGATTAGGGCTTAATATCAGAAAAGGTGAGTATTCGCTTAGGGGTCACAATAATATCTAGCGGAATATCCCAAGGTTCAAAGGGCAGGGTCTCAACTTCTTGCTCATCGTGTGCAATACCAATCAAAATGGGTTTTTGTTGAGTAAATTGAGTAAACGCCAGCGTACGGTCGTAGTAACCGCCACCCATGCCCAGTCGATTGCCTTTGCTATCAAAGCCCACCAAAGGCATTAAAATAACGTCTATAGTGCTAGTGGGAATAACGTTGGGGCAGGCCAGTTCAGGCTCATCAATATTGTATTTATTTTTTACAAGTGTGGTATGTGGGCCATATTCGAGAAACAGCAGGTGGCCTTTACAAACAGGGTGTAACACGGGCAGTGAGACCGTGGTGGGCATCGGTGTAAGAGCTGACTTAGGAGGTGATGCAGATGTTGATGCAGATATTGTTGCGGATGTAGACGTAGATGAATAATCGATGCCGTTCGTCACTTCTTTGCGCATATCTTTGGTACGGGTAAACGCATCCTGCATAAAGGCGCTGAGGTCTATTTCTCCATCGTTCACTAAATACCCAGCAATTGACTTTGCTTTAGTGACACACGATAAAGAATTTAACTGTTGGCTAATCTGCAGCGCAGAATACGCACGTTGCTCAGGCGGTATGCTATTTCTTACGTTTCTTAGGCTTTTACGCAAATGTTTGCGAAGACTTGCTTTGCTCTCAGTACGCGCATTATTGGGTAAAAACTTACTCATCGCCATGTTACTCTCAAACCAACTTGCCTTTATTCGTAATTTTGATCAGTTTTCGCTTGATTAAGGCTCGCTCAGCCTAAGTCTTTTTAAACCAGGCATTCTTAACTAGGTGTTCTTATCCAGGTATTCTTAACTAGGCACTTTTAACCAAGAAAGTGGTTTAGCACTTTTACTAGGTTGGCTGCATTAATTGGTTTCGTCAACACGTCGTCCAGTCCCCTCTCTTTCAGACTGTCGGAAGTAGTAATAGCATCTGCGGTGAGTGCCACAATAGGAAGGTTAGGGTATTGAGCTTTAATCAGCCTAGATGCCTGGTCGCCCTGGATACCGGGTAAATTTATGTCCATTAAAACAAGGTCGGCGTGATTGGATTTTATGTATTCAACGCCTTCTTCACCCGTATCAACAATGGTAAACGCCAGCCCTAACTTCTCAAAAAGCGCTGCAATAACCGCTTGATTAATAGGGTGGTCTTCTACGATCAGAATATTTACGGGCTTAGAAATAGAAAGTTGCGCGGATGCACTTTGAGGAGAGGCTTCTGCCACCTGATTTTGGTCCATCTGCGCAGACGGAATTGAGATACTGACTCTTGTACCTTCTTGCAGTTTACTCTTAAGTTTTATTGAGCCATCCATTAGCTCAACGAGTTGCTTAGATATACTCAGTCCCAAACCAGAACCCGGTATTTTATGTGCATTATCCATACGCTCAAACCTCGCAAAAAGGCGCGCCTGGTCGTCATCGCTAATACCAATGCCCTCATCAACAACAGAAAAAATTAAAGCGCCTTTTTTGTATTTCACTGAACAAGACACTGTCTTATACCTGGGCGTAAATTTAATGGCATTGGAAAGTATATTTAGCGCAATTTGCCCAAACTTAGTGTCATCTAAATAAATAGAAGCTGGAAGGCTAGTATCTAGTGTTGCAGTAAAGGTGATGTCGTTTTGTTCGGCGCGAACACGAGTTACTGAAAACAGATGAGTGAAAAAATCGTTCGTATTAATAGCGCGTGGCATCACACGCATTTTACCCGCTTCTATCTGCTTAATATCAAGCACTGAATTGACGATTTCTAGCAGGCGTTCGCCGCTTTTATTAATGTGCGACAGTGAAGAGCTAAATTGAGACGGAAGCGAAAGTTTTCGTGCCTCACTCTCTAGCAAATTGCTGAACGTGTTAATCGCGTTAAGCGGCGTGCGAATTTCATGGCTGACATAAGACAGAAAGTCAGACTTAAATTGGCTTGTGCGCTCAAGCTCTCTATTTTTACGTCTTAACTCTAAATGGGCGACAACTGATTGCCCCAGTGTTTCTAACGCTTTTTTCTGTTCCTCGGTTAGTTTATTTGGCTTTCTATCAATGGCGCAAAGCGTGCCAATTGGGTAACCAGAAGGGGTAATAAGCGGTGCACCTGCATAAAATCGAATATCAGGAGAGCCAGTTACAAGGGGATTATCGCGAAAACGTTCGTCTTTAGTGGCATCAGGCACTTCAAACACTTTTTGCTGCAAAATAGCGTGCGAGCAAAATGCAATATCGCGGGATGTTTCTTCGGCATCAAGGCCCACGCGAGATTTAAACCACTGCCTATCGGGGTCGATAAGACTAATTAGCGCGATAGGTGTACCGCAAATTTGTGAGGCAAGTGCAGTAAGATCGTCGAAAAGCTTTTCAGCTTCAGTATCTAAGATGTCGTAGCTTAGAAGTTCAGCTAACCGTTCTTTTTCATTTTCTGGCTCAGGGGCAGACTTCATAGCTCTGGTTTTTAACCTTCAAGTACATGTTCGTTAGGGGAATCTACTGATTCCCCTAACGATATTACTAAAGAGCGTAGGTGTCTATGAACAATTTCTCAAGCTTACTATGGTCTACTTTCGTCGCCACTTTAATCGTATTTGCGTCGTTCCAAAGTGGACTTGGTGTTGTGCCTTTAGGTGCGACTACCGTTTGGCCTCTGTCTAGCGAGCCTGTTCCAACCCTAACGTGGCCCTCTGTTAATTCAAAAAGCTCTGGGTGGCGAAGGTGTGCAATAGGAAACGCATCGTGGAAGAAACACACTCTGTCTTCTCTATTTTGCGAGTAAAAATCCATATAGAACTGGGCGCTTTCTTGAACAAAGCCACCTAGAGTTGGGTTTTTCTCAGCCAGTACGTCAACAAAGGTAGGTGCAAATGGCACGTCATTGGTTACGTCTAAACCAAACATAACCAAGTCCCAGTCTGCAGCAAATACTATTTCTGCTGCATGAGCATCATTCCAAATGTTTGCTTCTGCAACCGGTGTTACATTGCCAGGCACAAATGCAGCGCCGCCCATTATACTCACGCCTTTCACTAATTTCGGTAGTTCTGGCTCTAAACGAAGCGCTAGCGCTAAGTTACCAAGCGGGCCTATTGCAACTAAGGTAATTTCGCCCGGATATTTACGGGCCATATCAACGATAAACTGTGCTGAGCTGCGAGGGTCGAGTTTGCCTTTAGGCGACTCTGGCTTAATGTGGCCAAACCCGTGTTCTCCATGAACGAAGTGAGCATAGGTAGACTCTTCGCCAACCCAAGGCATGCCGACCCCTTTTGTTACTGGAATGTCGTTTTTGCCAGCCAGTTCGCAAAGCGTTAGGGCATTTTGCGCTGCCATTGTAACGGGAACATTACCGTAAACCGTTGTTAAGCCAAGAAGCTCAATATCTGGTGATTGAAACGCAAAAAATATGGCCATTGCATCATCAATGCCCGGATCGGTATCTAATATTATTTTATGTGCCATGAAATTCTCTCTGGGATATTTTTAGCCGGAATGCTTTGCTAAAAAACGGTCTACTTCTTTTTGAGTTGGAATACTTTGCGCAGCGCCTTCGCGGGTAACGGCTATTGCAGAAGCCGCGCAGCCGCGTTTAAGCGCCTGTTTAGCGTCTGTGTGATGACTGTATGCAGATAAAAAGTACCCAATGAAGGTATCGCCTGCGGCGGTCGTATCGACAGCATCAACAGAAAAGGCATCAACGTTAATGACTTCGCCTTTTCTAAGCATCATTACACCGGCTTTACCCAAGGTGATAATGACTTCACAGTGGGCCCACTGTTGCTTAAATTCAGCAACAATGTCATCCATTGCTTCTTTACCGGTTAGTGCGGCTGCTTCTGTCTCATTAACGATAAGCAAGTCTATACAATCGTGAGGCAACGCTTTAACCGACTCGCTCATTGGCGCAGGGTTAAAGGCAACTTTCAGCTGTTTTTCTTGTGCTTGGCGAAGCACTTCATCAATACTGCTCGTTTCGTTTTGCGTTAGCACCCAGTCTGCAGGCTTGGTGTCATCTAGCGCGGCCATAACGGTTTTAGCTGTAATGGTTTGGTTTGCACCGCCAAAGAGAACGATGGCATTTTCGCCGCTTGGGGTGACTTGGATTATGGCATGACCTGAGGGAGTCTCAGAGCATTTTACGCCGCGACAATCTACACCTTTTTTAATCAACGCTTGCTTAAAATAGGCGTCATTTTGGTGAATACTGCCTACATGCCTAACATCAGCACCGGCTTGCGCTAGCGCAATTGATTGGTTTGCGCCTTTACCGCCTAACAAGGTTTGGTAGTGCGTGGAGGCGATTGTTTCACCAGGTTGAACAAAGTGATCTACTTGGTAAACGTGGTCGATATTAATGGAACCAAAATTTATTATTGCCATTTCTTCTTCCGTCGAAAGAGGGCGTCTCCCAGAATGCCGCGTGTCCATTTTCGCCCGTGAACCGAAATGTTCAGGGCGGAAGAATCACTATGACCGTAGGCTTCTCGATACGAGCCGAGCTTGCACAATAGTTACAGTTTCAACTTCCTAGGTTTATAGCATCGGCCAGGGACATGAATGAACTAGCAAACATCCCAGGAAACATTGTTGTTGTATTAACGCAACAGGGTATATGAAACGCATGTACTAGTGAAGGAGATCACTCTTGTGCGTAGCAAAACTTTGCGTTGTTGAGTATAGCTGCTTAAAGAATACTTTATTCTTGACCATTTGGTCAGCACCTGTTGGTCAGCAAGTATACACGCATATGCGACAAGCTCAAGAAAACCGCGTTCTCTCTTTACGCTAGCACTTTCTCTGTGTTGCAAAGGGAAGTCCTTGTCCACGTCTTAATGGTAGTAGAAATACACGAGGGTTACCAGAGAAGATAAAGGTTTTACTACTTTTGCTCACTCGTTTGAACAGTGAGTAATCAAGTTGGCAAAAGTAGGTTTTATATCCCGATTTTGCTACTATAAACCCACAGTATACGCACGGCGGTTATCTTTTTGGCGTTGTTTTACTTCGCGTGGTTCACTCATACCTAAGCGGGTGTGCTCAAGCCTAAAAAAGCGGATAAAGGCAAAGAGAATAATTTCCATGCATTACATCAAATTTCAAACATAAAGAGAGTTACCAGTGGAAAAGCAGCTTGATTACGACAGCGTTACCAATAAATTGTCACAACATGGCGTAATAGTAGACGGCGCCGAAATACACGGCATCCTATGCGGCATGTTGTGCGGTGGTATGTCTCTTACCGATCAAAAATGGTTAGAAGCATTAAGCGAAACGGTGAATCAAGACGAAAGCTTTAGTGAGCCGGTTGTTTTTACGCTAACGACTTTATTTAACCAAACTTGCCAACAGTTGTTAGAGCCTGAGTTTGCACTTACTTTGCTACTTCCAGAAGACCATGCCCCAATAAACGATCGCGGCGCTGCTCTTATTAATTGGGTGCAAGGGTTTATGCTTGGTTTTGGATTACACCAGCAAGATTTAGTGAAGTGCAGTGATGATGTAAAAGAAGCACTTGAAGACTTTTCCGACATTTCTCGAATGGAAGAGCCAATGGATGCAGACGAAGAGTCTGAGAAAGCACTTTTTGAAGTAGAAGAATATGTAAAGATTTCAGCAATTCTCTGCTTCAGCGAGCTGGGGCAGTCATTGCTGGACGATCAAAAAGAAAAGCCTTCAATACATTAATTGCGAAGAGCCCATTTTTTAGAGCTGGGTTTTAAAACTGGGCTTTAAAAGTGGGCGCTACTTCTTAGGCTCTAATACGTGAGCTTCAGGAATTGGCTTTAAATCTTGAAATTTAACACTTAAATTTTAAGGACGTCTTTTATAAGCAGGTTTCTTAAATATAAATCACTTATAAACAAACTGCTCACAGGTTGAGTAAGTGAAAGTAATAAAAAAGTGCTGCAAAAACACCGTTTTCTAAAAATAATGCCGACAGGGTTTGTGAATTTATGATTAGCGCGCAAGAGTTTATTTCTAGGCAAGATAGATTATTAGTACAGTGCCAGCCAAACAGTGTATGCATTGTACCCGCAGCGTCTTTAGTTACCCGAAGTCGAGATACGGAATACTTATTCAGACAAGACAGCGACTTTTGGTATTTAACGGGTTTTGAAGAGCCAAACGCATGGTTAATCATTTCAAATCATCCCCGCTATGGTGAAAGCTACCGCGCAATGGTAGTACAAGCTAAAGACAAGCAAGCGGAAGTGTGGCAAGGAAAACGATTAGGCGCTGAGGCGGCATTGTCCCGATTTAGCCTAGACGAGGCATTTGAAGAACAAGAGTTAGAAGAAGCCATTCTTGAAGCAATGCAGGGACAACAACATCTTTATGTGGCCCTTGGTGCAAATGAGCAGCACGAACAGTTAATTGTTAACGCTTTAAAGACGTTGAAAGAGGCCCCGAAACAGTCCCTTGCACCTGCTACTGTGCGCGATATACAGCCTTTGCTACATGAGATGCGCGTGTATAAGTCGGCAAGTGAAGTTGCGGTTATGAAAGCTGCCTGTGAAATAAGTGCTCGTGCCCACAAACGCGCCATGCAGTTTGCGCACCCAGGGTGCTTTGAATACCAGTTAGAAGCTGAACTTCATCATGAATTTGCCATGGCGGGCGCACGAAGTCCGGCTTACGGTACCATAGTGGGTAGTGGGGAAAATGCATGCATATTGCATTACACACAAAACAGCGCACAGGTTAACAATGGCGATTTAGTGCTTATTGATGCGGGTGCCGAGTACCAAGGGTACGCTGCCGATATTACGCGCACGTTTCCAGTGAACGGTAAGTTTAGCGACGCGCAACGCGCCATATACAGTTTGGTCTTAAAAGCCCAAAAAAGCGTTTTAGATATGCTGGCACCGGGCGTTACTTTACCTCAGGCAATGACTCACAGCGCAGAAGTGATCACCGAAGGTTTAATTGAGCTGGGCATATTATCCGGCAGTATCGCAGAAAACTTAGATAATCAAACCTGGCGACAATTTTATATGCACGGTTTAGGGCACTTTTTAGGCTTAGACGTGCACGATGTTGGCGACTACAAGCACAATGGCGATGACCGAGCGCTCAGCCCTGGCATGGTCATTACCGTAGAGCCTGGGATCTATATTAGCAGCGATTGCGATGTGCCAGAGCGTTTCAAAGGTATTGGCGTGAGAATAGAAGACGATGTAGCCATTACCGCTACTGGCGTTGAGATACTCACTAAAGACGTGCCAAAAGAGATTGATGAAATTGAGGCATTAATGGCGTAATTTAGCCTTGAATAAAATTGGGCTAATCAAATGCACCTAGAAGGAACGGACTGAGTGAAGAGTGTTGATGTAGTTGTTGTTGGCGGCGGAATTGTCGGTTGCGTTCTCGCTAAAGGGCTGTCCCAAACTTCAGGGCTATCTAAGCGCTCAGGGCTGAAAGTAGCTCTGATTGATTCGGCAGCGCCAGTTTCATCGAGCTCGCTGAAAACAAAAGCACCAACAAAAACAACTGCCACCAACGACTTCAATCCATTTACCGATACCCGGGTTATCGCCCTTGCTCGCCGCACGGTACAAGAGCTTAAAGCACTCAACGTACAGTTAGATAAACTGGCAGAGTACAGCTTTGGCGAATTACCGCCGACTATTGATGCGATTGAAGTAAGCGACAGTGGGCATCTAGGGTTAGTAAATTTAGCAGCAAAAGACTTCCACATTTCTTCGTTTGGGCAGGTGGTCTCGTTAAGTGCATTGACTAAGCTTGTTGCAGACTCTAATGACAGTTACGAGCATGTAGCGCCTGCGAAGGTAGTGAGTGTAAAGCAGCATGGTGAATACACCGACGTTACTTTAGACAGCGGCGAATGTTATCGGGCTAAGCTGTTGGTGCTGGCCGATGGCGGCCGCTCCCCACTGGCTGAGCAGGTAGGCATAGGCAGAAGTGAAAGCGACTACGGTCAAACCGCCATTGTGTTTAATGTGCATACACAGCTATCTCACAGCAATAAGGCCTACGAGCGTTTTACCGACTCTGGCCCATTAGCGTTTTTACCCTTTGATAACGAAATAGACGGTGAAAAGTCATCAAACAATGGGTTTTCAGTGGTGTGGACAGTAAAGTCTGACAAAGCCGCTCACCTATTAGCCATGTCGGCCAATGAGTTTGCTAGCGCTCTGCAAGATGCGTTTGGCTATCGCCAAGGTAAAATAGAAAAGGTCAGCGACAAAAGCAGCTATCCACTTTCACTAAAACTTGCCAGTGACGTAATGGCTCACCGAACGGTGATTGTGGGTAACGCCGCACAGGCGCTTCACCCCATAGCGGGGCAGGGCTTTAACCTGGGTCTTAGAGATATCCACACCTTGATATCGGTGCTTACTCGCAATACAACATCACCCTCTGACCCGGGCGATTTCTCTGTTTTACATGAATACGCAAGTAAGAGAAGCAAAGATAGAAAAACCACGGTGGCGCTTACCGACACCTTGGTACATACATTTTCTAACCGCCACTTTCCCCTTGTTGTAGGGCGAAATATATCGCTACTTGCGCTCGGAATGTTGCCCGCTGCTAAAAAGCAGTTTGTTAAGCAAACCACTGGATACGGCCTAGGTGCTAAGTGAGCCATTGCCAAGCACATAGCTGTATTTAACCAGTTTTTAAATGAATTCAAACTAAGCCTCTAACGAGTCCTAATCTGAGAAACAAGAGAGAGTTATGCAACACGTTGATATTGGAATAGTGGGTGGAGGAATTGTTGGCTTAACGCTAGCCGCTGCGCTGAAAGAAAGTTCGCTGTCTGTTGCGATAATTGATAAGCACCCTTTATCAACAGCCCTAGGCGAGAAGCCTACCGCACGAGTCAGTGCTATTAATCAGGCCAATATTGCTGCCTTGCAGTCGTTAGATACATGGCAACACCTGCAAAAAGACCGCGCCAATGCTTACGTGGCTATGCATGTGTGGGACAAAGACAGCTTTGGCGATATTCATTTTAGCTGTGAAGAAATGGGCAGCGATGCCCTTGGCGTTATTGTTGAAAACCAGGCGTTAATTAATGCGCTGGCGCAGAGCGTTGAAAGTCAGGCTAACGTTCAGGTGTTTGAATCTGGCATAGAGCGGGTGCTATCAGGGCCAAATCAAAATATGGTGATGTTTGACAATAACGACGCCCTTAGCTGCCGACTGCTCATTGGCGCAGATGGTGCTAACTCCTTTGTTCGTCAGCAGGCAGGTTTTCCAATCACGTTTAAAGACTACGAACATACGGCCATTGTTGCCAATATCAAAACCGCACTGCCCCATGAAAACGTGGCAAGACAAGCGTTCACCCCTACAGGGCCTCTTGCGCTGTTGCCTATGGCAGAGCCCAACGTTTGTTCTATCGTGTGGTCACAAACACCTGAAGCTGCTGCTAAACTTGCCGCAATGAGCGACAGTGGCTTTTGCAATGCCCTAACGGCCGCAAGTGGCAGCATTCTTGGCACAACCGCACTAGAAACTCAGCGTTCAGCATTTCCATTAACCATGCGCTATGCCAGAGAATGGGCTAAAGACGGCATCGCGTTAGTGGGAGATGCCGCTCACACCATTCATCCTCTTGCTGGACAAGGCGCAAACTTAGGAATGCAGGACGCGCTAGCACTAGCTGAATTATTGATACAGCTGTCGAACGAGGGTAGCGATATTGGGTTACACAAAAACCTACGACCTTACGAGCGCAGCCGTAAAACCGAAGCGATGAAGATGATTGCAGCCATGGATGGTTTTAAGTTGCTATTTGACGGTGACGACCCGCTTAAAAAGCTTATTCGCGGCGTGGGCTTGGCGGCTACCGATAAAGTGGGGGCCATTAAGCAGGCATTCGTTAGTCATGCGATGGGGCTATAAACCGCCTTGAGCATTTAAAAAAGCGGTATTAAAAGCGTAGTTAAAGAAACCATTTAAAAATAATAATATAAACGACAGGTGAATTTCATGGATAAACGACATTTTTTAAAGTTTGCAGGTGCTGGGCTCGCGCTATCACCCGCACTTTCGTTGGCGGCAAGTGCCTCTTCTGGTGCTGACGCCAGCGGCACGGCTTCTATGCCATCGCTATCATCACTAAAACCCCTCACAGAAAACGTGAAACCGATAAACGTAGCAGAGCGAAAAGCGAGAATAGAAAACGCACAGTCGCTAATGAAAGCACAAGGCGTAGCGGCCATTCTAATAGAGCCGGGCGCGGCAATGGATTATTTCTCTGGTATTCAGTGGTGGCGCAGCGAAAGACTAACGGCGCTTATTATTCCTCAAAAAGGGGACATTGCTGTTGTTACGCCGTTTTTTGAAAAGCCAAGCGTATTGGAGTCTCTTAAAGTAGGCGATGACGTTCGCGTATGGCAAGAGCATGAAAGCCCTTTTGACGTTGTTGCCGATATTCTAAAATCAAGAGGCGTTACCAGCGGCAAGTTAGGTGTTGAAAATAGCGTTCGCTACTTTGTGGTGAACGGCGTAAGTAACGCTATGCCTAGCTTGGATATTGTGCCTGCAGAGCCTATTACTCGTGGTTGCAGAATGTATAAAACGGCTGCCGAGTTAACGCTGATGCACAAGGCGAATGAAGTTACTCTTGCAGCATACGACGTTGTGTTTAAGCACCTCAAGCTAGGCATGACCCAAGCTGAAGTTAAAGCCTTAATGCACAAAGCACAGCAACAGTTAGGTGGCAGCAATACGTGGTGCCTTGCCTTATTTAATGACGCCAGTGCGTACCCGCATGGAACCAATGCAAAGCAGGTTATTCAGCAAGGCTCCGTAGTGTTGCTTGATAGCGGATGCAGTGTGCACGGGTATCAAAGTGATATCAGCCGTACTCTTGTGTTCGGTGAGCCATCACAAAAAGTGACAGACGTATGGAATACTGTGCGAGAAGGGCAAAATGTCGCGTTTGATGCAGCCAAAGTGGGTACACCTGCCGGTAAGGTAGATGACGCCGTGCGTGCTTATTACGTTACTCAAGGTTACGACAAAGACTATGCACTACCTGGGCTAAGTCATCGCACAGGACATGGCATTGGAATGGAAGGTCACGAAAGCGTGAATTTTGTGCGCGGCGAAACAGCACCGCTTAAAAAGGGTATGTGTTTTTCTAACGAGCCTGGCTTATACATTCCTGGCGAGTTTGGCGTGCGGTTAGAAGACTGTTTGTATATGACAGACAAAGGCCCACGATATTTTACTGAGCCACCTGCATCGCTAGAAGAGCCGCTAGGTCGACTAGTGCCTATGGTATAGCACTTTCACCCGTTAGTTATTTTTAAGTCGAGTCGTAAAAAATTCCGCCAAGGTCTTACTAATAACAGGGTGCTGGGTATCTTGGTTGAACAAGCAAATATTCACCTTGCCCAGTTTCGGTAGGTGAGGGTGTTTAAGCAAAGTCAGGTTGGCAGGTAGGCTTGATTTTGCCAACGCGGTAACGCCCAAGCCCTGCTGAATAGCCGCAGTTATGCCCCCTAAATCGGCGTTGGTATACGTGATTTTCCAAGCAAAGGTTTGCTGCTTGAGTTGCTCTATTACCCGGCTTCTATACATACAGCCATCCGGAGCCAGTACAAGAGGAATAGTGCTACCTACCAGCGGATGCGCACTATCTCCTACCCACACCACATCATCTTCTAATACCACTTCGCCTTCAGTGTCTTCATCGGGATTCACCAACGCCAAAATAAGGTCAAAATGATCTCGCTGGCTAGGGTGCAGTAAGTCTCTGCTGAGAGAAGAAGTGACTTCTAATGATACATCGGGGTAGCGCTTCGAAAATTCACCAATTAACCCTGGCAACAGGGTAGTGGCAAACTCATTGGGAATGCCCAATCGAAGGCGGCCGCTAAGCGGGGCAGGGGTTAAACTTCGAAATATGCTGTCGTTGAGTTCAAGTAACTCTTTGGCTTTTGCGTAAAGCCAATTGCCATCTGCACTTGGCACATGTCGCTGGCCGAGTTTGATAAAAAGCTTTCGATCTAACTGCGATTCCAGCTTCTTAATTTGCAAGCTGATAGCTGGCTGAGAACGACCAAGAAAGTCGCCGGCTTTAGCGTACCCACCAAGCTCAATAACACTCACAAATGTACGCAAGTTATCTAACGAAAGCTGTTTCATTATATAAGTATTTCTAATTACCTACCCGCTCAACATTATATTTGTAAATGTTAATATTGAAAACCGCTAATAGAAGTATTTACTTTTTACCTTTTATTTTGACTATTTCAACAAAACTAAATGGTGATTAAGGTGCCTCTGCAACTGCGGCCGAAAAATAGTGTATTCCCCCTATGTTTGATATTCTCAGGCATATAATTGCGCTTCTGCTTTAGTAATGACTATACAGGTATGGAAGGTTTCGGGGCTTAAACGAAGTTCATCATCAAGCTAAACAAGGTAAAAAACACGTAATGCAAAAAACTATCTACGTTGATTCCATATTGGTTAATGCCGAATGGAAAGCACAGCAAGTGATGATTGTTGAAAACGGCACTATTTCTGACATTGTCGACGCGGCTAAATTCGCTACCGGCAATGAAATGACTGCAAACAGTAAAGACCTCGCTAGCATGGTGAATGTAGACGAGCGTATTGAAGGAACGGTTATACCTGGTTACGTAGATACTCAAGTGAATGGCGGTGGCGGCGTCATGTTTAATCATGCCCCCACATTGGAAAGCCTAAACATTATCGCTGATGCCCATGCGCAATTTGGCACTACGAGTTTGTTTCCCACGCTTATCACCGATGACTTTGCCACCATTTGCAGCGCTGCCGACGCTATATCGCAGGCTATACGCTTAAATCACCCCTCCATTTTGGGCGTTCATTTTGAAGGGCCGCATTTGTCGGTAGCAAAAAAAGGGGTGCATAAGGCTGCTCATATCAGATCAATGTCTGATGAAGAGTTGGCGGTGTACACGCGAAAAGATATTGGCCAAGTTATTGTTACCGTAGCGCCTGAAAATGTGTCGCCGGAGGTTATACAAGCCCTTGTTAAAGAGAATGTGATTATTGCGTTAGGCCATTCAAATGCGCCATATGAGGTGGTGCAGCAAGCCCTCGATGCTGGTGCTACTGGGTTCACCCACTTATTTAATGCCATGTCGCCATTAACCTCTAGAGAGCCGGGTATGGTGGGCGCTGCGCTTTTATCTGATGCCATTTGCGGGCTGATTGTTGATCATCAACACCTTCATAAAAAGTCGGCAGAACTTGCCTGCAAAGTTAAAAGTGAAAAGGGTATTATGCTTGTCACCGATGCCATGGCCCATGTTGGCGGAACACAAGACACCGTTGCTTTTTTTGATACTAAGATCACTCGTACGAGCACCCGCACGGGGGAGAAGTTAACCACGCCCGATGGCACATTAGCCGGCAGCTGTTTAGATATGCATTCGGCGCTACGTCATTGCGTTAACGATTTAGGCATTACGCTTAAAAGTGCCAGTGTAATGGCAAGTACCACGGCGTCTTGTTTCACTTGCACTCAGCGTACCATTGGGCAGTTAGTACCAGGGGCTGCTGCCAATTTTGTTGTACTCGACGATAAGCTTAACCTTAAAGCAGTGTGGCAACGGGGCCTCAATATTCACAACAACGACTAGCCGAAAAATCAGAACAAGTAAAAAGACTGCTCCGTGTGTTTGAACTTTTAACTCTCGCTATTGCCCCACATTATTCAACTAGTGTGAAACTCAATAGGTGCAAAGCTTTATGGGTAGAACGAAGTTGTTCACAATTGGCTAAGAGAACTGCTTTCAAATAACGAAGTTAAACTCACTTATTACGGCCAATTGACATTCACGAAATGACAAGGAGCTTTAATGAAGCTTATTAAGACAACATTGCTCACCGCCGCCTTAACCGCAGGACTAAGTGCAGGTGCAGCCATTGCACAGGAAACAAATACGCAAGCCGCAAAAGCTCAAGAACAGCAGGGCGCCACACAACAGATACGAATTTCTGAAAAGCAGGTAGATCAGTTTGTTGATGCCTATTTAACGGTTCAGTTAATAGGGCAGAAGTATCAGGCAGAAATTCAGGCCGCTGGCGATCAGGCAAAGGCCAAAGATCTCCAGCAAGAAGCCAGAGAAAAAATGCAAACCGCGATTTCCGACAGCGGTATAGCCATGCAGAAATACCGTGAAATTTCTCTTGCCGCCAATCAAGACGAGGCATTACGAGGCCGCATCTCCGAAAAGCTTACCATAGAGCTAGAGTCGCGCCAGCAGGCCCAAAACGTCGACAGTTAAGTCGCATCGTACTCACGAATTCTCAATAAAACGCTGCATCAATATGTAGCGTTTTTTATTTTGCGCTGTCTATTTTTCCCCTATTGGCAAATCTGCTCTATCAACGCTCTCTAATCTTGCACAACAGGTTCTCCTCGAAGGCTCACCTCAAGCTCTTTTACAGCTCTTCTAAAGCCCTTCTAAACCCCTCGTGCGAATATAACGTTTTCTGATGTTCTCTAGTATCTACATCAGGTTTTCAAATGTAGTGATAAGAATTATCAATTTGTTGCGCGATTGTTACCTAACTATACTCATAATCGTTTTCTATCTTTCAACAAGAGTAAAGTGGAATGTCTAACACCACCGCCCTACATGCGAAGCACCTAGAAGCTGGTGCCAAAATGGTCGACTTCTTCGGCTGGGATATGCCGATTAACTATGGTTCTCAAATTGAAGAACATCACGCCGTGCGCCAAGACGCCGGTATGTTTGATGTGTCTCATATGACCATTGTTGACGCGAAAGGCCCGCAGGCAAAAGCGTATCTTCAATACCTATTGGCAAACGACGTTGCCAAGCTGAAAGACAAAGGCAAAGCCCTTTACAGCGGTATGCTAAACGAAGAGGGTGGGGTTGTTGATGACCTTATCGTGTATCACTTTGACGAAACCAATTACCGCTTAGTGGTTAACTCAGCCACTCGCGAAAAAGATATGAACTGGCTGTTGAGCAAAGCAGAAGGTTTTGACGTAACCATTAACGAACGTTCTGAGTTCGCGATGATTGCAGTACAAGGCCCAAATGCAAAAGAAAAAGCGGCAACGCTTTTCAGTGCGGCGCAAAAAGAAGCGGTAGCCGGCATGAAGCCGTTCTTTGGCGTACAAGCTGAAGACCTTTTCATTGCAACAACAGGCTACACCGGTGAAGCGGGCTACGAAATTATGGTGCCAACAGCGCAAGCGGCAAGCTTTTGGCAAAGCTTGCTAGACGCAGGCGTTAAGCCATGCGGCCTAGGCGCACGAGATACATTGCGCTTAGAAGCAGGTATGAACCTTTACGGCCAAGATATGGACGAAACCATATCGCCACTAGCGGCTAACATGGGCTGGACTATAACTTGGGAACCAGCAGACAGAGACTTCGTTGGCAGAAAAGCCCTTGAAACACTGCGTGAAACAGGTACCGACAAGCTAGTTGGCTTGGTAATGACTGAAAAAGGCGTACTGCGCCACGGCCTAAAAGTAAAAACAGAAAGCGGCGAAGGGGTAATCACTTCAGGTACGTTTTCACCCACATTAGGCCACTCTATTGCCATGGCACGAGTGCCTAGCAATGTGGGTGACACAGTAGAAGTGGAAATGCGCAAAAAGTGGGTTACAGTAAAAGTGGTTAAGCCCTCCTTTGTTCGCAACGGAAAAAGTGTTTTATAAGTTTACGTCTCAAGTTTACAAAATTGACAAAGATTAACAGGAACGATTATGAGCAACATCCCAACTGATTTACGTTATGCCGCTACCCACGAATGGGTTCGCTCTGAAGGCGACGGTGTTTTTACTGTAGGTATTTCTGAGCACGCACAAGGTTTACTTGGCGACATGGTTTTTGTTGAGTTACCTGATGTGGGTGACGCGGTAACCACTGGCGACGACGTGTGTGTTGCTGAGTCGGTTAAAGCGGCTTCTGACGTTTACACGCCAATTACTGGCGAAGTAATTGAAGTTAACGAAGACCTAGAAGACTCGCCAGAGCTAGTAAACTCTGACCCATACGGCGAAGGCTGGATGTTCAAGATTAAAGCGGAAGACCCTGCAGAAGTAGAAAGCTTGCTTGACGCAGAAGGTTATGAAAACAGCATTGACGAAGAGTAATTCGTTACGCTACTAGAAAGATACACAGTTGAAAAAGGGGCATGAATAGTATTCAGCCCCTTTTTAACTTTTAGATTTAACGACGCCCTTGCGGCAACCATTAAGAGTGCTTAACAACGTTATGTCGAATACTTCTCCTACATTGGCTCAATTAGAGCAAAAAGATACGTTTATCCGCCGTCATATTGGCCCGGGTAAAGGCGAAATTGAAGAAATGCTGTCTGCCATTGGTGCTAGCTCATTAGATGATTTAATTGAGCAAACCGTACCGGCAGGTATTGCGCTACCAGAACCGTTAAAATGCGGCGAAGGTGCGACAGAAGTTGAAGCATTAAGTGAATTAAAAGCGGTTGCGGCGAAAAACAAAATTAACCGTTCGTTTATCGGAATGGGTTACTACGATACCCACGTACCGAACGTTATCTTGCGCAACGTGCTAGAAAACCCAGGTTGGTACACGGCGTATACACCTTATCAGCCAGAGATTGCGCAGGGTCGTTTAGAAGCTATTTTGAACTTCCAGCAAGTCACCATCGATTTAACAGGCCTTGAGCTAGCGTCTGCATCATTGCTAGATGAAAGTACCGCGGCAGCCGAGGCTATGGGCCTTGCCAAGCGTGTATCGAAAAACAAAAAAGCGAACATCTTTTTTGTGTCTGACGATGTGCACCCACAAACACTAGACGTTGTGCAAACTCGTGCCGACATGTTTGGTTTTGAAATTGTAACTGGCCCTGCAGAAGAAGCGGCAGAGCACGATGTATTCGGTGCGCTTTTACAATACCCAACTAGCACAGGCGAAATTAAAGATATTTCTGACATTATTGCCGCAGTACAAGCGAAAAAAGGCATTGTGGCAGTAGCGGCAGACCTAATGAGCTTAGTCATGCTTAAGTCGCCTGGCGAGCTAGGCGCAGACGTTGCACTAGGCAGCGCGCAGCGCTTTGGTGTACCAATGGGCTATGGTGGTCCACACGCTGCTTTCTTCGCAACCCGTGAAAGCTACAAGCGTTCATTGCCAGGGCGTATTATTGGCGTAAGTAAAGACTCACGGGATCGCCCAGCGCTACGTATGGCACTGCAAACTCGCGAGCAACACATTCGCCGCGAAAAAGCGAACTCGAACATCTGTACTGCGCAGGTATTACTGGCCAACATGGCAAGTTTTTACGCCGTATACCACGGCCCACAGGGCTTAAAAACCATTGCCGAGCGTATTCACCGTTTCGCTGACATTCTTGCAACCGGCCTCACACAAAAAGGCGCCAGCAAAGGCGTAGCCCTTAAGCACAGCACGTACTTCGATACACTTACTGTAATGGTTGAAAACAAAGAAGACGTACTTGCTAAAGCTTATGCGAAAGGTATGAACCTTCGAGCAGATCTAGAAGGTGCAGTAGGTGTAGCGCTAGATGAAACCACTACTCGCGAAGACATCTTAGCGTTATTCGATGTTATTTTAGGTGACGGCTTTTGTGAAGAGAACGGATTAAGTGTTGAAGACCTAGATGCAGAAGTAACGACACAAGCCGTTAAATCTATTCCAGAAGAGTTAGTACGAACTAGCGACATTTTGACTCATGAAGTGTTCAATAAGTATCACTCTGAAACTGAAATGCTGCGTTATATCAAAAGCCTTGAAAACAAAGATTTGGCATTAAACCATTCAATGATTTCATTGGGCTCATGCACCATGAAGCTAAACGCGACGGCAGAAATGATTCCCGTAACCTGGGCTGAATTTGGGCAATTGCACCCGTTCGCGCCACTTGATCAAGCCGTAGGCTATCAAGAAATGATTGCAGAATTAGCCGAGTGGCTCATTGATGTAACGGGTTACGATGCACTTTCTATGCAGCCTAACTCAGGCGCACAAGGTGAGTATGCTGGCTTATTAGCTATTCAGCGCTACCATGAAAGCCGCGGCGACAGCCACAGAAACGTATGCTTAATTCCAAGTTCTGCCCACGGTACTAACCCAGCGTCTGCGCAAATGGTTAGCTTAAAAGTAGTGGTAGTAGCGTGTGATTCAAACGGAAACGTAGACCTTAACGACCTTCGCAAAAAAGCGGAAGAAGTGGGCGACAACCTATCGTGCGCAATGATCACATACCCGTCTACCCACGGTGTTTATGAAGAAACGGTGAAAGAAATATGCGACATCGTTCACGAGCACGGCGGCCAGGTTTACATGGACGGCGCTAACATGAACGCGCAGGTGGGTATTACCTCACCAGGCTTCATTGGCTCAGACGTATCGCACCTTAACTTGCACAAAACATTCTGCATTCCACACGGTGGTGGCGGCCCAGGTATGGGACCGATTGGCGTAAAATCGCACCTTGCACCGTTTTTACCTAATCACACCGTGATTAACGTAGAAACAGCGGGTAAAGACTGCGGCGCGGTAAGTGGTGCGCCATGGGGCAGTGCGTCTATTTTGCCTATTAGCTACATGTACATCAAAATGATGGGTAGCGAAGGCCTACGCCGTGCAACGGAAGTGGCTATTCTTAACGCGAACTACGTGGCTAAGAAGCTAGAGGGGCACTTCGAAATACTTTACAAAGGCAACAACGACCGTGTAGCCCACGAATGTATTATCGACCTTCGCCCACTAAAAGAAGCCAGCGGCGTAACCGAGCTAGACATTGCTAAGCGCTTAAACGACTACGGTTTCCATTCACCCACAATGAGCTTCCCAGTTGCAGGCACATTAATGGTAGAGCCAACCGAGTCTGAAGCGAAGTACGAGCTAGACCGTTTCATTAGCGCCATGATAAGCATTCGCCAAGAAATAGCGAAAGTGGAAAGCGGCGAGTGGGATGCAACAGATAACCCACTGCACAATGCACCGCACACGCTAGCAGACATCTGTGACAGCGACTGGAACCGCAGTTACGACCGCATGCTAGCGGCGTACCCAGCACCAGAAGTACACAGAAACAAATTCTGGCCAACGGTTAACCGTATTGATGACGTATATGGCGACCGTAACTTAATTTGTTCTTGCCCAAGTATAGAGAGTTATATTGAAGGGTAGGTTGGTTGACTAACTGCAATTAAAATTGTGAATGCGACAATTAAGTTTGTGAATGCAATTAAGATTGTAAATAGCTAGATATGAGACAGGCGAACCAGAAATGGTTCGCCTTTTTTTGTTTGCCCAGCGAAGCTGGCAAACCCGTCAGATTGGAAGAAACCTGAATCACCCAGACTGAGGGGAAGATAATCCGAATGGCAGGGACGCTGCTGGCCAACGGCAGGGTCTCCGGGGGCCGGCCCGAAGCAAGCCATAGGACGTTAGAGGTACACAACGAAAGTGGACCTGATTCGGCAAGGCAGGAGGGTAAGCGTGTAAGATAGCGTAAAGCCCGATACTCGGTCAGTCCTGTTTTGTGCTTGAGTGTGGGATTTCTAACAGGGCGTCAGTGCAGTAACTGGGGAAGCCTGGCACCTTAACTTGCTTGGAGTAAGTGGTTAATGTTCAAGGGGAGACTCAAGATGTTAATCGGTGTGAGGTGGCAGATGAAGCCGTATTAGTGAGTAAAGTTCGGCCTGTGAAAGCCAGTAATTGTGTGGAGGATAAAACCGAACTAACCATCAGCAGTAAGTCTGATGGCGTTCTTATCAGTCAAAAGCTGATTAGGATGGCGAAGGGCGGAAGTACATAGTCAGTCTGTGATGAGCAGATGTTTTTTTTCAGTGGTACACGAATCGACTAGCTATCGACGTCTTTGTACTTGGTTTGTCGCGGAAGCGATAGACTGGCTACGAAACGGTGCATGGGGGTAATGTGGAAACACTGAGTAGATTGCCATTTGGCTAGCACGCCCAACCACCATGTGAAATAGACCAACACGAAGAGAAGTCATCGGCCCCCACACAGCACAATGTCTTCGAGTGGATGCGTGCGGGTTTTTTATAGTTTGTAAGGTCACTTGCTAAATAAAGCAAGACTGTTCAAGGCATTTAAAAAGGTATTCAAAGCGAAAGGCGCGGCTGGAATAGATGGGCAGAGCCTGAGTGCGCTTGCCCCAAATCTGGATAATGAACTTACACAGCTTCTTCTCGAACTCAAAACCAAACGCTATCAAGCGCAACCGGTAAGGCGGGTTGTTATCCCGAAAGAAGGTGGCGGCGAGCGTCTGTTGGGTATTACAACGGTAAGAGATAGAGTCGTTCAACAATGCTTAAATGACCTCCTAACCCCATCTTCGAGGAGCAGTTCCATCCATCAAGCTTTAGTTATAGACCGAAGTGGAGCTGTCACGGTGCGATAAATAAATCCACCATGTTTATCCGTCGATATAGTCGTCAACACGCGGTGGATACGGACTTGTCGAAGTGCTTCGATAAGCTGGACTTTAGGCTTATCATAGAAAGCGTCAAAAGACGGGGCCGAGATGGCAGTGTGCTGAGCTTCATTGCTCAGTTCTTATAAAGTGGCGTAATGGTTTATGGGCATTGGCAGCACTAAAACTATAGAAGTGATCCACTTAAATTGGTTTTGATCCTTTTAATAAGTAATGTATAGCTCATGGCGTCAATTTTTCTTTTACGCACTTTGAATTCTTCAGTTGCAACCTTTAAAAGCTTGTTTTCAACTTCAACAACATACTTACCTGTAGCAATCTTTGTAAGGTTTGATACACGATCGATATGAGTGTCGACAGCTATGGTAGGTCAGTTAATAGATAATAAAGTTAGGAATAGCTTATGGCCTGTGATGTTTTGCCAAACCTCTTTACGCTTAATGTATAAAGGTTGTACAGCTGTGGATGTTCGAGTATGTTTAACATTCAAAAAATAAAGAGCAGGACGCATGAAATTCTTTACAGAATTAAAACGACGCAACGTGTTTAAAGTCGCTAGTGTCTATCTAGTGACTTGTTGGATTATCTTACAAATTGTTGCGGTGATTTCACCCGCCTTACACCTGCCCATTTTATTCAGTACCATTACCACGGTTATCCTCGCGATTTCTTTTCCTTTTGTGTGTATTTTTGCATGGGCGTTTGAACTCACGCCGGACGGGCTAAAACGAACGGGTGAGGTGGAAGTCAACGAGTCGATTCATGAGTACACCGGCAGTAAAATTAATTATATTTTAATCGCAGCGTTGATATTGGCTCTTGGCTTCATCGCCTATGAAAAGCTTTTTCTAACGAGTGCTGATGGAAGTTTAGAGCGCTCAATCGCCGTATTACCGTTTGAAGATATGAGCCCGGATAAGTCACAAAGCTATTTTGGAGATGGTATTGCCGAAGAAATATTGAATTCATTGGCGCGCCTGAAGCAGTTAGTCGTTATTGCCCGCACCTCATCGTTTAATTTTAAAGACAGTAATATCGATATTCGCGAAATAGGGCAAAAGCTCAATGTAAACTATGTGCTTGAAGGCAGCGTACGCAAAGATAGAGACAAGGTGCGCATTACCGCCCAGCTGATTGATGTAACAAGTGGTGCGCATATCTGGTCACAAACGTATGACAGAACCCTTGATAGCATTTTTGCGGTACAGGATGAGTTGACGTTTGCCATCACTCAAGCACTTAAACTGAACCTGTTACCCGAACAAGTAAAATATGAAGCGGGTATGACTGACACCCCTGAAGCCTATGAGTTATTTATTCTGGGGCGTGAGTTGGCCTATCAACGAACCTCAAAGGCATTGCGAAAATCTGCCGAAGTACTTAAACGCGCTATCGAGCTGGATGAGCATTTTTATCTCGCTATGGCCCAGCTATACACGACGTATATCTTGGCAAGTGAATACGGTGGTATTGATTACGCCACCATACTTGCAGAGCAAGAAAGGTTATTTTGGCAATTGCAAGCTGCGCCTGATTTTGCATTAAAATATCTTGCGTTATCATTCCATGCGAGTCAAAAATATCAAACCACAGTTTACTTGGCATTGATTAGGCGTGCTTATGAGCTTGCACCCAATGACCCCCTTGTTCAGAACGGTTACTTACTGATTATAGAGGATATTGACCAAACGATAGAGCAACGCTTTGCAGTACTGCGCACCAACCCCGAAAGTGCCATTAACTATCGAAACCTTATTGACTTACTTATTGCTCAAGGGCGTGTTGCTGAAGCAAAAGATTTGCTCAATGATATGGAGACTAAATTCCCAAACACAACATTACTACTGGTTTCGAAACTTCTCGTTTATTTTACCGGCGAGCATGATTTTGAGAAAAGTTTGCGCTTGTTTGCCAACTATAAGGGCGAGCTCGACGGAAATTTGCGGGCGCTTGAAACGACGTTGTTGATTTTTTCTGACCGAATTGATGACGCTCTGGCGTTAATGCAGAAAAACACCAGCAATCATCCAACTCAGTTTGATTTCGAATATAGTAACGCGCTATTGCTCTCGCAATTGCGAAATTATGAACGATTGACACCGGCGCAAGAAACCAAATTTAAACAAATTTTTGACGATACTCAGCAAGCAGAATTTCATATTCTACTTGAATTATTAAATGGAAATACGCAGTCTTTTATTGAAAAGTATGAGTTAAGTAATCCGACACAGCAAACCCTGAAAAAAGCTTTATCTGATGATCCGTACATCACCATGCTGTATCTGGCCATTCTCAAAGAGCGAGGGAAGACAGATGAACTTAATATTTTACTGCCTGAAATGAAGTCACAATTCGAAAGCCATTGCATCACTAATTTGGTCAGTCAGATGAGTAATTCTTGTTTAGTTTTCTGGTATTTAAGCGAACAACATAGTGCTGAGCAACGCTTTACCAGCTTTAGTAAACAACTCAATTATTTATCTATTTATTACGGAGGAATGACTCCTTCGTTACCGAATTCAACAGGATATAATGGTGTGAAAAACCATCCTGAATTTAAGTCAACCGTTCGAAAGTTCATGGATGACACGTTTAGGCAATCAAATCCTAAATTGATTTTTGAGCCGCGTTGATAGCTGGAAAGTGCAATGATACTTGCATTTCGTATTTCAAATTATTGCGTTTATAGCTGGCAGGCTGAGTTTGTAATACAGACATTTAATCTTTCCTTTCCTCAAACTCACTCAAATTTTTAATAACGCAACTGCCTTAGTGTTGCTTTTGCTCAATGTAAGTAAGACGACCATTAAGGGGGCAACTTCTGCTCAACCTAATGGGCATTTTTACCCATGCCTTACTTAGTGCGGTCTGATATGCTGAATATATTATGGCAACAGCTATTATTGACCAGGCAAAAGATAATAAAGCTAAATATTGAAGTTTTCCGCATGCTGGTATATCAGAGGCAGCATGGAGTTTAATAATCCATAACAAAAGTAAACCGGTGATTGTTCTTGCAATTTTTCGGTGACCAAAAATAAGCATCGGCTTATCAGCATATTTTACCCGTTGTTGAGCATTAAATAGGTTTGCGATATCGACGAAATAGAATAATAAAGTAATCGCTGTGAATACCAGAATAATATCGAGATTCCGCGGTTGCCTATCCGTCTCTGGTTGATTCTAACTCTGCACAAGCTCTACTCAAACAGTTAGAGCGCCATAGTCTAGCGATAGTTAGATGGGTTCACAAACAAAGGTTAACTAGCTGCTTAAATCAACGTTTGCTGAGCATTATAACAAATAGGTTTTCTCTGCTTCATAGCAACGCCTTCTCAAAATGAGTAAAGCCTTGCATTGACCAGTTGAACTCATAGCCTTTTGTTGCCTGTCGGTTTAGATCGAAACCTTCGAACAAATAACTAAACAAGACAGGCATGTTAAGCACCACACTTTTCAGTAAACTACACCAGCAAGCTCACTCCAAGCGCGGCCATAACAAACCCTATTATAAATTCGAGTACCTTCCAGGCTTTAGGTTTTTTGAAAACAGGAATGAGTAATTTCGCGCCGTATCCGAGCGAAAAGAAAAAAACAAACGAGCCGAAAATTGCGCCTAAGCCAAATGCAGCTTGCTGGCCTTCATATTGAGTGGATATTGAGCCTAGCAATACAAAAGTGTCGAGGTAAACATGCGGATTAAGCCATGTAAAAGCAAGACATGTCATTGTGGCCGCTAAAAGGCTTCCAACTTCTTTTCCCTTTGCCTGTAAAGCGTGATCTGTCGTAAAGGCTGACTTAAAACTAAGTGCACTGTAAAAAAACAGAAATACTGCGCCTAAATAACGGGCCAGTTGTTCGATAAGTGGAAATTGTTGTACAACTACACCAAAACCTGCCACACCAAGTGTGATCAAAATAGCGTCTGATAAAGCACAAATCAAACAAACAACAAAAACGTGCTGTTGCTTCAGCCCTTGTTTGAGTACAAACGCATTTTGCGCACCAATGGCAAGTATAAGAGATATACTAAGTGAAAAACCTGCTAAAAATACTGAAAAGCTCATTTATACTTCCGTTCCTTACTTTTCTTTTGGTATAAAACACGAAGCCATATCAACTGGTAACAAAGGCTGGTGCTTTTTTAGGGAGGATTACAGCAGTCCTATTAATAAATTGCACGGTCAACTTGAACAATGCATTAAATGGTCTGTTTTTTAAAGCATGCCTTTGCAATAACGAGTTCATTTATCTTCCGCGGTAATAGGCGTTAATCTATTAAATCGCTATTGTAAAAGAGTGGCAGTTGAATTTAACTATCCAACAAGTAATAAAAATACTTATACAAAACCGTCAACTGGGGCTAGCATTTTGAACTTTTTAAAGGGCCTTATTGGCTTGATTAATCCAAAGAACGCAAAGACTTCTTACACGTTTGCCGTTTGTTGCATTGTTTTAGCCTTACTCAGCGCTTGCTCCATATCACCTCAAGATGAAGGCGTTGCCACAACACTAGCATTTAGCCCCAGTGATGACACACGCTTTTCAAATGAAGTGATGAACGTGGCACCATTTTTACCAGCGAACCAGGTTAAAAGACACGAACAATGCAATATAAAAACTGCCGATACAGGTTTTAAAACCTCACATGAGGTTAATTACACCAAGTATGGATGGGAAAAGCGCATCGCCCATCAAACGGAATTCTTTGATATTCCGCAGCAAGAGGGGCGTATTCTTATTATTGATTTTGCAAAGGCAGAGGATGCGTTGGCTTATCGTTATTTAAGTAACGATAATAGTCACAATACGCTTTACGAGCCGTGGAGTTCATCGAAGATATTTGCCTTTACTGGCGCTATAGCCAAACTACGTGATCAGGGCTTTGGCGCGCGGACACAAATTGGCAGCACCTACGTTGCTGATATGATCACCTCTATAAATACTTATGAAGCCTTTGGCACCTCAATAGACAACTCAAATGCACTCGCTACTTTGTTTGCCAATATTGCTGGCCGAGATAACCTCAGCGCGCTGTTTTACGATGATTGGTTAAAGCTCTCAACGCCCAACATATATTTTCGAGGTGCTTACGGTCCTAGCGCATATAAACCTAATTCTTATGAGGCGCAAATGCTTGATGGCACGAGTAGTATACGATTACAGCCTTATTTAAATGCAGCGGATGACCCAGGATATTTAAATTACCGCTGCGAAAGCTGCGGGTTAACAGGCAACAAGCCAATGACGACCCTGGCACAAGCGGAGTTTTTAAAACGACTGGCTAGTCATACGCGCGACCCACTTACTCAGCATCCAGCTCTTGAGGCCGTCGATGTTAAAACGCTTTTTTATGGTGACGGAAATTCATTAGGTAACGAACGCTTTGCAGGTATGAGCGCCGGTATCTCAGTAATGTTACAGCATGCAATCGCCAACAGTATTCAAACTGAAACAAGCACGAATAAAAGCCCGAAACTTATTTTAGATGAAGCAAGTCAGGGTAAATGGCGCGTATTTCAAAAAATAGGGTGGGGTCCTAGCGACACTCGCGGTACCACAGAGGTAGTAGTGCTTGCACACGTGTGTTTGCCATATTATCTAGGTGGTCGAGAGTTCACCGTTAGCGCGCAGGTGTCAGTGCCTAATGCAGATGAAAGTCTACTTCCTGCTGCCGGTAAAAAAATGCAAAGGTTATTAGAAATAAGCATGGATAAGCTTTTATAAACTTAACTCGTTTTTGGCTTCTGTCGCTTTTATTCCCTTCAAAGCAAACCGTTTAAAACCGAGACGCTGTTAATCTACTTTTAATGTTTAGTAAAAGTACTCTTAACCATAGATGTATATTCTTATTAGCAACCAATACAAAGCGACGTGCCTTGTATTATTTAATGCTAAGTAGGTGGGAGTCTACTCATGAAATTACGTACTCAATCGATAATGAAAGCTACTCTTTTAACTGCCTCAGTGATAATCGCATCTGGCTGTGCCGCTGTAGCAAAGCCCCAAATGAGTAATGATACAGCCAAAAGCGCAGCTATGATGAAGTCTCAAAGCGCAGATGATGTGCTTTTGTATTCAAACCAATGCATTACTGAACGAGAGGTAGTGAATGCACAGAAAATGTGGGGTGATGGCATTGTTAGAATTGGCAGCGTATTTTCTAACAAAGGTGATTACTCAAACGAAGCTGCTGATTTTATTCAGGAAATGTACGGCTATGATTTAAGCAGCGTTTTATTTAAGCCCACGCTAGCGGCTAACGATCAGTTTAGGTCAAGTTTTGATGCGGCACTGTCGTACTTCGTAGGGGGTAACGATGCCTACGAAGAAGATAAGGGTTTTGCAATAAAACCGTATACCAAAGTGAAGTTCGATAACGTGGGAATTATTAACAATAGCTGCCGTATGGCTGTTGCAATGGGTAATTACTTTTTCACCGATACCACTGGTGGTGAAACCAAAGTGGAATATACATTTGCGTACGTTAAAGACAGCGAGGGCGACTTGCGTATTGTCGCTCATCAGTCGTCACTTCCCTATAACCCATCATCAAATTAAGCCTCGCTATTAGCGCGATATGACATGCTTCATATCGCGCTACCTCTTTTTTAAGTAATTAAAAGCTCATCACACCGAGGTTTCTATGCGCACGATAAAAAATACAATAACCACGATTACCGCTTTGTCATTACTGCTAATGTGCACCGCCGAGTCGCATGCCACAACAAACGATTTTCAATCGTGGAATGCTGTGGCTCTTGCCGGTAACGCTGATAAAGCGGGCGACCTGCAATTCTGGTTTGATGGACACCTGCGATTTAAAGACGATGCCTCACAACTAGGCGTGTCAATTTTTCGCCCCGGCATTGGCTATCGTATGTCTGACGACCTTACGTTGTGGTTGGGTGTAGCTAGGATAGCGATAGATTCAGAGGCCGGTACTGTAGAAGAAGACCGTCTCTGGCAACAAGCAACCTACTCACTTCGACCATTTTTAGGCGGTAACGTGTCTGCACGAACCCGTGTTGAGCAGCGCTATCGCAGCGACCAAGGTGACGACGTGGGCCATAGAATTAGACAGTTCGTGCGTTGGGAAAAGCCGCTGGGCGACAAATGGTCTTTCGTTGTGTGGGATGAGCTATTTGTTACCCTTAATGATACGCAATGGGGGCAGGCAAGTGGATTTGATCAAAATCGATTCTATGCCGGCCCAGCTTATCAACTCAACGACACATGGCGCATTGAAGTGGGATATATGAATAACTACATTCATTCGCCCGGTGCTTCTTCACCAGAGGCTCAAATTAACCATAACCTTTCTCTTACGTTTTTTGGTTCGTGGTTTTAAGTGTGAACGAACAACTTGTGTTTATTGATGTTAGCAATTAAATATCGGCCCTTGAATATTCCTTTTAAGCAATGGAACCTTTTTAAGGGCCACTCGCAATTCCTACTTTTCCAGCCCCAGTTAGTCAATCCTTTCACCACGAATGTTATTATCCATCACAAGGGTCTCAACCCCTCCCTCATCCGTAGTTTCAAATACAATATTACTGCCATTTTTGGCAAAAAAGCGGTCCTCTCCCTCGTAGAAATACTCTTCATTTTCAATGTACGGTAGCGCATTAAGCGCAAAGCCATGGTTAGTTGCTTGAAGTGTGACTTCTACTTCAACAGGTGCGGTCACTTTATAAGTACCAATATATTTGCCGAGCTCTTCTTGGCTTATTTGAACTGTGCGTTTCACGTTAACTTGGGAGTAACCCACATCTAACGCCTCTTTTATTCTAATTTCGAGTTCTTGGATTAGCTGAGTGCCGTTGTTACCATTTGTCATAATGGCGTAGCCGTTGCCGGTGTCTAACTCAATATATAACTGCGACATAAACCCCTCATCAGCGCCGCCATGGCCAAAGCCTCTAACTTTTCCGTCTTCGTCCATATTGATGAAAAAACCAATGCCTACATTTGGGGCTGCAGTGGTAGGCGTATTATTGGTTAATATTTCTGTTGCTGTGGCCTTTGATATCCAACTGGTGTTTTCACCTAAGTAGGCGCTTCGCACAGCGCCAGCCATTTTGAGCATATCCGCTGGCGTGCTCCACATACCAGCCGCTGCAAGAGTTGCATATGTATGGGCGCCACCTTCTACAGGTTCTCCGTCTCCGTTATAGGGAGTGGCCATATTGCCTGCTAACTCAGAAGATATAGGCTGTTTGAAACTAGAACGAGTCATGCCCAGTGGTTTGAATAATAGTCGTTGGGCCATTAGCGGCAAAGATTCATTCGTTACATCTTGCAAGGCAAGTTGTGCCACTGTGGTACCGCCACCTGAATAGCGCATTTGTGAACCGGGCTTAATATCAACCACCACGGCACCGGTGTTAGCTGGCTTCACACCATCTAAAACTTGTTGCAAAGAGGGCACAGCTTCACCGGCAGTATAACCAGGAAATCCATGTACTGTGGTGCCAGCGGTATGGCTCAGTAGCCTACGTAATGAAACGGCTTCTTTTCCCGTCCATTGGTGAGGTGGTAACTGCCAGCTGGTGAGTAAATTATTGATATCCGAATCTAAATCGATAGGGTTGTCTTGACGATATTTCATCAACACGTTCGCAAATGCAGGTTTAGATATGCTGCCAGCCTGAAATACCGTGTCCGCATTAATAGGTTCTTCAGTATTAATATCTTTAACGCCGCTTTGAAGTGTCCACGCAAGTTGCCCATCTCGCATCAATGCCACAGAAACGCCAGGTACATTATAGTGCGCTTGACGCTGCAATAAGGTTTGAAAGTCGACTTCTTGGCCCTCAATGCGAACTTTCTCTGCAAGGCCTGTTCGTAATAAATCAGATTTTGATGATACTTTGGGAGGGGGAGTATTCGGCTTTGGAGTTTCAGCCTCTGTGCAACCAAGCAATGACGCCATGCAAATAGAGAGCGTGAAGGAGATTATCGTTTTACGAGATTTCATCTGAGTATTCCATTACAAGTGAAATATCAGCATACGGACGTTAATTTAAGGAGTCAATTCGTGTGAATTCGTTCAGCGGATGCGTTGCCCTTACCCCTACTAAAATGCGTTATGCATTAAGGGGAAAGAAGCAAAAACACGAAGAACTACTTGGAGTTGCGTTTATCCAACGCGTATTGAACCGCCATTCTTGCAGCGCCTGCACCAATACCTGATACCACGGCCCAAGTTACGGCTTCTTGAAGATCGGTATTTTCACTTCCTTTGTCTTTAGGGGCAGGTTCGTTAGTCACTTTTTCCCACGATTTTTGAAGCGTTTTTCTGGCCAGCATGCCTGCTGATGCAGCGGCGAGGCCAATGCCTACGGTTGTAATTAATTTGTCACTCATAGTATTCTCCTTAAATTGGTAGTGAGAAGTCTGCGTGAAACAGCTATCGCAAGCTGCGATAGGTAATTAAACCCATCGCTTAGCTTGCGGTTGTCTACTTGCCTCTCACCATGTTCATCACGAGTGATACAACCAGTAAGACTAAGAAAACACCAAAGATAATTTTGGCTATACCTGCCGCAGAACCTGCAATTCCACCAAATCCTAAAACGGCAGCAACTATTGCAACAACTAAAAATATTAATGCCCAACGTAACATAATGTATCCCTTCATTTTGTGAGTTCACAATTGAAGGTGCAAAGCATAGGCCTACTTTAAAAAGTTGCTTAAATTATTGTATGAAATGTAGCCGTAGCGAGGCCTGTAGAGCGATGGTGTCAGAAAAAGGAAGTCCATCTTTTTATGCTAGTGCAAAACTAGCACAGGTTGATGGTGAGTATTTTTCCCAATAAAGCTGTAAATATTTCTTATTTTTAATTTGCAATTTTACCAATAGTGCTTGGCCAAATTCATTCTTTTCTCACTTTGTTACAAGTTTCGCATTAACAGGTGCATTATTTAGGAGTAGTTTATATTTTGAACAGAAAATAAAAAGAACTCATTACTAATAACTACTTACAAAGGAATGCTCATGCTCAACATTAGCGGTCTCACCAAAACTTACCCCAATGGAGTTAAAGCCCTTAACGGCATCAACCTTTCAATTCCCAAGGGAATGTTTGGGTTACTTGGCCCCAACGGTGCCGGCAAATCCTCTTTAATGCGCACTATTGCTACCCTGCAAACTCCTGACACGGGTTCAATACAATTTAATGGTATTGACGTGTTGGCCGATCCTAATGGGTTGCGACAATGCCTTGGCTATTTACCGCAAGACTTTGGTGTCTACCCGCGCATTAGTGCAGAGAAACTGCTAGACCATCTAGCCGTGTTAAAGGGTATTAGCAGCAAGTCTGAGCGTAAAGACGCGGTGGAAAGCTTGTTGGTTCACACCAATTTGTGGCAGCACAGAGACAAAGCAGTAAGTGGTTATTCTGGCGGTATGCGTCAGCGCTTTGGTATTGCTCAGGCATTATTGGGCGACCCTGACCTTATTATTGTAGATGAGCCTACCGCTGGCCTCGACCCTGAAGAGCGCAATCGCTTTCACAACTTGTTAGTAAGCTTAGGTGAAGAGAAGGTTATTATACTCTCTACACACATTGTTGATGATGTATCAGAGCTTTGCCCGAAAATGGCCGTGCTAGGGCAGGGAGAAATTTTATTAGAAGGTAACCCTATTAGTCTCACCACAGAGCTGGCGGGACGCATTTGGCGCAAGCAGGTGAGTCAAGAAGAGTACCGCGAACTTGAGCAGAGCCTGAATATCATTTCTGCCCGCTTAATTGCCGGGAAGCATGTTATTCATGTAATGGCCGACACGCCCCCAGAAGGGTTCGAACAAGCGCCAGCTAATTTAGAAGACGTGTATTTTTCCACCTTGCACAATAGCCGCGCTGCAACTGCTGCGTAAGGGGAATAACCATGTTTTTAAATTGCCTTACGTTTGAATGGCGATATTACCTTCGCCAACCTTCGTTTTACGTCACCATGCTGGCGTTTTTCTTGTTACCTTTTTTGGCAACCACTACCGATAACGTTCGTATTGGTGGCGGTGGAAACGTGCTGTATAACGGCTCGTTTGCTATTACTCAAACCGCGCTCATTATGGGTATCTTTGCGCTGTTTTTGTTGGTTAACTTTGTGTCTGGTACTGCAACACGAAATCACTCCAGCAATATGGGCGAGCTAATATACACTCGGCCTATTACGCCGCTGTCGTATCATTTGGGCCGCTTTTTAGGTGCCTATTTGGTCAGTATTTGCGTGTTTGCCATGGTGCCTTTTGCCATTTTATTAGGCTCGTTAATGCCTTGGATAGATCAAGAGCGAATAGGGCCCACTAATCTTAGTTTCTATCTAACTACCTTTTTCTACTTCTCAGTGCCCAGCATGTTAGCACTGGGTATGATTTTTTATGCCGTTGCTCAGCGCCTTCGCTCAATTATGGCCGCGTATTTGGTAGCAATGGGTATATTCATTTTCTACCTCATTAGCGGGGTCGTCACCTCAGAGCCTGAGTATCGCACCATTGGCGCATTATTAGACCCCTTTGGTCTTCGTACCTACGCCGAGATAACCCGTTATTGGACAGTGTTTGATAAAAACACCAGCGTTGTGTTGTTAGAAGGTGTGTTACTGCAAAACCGTTTGATATGGCTTGGCATTGGCGCAGTTATACTGGCCACTGTTGGCAGTATTTATCAAATGCGCTGGCAGCAAAAAAGCCGTAAAGAAAAACCAAGTAAAGCCTCGGCTGTGGCTCCACCCAAAACCCTTAACCTTACTATTAAAGCAAAGGCGGGCGGGCAGTTTGATAAGTTACTTACCCGTATTGGCTTTGAAATGCGCCAAGTTATGTTTAGCCCAGCCCTTCTTGTGCTGATGATTTTTACGCTGTTCAATCTGTCTGCCCTGTATTTTGTGCCTATTGGCGGTGTGTACGGCACGCCAGATTGGCCGCTTACCTATAAAATGGTTGAGTTTATTCGCGAAAGTTTTGGGTTGATGATGCTAATTGTTATCACCTATTACAGTGGCGAAATTGTATGGCGTGAGCGTGGTTCTGGTATGGGCGATATCGTCGATTCAACGCCCGCTTTTAATCTGATCTTTTGGGTGTCTAAGTTACTTGCAATGTGGGCGGTAACCGCCGTGCTATTTGCTATTGGCATTGTTTTTACCGTTATCTATCAGGCTACCCAAGGGTATTTCGACTTTGATTTTAGTACGTATTTAATTGGGATCTATTTTGTATCATGGGTTCCGTGGGCGCTATTGGCGGTTCTGGCATTTTTTATTCAGGTACTAAGCCCGAATAAATTTGTGGGTATGCTGCTGTTTGTGGCGTACTTCATTGTTAGCTTAGTATTTGCTGAGCTAGGTTTAGAGCACAACATGTTCAGCTTCAGCGACGCGCCAAGCGTGTTGTATTCCGACCTTAACGGCTGGGGATGGTTCTTGGCTCCGTTCGCTTGGTACATGCTTTATTGGAGTGCATTATCGTTAGCGCTATTCACCATTGGTTATGCATTGTGGCAGCGAGGGCCAGAGGTATCACTAAAACACCGCTTTAAGTTACTTGGTTATCAGTTAGGGGCGTCTGGAAAGGCCGTGTTTGCAGCAAGCCTTCTCGTATTCGTACTTACGGGTGGCTACATTCACTACAACACCAAGGTGGTAAACACTTACCTTACTCAAGATGAGACCTTCGAGCTTCAAGCTGAATACGAAAGTCAGTTTGGCCAGTATGAAGACGACTTAATTCCGGTCGTAACTCAAGTAAATGCGAACGTTGATATTTACCCAGAGGCCCGCCGTGTAGAAGTGTCGGCAGATATGACCATCAGCAATCCGTTTGATGAGCCAATTTCCCGCACCTTGCTGTCGATTCCACGGTTTACGACTACATGGGATGTGGTTATACCTGGCGCGCAAATTACCGAACGCTTCGACAACCTGTCTGCGGCGTGGCTAACCTTTGACGAACCACTAATGCCGGGTGAAACCAGGAAAGGAACCCTTTCAGCACTGCGCGAGCATAAGGGGTTCAAAGATGGCGGCTTCGATCTGCAGGTAGCTGAAAATGGCACGTTTATCGATAATTTCTCGCTGTTTCCATCTTTTGGGTTTAACGGGCGTTATGTAATTTCAGACCGACACGAGCGACGTAAGCGCGATCTGCCAGAGCGTCCTCGGGCCTATAAGTTGGAAGATACCTCACGTTATGCTGAGAGTGGTTTTGGTAAGGGAGTCACCTTTATCGACTTTGAAACTACGGTGTCGACCAGCGGCGATCAAATTGCTATTGCGCCGGGTTACCTGCAAAAAGAGTGGCAGGAAAACGGACGTAACTATTTTCATTACAAAATGGATGCGCCAATTGTCAACTTTTTCTCCTACCTTTCTGCGCGCCACGACGTTACGCGAGACGAGCATAAAGGTGTGAATATTGAGGTGTACTATCACCCTGAACACCATTGGAATGTAGATGTGATGGTACAAAGTGTGAAAGATTCTCTCGATTATTTCACCAACGCCTTTGGCCCTTACCAGCACAAACAAATGCGTATTATTGAGTTTCCAGGGTATCGGTCGTTTGCGCAAAGCTTTGCTAATACGGTGCCTTATTCTGAGGATATTGGGTTTATTGCCGACCTGCGCGACCCTGAAGATATTGACTATGTGTACTATGTTACCGCCCATGAGGTAGCTCACCAGTGGTGGGGACATCAGGTAGGTGCTGCCAATGTTCAGGGCCAATCAATTATTATTGAGAGTTTGTCTCAGTACAGTGCCATTATGGTATTGCGCGAGCGCTTTGGCGAAGAGAAGATGCGACGCTTCCTCAAGTATGAGCTGGATCGCTACCTTCGCGATCGTGGGAGTGAGCTGATTGAAGAAATGCCGTTTATGCGCAGTGAAGATCAGCAGTACATTCATTACCGTAAAGGTTCGGTAGTCATGATGGCAATTCTAGATAGGTTAGGGGAAGAGCGTGTTAATACCGCACTGAAAAGCTTTTTAGAGGCGTATAAGTTTAAAAACGATCCCTATCCAACTACGTTAGATTTGCAGGCTGCCCTTAATGCTGAGGCGACAAACGAGGAACAGCAGTTTATCGCAGACTTGTTTGAGCGTATTACCCTGTATGACTTAAAAATGCTGTCAGCTGAGGTTGAAGAAACTAGCGACGGTAAGTTTGCCGTAACCATGACAGTATCGGCGGGCAAGTTTGAGGCTAATGGCGATGGACGTGAAACAGAAGGTAGTGTTGATGAATATATTGATATTGCACTGTTCACTGGCGACCCAGAAGATGTGTCTGAAAACACTCAGGTGCTTTATAACCAGAAGCACAGATTAATTAGCGGGGAAAATACAATAACCGTGACGGTGGATGAAAAGCCCGCCTATGTGGGAGTAGACCCCTTTGTGAAAATGATTGATAGAGACAGCGGAGACAACGTAATTAAGCTGTAATTTTTATCAGTAAGCGTGAAGCAGAGCAGCGTATGTTTCAAAATTTGAAACGTACGCTTGCTTCGCTTTTAATCACCAAGAGCAAACCGATAGCTTTTTATAGAAAGCTAAAGCTAAAGCTAAGCAGGCCTTAAGATGCCTTCTTCAGTTCGCTGTGTGATTTTAATACTTTGCTTCCATCGTCCTGTTCAATCATATACGCGGGGTCGGTTTCGCTTGCATCTCGTTTAACCGATGAGCCTTTGATAGTGCGTTCAACCTCGCTGGTAAACTTCTCTCGAATATTGCCCGAAGCACTGCCGTTGCCCCATTCCCATTCAACCTCGGTGTTTATAGCATAATGTTTCATTTCAAAATTCCTTGTAGTGGTGGCGACTTTATTAAACGGTTCAACCATACCTCGCAAAACCTGTGGAGCTAAGCTCTGGCAAATAAAGCCAGATAGAATAAAGCCAGAGAAGGTAAGGCTGGGTAAAATAGAGCCCCGTTAAATGGCTAACATAGTTGTAACGCAAAGGAGGAATTAAAGGTTCATAAAAGGTGCAGCTAACTAGCTTAAGGTTTGCTTTAACACTATGTTAGAAGGTCTATTTCAGAATTTTCCATTTATACTATACACTTGCATCAATTACAGATAACGCAGTTCTGTCCGATTATGAGTAAATATCACAACAGTAAAGGCTTTACGCTAATTGAGTTAATTATCGTAATAGTCGTTTTAGGAATACTGGCCGTTACCGCTGCACCTAAGTTTTTAAACGTCCAAAAAGACGCACAAGCTGGGGCACTTGAAGGGCTAAATGCTGCATTATTAGGGGCGTCGGAAATTGTTTACGCAAAAGCACTGATTGAAGGGACGCAGGGAAGTGCCGATACTACCCTAACTTCTGGCATTCGTGTGCGTTACGGCTATCCTTATGCAACGCAAACAAACTTAAAAGAAGTGGCTGATTTTTCAGAAGACGATTGGAAATTAAGTGGCTCTGCACCTGAAGTCACCTTTACGTTAGAGCGTCAAACTGCAGACTTAACTAACGCTGAGATTGCAGCAAACGATGTGTGCAAAGTTACTTATCGTCACCCCAATCAAGGTGAAAAGCCCACAATCACGGTAACTGATTGCAATTAGGCCGAAACTCAGAAACGAAGTGTATCGATAGAAAAATATGACAACAGAAAAGATTACTATTGAGCAACCGAGATCGGCTTTTAGCGCTTTTTTTATAAGCGCTCGATCATCGGGTGTGTTTTCTATCGTTAATTTCACTAGCTTTATCTACATCATCGTTTTGGGGCTTACCTTCAAAGACCTGTACAGCTTTATGGAAGATTGGGTGGTTATCACTCAGGCCATTGGTGTGCTTGTTATTTTAATGAACGTTGTCGCGCTTAAAAAAACCAACAATGTACCGTTAGCGTCAGCAATTATGCTGTTTTGTATGTTTGCCATACACATGGCAAACGTCACCTTTGCAGGGGGTATTGATACTGTCCATTATGCGTGGATCTTTATCTTTCCCATCCTTGCTGGTGGAACAATGGGATGGCGCGGGCAAATATTCTTTTGGTTTATTAGCGTGCTTGGCACCGTTTACTATTATGTGTGGCCCGAGCAAATGGACACACTTCCCTACGAGGGTGACATGGGCTACACATTGGCTACGCGCCTGATGTGTTTAACAATTTTCAGCCTTATTATGCTCACTTACTATTTTACGCTGAATGAAAAAATGCTGTTTCTGCGTAAAGCCCTTAAACTGGCCTCGTTTGAAAGTGACTTGTTTTCTGGGGTGTTTAATTCAAAAGCGCAAAGTGTGTTGTTGGTAGATGAAAAAGGAACTATACAGCGCGCTAATCATACCACTCATACTACTTTCGGCTTTGCTGAAGATACGCTAATTCATCAACCAGTGAGTACGCTATGTTTGCACGCCGACCTGCTTTTTGCTGCAGATACGGTAGATAAACCGACGCGAGAAATACAGGTACAAACCAAAGATGGCCGAATTGTTTGGATTGAATATTCAGCACTTAGCGTTTTGGATGAAAATGAACATCGACACAGCTTGATCACCATCGAAGACATTAGCGATCGCAAAAAGCATGAATCTGAGCTGTCTCACCTAGCTCATTACGATCATCTCACTAAAATGCCAAATCGCCTTATGCTTCAAGAGCATCTTGCTTCTTTGCTTAAACTTCACGCTAACGTGTCCTTTGCTGTTATTTTTATCGACCTTGATAAGTTTAAAGACGTTAACGATATGCACGGTCATGAAGCCGGCGATGCAGTATTAGTGGAAGTTGCTCGTCGTTTAGAGCGCTGTGTACGAGAAGGGGATTTTATCGGGCGCTTCGGTGGTGATGAATTTATATTGCTAAGTGAAATCGACACCTCTAAAGATGAAATTGTGCGCTTGGTTCAGCGTGTGCAAAAGGTAATATTACAGCCCATTTATTACCAAAACAGACAGCACAACATTGGCTCAAGCGTGGGCATAGCGCAATACCCAGTTGATAGTGAAGATGCAAACGACTTACTTCGCAAAGCAGATGCTGCTATGTACCGTACAAAAATTAACGAGAAAGGCGCATTCGCTTTTTACAACCTAGATTACGACATTGATTTGCAGCGCAAACTTCGCCTCAACACAGACTTGAATTTTGCATTGGATAAAAATGAATTGTCGTTGGTGTTCCAACCTATATTCGATAAGAACAAAGTGCTTTGTGGTGCCGAGGCCTTGCTGCGTTGGGAGCACAGTGAACTGGGCTTTATTTCGCCCGATGACTTTATTCCAATTGCCGAAGATGGTGGCCAAATTTTACACATTGGCGACTGGGTTATAGATTCTGCTTGTGAGGTACTGCGAGAGTGGCAGGAAATGGGACATTCTGCGCTTAGTATGTCGGTGAATATTTCCTATCGACAACTTGCCGACTGTGCTTTGGTTGATGTAACTCGCCGCAGCTTAAACAAGCATGGCTTGAAAGGCGATAACTTGATACTTGAATTAACCGAGCGTGTATTTGCCGATGACTTAGCGCTGGTTCGAGAAAATATGCGAATGCTGTCTGAGCTAGGGGTGAAAACGGCCATTGACGATTTCGGTATTGCCTATTCCAGCTTGAGCTATTTACGTAGTGTCAACTTTAATATTTTGAAAATTGACCGCAGTTTCGTTAAAGATATTGTGGATGATCACGAAGCCAGAAACCTCTGTCATGCCATACACTCAATGGCGAAAAGCCTGAGCTTACAGGTGACGGCTGAGGGCATTGAAACCGAGGCACATTTTAACGCCTTAATTGAAATGAATGTAGATAAGTTCCAAGGCTATCACTTGGCAAAGCCACTCACTAAAAGCGACTTTTCTAAGTTATTGAGTTAACGCTGCACTGGTAATATTAGAGCAATGTGCTCATACTCAAATTTTTAAGCCATTAAAAGAGACAATGGAAACAAAGCTCCCAATATACAAAAAGCTGCTGGTGATATTTCGCGTTGAGCCTGGCTGCCTTGGGCCGCAGGGTCCTGATTACGTGGAAGAATTTTGTGTTTTTGCGAAGCAGAAACTTAAAAATCATCACGGCCATTGTTTGCGCTGGGCGATTAAACCCCGCTACGACAAATCGTTGCCAGAGTTAGAGTTTCAGTTCAAAAACAGTATTGTGTCTCGTGAGAATGCTGATAAATACATGAACAGCTTCGATATCGACATTGATGTGTTTGAAGAAGGGCTAGAGGAGTCTCTAGCCGACCTCATTGATGTGTTTTTTGAGCGATAGTAAAGCAGACATAGCTACTTTCCCATCTCGCTTAATTACTCTGGTACTAATGCCACCTCAAGCTCTCTTGGTAAAACATGGCATAAGTCTTTGCCAATACCAAAGTCTTCTACCTGAAACGTTTGATAGCCTGCTTTTTCAACGGTAATTGAATAAAAGCCAGGGCGCTCAGCTAGCATAGCGATTGATTCCTCGCCGTCACATGTCCCAGTGGCTGCTTCTGAAAAGTCTTCTTCGGTTGCCGTAACCGCTGTATCACAAGCAATGGGCGTGCTTGTAGATTGGTCGGTAACCGACACTATCAAGCCATTTTCCACACTGGTAGTGCAAGTAATGTCGCCTGCTGCAATCACATTACTGACTTCAATGGTGTATTCGTCGTCGGCAGTTTGGGAATTACCATCTACTTGAATTCGAGTTGGATACCCAAGTTCGGGATGATATTCAACCTTTAGCGATTCAGCACGGCTCTCTTCTAATGCTATACGGTTGAACAAGCCAGCTATGGTTTCAGAACTAAAGGTATCTTGCGGCAGGGCGACACTATTTTCTATGATGGTTTGCGATTCTACCTGGTTTGCATTTACAACCACCAAGCGGGGACGGGTAGCGTCGTCTAAACAAAAACACGAAATGCTGTAATTAAATTGATAGTTGTCAATGTTGGCGCTTTCCCATTTTGCGCGGTTGGCATTGAGGTCTTCCAACGTATTATTTGAATCGCTGTTGCAGCCAACGAGTAAAAGAATAGCAGTGCAAGTAGTCGCGAAAGTAGCGATATAGTGAGTTAAATTATTCATAACTGTCCTTAGTTTTAAGAGCGTTTTGATTTAGTGTTGAGATGCTTTGAGTTAGTTTTGAAATAATCATTTTGAATAATAACTAATCAATAGCATTGCAAATATCACGCGTCCAATCAATAGAATGTGGCATTTTTGTGCGAATTATAACTGCAGCCTGTGACAGCTGCTGCCCAAAAAGGCTTGCTAACATTTACCGACGCTTTTTACGCCCTTTAGATTTTCTTTTGCCTGAGGGCTTATCAAAAGCTTCGAAATTGCCGTATAAATTTTCTTCTATTTTATCTTTTTTAACCGCTGGTGGTTTTGGCTTTGGTGTGAATTCAGAAATAAACGTCTTTTTAAACTGTCGACCAGTAAGGCGTTCAATAGACGTTAACTGCTTCTTCTCGTCGTCGCTATACAGTGAAATAGCTAAGCCCTTTGATGATGCTCTGCCCGTGCGGCCTATTCTGTGAATGTAGTCTTCAGGCACAAAGGGTAAATCTACATTGATAACACACGGCAGTTGCTGAATATCGATGCCTCTTGCGGCAAGGTCGGTCCCTATTAAAACTTTCAGGCTGCCATCTCTAAAGCCATCTAGTGCTTGCGTGCGCGCGTGTTGCGTTCTATTAGCATGTATAGACTCTGCAGCAATACCCATTGCTTCTAATTCGTTTCTCAATTCATCTGCACCGCGTTTAGTGCGGGTAAAAACCAATACCTGAGACCAGTCATTACTTTTAAGAAGATGAATGACGAGCTCGTGCTTTCGCTCCTTATCTACCGGGTGCAATATTTGCGTGATATTTTCAATATGATCATGGGCCGTTGCCAGTTCAATTGTCACAGGTTTATTTAGCATGGTGGCAGCTAGTGCCTTTATTTCTTTTGAGAACGTGGCTGAAAATAGCAGTGTTTGACGCTGCTTTGGCAAGAGACTTTGTATAAAGTGAATATGCTCAACAAAGCCCAAGTCCAACATGCGATCGGCCTCATCAAGCACCAACATTTCGATATGCTCAAAATTAATATCGCCTTGTTTGTATAAGTCGACTAAGCGGCCAGGAGTGGCAATTAAAATGTCTAGTCCTTGCGCTAGCTCAAATTTTTGAGGCTCAATGCGAACACCCCCAAAAACGGCCGTCGAGCGAATATTCATACCTTCGCTGTAGCTTTCAACGTTTTTAGCAACCTGCGCTGCGAGCTCTCGCGTTGGTGCAACAATGAGCGCTTTCACACAATGTGGTTTTGAAGGCTGCGTATTTGCCAGTAACTGCAAAATTGGCAGTGAAAAGCTCGCCGTTTTGCCAGTGCCCGTTTGTGCTATCGCAATGACGTCTCGACCATTGAGTACTGTTGGAATAGCGTGTTGCTGAATAGGAGAGGCACTTGCGTAGCCCTTTTCAGTAACAGTAGTGACCAATTCGATACACAAACCTAGTTCGCCAAATGATATTGGAGACGATATGGGAGGAGACGATATGGAAGAAGACGTAGAAGAAGACTGGGACGAGGGCATAAAGGATACATTCACGACGTTTGAAAACTAACGATATGATACGTGTTGTAGCGCAATGATGCGTGATTATTTGTCGACTTATTTATAATGCTTATTCCAAGGGGCCCGTTAAACGTGGTGTTTTGTTTGCGCGGTGCTACGCTTAATAAAAATGGGTGGATGTCTTCACGTTTGAATGTATTAAACATGTAGAGGTACCACATTAAACCTAAGGTTTAGACAACTAGATAAGTAGGCTTACCGAATGTGGACAGTCGAAATAGACTTTAGTTGAGCCTAACCGAATTGAAATCCGTAAGCAGTACTACTATTTATCATTTGCGTGCCATATGTCCATTTGACTAGCCTTTTGTAATGAGCGTTTATGTCTCGTCTTTTGTGTCTCGTCTTTTGTGTCTAGTCTGTATTCGGTCTTCTGTAACCAGTCTTCGATGGACCGCATGAGGTGGCAAGCGTAAGCAGTTCAACAGGCTCGTAGCGAAAAGCGCAGACATACCATATGAAGTTGATACTGTGAATTCACGAGCTTTAATTAAGATTCAACATCAGGATGAGACAGCTATTATGCAAAAGAAAAGCATGCAAAAGAGAAATATGCAAAAACAATCTGTTAAAACGCGGTCAATGAATATCCGAACCCTGCCACGGAAAATAGCGCTAATTGTTACGCTAGTTGCCACCTCATACGGAGCCTTAGCTCAGTCTAACTCACCAACGCAGGTGGAAATGACCGGCAGCGAAGGTACTGTGCTAATGGGACGCGCAATAACATCATTTGATAACCCGTGGGCTATGGCGTTTTTACCCGATGGCCACAGCTTGGTGACAGAAAAAACAGGCGCAATGTGGTTGCTCGATGAAAACCAGCAAAAGCGCGCTAAAGTCGAAAATGTGCCTAAGGTTACACCGCGTGGGCAAGGCGGCCTAGGCGATGTGATTGTGCACCCAGATTTTGCATCGAATAATACTATCTATGTTTCTTATGTAGAGCGAGATGCTAACGATGACGCTTTTAGTGGAGCCGTTATCGAGCGCGCCACGCTCACTATTACTGATAAAGGCGCTAGCCTATCGAACAGAGAGCTAATTTGGCGTCAATCACCTAAGGTAACTGGAAACGGACACTACTCCCATCGCATGGCGTTTTCGCCCGATGGTTATTTATTTATTTATCAGTTCTGGTGAAAGACAAAAGTTTACACCTGCGCAGAATATGGCGATGAACTTAGGTAAAATTGTACGCCTGAATGCAGATGGGAGTGTGCCAGAAGACAACCCTTTTTATGGCAATGGTGCAGTGACAGAGCAAATATGGTCGTTAGGTCATCGCAATCCATTGGGTATCGATTTTGATGCGCAGGGTAATTTATGGTCTCACGAGATGGGCCCTCGTCATGGCGATGAGCTGAACATTATCGAAAAGGCACGAAACTATGGTTATCCAACGGTGTCCCAAGGCGATCATTACTCTGGTGTGAAAATACCAAATCATGAAGATATTCCTATTTTTAAGTCACCGGAAAAAGCCTGGGTGCCAGCGATAAGTCCTGCAGGCTTTATTATTTATAAAGGGGATTTACACAAAGATTGGCAAGGCGATGGTTTTATCGGCGGTCTGTCTTCACAAGCGTTGGTTCGGGTTAGCTTTAATCAGGATGATAAAGGGAAGTGGAATGTTGAAGAAGCTGAGCGTTACGAATGGGGCAAAAGAGTACGTGAAGTTGAGCAAGATGGTATGGGCAACATATACGTACTTGAAGACAAAGAGGGTGGACGCCTTATAAAGCTTCAAAAAGGTAATTAAATGACCAGGGCCAGTGCTGTGACGATATAGTATTTAGTGACAAATCATATAGCGACATAGCATTTGGCGACATTATTTGTGGTACAACGATACATAGTAAAGCGGTTTTTGTTACTGTTATAAATAATGTAGATAGCGTTAGAGAAGTAGGTTTGTAAACCGCTTCCTAACGTCGCCAAAAGGTTGTGCGTTAATGGAAATAAAAGAAGCCTCTATTCAAGACTTTGATCTTATATGGCCTATTTTTCATGAGGTAGCAAAAGCGGGCGAGACCTATGCGTTTCGCACAGACACCTCAAAAGAAGAAGCACTTAATATCTGGGTCAAAACTCCCCGCAAAACTTACATAGCATTGGATGACGGTGAGGTGATAGGTACGTATTATCTTAAAACTAATCATGCCGGCCCGGGAGACCATGTTTGCAACTGTGGTTATATGGTTGCGGCATCAGCAAGTGGAAAGGGTGTAGCAACGGCCATGTGTAAGCATTCTCAGACCATGGCAAAAGAGTTAGGTTATAAGGCAATGCAGTTTAACTTTGTTGCTTCAACTAACGAGGGAGCCATTCGCTTATGGCACAAGTTAGGGTACGACACTGTTGGGAAATTACCCAATGCGTTCAATCATCCAGCGAAAGGCTTTGTCGATGCACTGGTAATGTATAAATGGCTTTAAACCGGCGAAACAAACCTTGTAATGCTTCCCTACATTCTTTTGGAAATTTGAATTTGCAACTCGGTTTAAAACTTGAACTCATGGCCTAATTGAGGGGCCTAACTGAAGCGCCTAGTTGCAGGGCTAACTTGAATGGCCTAGTTATAAGATAAGGCCGTGACCTCAACGCTTTTTTCAAATACCCGGCGGAAAAACATCACAATTCAATAAACATGTTAAGGACAATTCATGACTTCTAACACATCAGACAGTAATCAACACGACCAATCAATAGGTGACTTTGCAGCAATAAAAACGTCAATTGCCAATGGCGACATTGATGAAGTTAAAGCGAGACTAGACGGTAAATCTCTTAAATCACTGGAAAAGGACTACCTAATAGACCTTGCGAAACTTAGTAGTAACAGTGACATTGTTGATACATTAGAAGCCATGCCGGAAGCTAAATAATTGATAGTGCGTTTATAGCGCTTTATTAATACTTCGTAGAAAGCCAGTCGTGATTAGTAAGCTGGCTTTTTACGTATTAACTCTAGCCTCAACCTCTCATTCCTCATCATTTTTTAAATTACAGCTTGTATATGCGCATGGCTGCAGGCATATTTATTTCTTTTCTGCATTCAGAGCGTTAACTGTCAGCACTGACATTGTGAACTTAAATGGATTTATTGTAGGAATCTCTGTTGTACTCCTTTTTCATTCGCTGTTGTATTTTCTTGCTTTCAACTGTGCCTATCGCTTCTGCCGCAGGCGTAACGCTTGATCTAGAGAGCGCCGCATCGCAAAGCGTGTGGAAACAGTTGCTGCATGCTGAGCAAACAGCAGTTTCGTTAAATGCTAGCGATGAAAACTTTTACTTGGCAGAAAACGGCTTCAAGTATCCCCAAGCAGAGCTTAAAGCAACGATAAGCGCTTTTAAGAACGAGCCAACTAGCCAATGCCAGTTTCCTGCGCGTAAGCTCTTTATTAACAAGCACCTGCCTGAGCTGAGCTTTCCTGATGTTAAATGCCCTCAGTATCAAGAATACTTAGATGCTTTTTCAACCCAAAGCGCAAGCCTTATATTTGCTTCGGGTTATTTAGGCAACCCTGCGTCTATGTTTGGTCACGTGTTCTTAAAATTTAATAGCGGCTCAGAAGAGGGACTCTTAGACAACACGTTTTCTTATGGCGCCAAGGTTCCCACTGACGAAAATAAGCTGGTGTATATCACTAAAGGTATATTTGGCGGCTACCAAGGCAAGTTTTCAAATCAGAAGTACCACCATCATCATTTAACGTATAGCGAAACAGAGCTGCGCGACATGTGGGAGTACAAACTCAATTTAAGCCAAGAAGATATTCAATTTTTGCTAGCCCATTTGTGGGAACTAGAAAATGCCACTATGACATATTACTTTTTTGAGCAAAATTGTGCCTACCAACTGGCAAAGTTGCTTGGTTTAGTGTTCGATAAACCGCTTATTGCTCCCAACAAGATATGGGTGATGCCGTTTGATTTAGTGGTGATGATGCAGCGCCATCAGAGCGAACGAGTCATGTTTAGTGACGTTATCTACCACGGTTCACGTCAACAGACTCTGTATGATCGCTGGCAACAACTAAAACCTCGAGAACAGCAAGTAATCCTAACTATATTGGAAAGCGCACCTCAAGACACGCATCAACAGCTTGCATCGTTAACGGATGCGTCTGCGATACGAGTAATAGATACCCTCTACGATTACTTTGCATTTATTGAGCAAAAAGAAGACGACCTTACCGATACGCAAAAAGCGCAAAAGCGGCAGGCCATGATAAAGCGTTTTTCTATGGCACCTGTGAAGACGAGTTGGGATGTAGTGAAAAGGCGTCCTCCCCATGAGGCGCAGGACACTACTCGTATCGGCTTAGCGCTTCACGACTCGTCAGCGGGTGGTATGGCCGGTGAGCTAAATTTTCGCGCGAATTATTATGATTTACTAACGCTTAATCCGGGGCGAATTCCATATTCTGAACTCACCACGTTTAATTTACGTCTTCGGTATCTTGAGGGAGAGGGAGTCTCGATTAAGGAGTTTACACCGGTACGCATTATTAACCTCAATGCATCTGAATCCGGGTTACCACTAGATAGCAATTGGGCTTGGAAGTTAGCTTTTGGCTACCGCGACCAAGCAAATAATTGCGTGGATTGTGGCGCGGGTTACATAGACAGTTTTATAGGGAAGTCTTGGGTATTTCGCCACAACCTTGTGGGATATGCGGCACTCAGTACTTCCATTACGAGCTCTAATCTGAATGGCGGCTTTATTGCTGTAGGTTCAGAAGTGGGGGGGGTGGCACATGTTACGCCTGAAATAGCAATGTCATTGACAGTGGGCCAACAATGGTTTGTAAATCAACCATCTAAGGACCTGCACTATCTCTCAATGTCAGCACGATACTTAATTAATCAGCGCTGGGATGTGAGAGTTAATATTGATAATAAGCAAGGTACTGACTTTGGCGTGCTCATTTCGCATTACTATTGAAAATTAAATAAAAAATAAATTTTAAAATCAGAGGAATAATCAATGTTTAAAAAATTAACACTTGCAGCACTTTTAACGACTACTGCTTTTGCTGGAAATGTAGCAGCTGATGACCACATCAATGCGTGGAAACACTGTGGTATTGGCGCTATGATTTTTGACGACAATGGCACAGCAGCTGCTATCTCTAACATCATTTGGGATTTAGGAACTACTGCGGTTTCTTCAAAAATTTCATCTGTTGATTCATGTGAAGGCAAAATGGCAACTGCAGCTATTTTCATTCAAAACAACTTCAACAACGTCATTGAAGAAACTAGCCAAGGTTCTGGCGCACACTTAACGGCAATGCTTGATATTCTAGAAGTCAACGAAGCGGATCGTGCAGAAGTGGTTACTGCTGTACGTGCTGAAATGGCAGTATCAGTTGCAACAAACGAAGCAGCTAACCCAGAAGCTTTCTACAACGCTGTTGTAGCAAACATCTAATAGTGCTGGGCAGTGGCGTGTGTACCTATAAAATTAGGTAAAGGTGCCGCTGCCCCAATTTAGCATTTGTCTTTAGCTGATGTCGCCTGTAAATAGTAGCGGCTTTTGAGAGAGATTACTCAGCATCATCCGTAAAGTTGATACGCGCTAGGCGTTCTTTTTCTTCATCTTCAGCCGCTTGAATTTCTTCAAGAATGGCGCCCACATCCGCATCTTCGTCATCATCTTCAAATTCGCCAGTCAGCGTGGAATTACGCGTTAAATTACCTTCTTGAAACAAAGCCCACATTTCTTTGGCATAGTTCGTTTGTAATAGCTGGGGGGCAAATTCACCGTAATAGCGACGCATGTTGTTTACGTCGCGGGCGAACATGGCTTCAGCGCTATTATTGGCCGAAGCATTAACGGCTTGTGGCAAATCGATGATTACTGGGCCTTTATCGTCGACAAGGACGTTAAATTCTGAGAGGTCACCGTGAATAATGCCGGCACAAAGCATGAGCATGATGTTGTGCATCATTTCTTTGTGTTGCTTGAGCGCCTCATCTTCACTCATTGAGACATGGCCTAACTGAGGGGCCACATCGCCGCTCTCATCTGAAACAAGCTCCATAAGTAATACACCATCAACACAGCAATAGGTATCAGGTACACGTACACCGGCTTCATTTAAGCGTGATAGGGCGTCAACTTCTGCAGTTTGCCATATCTCTTCCTCTAGCTGACGGCCATAGCTTGAGCGCTTACCCATAGCCCGTGCTTGACGACCACCCCGTACCTTTCTGCCTTCTTGGTATTGAGCCGCTTTTTTGAAACTGCGTTTTACCGCGTCTTTGTAAACCTTTGCGCAGCGAATATGGTCGCCACAGCGAACAATAAACACATCGGCTTCTTTGCCACTCATTAAGCGGCTTACTACTGCATCAATTAAACCATCATCGACAAGGGGTTGTAGGCGTTTAGGTATTTTCACAGCGTGCCTACTAAATGGGGGAGGTGTTTAGTCATGTTTTAAAGCATTGCTCTTTATTTAAGTAAATTCAGCCATAGTATATCAGTCTTAAAAATCAAGAGCATTAATGTTGGCCATTTCCTATATGCAGCCTCAACAACACTGTTACTTGAATCTAATTGTGTTCCGCCCGTCTTGTTTTGCTTGATAAAGCGCATCATCTGCTCGCTTTATCACCTCTTCAGGTGTTTGCTTATGTGTTTTTGTGACCTCAGTAATACCAATGCTTACCGTAATTGAAAACGTGGTCGCGCCTTCAGTGAAAGAGGTTTTTTCAACGGATTGCCTTATCCTCTGGGCAATGACCATTGTGTCCTCTTGCGACGCATTATGAATAATGGCTAAAAACTCTTCACCCCCGAACCTACCTAAAATATCGACTTCTCTAAGTTCTGAAGAGGCAATTTCGGTGAATTTAAGTAGCACATCGTCACCAACAAGATGGCCATGGTTATCGTTAATGGCTTTAAAATGGTCTAAATCCATGAGCATTATTGAGAACGGTAGGCTATCTCGTTCAAAACGAGATAGCTCTTCGCTTAATGCGCTAACTATTTCGCTTTTGTTCCATAACTGTGTCATGGCATCTCGGCGAGCGCGCTCTTCTAACTCAGCTTCAAGGCGTTTGGTATCAGAGATATCAACCATATAGCCTGTCCAAACTTGATGCCCTTCATAGAATTCATCACTTGGCTTAGAAGACAATCTAATCCAAATAGTCCCTTTTGCTGGATTGTTTATGCGAACGTCTGAAACAAAAAAGTCGCCCTGTTGGTTTGCATTAGTATCTTCTGCTTGCAGTCGTTCTAAGTCGCTGGGATAAACTATACTCCAGAAATTATCGATATCGCCCATCATGTCTTTAGCGTGTAAACCCAGTAAATCATTGCTGCCAGCACTTACATACAAAAGTCTCCCATCGCCGTTAGGGAATAGCACGTATTTGTAAAGTACGCAGGGCGCGAATTCCAACAGATGCTCTAATTCAACAAGAGATATATTTGTGTGCATTTAGTGAAAAAGTCCTTTTCAGTTTTTATAATGAAAGCATAGCTACATGTTGATGAAATCACCAATATCGACGGCTCTACCAGCGATACGGTTTAAAGCTACCATAATAGCTAGCGTGTAGAGGTGCCGTTTGTGTTCAGGTTAACCTTAACTGTTTCATGTATTTCAGCAAGCGCGCAACTCATTATTTCAAGCTGTCTGTCAAAGTCTTCTGCTCGTTCTTCTTGGTTTTGAATGGTGAGCTCGACAGCGCGTGTTAATTCAGCGAGTTCGTAAGCACCAATGTACTTAAGAGCAGTACTGTAAATATGTACTATCCGGGAAATTGAAGGGTAATCTTTATCAGCAATGGCCACAGAAAGCGCATCAAGCTCTGCTTGCAGTGCTAAAAAGTCGGTAAGCAAAGTTGTATATAAAGATTCATCGTTAAGCAAAGACTGCATCGCTCGTGTTTTATCGATGTGAGTAAGTGCTTTAAGAGGCTTAGCGTTGGCAGGAACGTCGTACAACTCGTTCGCTTCAATACCGACTGTAGTAGTCTTATGTTCGCGAATTAAGGTTGCCAGTACACTAAATAGTTTCTCCGGCTCGACAGGTTTATTGAGGTGAGCGTTCATACCCGCCGCTATACTTTTGTCGATGTCTTGCTGCATAGCATGTGCCGTCATAGCGATAATAGGCATCGTAAGCTGTAGCTCACCGCGAATGACTTTGGTTGCCTCTAAGCCATCCATTTCGGGCATTTGAATATCCATAAGCACTAAATCAAAAGCGCTATTGCGACGAAGTATATCGATAGCCTCTATGCCATTACTGGCCACTTGAATGTTGGCGTGAGTATCTTTAAGTAAACCTAAGGCCACTTTTTGATTAAGCGCATTATCTTCTGCTAGCAGAATAGTCTTACCGGCAAGGTTCGGAAATCCAGACACGTCTGTCTCTATTATTTCTGCACTTGCGCGGTAATCTAGACACAGCTCCTGAATATTATTGATGAGTTCACTGGCTCCGAAAGGCTTTTTGATAAAGGTCTTAATACCGAGGCGCGTTGCCTGCTCGCGCATTTGGGCCGACTCAAACGCGGACAGCATAATGACTTTGGGAGGCTTAGCAGCAAACTCTTGGTTCATGATCGCGACAACTTCAAGGCCGTCAATGTCGGGCATTTTCCAATCTAAAATAAGCAAGTCGTAAGGTGCATTGTTAGCCGTAGCGTTGCGTAATTTGGCTATGGCTTCTTGACCGCCGGTGGCAAGATCAGCTTCAATATTAGCCATCAATAACGCTTCTGATATTGCGTGCCGTGATAAACTTACATCATCTACAACCAACACTTTTAGGGCAGACAGCTGTTTAGAGGGTGATACTATCTTTACTGCTGAATTGCGTTTTACGTTTACCGTTTACCGTAAAGTAAAAGCTAGCGCCTTTGCCTAACTTACTTTCAACCCATGTTTTTCCGCCCATTAATGAGGCGAGCTGCTGACATATGGCTAAACCCAATCCGGTTCCCCCATAGCGACGAGATGTAGATTCATTGCCTTGATTGAAAGGCTGAAACAGCCTGTTTTTTTCCTCGTTATTCAAGCCAATGCCAGTATCTTTTACTTCAAATTCGAGCAGTACGTTGTCGGCGACAAGTTCACATCCCACGCTAACAGATACCAGTCCATCGTCGGTAAACTTAAGCGCATTGCTTAAAAAATTGTTTAAAATTTGCTGTATGCGCAGCGGATCCCCAATTAAATTGTGAGGAACATCTCTGGCAATGTGCTGAATTAACTCAATCTGTTTTTCGTTGGCGCGGGGCAGGTGATATCGAATTGCCTGATTAACCAAAGCGTCAATATTGAACGGCGTCCACTCAATATCCATTTTTCCCGCTTCAATTTTTGAAAAGTCGAGAATATCGTTTACTACGCTCAATAGTGTTTTCGATGCACCTTCTATTTGTAACAGGTTGGTTTGCTGGTCTTTACTTTCGGCAGCGCGCTGAGAAAGTTTTGTAAGCCCAATAATTGCATTGAGTGGAGTTCGTACTTCATGACTCATACGAGCAAGAAAATCAGATTTTGCGTCGGTAGCCTTTTGCAGTTCTTTTGCTAGCTTATTGAGAGCACTGCGCTGTTGCCGAGTTCTAAGCAATAAGCTTATTACTAAAATTAAAGACAAAATAACGCCGCCAATAAAATAAAGCTGAAAAGTATTGGTTTTTTGTTGGATAATATTACGCTGCTCTTTTAACTGATTGTCTTTCTCAAGCAGTTGTATCGTGTCTTCTTTTTCTGCTATTGCTAAACGCACGCGATTTAACGCGAGTAACCTAGACTGTTGTTCGTTAAAACTTTGCTTATAGGTTTCTTGAAACAGCTTTGAATATTGCAGGGCCGACTGATAATCGTTTGTTGATTCAAAGAGTGAAATGAGTTGCTCTAAAAACCTAAGCAGCAGCGCCTTGTCGCTCTGTACCTCTTCTTTTTTTAGTCCTGCCTCAAGCTCGCTGATAGCCAGTTCGACTTCACCCCGCTGTAAATAAATTTCAACCAGCTGTAGCAGACGAGGTCCCTCGGTATATCGAAATCCAACCTTGCGATCTGCTTCTGCGGCTTTGTTGAGGCTTCGTAATGCTTCACTCATATTACCTTGCGCGATGTATAGCTCTGCCATAGAACTATACACAATGCCAACAAAGGGGTAGTTGATTTCAATCAGAATGTCATCTGCTAGCAGTAGGCTAACTTTCGCATCCTGATAATTGCCTAACTCTTTGTGTGCATAGCCTTGAAAATAATAAGCAATACCTTCACTTTCTCTGTTCCCTAATCGTTGCGCCGAAGAAAGATATTGATGGCTAAACGACAGTAACTTTTCAAAGTCTTCGAGGGAGGCATACACATTTCCCATTGCACTGTATACCGACAGCACTTCGTCGCTATTTAACTGACTATATACCTCAAGAGAATGATTCAAGGCATCTAGTGCTCGCCCATGCTCGCCAGAGAAATCTAAAATAAATCCTTCCAACCGAAATGACTCGGCAAGGGCTAATTCGTTATTACCAACCTTGGCATATTCGCGTGCATCTAAAAGCTGTTGATAAGCTGATACATAATCTTGTTTTAAAATATCGCGATAGGCTTTTAAGTTAAGAAATCGGGCGTGATGGTAATCGTTGGGGTGTTCAGTGAAGTACTGAGAAAGCCCTTTAACCGTGGTTTCTACAGATGACTCGTTTTGTTTGATGCGCTCTTCAAGAGAGTTTAATAGCGCGGGTGTGGGTTGTATCTGGCCAAGGCCGCTTTCTAACGTGTTATTTTGAACAAGCGTACTTCGAAGCGGCATATTTTGCATAGCCATCACTGTTTTCACCGACAAACCGGTGAAAACAACAACGAAAAAAATAAACTGCTGTACTGCAACTCTCACGTCAATTAATAACTCACTACACGATTGGCTTTACTTGCATCGTCAAACCGTTTCTTCACTTCATCCCAGTTTTGCTCTTTGATAAGCGTTAAGTCCTCATCAGAGAGCCCGTATTTTGCGGCGGTCGCCACGGGGTCTTTTTTGTATGCTTCCATTAAATTGCTATTAGTGTCTAGTTCTTCTAAAAAATTTATCAGCGAGCTGGCCATGTTACTTCCTTATTTAGTTTATTTTCGGGTTTCGGTAATTGATGACTTGTTCTTTTGTCAGGCCAAGGCGTGCTAAGCGTTCCTGGTGATATTCTGGCAACCCCAAGGAAGGTACAACAAGAGTTGAAATCAACGTTGGTGTTGCACGTGGTAAATCGCGAAGCATTAATTTTTGAATTTTGGGCTCACATATGGGTAAGGTTGCTGCTTCGTAAACAATCACTTCGTGGTTCTCGGGATAATGCTCTAGCAGTACCTCTGTCAATATCGCCAACCCAGATTGGCTATGATTGGCATTTAGCACGCTGAGCGAGGCTTCTCCAGCTAGCCCAATTTGCCAGATAATCTGAGTCATGTACGGGTCTATTTTGTAGTCGCGAAATAAAAACTGAGTTGCTTCATACGATTGGCACCCAAATCGCGATGGGTCGAGACCTAAGTCAGCGATTAAGCAATCTTCCGCTGATACGCCAGGCAGCATTTTAGCGTCTAAACCGAGCGCCTGCACTCGTCGAATGGCTTCGTGAGAAGGCGTAACGAATACACCTGCATGACCATAAAAAGCGGCACACACGTTTTGACCTTCGACAACGGCTTGGACAATGCGGTCAGCCATTTGATGGTAAGTAATTGCTCGGGATTTGCCTTGTTCGTAAAGATCATCAAGGGAGATGCTGTGAGGATTTATTTTCTTTACGACGTGTTCGCCCACTTTATTCATGATACCCATGAACACGATGTCGGCTCTTTCTATGTAGCTTCTTGCTGCCAATGTCATTTGGCCAGCAACGCTGATGCCGGTGCCGACAACAACTAGCGATCCCTCTTTATCAGTGTCCATCATTCCCTTTTGTCAGTGGCTACATAATATACTCCCGTTACTATAAGTCAGATTTGTTGCATTTACTACGCCTGACGATTGCACGCATGCTCTCCCTCAATGAGCCGTTAATTTTTACTTGAAATAAATGGTGTACGTTGAATGGTTCTCTTCTATTTAAACTGACACTTTCACTTGTACTACTTCCACTTCTACTGCTTTCAATTTTATTCGTAAAAATGTCAAAGAAGTAATGTATTCCAATCTAAATGTTAAAAATACTATACATGGAGTAATAAATTAATTACTCTTGGTTCATCGTAAGCACACCCTCAAGCGCAAAAGGTTTTAAATCACGTCGCTGTAACAAATTTAATGGAGCTACTTATGAACATGACACTAAAAGAAAAAAGTACCTGGCTATCGCTCATTGCCACACTGGTAATTTTTGGCTCGTACACATTAAATGTAGTCAGCATTGATTTAGCTAGCGTGTCAGAGCAGCAAGCTATTGATATTGCTATGGGAAATTTAAGTCAGGCTATTTTATATATCATTATTGTAGAAATTATTTTTCAGTCACTTATTACTGTTGCAGGTTCTAGAGCTGACATAGAAGGTGATGAGCGAGACCGATTTATCGCATTAACTGCTAATAACAGCGGCTACTGGGTATTAAGTATTGGAGTAGTCATGACATTAGGTCATTTATTGCTACCACATGCACTTGGTGTCGAATCGTCGATAAAAGCCTACTTTCCCATCCCATTGTTTGAAGTGCATGTGCTGTTGCTTATGTTTATTTTTTCGGAAATAGTGAGATTCACACATCAAATCATACTTTATAGAAAAGACGCGGTATAACCATTATGGCGATTACGAATAAAGTGAGAGAATGTCGCTTTTTTGCTAACGAGATGACGCAACAAACACTCGCTGAGGCCGTTGGTGTTACGCGGCAAACTATTATGGCTATTGAAAAAAACAAGTATAACCCCTCGCTAGAGGTAGCTTTCAAAATTGCCAAACTCTTCAACAAATCTGTAGAAGAAGTGTTTGCCTATTTTCCTGATGATTAGGGCGGGTGGGAATTAAGCCATCTTGCCTATTGAAAAAGTAGGGCGAAGACAAACATATACACTGAATACATTACCTGGAATGCTCTTGATAACCTTACGCCATTTTCCTACTTTGTTGATATATTTCGCGTTTCTTTTTACGTCGATTTTTGCATCATTTTGTGTGACTGCTGACGATGAACTGCTATCACAACAAGAAGTCGTCAAGGCGCTGAATAATCTTGTAGTGAGTGTAGATAAAGACTACCTGCATGAGAAACATCGGGAAAAGATTACTGAGCAGATCACCACCTCCCTCAATCAAGGTGACTTTGACGGTCATTATCAATTTCATCGGTTTAAACGAAAGCTCGAATCTTTGTTATATGCTTCAAGCCATGATGCTAATTTTGAGATTACATGGCGGTCTGGGTCAGAAAGTTTGACCAACGCCCCAGATAGAGTCTTCCCCAGTACCATTGAAACTCAATTGCTCGAATCGAATATTGGCTACTTGGGAATTGATGGCGACCTTTTTAATGAGCACGCAAAAAGCGATGTAGACAATGCTGTGGCTTACCTATCTAGCGCCACTGCGATCGTTATCGATTTAAGAAGTGCTGGCTACGTCGACTTAGATGTTGCCAAGCAATTTTTAAGTTACTTTGTACCTACTGGTAAACCCCTTGCAACGCTTACCCTAGCTCAAAATAATACCTCTCTATTAGTGGCGAGTGATACTGGGTTTAAAATGGGTGAGAAGGTGCCTATTTTTGTGGTTACATCGCCTTTTGTGGCGGGTTCGTGGGAGTTTGTAGCCTATACACTTCAACAGACAAGTAAGGCGACTGTTGTGGGCACGCGTACAATGGGTTTGAGCTATCTATCGGCTACCACACCACTTAGTGAGCACATCAATCTTGTGATGACATACGGCGATTTGCGACATCCGTCTACCCAGGAAAGCTGGAAAGATGAGGGAGTCATACCGGATATTCCCTGTGAGGCAACCGACGCAGTGACAGCCGCTTTTGAACTAGTGGAAAAGCGTTTAAGTAGTGAAACGAAAGGCAAATGAAATGCATACATCTTCATTATGCTTTTGCTTTCGCTTGTTTTTTGCACCTGTCATTAAAAGCGGTCGCTGGCTGAAATCATAAACTGTGTGAAAATATTTTAATCCTAGTCATACCCACTGCTGTATCTATCCTATCAATAAAAAAATTAACGCGAGACTATGAGTAATACACACCTTAGTGAAGCAAGCACAGCTTTTGAGCTCACAATTAAAAGTTGGTGGAGCATTGTCAAACGCATATTCACTAATATTGGCGGTCATAATATTCCCCTTATTTCCGCAGGAGTTGCGTTTTATTGTTTGTTGGCAATCTTTCCCTTACTGGGGGCAACAATATCCTTATATGGTCTTATCGTATCGCCAGAAGAGTTGCAGCGTCATATGGCTTTACTCGTCGATGTGGTGCCTTCTGACAGTAGCTATATCATTGAAGAGCAGCTTAAAAAGCTGACGGAAAAGTCGAGTTCTGCATTGGGGTGGGGGTTCTTTTTAACCCTATTCTTGTCGCTTTGGAGCAGCAGTAAAGGAGCAAATGCATTAATCACAGCGTGCAATATCACCTATAACGAAAGTGAGGGACGAGGCTTTTTTAATGGCTTAATAGCTCGCATAACCTGCACCATCAGTATGATAGCCACCGTTATAGTGGCTCTGGCATGCATTACCATATTGCCCGAGACAATAAGTTGGGTAGCAGGTGGCTCAATTGATGATAAGCAGGCCATGTGGCTTACCTGGCCTATAATGCTCGTGCTGTTCAACTTTTGTCTTTCTGCGCTGTACCGTTATGCGCCTCACCGTCGCTCTGCGCAGTGGCGATGGGTGACACCAGGCGCATTACTCGCCACAGTATTGTGGATAGCGGCCTCGTATGGTTTTTCTATCTATTTAAATGAATTTGCCAGCTATAACAAAACCTATGGATCAGTGGGCGGAATTATCATTTTGCTGATGTGGCTGTATTTAAGTGCCTACATTATTCTAATTGGTGCTGAAGTAAACTCAAGTATAGAGCTACAAACGAGTGTGGATAGCACCGTGGGTGAAGATAAGCCCATGGGGGAGCGAAACGCTGTCGTTGCTGATAATACACCTGAAGATTTACGCAAGTCTTAAGTTTGAACGCATAAAATACTGATGTATTGCGGTATCATGCCTGCCAGTATTTAAACGAGCTTGTGTAAAAGCCGTTTTTTAAGGAGCAGGCAATTCAATGACCGCAGACTACTCTTCAACACTACAGGGCCTATTTGGTTTTCCATCCTTTCGAGCAGGACAGCAGGAGGTGGTTGAAGGCTTACTGAATCAGCAGTCGTCGCTCGCTATTTTTCCTACCGGCTCAGGCAAGTCATTGTGCTATCAATTTGTGGCTACGCAATTACCGCACCTTACCGTGGTGGTATCACCCTTGTTAGCACTGATGAAAGATCAGCTCGCATTCTTACACAGCAAAGGCATTGCAGCGGCGAGTATAGATTCAACGCTAACGCCCCAGCAAAACAAGCAAGTTATGAATGACGTGCGTTCAGGCCAGTGCAAAATATTGATGGTGTCAGTAGAGCGGTTTAAAAATGAGCGTTTTCGTCAGTTTATAGAATCGGTTTCTGTATCGATGCTGGTGGTCGACGAAGCCCACTGTATTTCTGAGTGGGGGCATAACTTTCGACCAGATTATTTAAAGCTGCCCGCCTATCAACAAGATTTAAAAATACCTTTAGTGCTGCTGCTCACTGCTACGGCTACTAAAAAGGTTAAGCTGGACATGGCCCGCAGATTTGACATTGCCCCATCAAATATTATTCAAACCGGGTTTTATCGTTCAAATTTGAATTTAAATGTGTTGCCGGTGGTAGAGTCAGAAAAAAATAACGCATTGCTTAATGAATTAGAACAGCAGCAAGGTGCAGGCATTGTTTACGTAACCCTGCAACAAAGCGCTGAGCAGGTAGCCCGTTTTTTACAACAAAATGGCTATACAGCAAGTGCTTATCACGCCGGTTTAGACAGTGATGTGAGACAACGTATACAGCACGACTTCATGGACAATAAGCTTCAGGTCGTTGTGGCAACAATTGCCTTTGGTATGGGAATCGATAAATCAGATATTCGCTTTGTAGTGCATTATGACTTACCCAAGTCTATTGAAAACTACAGCCAGGAAATTGGTCGAGGGGGGCGTGACGGAAAAGCGGCTAACTGCACCGTACTAGCTAATTTAGATGGTTTGGTTACCATTGAAAACTTTGTTTATGGCGACACACCCGACCAACAAGCCGTTCAAGCGGTTATCGATGATATCGCCTCACAAGGCACAGAAACAGTAAACGACAATGTGTATGAGTGGGAAACTCAGATAAACAGTCTATCGACTAAAAGTAATATTCGACAGCTCCCGCTTAAAACATTGCTAGTGCAATTAGAATTGGCCAAGGTTATCCGCCCACTTTATGCGTATTTTGCAGAGTTTAAATTTCGCTTTATAACCGAAAAAGCAGACATTCTTAGTCAGTTTGCTAAAGAGCGCAGCGACTTTCTAAATGCAGTTTTTAACAACACTGCAATGAAAAAGGTGTGGGGTGTGGTCAACTTTGATGATATTTATCAGCACTATGGGGCCGAGCGAAGCAGAGTTGTGAGCGCACTAGAATATTTGCACGAGCACAACCATATTGAATTGGCATCGCGCTTAATTACCGATGTGTTTGAGGTGAATCAGCAGGCACTGCTCGCAAGTGATTTATCCGAAAAGTTAGCGCACTATTTTGCCGACAATGAACGCAAAGAAATTCAGCGTATTGCTGCTCTTGTTCGATTTTTTGAGCTCGATAGCTGCTTAAATGCCAATTTATCTGCCTATTTTGATGATAAAGACGCGCCTGAGCGGTGCGGACACTGTAGCGTGTGCAGCGGCAATGTGTCTAAGCTGACTTACTCAAACCCAATAGCGGCGCCTGATGAAGACGAAATAGCAACCGCAATAACGGCACTTAATAAGCACCTTGAAGGTAAAGTAAACACCCACCTAACCGAAAATACGTACTGCCGTTTTCTTACTGGTATGTCTATGCCGTTGTTTACTCGGATGAAAGTGAGGCAGGTACAGGGCTTCGGTTGTTGTGAAAACTGCCGCTATGCAGATGTAAAAGCGGTGGTGACTGCTTATTTACAATCGAATGCTCGCGGCTAGCATTAGATAACAAGCAGTAAACAACAAGCAGTAAATAATAAGAAATAAAACGGTTACTAGGGTGGGGAGTGTTGCTGGAAAAATGTACAGCAAAAATCAATACGCCCTAGGCCGTTATTATTATAACATCAGTCTTATATCATCAGCGATAACAAATCTAACACTAGAGCGCGTTGGTCTTGACTGTATAGCCAAGGTCGACATGCCTTAGCTATCTAAAACGTTAAGCAAATAGGCGAGATGCACATGGAAATTTTGGCGCTGTGGTTACCTTTGGTTATTACATTATCCTTTGGAACGGTAATGATTATCGCAGTGCGATGGATATTATTAAGACGTGCTCAAGAGTTGACCAGCGAACAGCGTTTGCCGCGACAAATGGTCGTGTTTGTTATTATTTTGGTACTATTGATAGCGGTTGCGCTCACACTTCCGGTAAGTGAAAGCTCTAGAAATCAGCTGTTGGCGTTAATTGGCGTGTTAGTGTCAGGTGTTCTTGCTTTCTCATCCACCACCATAGTTGCAAACTTAATGTCTGGGTTGGTCATTCGATTCAACAAACCCTTTAAAACGGGCGATTTCATTCGTTGTAATGATTATTTTGGACGAGTATCGGAAAAAGGATTGCTCGATACAGAAATACAAACCGAGCAGCGTGATTTGATCCATATTGCTAACAGCTACCTGGTTAATAACCCTGTGTCCGTTATCCGCTCTTCTGGCACCTTGATCACAGCTAATATCTCTATTGGTTACGATGTTCATCACACTAGCGTAACCGAGGCGCTCACCAAAGCAGTTCTTGAGGCTGGTTTAGAAGAGGGGTACGTGCAGGTTAGTGAGCTGGGAGATTTCAGTGTGTCTTATCGCGTTGCTGGTCTGCTTAAAGAAGTAAAAAGTGTATTAACGGCACGTTCAAATTTACACAAAGCAATTTTAGATACGCTCCACAATAGCGATATTGAAATTATGTCGCCTAACTTTATTGCTCAGCGACCCACAGAGGCAACGCAAAAATTTATCGCCAAGGTACCGACTAATGTGCCTAGTAAGACACGTGCTAGCGTGGAGGACGATGATGCCCAGGAGGCAATTGCATTTGATAAGGCCGAACTAGCGGCGCAGCACGAAGAGTCGCTTCGAGATGCAAAAGCCAAGGTTGAGAGTGTGCGTCAGCAGATATCAGAGGCTAAGGGAGCAGACAAAACAGCGCTTGAGAAGGAACTCGAAGGGGCACTTAGTCAGGTCGACAATATTTTAAAACTTGAGCAACAAACAAAAGAGACTGAGTAAAGTCAGCAAAATAAAATACCAGTACCGGCGTACTCAGCCTTTGACGAGAAAATGCCTTTAGGGCATACCAATCAGGATTAACATGGCACTCAAAGCAACGATATTTAAAGCGGATATCTCGATAACCGATATGGACCGCAACTATTACAACGATCACAATTTAACCATCGCCCGTCACCCGTCTGAAAACGACGAGCGTATGATGCTGCGTATTATCGCTTTCATTGTTAACGCCCATGAGCAATTGCAGTTTACAAAAGGTTTATCCGACGATGAGGTGCCAGATTTATGGCAAAAAAGTTTCAGTGACGAGATTGAGCTGTGGATTGAATTAGGGCAACCCTCTGACCAACGCATTAAAAAAGGCTGCAATCAAAGTAAGCAAATGAAGATTTACGCTTATGCTGATAACAGCTTCGATGTGTGGTGGAAGAAAGAGCAGAATAAGCTTAATACCAAGAAGAACCTATCTGTGTATACACTTCCTGATGCGCTATCGGCAACGCTGGCAGAAGCAGTTGAGCGTTCTATGCAAATACAAGTAACGATTCAAGATGGGCAAATTTGGCTCACTTTTGCGGGCTCACACGCAAACACTGGCTCACAGGGAACGGAGAGTTTAGAGATAGAAATAGAGAAGCATTTATAGTGCCGCTATGTTGACTATCTACCTAGAAGAATAAAAGAGTAGAAAAGTAAAAGATTAAAAGTTTGCCATGAAAATCAATCTCTCTTTACATGTTCAACACAAATGCTACATTAAATTGGTGTTTAGCAGATATTTAAGGAGGTGATCATATGTCTAGTGTTTTGAAAACAGGTGAATCGGCTATGAATGGGGTACGTTCTAACTAACCCTTTTTTCGTCACCATTCTGGCTGGCTGATTTGCTAGCCAAAGCACGGAGGAGTCGCAGTAATGCGACTCCTTTTTTATTTGCTCTTTTATAAAGCTAAAGCGTTTACGTGTGCAGAACATTTACTTGAATAGAGCAGTCTGCTCAGTAAATTGATGAGTTTAACCGACGTTTACTTACACTAATCCGCTTCGTTTAGTGCTAACTTATCAAGAGATGAAAGTTTGTTAAAACTGATCATTTCACGTAATTCCTTGCCGTATTCATCACCACGTTCAGAATATTTACCTAAGCCATAACTAAGCGCGACTCCAGTGACAGCTTCGCCTTTTTTACGTAACGATTGACGAATATTACGTAATGGCTTGTAGGCATCATGGGTATTTAAATTGAGCATGTAACTTTCTACTGAATCGGCAGGCGAACGGAAATCCGCAACTTCATGCGATTTGTTCGCATCTCGTGATTTTGGAACAATGCCACAGCCTTTTGTGAAGCACCACTGACCGAAAAAGTTATTCCCCTGTTTGGCAAAACGAGACGTTCCCCACGCACTTTCGTTAGCGGCTTGCGCAATGGCCAATGACGCAGGGACAATGTCTGCTCGGCGTAGCAATATATTGCAGGCGGTGTCTTGTTCAAGATCAGTGTCGTCAATGCGAAATTTGGTTAGAAAATTGTCTAATGTTCCTGTTTCACCGGCGTCACATGCACTTTGAATTTGCTGTCTATCGGCAGCTAGCTCTCTGTTTATATCTAAAATAATGGGCGTGAAGTATTCAAAAAAAGCAGCTTTTCGATCAGGGCCTGCGGCGTAAGCAGTAAAGTCAGGCGCAGATTCTTTGGCAAAAAACGTGAACCACGCAGCGATACTTGCCACTACGGCAACGACTACAATAATGATATATTTCGGGTTTGACATCAGGTGATACCTCTTTTTTTAAATAAAATAATGCTCTTTATTAGCGGACTACCTTAATGAGTACTCTTTCACCATACAGATTCTTATATGCACTGCAACTTATTGAGAAGAAGGTAAATTAAAGTTAATAAAGGTGGGGCAATTATTCTGTCATGGGGGAAAGCGTTTCTAACACTTCTCGTTGGAAAAGGTATCTGTTACATTTCTATGGGCACAAAAAAATCCGATGGCTTGCACCATCGGATTTTATGTTTCACTCGATGAATCTGCCTAACGAGGCGTTCATCGCTCCTTTCGGAGCCATATGCTAGTAGCTAGTCGTGTGCAAGAAGCTTCGACTTTTTCTCGATCTTACAATCTAAAATACGTTGTGCGTTTTTGCGGCCTACGTATGCGGCAACTGCGTATGGGTGCTTGCGTTTGAATAACTTCGTGAATGTCTTTAGCATGTTAAGCCCCCTTTGATAAATTTTCACTATTTAAATTTACATTATTACAGTTATGTGATCAAGTTTTATTTTCAATAGCTGATTTAGACTAAAAATGTAAGGAGGCCATACGCCGTCTAGAAAGCCGTCTAGATTTCAACCTCGCCTATTATCACTTTGTCCTTCGATCACCTTGCCTTATTGGCGAGTTTTGTTGATGTGAACAAAGCGAGCCTTCGCGAATAACGCTACACAGCGTTTACTTTATTCACCGTTTGCCCTATTCTTGCTACGCAGAATGTATCTGGTTGGATTATGAACACAGCGTTTTCAAAACTTTTGATTGTTTTCAGTATGCTTGTTGCTTTTAGTGGGCAGTCTTTTGCGTACGTGTTTGAGCATTGCGCTGTTTTTTCTGTTCGCTCGCCAACTACCTCTGCATCTGGCTCGGCACTTGTTTCAAATGTAGGCGACCGTCACGGTAGCTTACATCACCAATCACGTCAGCAAATGGCAAGTGACAACAACCAACACGCCTTGCACGGTGCTTCTAAAGACATGGAGCATAAAGAAAGCTGCTGTGTTGAAGAGTGCGTCTGTAAAACAAGCGCGTGCTCTGCAGTGAGTATCATAGCTTCATACCATTACTATTTCACCTTACAAGCAATTAGCGAACGCGTTGCTGCACAACAGGTGAACTCCCCAAAATCAGTGACCTCTCTTCTCTATCGGCCCCCTATTTTTAGTTAAGCGGGGTAATTGCGTCTTTTTTTCGTGATTAACGTGGAAATGTCGCACATTCAATTTTTATTATTAAGCATAGTTTTACCGACAATAGGCATTTTTAGCCAATTTGGCTAACGCGTTCGTTGAAAAGTGGGCCTCACTTTCCGTAAGGACGACTAGTTGTAAGCGTGTTACCCAGTAAGCGTTGCAGCGTTAAGCTATAAATGCCTATTTCTAAAGCACAAGTATCATGAATCGCATTTATTTTAGTCTCTCGATACTGATGGGTTTTTTGTTAATTTCTCATTCTGCGTTGGCTGAGCAAACACGCAATGTCATTTCTCTTGAACAAGCTATTTCGCGGGCACAGCAAAACGATCCTTGGCTTCATGGAAGTCAGCTTAATCAGAAAGCGACAGAATACAGAAGCGATGCTGCGAACACGTGGGCTAACCCTAAAGTGTCGTTAAGCATGATGAACTTACCCACAAATTCGTGGGCGTTTAATCAAGAAGCCATGACCCAATTTAATATTGGCGTAGCACAAATGTTTCCCAGAGGTGATTCTCTCGCCATTCGTGAGGCTCAGCTTAACATTCAGGCCTCTCGGTTTTCTTTTTTGCGGGAAGACAGAAAGGCGAAATTAGAAACCCTAGTTGCTGAGCTATGGCTGGATGCCTATCTTGCACAACAGACTATCGCCCTTATCGAGTCTGATCGCGCCTTGTTCGAGCAGATGTCTGAGGTGGCCAGAGCAAATTATGCTTCAACGGTAGGAAATACAAGACAGCAAGATGTGATCCGCGCCGACCTTGAAATCATTCAACTTGAAGACCGTTTAATGGTTCAGCAGCAAGCGTTGGAATCTGCCGTGGCTCAGTTGAATGAATTTCTTCATATATACAGCCGCAATCAAAGTGGCGAGGCTTTTAACTTCGATTCTCAGCCTTTGGCTTTTTCCGTATCGAACACACTGCCTAAAATTGCGTTAAATAGCCAAGAAATAACCAACATGAGCACTTATAAAAGAAGCCGAATGGCTCGAGCTCTATCGCAACATCCTGCTGTGAGGGCATTAGAAGTGAAAAGAAAGGTGTCTGAAAAAGCGATTGATTTGGCTAAGCAGCAGTATAAACCTCAGTGGGGGGTTAACGCTAATTATGGGTACAGAGATGATATGCCATCGGGGCAGAGCAGAGCTGACTTTTTCTCTGTTGGCGTATCATTCGATATGCCTTTGTTCACTAAAAAACGACAAGACAAAGAAGTCGCCGCCTCTGTGGCAGATGCTGAAGCAGTCAAAACAGAAAAACTGCTGCTCACCAAAAAAATGTTAAGTGCAGTTGAAAAGGAAATAAAGCAGCTAAATCGCTTGCGCGAGCGCCAGGCGATTTATGAGCAGCAGTTGTTAATACAAACCCACGAGCAAGCCGAAGCTTCTTTAACCGCATATACTAATGATGACGGCGATTTCGCTGAAGTCGTACGAGCGAGAATCGCTGTGCTAAACGCCCGAATAGCGTCATTGCAAATAAATGTTGAAGCGCTGAGGACCGTCTCAAGAATCAATTACTTCTTCTCAGATTCTCATAACAATACATATCGCTTAGATCAGGGCTTAACCCTACAAGAGGGAGAAAAATAATGTCAAACAACGCACCTAGCTCACCGATTTTTACTACGCCAGCAAAAGCGGCGATTTTTGGAATCGTCATTGGGGCAGTAGTAGGCGTAGCTCTGTTGATGCTCTTTCAAGGAGGCTTTCAAGGGGAAGAGCATGGCAGTGCGGCAGCGCAAGACAGTGAAAGTCCCAGCCAGAGCAAAGAGCCTCTTTACTGGGTTGCTCCTATGGATCCAAATTATCGTAAAGATGGGCCAGGAAAATCACCCATGGGAATGGATTTGGTTCCTGTTTACGAAGGGCAGCAAGGAAACGCAGAGAATAACCAAGGCAACGGGGCTGGGGTAGTCACCATTTCACCCAATGTGGTAAATAATTTAGGGGTTAAAACGGCTCCAGTAAAACGTGAACCCATCGACAGCAAAATTTCAACCGTAGGGTATGTTCAGTACGATGAGGATGAAATGGTGCATATTCACCCGCGGGTAGCAGGCTGGGTTGAGAAGCTGCATGTAAAAGCTGAGGGCGATAGAGTAGAAAAAGGCGAACCGATTTACACGTTGTACTCACCTCAGTTAGTTAACGCGCAAGAAGAACTCGTGATAGCGCTCAAGCGCAAAAATACGGGTTTAATAAACGGAGCAAAAGACAGATTAAAGGCACTGCAACTATCAGAACGTTTAATTCAAAACTTAGAGAAAACGTTAAAAGTGCAGCAAAATATCACCTTCTATGCCCCCCAATCTGGCGTAGTAGACGGGTTAAACATACGAGAGGGCTTTTATGTAAAGCCAGAAAATACGTTGCTTAGTATTGCCAAACTCAACAAAATTTGGGTTGAAGCAGAGATATTTGAACGAGATGCTGCACTTGTTAAAAAAGGGCTGCCAGTGAGTATGACCGTCGATTACTTACCAGGCAAAGAGTGGAAAGGTAATGTTGATTACATCTATCCCTCGCTCAATGAAAGCACTCGAACACTGCGAGTAAGATTGAAATTCGATAATACGAATGACGAGTTAAAGCCCAATATGTTTGCCAGCGTGACGATGTTTTCAGATGAAAACTCCGAGGTTGTTGTCGTACCTAAAGCAGCGGTTATTCGAACCGGTACTCAAAATCGCGTTGTAGTAGCGTTAGGCGACGGTCAGTTTAAGTCTGTTCATGTTGATATTGGTCGGGTGGGCAACGAATATATTGAAATCGTAAACGGCGTCGTTGAAGGCGATGAAGTTGCAGTGTCAGCTCAGTTTTTACTCGACTCTGAATCTAGCAAAACGTCTGACTTCGCCAGAATGAACGCTTCAGAACTCCCTAAGTCGGTATGGATGGAAGGTGAAATTAACCACGTTATGGCTGGGCACCGTATGGTTAACATTTCTCACGGCCCAGTAAAAGCGTGGGACTGGCCAGAGATGACCATGGATTTTATGGTTGCCGACGGCGTGGACTTTGAAGCACTAAAGGCTGGGCAGACTTTACATTTTGAGGTAACCAAAGACGACAACGAAAACCTTATTCTCACTGGCATTCACATTATGTCAGAGCCTGAGGTGTCATCAGCAACAGTGAACGGCGTTATTAATGATATTAATATCGCCACCCGAATCCTCAATATTAGCCGAGGTGCCATTGAAAAATGGGGAAGAGAACCTGCGACAATGGACTTCATTGCCGCTGAGCACATTGCTCTGTCTAAATTCAGTGTTAATGACGAGGTGACGTTTACCTTTGAGATACGCGATGACTTTATCATAGTGGAAATGAATGGTCAGCATGGTGAGCATAACCAGCATCGTATACACGACGCCTCTTCTGCAAGCGATGCCTCGGGTGTTAAAAAAGCCCATCAAGCGGAAAAGGCACCTAACACTCACGATGCTCATAAGGCGCATAAAGCGCATAGAGAAGAGGGAGATAGCGCTGAAAGCCATGATAGCGTAGACCACTCTCAGCATAAGAGAGGGCATTCCGCATGATTGAATCTGTTATAAGGTGGTCAATTAAAAATCGTATTTTTGTGGTTTTGCTCACGCTTATGATTATTGGCGCAGGGCTGTATTCAATAAAAAGTACACCCGTGGATGCGATCCCAGATTTGTCCGACGTGCAGGTGATTATAAAAACCAGCTACCCAGGGCAGGCACCGCAGGTAGTGCAAGATCAGGTGACGTTCCCATTAACTAGCGCAATGTTATCGGTGCCTGGAGCACAAACGGTAAGAGGCTATTCTTTTTTTGGTGACTCTTATGTGTACGTCATTTTCGACGACGACACCGATGTTTATTGGGCAAGAAGCCGAGTACTGGAGTACTTAAGTCAAGTTGCCACTAGTCTTCCAGCATCCGCTAAACCTCAACTTGGTCCCGACGCCACAGGTGTGGGTTGGGTGTATATATACGCACTCACTGATACTACCAACACCTATGATTTAGGTGAACTTCGCAGTATTCAAGATTGGTTTTTGAAGTACGAGCTTCAAACTGTGCCCGGGGTTTCTGAGGTAGCGGCAGTGGGGGGAATGGTGAAGCAATATCAGGTTCAAGTAGACCCAGAGAAACTGCGCGCTTACCAGGTTCCGCTAGCTCACGTACAAACTGCGCTGCAAAGGGGCAACAAAGAGGCTGGAGCCTCGGTGATTGAAATGGCTGAGGCCGAGTACATGGTAACGGCTACCGGTTACATTCAGTCAATTGATGACATCGAAAAAATACCCTTAGGGCTGAATGATCAAGGAACGCCACTGCGTATCGGCGATGTTGCTTATGTAAACCTAGGGCCGCAAATGCGCCGAGGCGTAGCCGAATTAAATGGCGAAGGTGAGGTGGTTGGCGGCATTATTGTGATGCGCGCTGGCGAAAATGCACAGCAAACAATTAATGGAGTAAAAGAAAAGCTAGCCTCGCTGAAGGCATCAATCCCCGAGGGTGTTGAGATAGTGCCAGTGTACGATCGCTCGAAGCTTATAGAGCGGGCTGTTGATAATTTATGGGATAAATTATTAGAGGAGCTAGTTGTAGTAGCGCTAGTTTGTGCAATATTTCTCTTTCATTTACGTTCCTCTTTGGTTGCCATTGTTACGTTGCCATTAGGCATACTGGTTGCTTTTATCATCATGTATATGCAGGGAATTAACGCCAATATCATGTCCTTAGGGGGAATCGCCATTGCCATTGGGGCCATGACTGATGGTGCAATCGTGATGATTGAAAATATGCACAAGCATATGGAAAATCTTCATCAAAACGGTGATACGCTGAACCGAGAGAATCGATGGGAAGTGGTATCGAGAGCAGCCAGCGAAGTTGGGCCAGCGCTGTTTTTTAGTTTACTGATCATAACCGTTTCCTTCTTACCGGTTTTTATCCTTGAAGCGCAAGAGGGCAGAATGTTTGCGCCACTCGCTTTTACTAAAACCTATGCTATGGCAGCGGCCGCTGGTTTGGCCATTACTCTAGTGCCAGTACTCATGGGATATTTCATTCGGGGCAAAGTCATCTCGCAAAAGAAAAACCCGCTTAATCGATTGCTGATTGCCTTGTATATGCCTGTTCTAAGGCGGGTAATGCAGTTTCCCAAATTGACTATCGCCTTAGCGTTCATTATTACTGTGGTAGGGTTTTGGCCTGTAAGTAAAATAGGTAGCGAGTTTATACCGCCTCTTGATGAAGGTGACCTAATGTATATGCCTACAACCTATCCTGGTATTTCGATAGGTAAGGCTCGACAGCTGTTACAGCAAACTGACAAACTTATTGCAACAGTACCTGAAGTTGAAAGTGTGTTTGGCAAAGTGGGCAGGGCAGAAACTGCCACGGACCCGGCACCGCTTACCATGATTGAAACCTTTATACAGCTCAAGCCCAGAGATGAGTGGCGAGAAGGAATAACAACCGAGTCGTTAAAAGCAGAGTTTGATAGCTTGGTAAAACTCCCTGGCTTAACCAATGCGTGGGTAATGCCGATAAAAACCCGAATCGATATGTTGGCTACCGGGATTAAAACCCCCGTGGGAATTAAAATAGCCGGTCCCGATCTCAATGTTATCCAGGAGATTGGCCAACACATCGAAAATACATTGCCCGAAGTAGAGGGTACGGCGTCTGTTTATTCTGAACGTGTCGCGGGCGGGCGTTACATAAAGGTGGATATATCTCGCGAGAAAGCGAGCCGCTACGGATTGAATATTGATGATGTCCAGCAGGTAGTATCTACCGCCATTGGTGGCATAAATGTAACTCAAACCGTTGAAGGACAAGAGCGTTATCCAGTGAATGTACGTTATCCGCAGGATTACAGAGACTCGCCTGAGCAACTGTCCCGTTTACCCGTGGTTACGCCGAGTGGACAACACATTGCTTTGGGAGATGTGGCTGATATTCGTGTGGAAGATGGTCCGCCGGGAATAAAAAGTGAAAACGCCCGTATTAATGGATGGACGTTTATTGATATAAAAGGTGTGGATGTAGGAACCTACGTTGTTAATGCGAAAGCTTACCTCTCAAAGACGCTCGACCTTCCGGTTGGCTACTCTATTACATGGGCTGGTCAATACGAGTACATGGAGAGAGCAAAAGAAAAACTGTCTTATGTGCTTCCATTAACTTTCGCCATTATTGTTATTTTACTCTACCTTAATTTTAAAGCGTTTAGTGAGGTGGCAATCATCATAGTAACGCTCCCCATGGCTATGATAGGTGGACTTTGGTTGATGTACTTTGAAGGCTTTAATTTTTCCGTAGCCGTCGGTGTGGGTTTTATAGCACTGGCCGGTGTAGCAGTAGAAATAGGCGTTATTATGTTGGTTTACTTAAATCAAGCAATCAACGAGCTGAAAGGAAATGCGAGCGCGAATAACGCGCCAATATCGGCCGACGCGTACCGAAATGCGCTTGTTCATGGCGCGGGATCGCGAGTTCGCCCTGTTATGATGACGGTAGCAACTATTATATTGGGTCTGTTACCTATTCTATATGGTACGGGAACAGGCTCAGAAATAATGAGTAGAATAGCCGCGCCTATGGTTGGCGGCATGACAAGCGCAGTACTTTTAACGTTAATTGTCGTGCCTGCATTGTATTCTATAGTTAAAAAGTCGGACATATCGGCATTCAATCGCGAACTATCAAATCATGGTGAATAATACGGCGCGGTCGACATCGGTGGTATGGCTAAAAAAAGCGAGAAAATACCACCGATGGTTGATGGCTGGGGTGGGGGTGCAATTTCTTTTTTGGTCGATAACCGGTATGTATATGGTAAGTATGAACATTCACTATATACACGGGGAGTCGCTGGTAAAAGATGATGACGAAAAACTCGACTTAGGAAGTATTGAGTTTCCCATGAGTGCGCTGGTGGCTGAATATCCAAACGCCAGAGCTATATCGCTTACCCAGCGGATGGGAGCGCCTATTTATATTGTTACTAAAGGTGCGAACACGTTTTCCATCGATGCCATAACTGGAGCGCAATTGCCCAAGCTTAATGAGGCGGCGGCAATTGCTATAGCCCGATACCACTATGCGGCCAGTGATGAAATTACAGGAAGCCGGCTTATTCGCTTCTCATCAGACATGCCTGAAGAACTCTCATCTCGCCATTTACCCGTATGGCAAGTCACTTTCGATAATGTTGCAGCTCCTACCTTTTATATCAGTCAGCAAACCGGAGAAATTGTTACCAAGCGCCACCATTTTTGGCGCTTATTCGATTGGATGTGGCGTTTTCATATTATGGATTACGATAACGGCGAGAACGTAAAAAACGGGTTCTTGTTTTTTGTCGCAGCAATTGGAGTTATCGCTGCATTGTTGGGAGCTGCCTTAACGTATTTTAGTTTGCGTACTTCTGTAACAAAGGGCTCGGTTGAAAAGGGCTTTAACAAATGAAGATAAGCAAGTTTAAACCCGCTTTCAGCACTCCATTTACTAACGCTCACACCTGCGTATCTAAGGTTGCATTCACCGCTTCTTTGCATAAATGGCTTTCATTATTGGTGGGCGTTCAGCTATTAATTTGGCTTGCAACTGGGTTGTATTTCAACCTTATGGATCACAAAAAGGCAAGCGGTAACGCGCTAAGAGAACCAGTGAGTGTTAAACGGAGCTTTACTGACAGTGAACTTATTCCTCTCAATAAGTTAAAAACTGTAAGTGAGGTGGCGCCTCAAAAAGTAGAGCTCATATGGGTGCTGGGGAGCCCTTATTATCATGTTATTGGCAGGCAGGGAGAGCATAGTTACCAACTTCGTCATTCGTTACTATTTAATGCCATTACAGGCGAGAAAGCGGCGTTAACATCCCAACAGGTGTTGGAAATAGCAAAACTTTCTTATTCCGGGTCCAGCGAATTAAGCAATCCTAAACTGCTTCAGCCTCCTTTTTCAGATTATGTCGCACAGCAAAACCCAATGTGGAAGGTGTCTGCGAATGACAATAACAATACCTCTATTTATATTGACAGTGTTACCGGGCAAGTTTTAAAGCATGTGAACGATGATGCCAGATTAAAAGCCCTGATGTTTAAACTGCATTTTATGGATTACACCAACACAGGAGGCTTTAATCATTGGCTTATTATTTGTTTTGCTTTCGTTACATTATTTCTCTCGGGAACCGGGGTAACCTTGCTTGCAAAACGATATCAACGTCGAATATTTTCCGTGAAAAGAAACGGCAATAAACAGGCTATTTCTGTCATTTTATCTCATTCGCACACTCCAGCACCGGCTCGCGTAGAGTCTGAGGCAAACTTATTTAATGCGCTTGCGGATGTAGGTATCGAGTTACCCTCGTTGTGTAATGGTGCTGGTACCTGCGGTAAATGTAAGTTCTTTTCTGAAAACAGGCTTCGCGTTGCTCCTACTTAACGTAGGCTTTTGTCAGCAACTGAATTAGCTGAGGGTGTTCGGCTTGCCTGTCAGCATAAAGCTTCTGAAGTCACCGGTGTAATTGATGTGAGCGTGACAGGCTTTGCGACAAAGCTTCAGGAATAGGCCTTTAGAGTGAGCTTCACTGGTAGCACCTCTTTCAGAGGTCGCAGTGATACCTACTTGTACAAATGGCGTATGAAAGATGGCAATAGGCAGTGCGTAGGTTGACGTACTTCTTATCATTAAAAGTTTTAATCAATATGGGCGAACCAATGAAGCGTTTCAGTTTTATACTTTTTATATTTGTCGCCGCAATCAGTATGGCAAACGGGGCACAAGTGGAAGAGTCTCGTTTGAGTAAAGGGTTACTGGCGGTGGTAAATAAGTCTGATAACAGCATTAGCGTGATTGATATAAATGATAAACGGATTATCAAAACACTGCCTACCGGTAAGGGGCCTCACGAGCTTGTAATGTCTAACAATCAAAAGTGGGCGGTAAGTACCAATTTTGTAGGCGGCGACAGCTTGACGGTTTTTAATTTGAGGGAGCTTGAAGTGGAGAGAACAATTCCACTCGAGGCGTTGAAAGGTCCACATGGTGCTGCGTTTTTAACCGACAATAAACACGTTATTTTCACCTCAGGTAAGGCAAAGCATCTTGGCATTGTAAACGTTGAAACGGGAGTGCTCGAAACAAAAATAAAAACCGCGCAAGATACCACCCACATGGTGGCTTTAAACAAGGATGAAAGTAGAGCATTTGCCACCAATATTCGAAGTGATTCGATATCGGTACTAGACTTACAAAATCAAAGTCGAGTGAAAAATATTGCTACTTTCTCTATGCCAGAGGCTATTGGCTATCGTGAGAGTGCCCATGAGATATGGTACGGCGCAAACAAGGAAGGTAGGCTCGTTGTTATTAACCCTGACAGCGAACAAGAGATTGCACAATGGCAAGGTTTTAGTTTTCCTTACAGAGTGCTGTTTAATCACGATGAGTCGGTAGCTATGGTGCCAGACTTTCAGAATCACTACATTCGTTTCTTTGATGCGAATAATAAAAAAGAGCTAGGCACTCTGGCTTTAGAAGAGGGGGCAGGACCGCAGGGAATCACTCTTCATCCAAAGCATGATATTGCATTCTTATCACTGAACTTGAAAAATAAGATAGTCGCGATAGACATTCATACTCGGGAAGTTATTGCAGAGTTTCCCACGGGAACTAACCCTGATGGCGTGATTTTTATTAGTCGTTAATCTGCATAAATAAAACATGCCCATCTTTTAAAAGAGCGACGACTGGCAAGACAATAAATTCAGTTAAATCCTCCAGTCGAAGCTTTTAATTAATAGGCTCGTATCCCCACGGTGTTACGGGCGGTTCAACCGGGTTGGTTAAATCAAAATCTACCTGAACTTCCCTTGCAGGACGCACTAAGCGATAGCTAAAGTGGGTGGGATAAATCATCATTTGCCAAACATTATCAGTTGAGGCAGTAATTCCAGAGTCGATAAACAGCTGTTTTGAATACGCATCGGCTGGGAACGACTGAACTTCGTTATAACCTCTGTCTGTTGTATGTCCTCCATACATGGTTGATGTGTGGAAGCTTCCGTCTTCATTACGATGGTCGTGTTTAAGCATTAAGCCGGCACCTGTTTTGGTGACAATCCAAGTGCGAGAGGCGTCATCCCCGACGTGAAACGGAATATGCAGCTCGGTATCCGAGCACTCCCTTACATGCATAACCAACTGTGCGCCGCCGAATGTACTGCCTACGTTATCCTTTGTCACCTCTCCAATAAATGCTTTACCGCAGTGCGCTTTTATTGCATTAAAAAAGTTATCGTGAGTGTCGATAGACACCAAAGGAGCCGACGCTGCGCTTGTTAATGCGGAGAACGCCGTAATGTATGCCGTAAAAAACACAGTACAAAAAGCAGAAAAAGTTTTTGTTTTAGTCAACGTAGTTTTCATAATAAACCTGTTAGTAAGATGCGCTTTTTAAAACGCTCTGATAATCCTCACCTTAAGTCAGTGAAGCGGATATGTCACTGTTATACTGCCCTATTCGGTATGTTGTAATCCAATTCAGTATTCATTTCATGAAGCTAAATAAATCAGTCAAATAAAGTGTGTCTATACTTTCCTTCATCATACTCTACATATCAAACAATAATGGGTCGCTGCTCTTAGCCACACAACAAGCTAACAGGTCCAGCAAATAGGCCAAGTCATGAAGAGTATAAAAGGTGAATAGTATGTCTAACGAATTTAACGGTAAGACCGCAATTATATCCGGAGCAGCCGGTGGTATAGGGCTAGCTGTTGCCGAAGCGCTGGCAGGGCAGGGCATGAACATAGTTATGGGAGATATTGATTCTTCCACGTTGTCTGAGGCAAGCGACGCGTTAAAAGAAAAAGGGTACAACGTTATTACCTGCCCGTTAGATGTTACCGACTATACGCAGTGGGAGTCTATTGTGGAAAAGGCAAAGGAAGCCTTTGGTAAGGTACATATGGTGGTTAATAACGCCGGCGTTGGCGGTACACCTGGCAAGATTGAAGACGCTGAGCACGAGACATGGCGTTGGGTGATGGATGTTAACGTGATGGGCGTGCTCTATGGAGCTCAGGCAACAGTACCTGCAATAAAAGAGCACGGTGAAGGCGGCTGGGTTTTAAATGTGGCGTCGATGGCCGGAATGATGGGCATGCCTTACGCGGGTGCATATTGTGCATCGAAAGCTGCGGTGGTATCGATGACCGAAAGTTGGATGGCTGAACTACAGCCTCACAATATTCATGTATCTGTGCTGTGTCCTGCCTTTGTTAAAACGCGAATTCACGAGTCTTATCGCAACAGGCAAGAAAAATATGCAGTGGCAAAAGAAAAGCGAATGAGTAAAGACAAGCTCATGGCTGGTGCGCAGGCCGCGGCGGCTGCCGTCGAATCTGGTATTCCGGTATCTATGCTGGCAGAGAGAGTGGTTGAGGCGTTACGCTCTAAGCAAACCTATATTTACTCTCACCCCAACTATAGAAAAGTAACTCGCGGGCGAGCGAAATCTATCGACATGGCATTTGTCGATGCCGAAGAAAGTGCAGTGGTAGGGCATTTGATTAACGATGATATCGTAACCTTTTAAAGACTTTGCGCGCCTTTTTAAACTCGACGTTGATGTCTTAAATTTGTGCTTTTACCGACTTTTTGGCAAACAGTAGCCCAAAAGTCTAATATCTTAAAATTAGCACAAATATAATGAATTGCTTAATTTAACAGCGCAATGTGATCGTAGCCGTTTATTTACGCTTTATCACATTCCTTTAAAGCGTCTGTTTTGTTGTATCAAGAATTTCGTAACAAACCCCAAGAATGATAAACAGTAATGCGGTTTGTAAACTATCGTGGTGGGTATTTAGTTCCGGAGTGATTAAAAATGCATAAATGGCTTCTAGCATAAGAAGAAGCGCAGCAGCACCAGTTGCATAGCTGAGTTTAAATTTCATAAAGGGAACGCCTTTTTAAAGAGGCTCGCGGAGCCTCTTTCTTTTTGGTTAAAGTTGACTACCAATGGTTTCTATTCGTGTTGCCATATACATCGTAAATAGCATCATTAGCGTTAGCTACTTTTGCAAAAAAAGCGCCCAACTCATACATTAAGCCTCCGCCTGCAACAGCACTCATGTCAGCGGATGAAAGTTCAATCATTGTTTCTGTTTTCATCGTTTTTCCTTAACTTCTGTGATCAGAATAGCCTTCGTAAAACTCATACAATCCCTCTGCTATAGTTGCAACGACGCCGATGTAACCTAGTCCCCTCATCCAACTTCCGCCAGAAACGGCATCTAATTCATTTATAGTTAATTCATTCATTAGTAATATTTCCTTATATTTTTTTGTGACGTGATTTTATTATCGCGCCGATATGCAAATTAGCAATTGCCTCAAAGTAATGAAACTGGCCGTCGTATATGTTTTTAAGCGTTTATGTAAATCAGCACAGTGAAGTCGGTTCAATACATCTGACCTCTATTATCGTTAGTTGGTCGTTTGTTCCATTGAACACTTGTACGCTTGTTTGTAACTTCATTAACGGAAAGTTCACAAACTAGGCAATAACAATGAAAAAAATAATTAACGCTGCAGTTGCTGTAACCATGGCACTGTCAAGCGTGCCAGCATTTGCAGATAAATCAGAGACAGATAAAAACGCCCCTTTCAGCACTGCTACCTTTAAAGCAATGGAAATGAGAAGTATCGGCCCGGCCTATATGTCGGGGCGAATAGCTGATATCGCCATCGATCAAAACGACCCGTCAACCTGGTACACCGCGGTAGGTTCTGGTGGCGTGTGGAAAACGAAGAATTCAGGTACGACGTGGGAACCTATTTTCGATAATGAAGCCGTTTACTCAATAGGCGATGTGACCATTGCGCCAAGCAATTCAAACATTGTTTGGGTTGGTACAGGTGAAAATAACGGCGGTCGTCATATCAGTTTTGGCGATGGTGTTTACAAATCACTTGATGGCGGTAAAACGTGGAAAAACATGGGGCTTAAAAAGTCAGAGCATGTTTCCGACATTATCATTCATCCAGAAAACCCCGATGTTGTGTGGGTATCGGCGCAAGGTCCTTTATGGTCTGAAGGCGGCGAACGAGGGTTGTATAAAACCACTGATGGCGGCGAGAATTGGAAGCAGGTACTTACCCCTGATGATGAATGGACGGGGGTAACATCACTTCTATTAGATCCTAACGACCCCAACAGGCTTTATGCTGCAACATGGTCAAGACAAAGAACCGTTGCAAATTACGTGGGTACAGGCCCAGCAGCCGGTATTCACACCTCTGATGATGGTGGCGAAACCTGGACTGAATTAAAGACCGGTTTGCCGAAAGGCAACATGGGTAAAATTGGAATGGCGATTTCACCCATCGATTCCAATGTGCTTTATGCGACGATTGAGATAGACAATCGCGAAGGCGGTTTTTATCGCTCAGCAAATAAAGGCGCAAGTTGGGAGAAGATGTCTGATGAAGTAGGTGGCGGTACTGGCCCACACTACTATCAGGAAATTTTTGCTGATCAGCACCAAATGGATAGAGTCTACATAGCCAGCAATTACAGTAAAGTGTCTGACGATGGCGGAAAAACATGGACGCCGATTAATACTAAGCGCAAACACGTTGATGATCACGCGATGGCATTTCACCCCACCGACCCAGATTTCGTTTTAATGGGGTCGGATGGCGGTATTTATATGTCTCACGACAGAATGGATAACTGGCGCTTTATGGCAAACTTGCCATTAACCCAGTTTTATAAAGTCGCGCCGGACGATACTAAACCATTTTATAACGTATATGCCGGTGCGCAGGATAACTCTACACAGGGCGGCCCTTCACGAACGAATCGCGAAGAAGGAATTAAGAATAAAGACTGGTTTTTGACCCTTGGCGGCGACGGACATCAACCTGCTGTTGAACCGGGTAATCCAGATATTGTGTATTCTCAGTGGCAGCAAGGTAACCTCACTCGCGTGGACATGACCACGAAGGAAGGAGTGTATATTAAACCGCAGCCGTTGCCAGGCGACCCAGCGGAGCGATTCAACTGGGATGCGCCCATCAACGTATCTGCTCACGATCCGAAGCGAATTTATTTTGCATCGCAGCGCGTTTGGCGATCTGATGACCGTGGCGACAGCTGGACTGCGCTCTCGGGCGATTTGACTAAAAATGGTAACCGCATGCATATGCCCATGATGGGACGAACCTGGTCTGTCGAGGCTGGGTGGGATTTATATGCCATGTCTGAGTATCACACTATCGCAAACTTTGCTGAAAGTCCGGTTGATGAAAATATCCTCTGGGTTGGCACCGACGACGGCATCATTCAGGTAACTACTAACGGCGGTAAGTCGTGGAAAAAGATAGAGCTGGATGATATTCGCGGTATTCCTGCTACCGCTTATGTGAATGATATTCGTGCTGACTTGTTCGACCCGAACACGGTGTATGTTGCGCTAGATAACCATAAATATGGCGACTATAAACCGTATCTCATTAAGTCGACTAATTTAGGGAAAAAGTGGACATCTATGGCAGATGAACTGCCTGAAAAACACTTAGTGTGGCGTATTGTTCAAGATCACGAAAATAAAAACCTGATGTTTATCGGTACTGAATTCGGTATTTTCTTTACCGTCGACGGTGGAGAGCAGTGGGTAGAGCTTGAAGGTGGAATGCCTACTATCTCAACGCGAGATGTGAAAATTCAGCGTCGTGAGAACGATTTAGTGGCCGGTACGTTTGGTCGAGGTATTTATATACTCGACGATTATGCACCGCTTCGCTCGTTAACGAAAAAGTCGATGGAAGAAGACGCTCTGCTGTTTGCGCCTAGTCGCCCGGTTAAGTGGTATCAACCAGACGATAATCATACAGATTCAGACGGTGACGACCGCTATGTAGCAGAAAACCCAGAGCATGGCGCAACGCTGACTTATTACCTTAAAGACAGCCTGCTGACAGCGAAAGAGAAACGTCAAAAAGCTGAGAAAAAGCTTATGGAGGGTAAAGACAAATATCCGAAATATCCAAGCTGGGAAGCGGTGGAAGCAGAAAATCAAGAAGCTGCTCCTGCGGTATACCTTGAAGTAAAAGACGCTGAAGGTGATGTGGTTAACCGGGTAGAAGGAAGCACCAAGAAAGGCTTGCACAGAGTTACATGGGATATGACCTATGCGAATGCAATGCCTATTACGGATAAAGACAGTGCTAGTCGTTCACGTGGCGCATTAATGGCGTTACCAGGCAGCTACACGGCAACGCTGTATAAGCGCGAAGGTACTGCAATAACGCCGCTAGCAAAACCTGTTAGTTTTGTGCTTGAGTCTATCTACGAAGGTGCATTGGAAGGTGCGACAGCACAAGAACGTGCTGCCTATGATAGTAAAGTGAGTGACGCCCAAGAACGAGCGGTAACCACTACAAGCGTGCTGGCTACTGTGAAAGACACCATGGAAGTACTTCGCAGTGCTATAAACCGTACTCAGGGTGATATCAGCAAGCTTGAAACACAATTTGCCGATGTGCAGACTGAAGTTAATGCCTTAAGCCGCGAGCTTTATGGTTTAGAGTCTCGCGACCGCAAGGGAATAAAGCCTGCGAATATAACTAGCCGTTTACGTTACGCTCGCTCTGCCGTGGGGTCTTCTTATGGACCTACTGTGCAGCATCAAGACCAATTGCGTTATGCTAGCGAAGGGTTGGTTGCAGTAAGTAAGCGCGTAAGTGCACTTCAGCAAACCACCGTACCTGAGCTACAGCGTGCAGTAGTGAATGCTGGCGGCCCATGGACAGCAGGTCTTCCGGTTGTCACTGAATAACGGTTAATGCTATAAACGGGGTTTTATACCTTATAAAACGGCAGTGTTTTCACTGCCGTTTTCTTTTTATCTTAACTTAGGGCGTGTTGATCTTTGTTGTACGAGTTTTGGGCTAAATGGAAGCATTTTAATCGCGAAACAGTCCTGTAGGCCTAGTGGGCTAAGTCAAAGGGCTGTGACAAAGAGTGAAATGCTTCCATAACGCCCCCTTCGGGCAGCGCCTGTGAGCTATTTACTCTGCGTTGAATGGTTTCGATTTAGCCCGCTAGACCTTCAACCATTCGCCTTGTTTAAATAGCTCACAGACCGCTGCAAAAATGTACAGCAAAGATCAACACGCCCTAGCCTTTCCGACATTGGAATAGGAGACTGTAGTGTGTAAGCCTGTGCTTTACTCTATTTTGCTAAGCGCGGCTAACGGGAAAGTTAATGACGTCTTGAATGTGTGAGGCGCCGACTTTCAGCATCAGCAGTCTGTCTATGCCAAGGGCAACGCCTGCGCACTCTGGCAGCCCCGACTCTAGCGCCTGCAAAAAGTGTTCATCGATAGGTTTTTCGGGCAACCCTGACAACGCGCGCTTTTTATTATCTTGCTTAAACCTCTCTCGCTGCTCAGCGGGCTCGCTCAGTTCATTGAACCCGTTAGCTAGTTCAATACCTTTAAAATACACTTCAAAGCGCTCGGCAACGCGAATGTCAGAGGAACTTATTTTCGCCAATGCTGCTTGGGAGGCAGGAAAGTCATAGACAAAACACGGCGCTTTCAGGCCTATTTTAGGTTCAATGCAATAGGAAAACAGAAGCTGCAGCTGACTGTCTCTTGATAGACTCTCCATGCCATCAATATCAATACCGCATTCGAGCATTTTTTGATGAATTGAGCTTGTTGGGCTGGTAAGCGGGTCTATGCCAAGATGAGTGATAAACGCATTTTGGTAGGTGATCATTTCACTATCAGTTGTTGCGCCTAACACCTCATGTAAAAGGGCATCCACTTCTTTCATAAGCATAAAGTGGTCAAAACCTGGCCGATACCATTCCAACATGGTGAACTCAGGGTTGTGCCACCGCCCTTCCCCTTCATGACGAAAAGCTTTACCAATTTGGTAAATGGCACCGCTTTGTGCACAAAGCAGTCGCTTCATTGCATATTCAGGCGATGTTTGAAGAAACAAAGAAACGGGCCTTCCAGTATTAGCGTACAAAAATTCAGTACTAAACCCGTCAATGTGCTCATCGGTAACGGTTCCGGCAGATAGCACTGGGGTTTCCACTTCAAGAACGTCACGGCAGTGGAAAAACGCCCTTATTTGGCGAAGTAATTCAGCTCTCGCCACTCTGGTTTTGTGGGTAGTGGTAGGTTGCCAAAATTGCTCATGTTTCATAGTTGCGCCAACGCTTTTAAGAAGAAGATGAAAACCACAAATTAAAAAACCGGTACGTGAACATACCGGTTTTTAAACGTTGCTAGTAACACGCTTTTTGGCAGTATTACTGATGATTAAGCGGTGCTTATTTTTGAACTCGTGACACGTATTCGCCAGAGCGCGTATCTACACGGATAACTTCACCTGTTTGAACGAACAAAGGTACACGTACAACGGCACCTGTAGTCAGCGTTGCAGGCTTACCACCGGTTCCAGCAGTATCACCCTTAAGACCTGGGTCAGTTTCGGTAATTTCTAACTCGACAAAGTTAGGCGGTGCTACCGTAATTGGGGCACCGTTCCACAACGTAATAGTGCAAACGTCATTTTCTACCAACCACTTAATATTCTCACCCACTGCTTTTTCATCAGCCGCAATTTGTTCGAATGTATCATTGTTCATAAAGTGGTAGAATTCGCCGTCGGTGTATAGATAGGCCAGTTCAGTATCCATAACGTCTGCGCCTTCTACGGATTCACCAGAGCGGAACGTTTTTTCTAAAACTTTACCTGAAATAAGCTTGCGAATTTTTACGCGGTTAAACGCTTGGCCCTTACCAGGCTTTACGTATTCGTTTTCTAAAATGTTGCAAGGTTCGCCATCCAGCATGATTTTCAGGCCGCCTTTGAACTCGTTAGTGCTGTAATTAGCCATAATTCCTCTGTCTAAACATAAGGTGCAAAAAGTTTCGTGGAACAAATAATACCTAAAAAAGCGATTTCTGTAGAGCATAACTGGCAAAAAGAATTATCAAGAAGCTTTACGGACCCCTCGAAGCTGCTTAGTCATTTGCATTTAGATGAGAAAAAATACGTACAGCACATAAAAGCACGGCGCTTATTTCCTATGCGTGTTCCCCGTCATTTTGTGGAATTAATGGAAAAAGGGAACCCGAGCGATCCACTACTCCTGCAAGTTATGCCGCTGAGCGATGAATTTTTAACGTCGCCTCACTACAATGAAGACCCATTAGAAGAACATGACACAGCGGGCAAAGGACTGTTGCACAAGTACGACTCTCGCGTGCTGCTGATGGTTCGCACTGGGTGCGCGGTGAACTGTCGATATTGCTTTAGACGTCATTTCCCCTACGCAGAAAATGCCGTTAGTAAAGCGCAGTGGACAGACACTTTATCGTACATTGCCAATAACCCAGACATTAACGAAGTCATTTTTTCTGGTGGCGACCCGTTAATGGCAAAAGACGACCATTTAGCATGGTTGGCGTCAGAAATAGCAGCAATTGACCACGTAAAACGCCTTCGTATTCACACGCGATTGCCTGTGGTATTACCCGAGCGAATTTGTAGTGCCTTTGAAGATTGGTTTACCGCGCTACCCATTCAAAAGGTATTAGTGCTTCACGCGAATCATGAAAATGAAGTCTCTAATGAATTAGTCGATGCACTAGCACCGCTTCGAGACAAGGGAGTAACCTTGTTGAATCAGTCTGTATTGTTGAAAGGAATTAATGACAGTGCTGATGCCATTTGCGCGCTTAACGAGCGACTTTTTGAAGCAGGCGTACTCCCTTATTACTTGCATGTACTCGACAAAGTGCAGGGAGCGAGTCATTTCTATGTAAGTGATGACGACGGTAGGGCTATTATGGAGCAAGCGATAAAGCGCCTGCCGGGATTCTTAGTGCCCAAACTCGTGAGAGAAATTGGGGGACAACCCGGCAAAACGCCTATCGACTTACATTTGCATCCCTGACCTACGCGAAAGTATCAATATTAGCGCCTAACGCGGGGTTTGAAGAGGATGCCTTTGGTACGTCAGCGGCTGATTCCAGCAACTGAAGCGACGCTTTTCCCTCTTGTTCCTGTTGGCCTTTTGCCAACTTAAGAGAAGCCAATTCAAGCGAAGCACCGGACGCTGCAGAGGCGTTTGCACCTTGTAGTTCCATACCGTTTTCCTTTGTTGCTTGTAGCAAAGTGAAAAAATGGGCAAAATTGCCCACCTTAGGGTGTATCGGCAAAAACCGTCGAAACTTTAATCAGTTTTTGAATCAAATTCAAAATCAAATTTACATCAAGCAATTAAAGGCGTTTTCATGCAAGAAATGCAAACCGTAAACCAACAACTTCAAGAGACCATGCAAACGCTTTACCGAAAAGCCGTGGATGCCGACCAAGCATTAGACGTGTTGCAGCAGGATAAGAAAGGTAAATTTTCAGCCGTATTTGCCTCTGACAGTGGATTTACAACGTCGTCAAAGCGCTTTGTTCCCTATGTAGAAGAAATAGCGTTAGATTGGCAAGCTATGAAAGACATGAACGAAGAGCAAACAAAAGCAGCACTTGCCCCGCTAGTGAAGAAAATAGAATTAGCGCTTATCACCGTTACCCAATTTCAACAAAGCCTAGCCAGTAAACCAAAAGACTAACGGTTGCCTATGCTTACTTAGTTTGGCGAGACTCTCTAAAACTTATTGGTCTATTGTCTTAAAAAGTCAGTTTAGCTAGCGGCTAACTTACCCATGAACCACACTTGGTTATTGGCTAGTTGACGGATAGTCAGCATAAAGCGGAATGCGCTTTATGCGCTGCTTTAGCCTTTCCACTTCGCGTAAATACGCGTCGCTGTCTACACGTCCATATTGCTCGGTAAATGCTTGTTTGCTGAGCCCTTCTGGCACATCGTCAATGACAGGAATAATGTCACTCTCACTGCGTATGCGGGCTAGTGCATTTTGAACCTGCTGGGCCTTTGCTGGCGATGCGGCACTTTGGGCAAAAGCCGTACCAGACATATCGGCAACTAAATCAACAAAGCTGTACCCAGAACCACCCGCCCCGCGATCCATCAACTCTTTAAATTCCCCAATCGCAAAGGACATACTTTGCTCTGATAACAGCTCTAGAGCTGCAGAGATAATAAAGTGACGCGCTAAATCGTTGCGATTATGCAAAACTGCGCCGGAACGAGGGCGAAGGGCTTTGTCTTTATCCGGCTGAATATCACCCACAAGATGCCCAACTCGGTGGTGCCCTACATAAGCCGCTAGTGCGAGTATCACCGCCTTATTGTGCAATACCGCTTGTGCTGCTGATGTACTTTGCTCACGGGCTCTGGCCATGCCTTCACGCAAGTATTCAGTCAGAGATACCGGACTTGTAGATAAGGCGATTTCCCTACCCGAAATATACCTGAGGTAGTAGGCGGTAAGTGTTTGCAGCTCGGTTTCTTCGTCTACGGATAAGTTTGATGCTACTGTATTTAGCTCAACGAGCAGCGTGTCTAAACGCCCTACCTCTAACGTGAGTTCACCCTGCTGCATAGATACTTTTTCTACGCGGCTAAGGGCTATAGAGGCAATTTCTGTATCGGTGTAGCTATTGACGGCATATTCAATCACGTCGAGTAAGAATCTTCCGGGAATACTCAAACTCCCCACTTGCACATGTTCTATGCGCAGGTTATCGCCGGGCAACACTAAAGCAGAGGCGTTGAAAAAGTAGCCAGTATCTTTTAGTGCGTAGGTAACGCTCACCGTTCCGCCCATTGAGGTAATATTAACTTGCCCTTTAAACTCTGGCAGCGCGCGCTGTAATACGCCTACCAGGCTCTCTACCTGTGTTTCGCTTAAGGTCAATTGATGGCCTTCTTCACGGCGGGAAAAAGCGCGTTGTAGCTGGCTGAGCAATGCATTCACACTGTCCGCCCCATTTAGCTGGCTTGATGCACTACTTGAGACCAGCGGTGTAGTTTGAATGGCCATGACAGTGAGCGTTGTCGCGCCTACAAGCGCAAGAAAAACAACTATAGCTAAACCAATAAAAAACCATTTTAAAAATCGCAAGATCATATTCGTGGTAGTAAACCTTTACTAATCGTGACACGGGGAGCTGACGTGTAATGCATCTGAATCAATGGAGTAGAGCTTGCTTCATTGCAGGCAGCAGTTGATTGCTATACGTTATCATACACGCGTTTTTTACACGCGATGATAAATCTTTTTTTCTGATAATATCAAAAATTATCGCACCATTTTATTTGCGCGCCACTTTGTTCATTATTAAAACCTATTTTGAGCGCTGTGTATCAACAAATAACGCGCTAATTCGTAACGCAATGTTACCAGTTTGCTGTAATAGTGGCATGGCTCCTGTTAATAAATCCTCTTTAACAAAAAGGCCCGACGCGTTAGCGTCAGGCCTTTTACTCAGTATATCTATGTGAGTTTCAGTCTTAGTAAATAGGCAGTACCGAAACCGATTCAGGTGCAGTGAAAGACGCACTATAACTAGGCGCTATATCGCCTGAGTCTGCGTTCAAGACATTATCGAATCGCAAGATAGCGCCGTTCGACTTTTCTGCCACATACACATGTCCGTTACTTAGCATTAAATCAACAGGGTTCCCAAGCATTGACGATGGGCCAGCGATGTTTACCGAAACGTCAGTAATGCCGTCTGCCGACTGCGCACCTGAAATAACATAAAGCTTGCCATCGGTAGCATCCGCCGCACTGCCTACATCGGAGATAACCAAGCTATCGCTTTGGCTATCGTAATCGATGCCGTGAATGTTAGTAGGCGCTGAAAACGCAGTACCACCACTTGCCGGTACAATGAGTCTGTCTTCTCCTGTAAGTACAGATTCACCACTATTTAAGCGTCGTACTACTTCTTCAAACACGGCAACCGTACCGTTTGTTAGCGCTAGGTAAGCGCTGTCAGTTGCTGGGTCATAATCTACATCCCATGGGCGAGCGCCATTTGATGCTTCAAGGGTTAATAGTGGCGCTACATCACCCGATGCGCAAGGTGAAAACACGCGTACAGCAGGTGTTGTCTCATTCACATCGGCAACAAAAACAAGGCCCTCTGTTGATGCAATATCAAGCCCTTTAGGGGCAATAAGCCCGGTATTCGCGCCCGCTATCATATGATCGTAGCTGTCGCTGTACACCATGCCATCACGACTTGAGGCGAGTCGATTTACCACTAACAGCCCGCCTGTTGATGTATCTGGGTTGTCGAAGGTAATAACGCCATCGCCTTGCGATGTATATGACGCACTTTCTATGCTCATGCCGCTATCAAAGCTGCGTAATTCGCTGCCTAAAAGCGCACTAAGTTGTGCAACCTGCCCAGTTGTATTGCCTTCTGCAGATGGATTACTCGATACAGAAAGCCCTGAGATTGGCATGGTGGTTATACCATCATCCGATGCATCCCACTTCACCATCGCGTCAGTAAACTCAACAAGAGACTCTGGCTTAACAGATGGTGTAGAAAGCGTTGGCGCAACATCGCCACTCGCACCGGTAAAAATATTTGAAAATACTAAAATTGCGTCATTTGATTTTTCGGCAACGCGAAGGTCAGAGCCCGATAAAATGATATCAACAGGGTTACCTAATTGCGTACTAGCGCCGCCCACTACTCTTGTGGGTACTACCATGCCATCAGCCGATGCTGCATTTTCGATGACAAATAGCTGACCATCGTCAGCCACACTTGCATCACCCACATCTGACACCACGAGTCGATTAGACATCGCCTCAAACACAATACCGTGAAGGTTGATTGAGATTTGGTTGCCGTCGGCGTCTGATGGAACAATCGTTCTGGTTACCGTTGGCGCAAAACCAGAAGAAGTGACATCGTCATACACGGCAACTGTGCCGTCGGTTAACGCCACAAACAAGCGATCAGCGTCTTCGTCAAATGCTAGGTCCCAAGGTCGAGCAGAGGTCATAATTTCGGCAATAGGCTCTACGTTTCCTGCAGCTTGACCGCCGAAAACACTAATTCGTTGACCATTAAAGTCGGCAGCCATGACAAGACCGGCTTCTTCAGCAAATACAATACCTTTAGGGTTTACTAGGCCAGTTTCTGCCCCAGTGATGTCATGACCAAAGTTTGCATCAAAGTCGCTATTTCCTGTAAATGAACAGAATGAGCGAATAAGAGGAAGGTCGCTATCTCCTGCTTGGAATAGCGTATTGCTTTGGGATAACGCAACGCCTTCATTGGCGCCGGTTGATACTGTGTTAATAACACTGGCGTTTTGATCTACCGTCGATACGGTATTGCGATTGCTATCGCCGTTATTAGCCACTAAAAAAGTCGCAGCTGCAAAACCTGGGCTTCCGTCTTGTCCTGGCGCGCCGTCTTGACCATCGGCGCCATTTACGCCGTCAACGCCATCTGCACCATCATCGCCGTTACAGGCTGATAGAGAAAACACAACTGCCGCTGCAAGAAGTGAAAGTTTGATATTGCGCTGTGAAGTATTTGATAAATCCATAACCGTCTCCGTTGTCTTTTTGATGTAGTGACGTTGTACTACTCACGTCCTGTTCAAAAAGCCAAACGACCGAAGATAACGATTGGATGCAAAGAATATTAAAAAAAAAGATAAAAAAAGAAAGCACATCGCTGTGCTTCCTTTTTTTAAGGCTCCAGGGCTACAGCACTACTTCTGCCATATTCCCCTTACTTTCAAGCCATGTTTTCCTATCACCTGAGCGCTTTTTCGCTAACAGCATGTCCATCAATTCCATCATGTCTTCAGCGTCATCAATAGTTAGCTGAACAAGGCGACGGGTATTAGGGTCCATGGTGGTTTCGCGAAGCTGGAGCGGATTCATCTCCCCTAGCCCTTTAAAACGCTGTACGTTTACCTTGCCGCGCTTTTTCTCTGCTTCGATACGATCTAATATGCCCTGCTTTTCACTTTCATCCAGCGCATAAAACACCTCTTTGCCCACATCTATGCGAAACAAAGGGGGCATAGCAACGTAAACGTGACCTTGGTTTACTAGCGTTCTAAAGTGCATTACAAAAAGCGCACATAACAAGGTAGCAATGTGCAGTCCGTCTGAGTCGGCATCTGCCAGAATACAAATCTTACCGTAACGTAAACCAGACAAATCTGTTGAATCTGGGTCGATACCCAAAGCCACCGATATGTCGTGAATTTCTTGGGACGCCAACACCTGAGAGGAGTCGACTTCCCAACTGTTAAGAATTTTACCACGAAGGGGCATAATTGCCTGGAACTCACGATCGCGAGCTTGCTTGGCAGAGCCACCCGCAGAGTCCCCTTCCACCAGAAATAATTCTGAATGGTTAATATCTTGTGATGAACAATCAGTAAGTTTTCCGGGTAATGCGGGGCCCTGAGTCACTTTTTTGCGCGCGACTTTTTTGGTTTGACGCAACCGACGCTGAGCATTATTAATACACATTTCAGCAAGGGCTTCGGCAACCTCCGTATGCTGGTTTAGCCATAAGCTAAACGAGTCTTTCACTACGCCAGACACAAAAGCACTAGACTGGCGGGAAGATAACCGCTCTTTTGTTTGTCCTGCAAATTGAGGGTCCTGCATTTTTGTCGATAAAATGTAGGCACAGCGGTCCCAAATATCATCAGGGGATAGCTTTACGCCACGAGGCATCAAATTTCTGAATTCACAAAATTCGCGCATCGACTCCAGCAGGCCCTGGCGCATTCCGTTGACGTGAGTACCACCTTGCGCTGTAGGAATAAGATTTACATAGCTTTCTGTAATAAGGTCACCGCCTTCTGGCAGCCACATCACAGCCCAGTCAGCCCCTTCAGTGTTGCCTTTAAAGCTACCGACAAACGGCGTATCAGAGGGTAGCGTTTCGAATGCTTCAACCGCTTGATAAAGATAATCTTTCAAGCCGTCTTCGTAATACCACTCTTGGCTTTCTTTCGAGATTTTATTGTCAAAACGAATGCGAAGTCCTGGGCTTAATACGGCTTTAGCGCGCAGATTGTGCAGCAATCGACTGACAGAAAACTTGGCAGAATCAAAGTATTGGGAGTCTGGCCAGAAATGCACCCGAGTACCTGTATTGCGCTTACCGCAGGTATCGATAATCTGAAGATCTTCTACCTTGTCGCCATTTTCAAAGGCAATTTGATACACGTTGCTATCACGGCGAATAGTTACCTCTACACGATGGGACAGTGCATTGACTACCGAGATACCAACACCGTGTAACCCGCCCGAAAAGGCATAATTTTTATTTGAAAACTTACCACCGGCATGCAGCTTACACAGAATTAGCTCCACCCCAGACACACCTTCTTCGGGGTGAATGTCTACAGGCATGCCGCGACCGTCATCAATCACTTCTAAAGACTGATCTTCATGCAGGATAACTTTGATATTAGACGCATGACCAGCAAGCGCTTCATCCACACTGTTATCGATAACCTCTTGCCCTAAATGATTAGGACGTGAAGTGTCGGTGTACATACCAGGGCGGCGTTTAACTGGGTCGAGGCCATTTAAGACTTCAATAGCATCTGAATTATATTGATTTGACATAGTTATGGTTATTATTTAAGCCAGAAACATGAGTAAACGTACGCAGAGTTCATCTGCAACGCAAGGTAAAAAGATGGTAGCAGGGCGATTTAATCCTGGCAACGATGTTGACCTGTTGCCGCCCCTACTCTCTATTTATATATCTTAATCGAGAAGAAAATCTGCAATGCTAGGTAAATGATTTTCATAACCCACAAAGCTGTGATCGCCCCCTTCCTCTATGACTAATTCGCTTAGCGCGTACTTTGCGGCGGCCAATCGATAGTCGAGGGTTTCATCATTGGTTTGCAGCAACACCTTATACGCTTTTTGCTCGCTCAGTGTGTTGGCATCCAGCGCTCTAATCACATCAATATCGGATGCTTCAATAGTAAACTTTTCACCGCTGTAAGGATTAACATGAGGGCCGATAAACTGCTGAAGCAGTTCGTAAGGTCGCACTGCTGGGTTAATCAACACAGCTCTCCCCGCATACTTTTCAATTAAAAACGTGGACAAATAGCCGCCCATTGAACTACCAATAACTTTAAGGCCGTTGGTTAAAAGCGCTGGCGTTTGCTCAATTAACGCGGTGAGCTGCGCTTCTACCTTACTCGGAAAATTAGACAGAGCAGGAATATGAACCTGAACGTCTGGATGATGGACTGCAAAATAGTCTTTGGTTGCCTGCGCCTTAACCGATGATGGAGAACTTAGAAATCCATGAAGATACAAAATGTGCTGCATGTTGCGTCCCTGTTTGTACAATAAAGTGGTGTTTTTGAATGTTATTTTTAAGATATGCTCTGGTAAAAAGCCGTCTTATGTAAAAGACATACTCTTTATTATTCTATTAACTCAGTCTTTTAATGCTCACCGAGGCGTCGCCATCGTCATAAAGACAGATGTGATGATACCCTGGCTGTTCGTTACTCACACCGAAATCAGCTTGCATTTCCCATTGCCAGCAGCTTGAGGGGCACCCGAAACTATTAATGTTGTCTCTGCCTACTTGCTGCCTAAGTGGAGAGTGCACGTGCCCGTGAATAATATGGTTTATCACCTTCACACTATCTAGCCACTCAATTAAACGTTCTGCATTCACTAAGTTATGCTTATCCATCCAGCTATTTGACGGCAAAATATGATGATGAAGGGCAAGCAAATGATGTTGATGCGTGTGAGCGCTAAGCGCGCGCTCAATACATGTGAGCTCAAGAGTGTCTATTTCTCCCTGCGCTCCTCTGGCCATGTGCTTTGGCCGAGTATCTAGGCCGTGAATACACCAGTTTCCAATGTGAAGTGGTGATTTAGATGACAGCGTGTGTGGGACTAAATATTCGTCATAATGGGGGTTTGCGTCGTGATTACCCGCAATGACATACCAAGGTACATCCACAAAGCGCTCCATTAAGTTAAGAAAATGGGTATAGCTTGCAGGGGAGTCATCGCCACTGATATCACCGGTAATTAACACCACATCAGCCACCTCTGGTGACACTTTTTCCGTATTGCCGCTTTGGGCTAACTGCGTAAGAAGGCATTCTAACGAATGATAGGGGGAAATACCGCCATAACCCTTTCTTGAGGTGTCATGCAATAAATGGCAGTCGCTAAACTGTATTACTGTTTTCACGCTTCAGAGGTTACCTTTGGAGTGTGTTTTAAACAAAAATCTAACCACTCAGCCAGAAAGATGTTCACCATCTGCTTCTCATTTCGCTGGCGCATCTTTAAATTAGGATACTCATAAGAAGGCTCTAGCGCGCCCGTATTTTGGCTATTGATCACTTCAGCCAGTCTGGCGTCATGGTACAAGCGAACTGTCATCGACGGGGTTAAATAATCCGGCATGTCTTTAGTGGTTTGCTTAATACTTAACGAGCTGGTGTAGCGAGAAGACTCAACTATTTTAATTTCGTACGCCAAATGCTTACCAATCGAGAAACGATAGCTCAAATCTTCCGTGTCGCAATCGGGCAAAATACGCAGAATGTGCGCATAGTTCACCTCGCATACTGCCTGCATGGTAGGAAGATGAGGAACGTATTTTCGTTGTGTACGATATGTCACGGTGTTTTCCACTGCTCTAGAAGTTGAGTTTTATGCATGAAGAACCATTGTAGCGCAATTAACGCCGCAGCGTTGTCTATGCGACCAGTTTCCAGCCATTCAAGTGCGGTATTTTCTTTGACTCGATGCACCTTGATATCTTCAGACTCAGTCTCTAAGCCGTGTATACCCTGTGCCTTAGTGGCATCGGTCTTCGCTATAAAAATATGTAACCTTTCTGTTGTGCCGCCCGGGCTCGATAAATAACTTAATGCTTTGGTAAGGTTATCGAGCTCTATTCCCGCTTCTTCCATCGATTCTCGATGGCAAACATTTTCTTCAGTTTCACCTTCGTCGATCATGCCGGCAATAATTTCTATTAACCAAGGGCTTGAAGACGTTGGCAATGCCCCAATCCTCACTTGTTCAATAAGTACAAACTCTTGGGTTATTGGATCATAAGGCAATACACCCACGGCATGACCACGCTCAAAAATTTCGCGGCTGACCAAATCGCTCCATTCGCCGTTGAAGCATTTGTGCCTAAAAATGTATCGATTCATGGTGAAAAAACCGCGGTAAACAGGGCTAACTTCGGTAATTTCAACGTCATTTGAGGTAAACGAAAGGATTTCCTTGCTCATTTGCTGACACTTATGGTTCAAATAGATTTATCATGTAGTCTACATTTGCACACTACACATGTATACGCGTGATAAATGCCGTATTTTAGATGTACAAATAACAGAAAACTCAAGTTACAAGTCGTTTATATAAAAATAATGAGCGTGGGTAGATCACATATTCTGTTACAGTTAAATGAACACTGTTACGAGTTTGGACTTTCGGTTTGTGGTTGATTTTTCATACACTTGGTTTTAACAGGTCGGTGCGATACTTTACAGTGAACACAGTAAGCCGACACAACTCGAACACTACAGGAAGACGTAAGCATGAAACGAACACTTCTATCGCTGGTAATCGGCATGTCGATAACCACGGGCGCGATCGCTGATGACCTAATGCAGGTTTATCAACAAGCACTCGCCAACGACCCGCTGGTAAACCAAGCGAAAGCGCAACGCAATGCAGCGTTCGAAGGGATAAGCATTAGCAGAGCTAATCTTCTTCCTCAAATTTCAGGCTCGGTAGCCTACAACACCTCAACCTCTGAGCGTGCGCAAACCTTAGGTTCGAACGCCGAAGATTTACAAATTGTTGTGTTTGAAACCGACGTAGATAGCTACAGCTATGGACTACAAATGTCAATGTCGCTTTATGACCATGCTAACTGGCTTGGTTTAAACCGCGCAGAGAAGGTTGCGGAACAAAGCGATGCACAGCTTGCCTCTAGCATTCAAGACGTTATCGTTCGTACTGTTACCTCTTATTTTGACGTGCTGCGCGCAAGAGACAACGTTGAATTTGTTGGCGCAGAAAAGCGCGCTATTGAGCGTCAGTTAGAGCAAACTCGCCAGCGCTTTGAAGTTGGACTAACGGCAATTACCGATGTGCACGAAGCACAGGCAAACTTTGATCGCACAGTAGCGCAGGAAATTCAGGCTAAAAACGAACTTGAATTTGCACTAGAAGCTCTTCGCGTCATCACCGGTAAATACCACGACAAGCTGTTTGGCCTGAATACAGAGAGTTTTTCTGCCTCCATGCCAACGCCGGCAGACGTGACTACTTGGTTAGAAACGGCTGAAGAGAAAAACCTTGCGTTGCTTGTAAATCGCTTCGCTATGGATATTGCAAAAGAAGACATTTCTATTGCGCGCTCAGGGCACCTTCCAACGCTCTCGCTATCAGCGAACGCCACAAGAAGTAAAGATGACATTGAAAACCCGGTAGTGCAGTTTGAAACGCCGTACTTAAACAGCCAATCTATCAATGTGTCGCTTAACGTACCTATTTACCAAGGCTCACGAGTGACCTCTCAAACAGACCAGGCTAAATTTAACTACGTTGCAGCGAGTCAAGCGACAGAGCAGACTTACCGTCAAACCGTGCAGTCGGTGCGCAGTTCATTCAACAACGTAAAAGCAGCCATATCTACTATTCGTGCCTTAGAGCAGTCTGTTGTTTCAGCAGATAGCGCATTAAAAGCTACAGAAGCTGGGTTTGATGTAGGTACACGTACGGTTGTTGACGTACTAGACAGTACTCGTAACTTGTTTGATGCACAGCGTAACTTGGCTGGCGCACGCTACGATTTTGTACAGTCAGTCATTACGCTCAAGCAGGCAGCTGGAACGTTAACAGCAGAAGATGTAGAAATGATTAACCGCGGCCTTAAGCCTGTGGACATGTCATCAGACAGCTAAGTTAGCTAAGCCTATAGATTTATCAAGATTGGTTTAGCAAGAAAAACAAGGGTAGCGACATGCTACCCTTTTTTAATGTCTAAAATAGCGGTGCGTCATTTCAAACCTATTATTAGCGCTATTAAGACGCGCTAACAATGTTAAGACGTTCTAGCAATTTTTCTTGCAACACAGGTCTCACATCATCCATGATACTGCCCGCCTTATTTCGATTAGATAGATAAAGCGGCGAACATAAGTACTAAAACTAGCCACTAATTAACTTTGTTTTATATCGAGTGATTTTAAACGATGCAAGCCTCTGCACTACAGAATAAATTTGAACGCATAAGAGCCAATAAGTGGTTCGAAATATTTGTTGTTAGCGTTATTGTGGTTTCAGCCCTTTTGGTAGGCGCTAAAACCTATGAACTGCCCAACGGCATGGCCTCAGTCACGGTTTTTCTCGACTGGTTTATTAGTGCGTTTTTTCTTACTGAAATTACCATTCGCTTTCTTGCAGAAAAGCGAAAAATGCAGTTTTTCAAAAGCTTTTGGAATTGGTTCGATACGCTAATTGTTATCATAAGCTTAATACCTGCCGATGACGCAGAGCTTGCCCTTATTGCACGTTTAGTCAGAGTATTTAGGGTGCTTAGGATGATTTCTATCATTCCAGAGCTGCGTATCCTCCTTGTGTCGTTAGTAAAAGCCCTGCCCCAGCTTGGTTACGTTATGCTGCTGATGTTTATTATCTTTTATATCTATGCAGCCATCGGCAGTACCTTATTCGAAAACATTAACCCCGTATTGTGGGGTGATATCACTATCTCCATGCTTACCTTGTTTAGGGTAATGACCTTTGAGGACTGGACCGATGTAATGTACGAAACCCAAGAAGTGTATCCACTAAGCTGGATTTTTTACCTCACATTTATCTTCTTCACGGCCTTCGCGTTTCTCAACATGGTCATTGGTATTGTGGTGAACGTAATGGAGCGAGAAAACGAAAAGGCGCGAGCAGAAAAACAAGCCGAGCTACTCGCCGAGCTAGAAGCACAAGGTAATGTTGAGCCAACCCTAAAAGACGTAATGGCCGAACTGAAACAGATTAAGGCGCAACTGAATCAGGGTGACAAATCGTAAAGGTTGGTTGTAAGCGAGTGATTGCTGATGAGTTTGGCTCATTTGATCAATCAGTGGATATGTTTTATTCGGTAGCGACTTGATTTATCAGAATGAAACCCGCGCATATTTGCCTGCGTTTATGTAGCACAACGGGTGTAGCACAACGGGAAGAAGATGAAATGTTACAAGAAGAGCCAAATTATTCAGAGTACGACCTAGAAGACCTAAAATGCGCTCTGAGTGGACTTGACGAAGAACGTTTCCCGGAAAGAGGTGCTTTATTAAGAGGTCTTATTTCAGAGCAATTACAACGACTAGACACCGAACGTCAGATAAAGCAATCAAACGCACGAGAGTTTCTCGAACAAGCACTAGACGGTCAGCACACACTCATAATAACAAACAGCGGAAGTGTTTCAAAAACAGTCTTATTTTCAGGAAACTTTTTGTTAACCGTGATCTTAATATTCATCTTTATAGATGAACCATCATGGTTTTCAGGTGGGTTCACAGCTCTAATGTTACTGATTCTTGCAGCACTGTTTGAACAAGCAAGCGGACAGTTAAAAGTCTCATTTGATAAGAACAACCTTACTATTACCCAGCTTGGGTTTAAATTTTTAAGGCGCAATAAAACAATTCCATTAACTGATTTAAAAGCCATCTCTCTTCAAACAATAAAAGTGTATACCAAAGGGTTTCCAGTCCATACATACATACTTCAAGCTCAGCTAAATAGTGGCTTTGCCCAACGTTTAACGGTAGTGAAGAGTGAACAAGAGGGTTTGGACGTGGCCGATCAAATTAATTCTGTGATTTCTAAAAAGGAAATCGATTAATTAAACTCACAGTAACTAATGTTGACGAGATTAAGACTTACTTAAAGTATGTACGCTTTACCTATAAACGACAAAGCCACGTTAATTACGTGGCTTTGTTAACTAGCGCGTTAAATTATCACTGATTTATTTCATTACTCATCTAGGTTAAGACCAAGTTTAGCCTTTAACGCCTGCGCTCTCTGCTTTGACGCTTCACTCTTAAACTCTCTTGCTAATAAGCGGCGCTTCGCCAATGTCGTTTTATCAAGTTCAGTAAGAAGCTCAACGTGGTTCAAGTACACCTCTTCATTGGCAATCGGTCGCGTTGCTATTTCTTCATACAAAGAAAGCGCAGCGTCATCGTCACCTTTAGCGATGTAAATCTGGGCAAGGGTGTCTACTGCATCAGCGTTGTCACTGCGCAAGGCCACCGCCCTCTTCGCTAAGGTTTCTGCTCGAGACAAATCATTATCTTCAAACGCTAGGTAAGCAAGGTTGTTCAGTACAACAAAGTTATCGGGGGTTTGCGCTAAAATGGCTTCATAGGTTGCAAGCGCACTTTTTCTGTCTTGCCTAATTTGGCGCTCTGCCAACAGCATACTGCTTGAAATATCATTGGCATTTTCTGCTACGTGCTTTTCTAAAAAGCTAAGGGCTTGCTTGCCTTTATCTGACATTTCGTAAGACGCCACTAGTAACATGGCATTATCAGAGTTTGGCGTGTCGTCGTAGGCAGCTTCAGCATGACTAACGGCTTGCTCTGGCGCTTTATCAATAAGGTGTAAGCGCGCAATAATTCCCCGTACAAACGGCAGCTCTTTCACACCGTCAGCACTTGCATTGATAATATTCCACGCAGGCTTACTTTGGCCTATGCGACTGTGAAAATAGGCTTTTAACAAACTAATTTGTGCATCAGGTCGCTTTTCTAACACTCGACTTGCTAACGCCAATCCTTCGGTAAACTGTCGTTGCGAGTCTAAGATTAACAACTTGCCTAATACGGCACTTTTGTCCTGCGGATAGAATGACAACCATCGGTCGAAAAAGGTGTCTGCGGCTTTCACATCGTTAGCAGCAATGAGCGCCTGCCCTTTTATATTCCAAAACGCCATGGGCGTTTCTTTATTTCCTTGAACGTTAGCAAGCAGCGCTACCGTTTTGTCTATGGCGTTATTGAACGCATAAAGCCGTGCAAGCAGTAAACGCATTTCAATAAAGTTTGGCGCCTTATCAAGCTCACTCTTTACATGATTAATGACCGGCTGAACCGCTTTTTGCTCGGCGGCCAATGCGTACCACATCGTTAACGCTCTTAAATCTGCCGGATTGTCATCTATAAAAGTGCGAATAAACGCCGTTGCAGATTCATTGTCGCCTTGGGCAATAAGTAGTTGAGTGCGCGCGTAAACGAGCTGTTCTTTAGCCCCTTCCCGAGTGCTCGCATCATCAAAATAAGACGCTGCTTTAGTGAAGTCGCCTTCTACCGTTGCTATTCCACCTAAGTAAACTAGCGGAAGCGCTTCATCTGGGGATTGCTCTACCCACTTTGTTGCCGCCTCTTTTGCTTTATCTAACTGCTGGGTGGCGATGTAAGCGCGCACTAACGTACTTTGGGTAGTGGCCGACTCTGGCGCTTGATTTACCGCCTCTTCCAAATTAACTAGCCCAGCCACGTCATTAAGCGATAGCTGTAAAACACCCAAACGAGCGAGGTCTTCAGCAGAGGTGCTAATCTCTTGTGAGCGCTCAACCATTTGTTTCGCGCCCACCATGTTTCCGTCAATAAGCAGCTGGTAGCTTGCCTTAGAAAATAACGCTGCGTCTGAGTTTTGCTCACCCTCAACGCGCTCTAGAATTTCTAACGCATTATCGTTTTCACCTAATTGCAGCATGCTGTCTGCTAGCATACGAAGGCCTGGGTGGTTATCAGGTAAGCTTGACGCAATCATAGTAAGGTGGCGCTGAGCTGATTCAAAATCTTGTATTTGGTAAGCACTGAAACCTGCTATCAAGCGCACAACCTGATCGCTTCTGCCGTTTTGCACGGCAATTTCCAAGTGCTCTAACGCTTGTGCATAGTTACCCTTAGCAGATTCAATAATGCCTTTAAACGTATTTAGCAGCGGGTGACTATCGTTAAGCGCAAGTAATTCTTCTACTACGGGCTCTGCGGTATCAAGCGCTCGCAGTTCAATTAACAGTGCTGCGTAGGCAAATTTGCTTGCCGTATCGTCTGGGTAGCTTTTGAGGTAATCCCCATACACCACGGCGGCTTTCTCAGGCGCACCGCTTTGTAAATAAAGCTTTGCAAGTTGCTGCAGCACGTCTTTATTGGTGGGAGCCTGCTCTTGTAATGCTTCTGTTGAAGCAATGGCCGCTTCTACATCATTGTTGAGTACAAATACGTAGCTATCTACAAGCCCTTTGTACACTGAGCTAGTATCGATAGTTGATAGGTCGGCAATTAACGCTTCTGCTTCTTCTCGTTTATTAAGCTGCAGTAGCGCCTGTAGCTTATAAAAACCCACTTCGACAGACTCAACCGCCGTCATGCCCTCTGCGCGATAATCCACCTCTGAAAGGGCATTTTCTGCTCCCGACTGCTGATAGGCAACCGAAAGCAATGGAATGACTTCGCTAGCGGCATAACCAAGCTCCATGGCCTTGTTGAGTTCTTTCTCAGCTGCGACAAAATTATTGGTTTGAAGATACAGTTTACCGAGTTCGAAACGAGGAGCGGCCGCGTTAGGCGATTTCTGAATTGCATTTTTATATTCGACTATGGCGGCATCAGGCTGCTGCTCGGATACATAGCTGCGGGCGTCAGCCAAATGGCTTTCCATGGATTTTTCACTGCACCCTGACAATAGAGCTGTTAGCAGAAGCACTGCTACAGAAGAGCGTTTAAATATTTTATTTGAATTGTTTTTACTCATGGTAATTCCTTGCCCTATTTCGAAAATTCTTCAAAAACTTTATTGTTTTTCTGCCGCCACCCGCAAAACTTGGTTATTATTTCAGCATTATTGTGCAATTTCATGGCAACCTGACCATTATTCGAATATAATATGGTTTTTTGCAATACTGCAGGCACACTTCAACGTTTTTCAGGCGTTACTCTCGTATGCCGCACCCTCCTTACTAATAACATCAGGACCCTTAATGACAACAACTGTCGACATGACATTTAAAGACCTAAATTTACCAGAACCTCTCTTACAAGCCATTGAAAAAGTTGGCTACGAGAAACCGTCACCTATCCAAGCTGAGAGTATTCCACTTTTGCTTGAAGGTCACGATTTACTCGGTCAGGCACAGACAGGGACAGGAAAAACCGCTGCGTTTGCCCTGCCCATGTTGGCAAATATCGATCCTGAGCAACGTAAGCCGCAATTACTGGTATTAGCCCCAACTCGTGAATTAGCTATTCAAGTTGCAGAGGCATTTCAGGTTTATGCGAGCTTTAGTCAAAAAATTAAAGTACTTCCAGTATACGGCGGTCAGTCTTACGACAACCAAATTCGTCAGCTTAAGCGCGGCGTTCAGGTTGTAGTAGGTACTCCAGGTCGTATCATTGACCATATTAAGCGCAAAACATTGGATTTAAGCGAACTTAAATTCCTTGTGCTTGACGAAGCTGATGAAATGCTTCGCATGGGCTTTATTGATGATGTAGAGCTTATTCTAAGCCATGCACCTGCCGAGCGGCAGACGGCGTTATTCTCAGCAACAATGCCTGGACCAATCAAAAAGATAACACAGCGTTATCTCAAGGATCCAAAGCACGTAAAAATTGCGTCAAAAGTTAGCACGGCGAGCACCATTCGTCAGCGCTTTTGCCAAGTTGCTCCTCACCATAAACTTGAGGCGCTTACGCGTATTATGGAAGTCGAAAAATTCGACGGCATGATTATTTTTGTTCGCACCAAAACAGCCACTGTTGAATTAGCAGATAAGCTTTCAGCACGCGGTTTTGATGTAGAGCCACTGAATGGTGATATTCCACAGTCTGCCCGTGAGCGAACTGTTGATAAGCTAAAACAAGGCCAGATCGATATTTTAGTAGCTACTGATGTTGTTGCACGTGGTCTTGACGTTGAACGTGTTAGTCACGTTATTAACTATGACATCCCGTATGACAGTGAATCTTATGTTCACCGTATTGGTCGTACAGGCCGTGCTGGTCGTCAGGGTGATGCGATTCTGTTTATCTCTCACCGTGAAAAACGCTTGTTGTTCTCTATTGAGAAAACGACGAAGCAGGCTATTGAAGCAATGCCTATTCCTTCAATTAGCGAAATCAACCAGACCCGTCTTACGCGCTTTAAGCAGTCGGTAATGGAAGCAACGCAAGACGATAGCATTGAATCGTTGATGCCAATTGTTGAGATGGTTAAAGAAGAGAATGAAGCTTCTCCAGAAGTCCTTCTTGCTGCAATGATCAAAATCGCTCAGGGCGACGAGCCTCTGGTGCTTAAAGAATCTGATCGTCCAGACCTCAACAGCAAGCCGCCTCGCGATAGTCGTGAGCGCAATGATCGTGGTGGTCGTGAAAGTCGCGATAGAAAGCCAAGAGCGCCTCGTGGCAATCGCAAGCCAGATGAAGGTATGCAACGTTTTCGCATAGAAGTAGGCCATGTACACGGTGCTAAGCCGGGTAACATTGTTGGCGCTATTGCGAACGAAGCTAACATTGACTCGAAGAACATTGGTGCTATCGAGATATATGACAACTTCAGTACCGTTGACTTGCCAGGCGGCATGCCTAAAGAAACCCATTCTACGCTTCAAGCGACAAGAGTGGCGGGGCAACGCCTCAACCTTCGCGAATGGTCGGATACACCGCCACCAAAACGTGAGCGTGGTGAAAACCGCAGTCGTGATAATCGCGCACGTCGCAAGTCGTAAGATCGAAATAAAAGCAACTTCTGCCTTTATATAACGTTGTGGAATATAAAGGCTGATTTCGTTGTTTCTAATTAAAAAGAATTAGCGCAAAATAGCGCTAGTTCTTTTTTTTTATGTGCCCCTTGATGGATTACTTTCCCTTATTTTTAGATGCTCGTTCGCTTGACTGCCTTATTGTTGGTGCAGGTGAAGTAGCCGCCCGCAAACTTGAACTGATCATGAAAACGCCGGCAACCATTACCGTGGTAGCGCCGTGGGTATGTGATACGGTAAAAGCCCTTGCCAAGAGTGACAAGGTGACTTTAATAGAACGTGAATTTATCGATAGTGACCTAGCGCATAAAGACATGGTGTTTATTGCTACCGATAAACCCGATGTAAACCAATACATTCACGACCTAGGACGCGAGCAGAAGGTACTGGTGAATGTGGTTGACAATACACCTTTATGCCAATTTATTACACCTTCCATCGTAGACCGTTCTCCTATTATTATTGCCATGAGTAGCGGTGGTGTTGCCCCTGTATTGTTACGTTATTTACGCCAGAAATTAGAAACCGTTTTGCCCGCCAATCTTAGTAGACTCGGTTCATTTTCTGAGAAGTTCAGAGACAAAGTGAAACAGGCGCTGGATGGCGTCACTGCCCGTCGGTATTTCTGGGAAGATGTGTTAGATGGCGACATTGCCGAGATGGTTGAAAAAGGGCAAGACGAAAAAGCAGACAACGCCTTTGAAATTGCCTTACAAGCAGCCGCAGAGAATAAGGAAGTGACTGGGCAAGTGTACCTTGTGGGAGCAGGTCCTGGCGATCCGGACCTACTCACTTTTCGCGCACTGCGTTTAATGCAAAAGGCTGACGTGGTGGTTTACGACCGCTTAGTGTCACCTCAGATTTTAGAATTAGTGCGACGGGATGCCGAGAAAATTTATGTGGGTAAAGCCATGAGCAATCATACCCTTCCTCAAGATGACATTAATCAACTGATGGTGGATGAAGCCAAAAAAGGCAACCGCGTGGTTAGATTAAAAGGCGGCGATCCGTTTATTTTTGGGCGCGGCGGTGAAGAAATTCAAACGCTTATTGAGCATGGCATTGAGTTTCAGGTAGTGCCGGGTATCACTGCAGCCAGCGGGGCTTCAAGTTATGCAGGCATTCCGCTTACTCACCGAGATCACGCGCAATCGGTGGTGTTTGCTACCGGTCACTTGCGAAACGGTACCATCGACTTGAATTGGTCTGCACTAGCCCACAAAAATCAAACCGCAGTGTTTTACATGGGGCTAACCGGGCTACCAATTATTTGCGAAAAACTCATAGAGCATGGCTTACCTGCTACTACGCCTATCGCCTTGGTACAGCAGGCAACAACCGATGACCAACGTGTGCTTATTGGCACACTAAGCGACATATGCGCTAAGCAAAAAGAAGCGCAGTTAAAGCCGCCTACACTGGTTATTGTAGGTAGCGTCGTAAATCTGCATGACGAGCTTAACTGGTTTCAACAGTAGTCAAAACGGGCGGCTACTCATTTAAATAGGCTTGTATTTTCTGGCATGAACGACATACTCAGTAAACGAGAGTAATACTCTGTTTCTTGAATATGTCTGTTATGGCGAAGAAATGACAAATTTATATGGCTTTTTATCTGTGTCTGTTTACCCCCGCGTGTTAGTCACGCTAAAGCTGCTCTTGCTGCTTGTTGTTTCAGTTGCCGTCGGTGTGAAAGCCAGCGCCGAGCAACTTGATTTTAGCATCACAAATAAACAAGACAGCGTGCATTTTGACTACACATGGACAGACAGACAGCAAACCATTCACTCAATTAGCTTTGCACTTCCTCGAGAAACGATTAAACAAAACCCCACGCTGCAACCAAATTATAAGCCCAAAATAGCCCAGCGCTACGTGATGGTGGCCCTTTTAAAAGAAACCCAAAAATTAAACCCTAAAGAGGCCCGCGTTAACCTTAAACGCCAGCAAGATGCCATTAACATTGAAGTCAAATCATCAGACCCAGAAAAAGCTGCTGAGGTACTCGATAACTTAAAAACCGTGCAGCAAGCGGCGTTTGATGACTACCTTGCCACTCACTACTTTACTCGCTTCACCACCCTATTTAATCAAAGGGCGGTTAAACCCGACCATCTGCGCTATATCAACGAATCGGTGAAGCCAATGGTGCCCGTATCTCAGGCGTTTTATGAAAAGCTAGCTCCGCAATCTAATTCACGAGACTACTTTGCGCTGCTGCTCAGTTGGATCCAAAGTATTCCTTATAACGCCATGGACAACAGAGCGGCCAGTAATGGTTCAGGCTTTGCGCCCCCCATCGGTTTATTAATGCAAAACCAAGGCGATTGCGACAGCAAAGCTGTGCTGGCATCGTCTATGGTGAGAGCATTTTTACCCACAACGAAAATGATCATGGTGCTTTTGCCTGAACATGCTCTTCTTGGCGTGGCACTGACACCCATGGCTGATGACGAAACCATTGAGTTTGAGGGAAAAGAGTATGTGCTTTACGACCCCACAGGACCTGCTCTTATCCCTTTTGGTGAGGTATCACAAAGCACTAAACAGTTTATTGATACCGGTCGATTTCAAATAGAATTAGTGGAATAGCACACCGGTATCTCCGGTGCGCTCTTTATCTTTAAGTAGAAGTTTAGACAAGGTAACGGGTACGCTTGCCTCTAAGAAGACTAGCAACGTAAGCAGACTGGTATAATGCTACAAGTTCTCTTCCGCAAAGCTTGCAAGGCGGCTTCGTACCACACCATCAAGGTTAATGGTGGCGCTACCTGAGAAGTCTTTAAATTTCTCGACTAAATACGTTAAGCCTGACGTAACGGCGCTAAGGTAGTTACTGTCTATTTGCGCTAAATTTCCACCTACAATAAGTTTTGTTCCTTCACCACAACGGGTAATGATGGTTTTAAGCTGTGATGCCGTTAAGTTTTGCGACTCATCTAGAATAACGATGGCGTTTTGAATACTGCGACCACGCATAAAATTCACCGATTTATACTGAATATTCGCCTTCTCCATAATGTAATTCATAGAGCCTTTCGTATTTTCATCATGCTTGTGCAGCACTTCTAATGAATCGGTAATAGCGGCCAGCCACGGCAGCATTTTCTCTTCTTCCGTCCCTGGTAAAAACCCAATAGATTCTGCAATTTCAGGGGTACTACGAGTAACGATGATTTTGTCATACATATTGCGCTCAACCACCATCTCAAGCGCAGCAGCTAGGGCTAAAAGCGTTTTACCACTGCCTGCAGGCCCGGTGAGAATACACATATCAATATGAGGGTCTAGCAAGGCATGCAGCGCCATACCTTGACCTATATTCTTCGGTGTTATACCCCATGCATGGCGACTCATGAGGCGTTCGTAACCGAGGTCGAGCACTTCCAAATGGTCATCAGAAATTTCTTCAACAAGGCCAGCAAACTCTTTACTGTCATCAAGTAAGAATTCGTTAATATAAGCTTCTGGCAATATTGATTTTGGCACGGTGTGAATGGTGTCCCGCCCCTCGGTTCGGCTATCCACGCTTTTAACGTTATCCCAAAAATTACCTTCAAAGGCGTGAAAGCCTCGAGACAAGTACTTAATATCAGTAATAAGTTGGTCGGTGCGATAGTCTTCAACATGCGCTAAACCGGCCCCTTTCGCCTTTAAGCGCATATTCAAATCTTTTGTCACTAACACCACTTTTTGCGGTGCGTAAGCCTTTTGAATATGAAGGGCAACGTTAATAATGCGATTGTCGTTTTCGTTGCTCGTAAAAACCTGCTGCGCCTCAGCCATATTCAAATCGGCAAATATCGATAGCTTTCCAGTAGGTGCGGTATCGCCCGCTCCTAGTCCCTCCATCGAAACACCTACAAGCATTTCTTCAGGCGTGGCCTCATGCAGCAAGTCTTCCATTGAACGAATGGAGACACGTGCGTCCCGTGCAACGTCTTTTTTACTGTCTTTGATGTAATCGAGTTCTTCAAGAACCGTCATGGGAATAACAACATCGTGTTCTTTAAAGGAAAGAAAAGCGTGGGGTTCGTGAAGCAAAATGTTGGTATCGAGGACGTATATTTTCGTTTCGGTAGAGTTTCTTCTTGGCATCCTTTACTCCGTAAAATAAAGCCAAACTAGCCGTTAATTGGTAATGGCTAGCGAGCTACAGCTGGGCAACTACAGGGATGCCGCTCGAAACAGGACATCTCCCCTACTCGCGTCGACTGAGAAGCAGCAATAACCCGCTGCTTCAAGCGTTTGATAACGACTTCCTAAACGCTAATTCCACCATAATCCAGAAATACAGATTTCGCACTGTTTTTATGGTTTTATTTTTTCAAAGAGTGCGACCAAGCCCTCCACACTTTCTCGGAGAATCTCTGTCCTCGCAACGCATAGTAAATTGAAAGCGTTGCTGCTCATTAATAGGTGCCATTCCCGCTGAATAAACAGAAAAGCGTGCCAAATAAGCTAGTATTAATGACTTATTATCATGCAATGCGTACAATACCGCCCCCGCAAAAAAGGTTAGTGATTTATGAGTTCAGACAGTCAATTTTCTATTGGTCAGCGTTGGTTAAGCAATACAGAAACCGAATTGGGATTAGGCGCCATTGTTGGCATTGATTTCCGTTCAGTTGAAGTGCTGTATCCCGCCACTGGCGAAGCGCGTATCTATACAAAAACAGAAGCGCCGCTAACGCGACTCACCTTTGAAATTGGCGACACCGTAAAAAGCCAAGACGGCTGGGAAATGACGGTGACTGAATCCGAAGAAAGCCAAGGGGTGTTCATCTATCACGGTCTGCGGGAAGATACGAAGGCGCAGGCAAGACTGCCAGAAACCATGCTAGACCATCACATTCGCTTGAACCAACCTGAAAAGCGTTTGTTTAGCCAACAGCTCGACCACCCAAAATGGTTTGATTTGCGAGAAAGCGCGTTGCGCTATCACTATGAATATCAGCGCTCTAATACGATTGGCGTGGCTGGAGCTCGAATTTCACTTATTCCCCACCAATTGCACATTGCCTCTGAAGTAGGTGGCCGCCACGCGCCGCGGGTACTTCTTGCCGATGAAGTCGGTTTGGGAAAAACCATTGAAGCTGCGCTAATCATTCACCAACAGATAAAGACTGGCCGAGCATCTCGCATTCTCATTTTAGTTCCAGATTCACTCATGCATCAGTGGTTGGTAGAAATGCTTCGTCGCGTTAACCTGCCTTTTGCTATTTTCGATGAGAGCCGCTGCGAAGCGCTGGACGAAGAAGATATAAACCCGTTTGACAGTGAGCAACTAGTTCTGTGCAGCATCGATTTTTTAAGCAGCAGTGAAAAACGACAGCAGCAGGTTCAGGCCGCAGATTGGGATTTAATGGTGGTTGATGAAGCACACCACCTGTCTTGGTCGCAAGAAGCACCGTCGCAAGAATACCTCTGTGTTGAGGGGCTTGCCCAAAATACGCCTGGGGTGCTTCTTCTAACGGCTACACCAGATCAGTTAGGTCACGAAAGTCATTTTGCTCGTCTGCGTTTACTCGACCCTGCACGCTTTCACAGTTACGAAGAGTTTCTAAGAGAAGAATCGCAATACAGTCAGCTTGCCGATGCGGTTGCTCCGTTATTGTCAGACGCTGAGCCGAACGAAAAACAGCGCGCTACCCTTTGCAACTTTGCACCTGACGTTATGGAACACGCTGGCGACCTCATCAGCTCTAAAAACAGACATGAACTGTTACACCAACTCATAGACTGCCACGGTACAGGCCGTATGCTGTTTAGAAACCGTCGCGCCAATATTGAAGGCTTCCCCGAGCGCAAACTGTCTGCCTACGAGCTTGCCATGCCACAAGAGTATGAAGCGGCCGTGAACAGCGACGATTTGCTCAACGCGCTTTATCCCGAACGTGTGCCAAGCTTGGTAAACAGTTGGACTAAACTAGACCCCCGCGTTAGCTGGCTTGTCGATTTCATGCAAGACGTTAAGCCAGAGAAAATATTGCTTATTTGCGCCAGCGCCCGCACGGCGCAAGAACTCGGTGAAGTTATCCGCACGCAAACGGGCATTAGACACAGTGTGTTTCACGAAGGCATGAGTATTGTTGAGCGCGACAAAGCCGCTCATTATTTTGCCGATGAAGAAGATGGCGCACAAATTTTGCTGTGTAGTGAAATAGGCAGTGAAGGGCGTAACTTCCAGTTTGCCCACCACCTAGTGCTGTTTGATTTACCCATTACACCTGATTTATTAGAACAGCGTATTGGTCGCTTAGACCGAATAGGTCAAACGCAAACCGTGAACATTCATGTTCCCTATCTCGCGAAAAGCTCACAGCATGTGTTGCTCGACTGGTATCACGAAGGCTTAAATGCCTTCGAAAAAACCTGCCCCACAGGGTCTGGCGTATTTGAAGACGTTAAGCCATTATTGATGAGTGCATGCTTGCACCCCAGCGACATGACGGCAAGAGACGAACTGATTAATTTAAGTATTAAACTTAATAGTCAGCTGGTTGCTCAGCTTGAAGCAGGTAGAGATCGTCTACTTGAGCTAAATGCATCGGGTGAAGGCCGAGTTGAAGCACTATTAGAGGACATTATTACTCTTGATAGTGAGCAAGACCTTTCGCGCTTTATGGGCCGTGTTTTTGATGCCATTGGCGTTCAGCAAGATGAGAAAGGCAACGACTGCTTTATTCTTATGCCAACAGAGCAAATGGTGAGTCAATTACCTGGGTTAGACCCTGAGGGAATGACGGTAACCTACAAGCGCCGCGTAGCAACGACGTTAGAAAATGTGCAGTTTTTAAGTTGGGACCACCCTCTTGTTCACACCGCGATTGACGTTGTTCTTACTGATGTACACGGTAAAAGCAGCATGGGCTTTATTGCCGACCCCGACCTGCCTAAAGGCGCTTATTGGATAGAAGCATTGTTTGTGCTTCATGCTCAAGCACCGAAAGCCCTTCAGCTAGGCCGTTTTCTTCCGCAAACGCCGGTACGCATATGCCTTGACGCCCAAGGAAACCCTGTTGATTTAAGCTTCGATGTAAAACGAAAAGTAGGGCGAAAAATATCGTCACAATTGCTAAAAGCATTACAGCAGCCCCTTAGCATTGCGATAGAAAATACGCGCAAACTTGCACACCAGGCAGCAAATCAAAAGCTACACGATGCGCTTAACACTATGCACACTACGTTAAACGGTGAAATACAGCGATTAAAAGACTTACAGAAGCGCAACCCTGCCGTACGCGACAGTGAGATAGTGTTTATTGAGCAGCAAATGAGTGCGCTAGATAAAGTTATTCAAGGTGCCGATGTGCAGTTTGATGCCATTCGTATCATAGTGAATAATCCCTAATGGCCAATCCACCGTTTGTTTACAACCCGCCTTACACGCCGTATCTCAACTTCCTGTACCGAGATGACTTTATGGTGGTTGCCCTTAAGCCAAGCGGGTTGTTGAGTGTACCAGGTAGAATAGAAGCGCATAAAGATGCGCTTATTACTCGGGTTAATAAAGTACTGCCTACTGCTACTGTGGTACACAGGTTAGATATGGCGACATCTGGCATTATGGTGATGGCACTGACTAAGTTTAGTCATCGCGCCATCAGCAAGCAGTTCGAGCTTAGAGAAACGAAAAAGCGCTATTTCGCCAGAGTATACGGCCATGTTGACGACGACAGCGGAGAGATAGATTTACCGCTTATTGTCGATTACCCGAATCGACCGAAGCAAATGGTTGACCACGAACGGGGAAAGCCATCGGTAACACACTTTGATGTGATAACCCGTGCACATGATAGCGAAAATAGGCCTTACTCTCTGGTTGCGCTACGCCCCATTACCGGGCGTTCTCATCAGCTACGCGTGCACATGCTCTCACTCGGCCACCCCATTTTAGGGGATAGGTTGTATGCTCACGACGCCGCATTAGCCATGGCCCCCCGCCTGCAGCTGCACGCGGAAAGCTTAAGTTTAAAACACCCAAAATCGAACAACTGGCTCAACTTTCAAAGCACTATTCCATTTAGTGACTACAAGCCAACGCCATTAACCACGTTTTCATCGGTAAAGCTTTTCGGGTAGAAGGCTTTTCAGGCAACAAGCTTTGTAGGAAGCAGTCTTTTTAGGAAATAGGTTATTTAGGAAGTAGGCGTTGTAGATAGAAAACCTATTCAAAAGAGGCTTACTGAGTAAAGGACTGCCTAGACAACCAACTTGCTGGATAAAATACGCTTTGGTGTTTAGATTTTGATGGTTTTGCCGATACACTGATATCTAATTGCTATTGTGAGCCGAAAGGTTTTTTGAAACATGCGTAAATGTATTGCCTTCATATTGTGTCTGCTTGCACTGGGCTTTTCGCCTAAAGCGGTCTTTGGCGATTACTTTACCGATATCAGTCACGGGTTTGCGTTAGGCGAAGTACAAGAGCTTTTGGTGGGCGAACGCGTAGTACCTATTATCGAAGTTGAACCTCAAACCCCGTTATCACAAGGCGTTGCCGTTATACTGGTTGAGCCTTTTCTCTCCAGTTTTTCACTCTCTCAAAGCAAGGAGCTTGCGGGTTATCTCTCAGAGAAAGGATGGCGCGTCGTCATAAGCCCTTTTAACTTCAATATGCTGCCAACAAAATCTGGCATAGAATCAGCCAACACTTCTGGGCAAGGGGCTGATGATCAGGGGGGTAATAATCAAGGCACTGGTAATCAAAGCACTGGTAAACAAAGCACCGATGCTCAGGCGGCAGCAGATCCATCAGCAGCAGAGCAAGCGCCTGCCAGCAGCGGGCAAAGTAGTAGCGTTATTCATCCGCGAAGTACAAACCTCACCCAATACTTTGATTTTGAACAAACGTCAGACAAGTTAACTGAGCAGCTTATTGCCTTAAATAACCGATTGCAGAACGTGCAAGGCTATCGGCTAGTAGTTGCGCAAGGTATGCTAGCTGCTACATTTTTGGACGCCACCAGCAATGATGTGGCATTTGAGCCAGATAGCTTAGTCACGATTTCTCCCTATTGGCCACAAGCCGATGTGAATAAAAGTATTAGCGACTTAGTGGCTAATTCTTCGTTCCCCGTACTCGACCTTTCTATAGACGGATTGAGCGATTGGGAACACAGTACAGTTGTGATGCGCAGAAATCGCGCTAAAACCAGCTTAAAACTGCATTACCGACAGGTGCTACTCCCCTCATCTAATTCAGTCTTTAGTCTAAATAAAAATCAGAAAACCCCGTATATACAACTAGTTGCAAATAACACTATTGGATGGACTCGTTATTTGGGCTGGTAATTTTCAAAATCTACTATTAGTCTAAAAAAATCCGCATATCAGTTACATATCGATAACATCGTAAAAAGTAACCCTAACCTAGAGCAGTAGTAATGTAATGGACTATAATACGCTGAGTAGTAAAAAAACGGTTGGCCCATTATGACTGTCAAAGATTTTGTTGATACTAAGTCAAAACAACTGTGTTTTTACCTAAATGCTTTTTGGAATGAAGGCTTACCGGTTGAAGAGATCGAACTCTTTTTTTGGGACTGCATGGAAGAATGGGGTCAGGTCAATTGCACACTTACGCAGCCTTACACGCAAAAAGAACGAGTATTCTGGCATGTGCTGCATCAAATTCACTATTGGAGCGAAGAAAAACTAAAAGACGACCGTATTTTAGTTGATGAGTTACGCACCTGTGTCAAGTTTCTCGAGGACGCAGGCACGTGTCCCATAGACTGTGTAGGCATAAGGCCCTAGCAAGGCCTTACCTCCTGTCGTTCTTTTAATTCTGTAAAAAAGCCTGCACACATCAAGCACAAACTATTTCGACCGTTCTGCTCCACATTTTCTCTTTCATAAGCACATACACATTTATAAAGGATCCATATCAAAATAAGGCACCTGCAAATACGACTCATATGTTGCCATTTCATTGATTACATGGCTCAATACCAAGCCTTGGAGCATCACTAGGCAGTATTTTGTTAAGCGCAATAAAAACATATAACGACAAACGCTTTTTGAGTATTTTCTGTTTCGGGATTGCCAGTGGCTTTCCTTGGATAATGATTGGCTCAGTGCTGTCTGCCTGGCTAAAAGATGACGGATTATCGCGCTCAGCAATCGGCTTGTTTGGCATTATCTTCGCCACCTATTCAATTAACTTTCTTTGGTCTCCGCTGGTAGATAAGTTAAAGCCACCAAGATTAGGTCAGCGCAAGGGATGGATTTTTTCCATGCAAATAGGCATCGTCTTGTGCTGCCTTGCGATGTCTCAGCTAACCACAACGTCTCATCTTTTCTATATTGCACTAGTCGGTTTACTCACCGCTATTTGCTCCGCCACGCAGGATATAGCCATTGATGGCTTTCGCATAGACTGTATTGCTGAAAACGATAAAGACGGAATGTCAGCTGCGTCTTCGGTAGCAACCGCGGGTTGGTGGACAGGCTATGGTGGCTTAGGTGCTATTCCTTTTTTTCTCGCCGACCTTACCGATTGGAGCTGGGCTAATATCTATCTATTGCTCGGTGTATTAATGGCCCTTCTTGCTATAGCCACGTTACTTGCCAAAGAGCCAGATATCGACAGGAGTGCGCTGCTTAACCACATGGATTCTGAGGGAACTGACGATGCCAATGCAAACGCCAGCGCTCAAGACAAGATTGCACGCTGGTTAAAGAGCACGTTAATCAGCCCATTTTCTGAGTTTTTTGCCCGAAACGGCGTGAAGCTTGCGCTTTCCTTCTTGTTGTTTATTTTTCTATTTAAAATAGGTGAAGCCTTTCTCGGACGCATGAGTATTGTCTTTTATAAAGAAATTGGCTTTACCAACAGTGATATTGCTACCTATTCAAAGCTGCTGAATTGGTGGGTAACTATTGTATTCTCGCTGTTGGGGGGAATTGTAAACATACGCTATGGCATTTATCGCGGCTTGATGGTGGCGGGCGTTGCTATGGCGGCGTCTAACCTGCTATTTGCAGTAATAGCACAAACAGGGCCTTCTACTTCTTTACTGGCCTTAACCGTGATTGTAGACGGTTTTACGGGCGCTTGGAGCACGGTAGCCATGGTAGCGTTCATATCGCTACTGTGTAATCGCGCCTTTAGCGCCACGCAGTACGCCCTAATGGCATCTTTAAGTGTGGCAGGAAGGACATTTGTCGCCTCTAGCAGCGGAATTGTTGTAGACAGTTTGAATGGAAACTGGAGTCTATTCTTTACACTCACTGCGGTGATGGTGATTCCAAGTCTCGTGTTCCTCTACAGCATTCGCGAACACATTAAAAACGTGCAGAATCCGCTAGCGCCGAAAACGTAAACCTTTTACTTACGAGGCGATTACTAGCACGACACATACTGACATTGTCGGTATAACCCATACAGCACAAGTTATGCAGAATCTGGCCTACGCTGCATTTTTAGCTAGAGTTCTGGCTAGGGCTCTGGCTACGATTCTAACTAAGACTCAGCCTCATGAACGCAATACTGATTACGCCCGCTTTCCTTCGCGCGATAAAGTGCTTGGTCGGCCTGCTCTAGCCATTCCATAGGGCTTTTCACATTCTGCTCAAATTGTGCAAGGCCTAAGCTAACGGTGAACGTAATGGTTTGCCCATCGTGCTCCACTTCAAGACGCTCGGCTAGGGCTCGTATTCTCTCGGCAACATGAGTAGCACTTTCTGAGGTGGAGTCGGTGAGTATAATGGCAAATTCTTCGCCGCCGTAACGCCCTGCCAGGTCAGTTTCCCTTACGCAACGCTTGATAAGCGCGGCCAGCATTTTAATGACCTTATCACCCGCTTGGTGACCATAGGTATCGTTGACCCGTTTGAAATGGTCGATATCTAACATCATTGCGGTACTGGGTTTGTTTCTGCGTTTTGAGAGCTTATAAAGCTCTTCAAACCGCTCTTGCCAGTAACGTCTGTTGTACAGCCCGGTTAAGCCATCTACCCGACTTGTAATTTTAAGCTCTTCATTAAGCTTTGCCATGCCTCGTTTACCAAGGGCCTGCTCTGTCACGTCGTAAACCAAAATACAGAACTTTTCTACACTGCCGTTATCGCCAACAAGGGGAAACATAGTGACGTTTTGATACATGTGCGACGCCGCACTCGTTACTGGCCTGCTGCAACCGAACTTAAATAAATACGGGCGCTGTTCCCAAATAATAAATACAGGGCTTTTAAGACTGAAAACCGGATCTACTTTTGCCGTTAGCCACTGCTTATCTATTTCGGGAAAGTGTTCAAATAATGAGGTACCCAACAGCGACGATTCTCGTTTGCCGCTGTGGTTTGCCATAAATTTATTCCACACTTCAACTTCGAATTGCTTGTTGAGAATAACAATACCCACTTCGATAGAGTCTAGTAGTTCATCAACAACATTAGGCGTGGAAGAAAGAGTAACACTGCTATGCATCGCTATTGACGCTCCCTGTCGGTGTTCATTAATCGCGCATTAATTTGATTCATTGCATCGCCTGGAAACAGCAGTAATAAATCAAAAGAAATATCCTTGGCTTTTATGGCATAGCCAATTTCAACGGCCATGACTTTGCCCCATTGATGCACATTGTCACTTAACAGCGTAGAGAGGCCTTGATGCTGTCCTAGCAATACGGGATGAGTGTGACTAAATGCCACTGCCAGCTGTTCTGACAGACCGTTTAAACAGGCACCAATAAGAATATTAGACACATCCATGAGTGCCTCAAGCTCTAGGTTTTCAGATGATGCAGAGGGAGCGTACTTCAGTAATTCAACGATATTCTGCGACTTCGTGTCGTTAAATATCACCAAGGCTTCGCCACTTATTCCCTCACTAACAAACCCTTTAGACACAGCAGAAACCCGATCGCTTCGGTTAATGTCTGCAACGGCCATAGAGAGTTCGTTGCTCTCTATTAAGTTAACATTGGGAATAGGTAAATCGATAAACTCACCGAGCAGCTTAGCAAGGTCTTCACCTGCTCGTCCCATGGCAACGTTCACCATCTCGCGATAGGCGTCTAACTTCTCTTCTTCAGTAACTACCGCTTCGCTTTTCGCTGTCGCACTTGCTTTACCAGTGTTATTTTGGCTTGCGCGACCAGTGGCAAGGCTGTCGCCGCTATAAATACCGTAGGAGGTAAGTATGTGCATAAGCTTAGCGTTATCAATGGGCTTACGGATAAAATCGATGGCGCCCAAAGCCAGCATTCGCTCTCGTGCTTTTTCTTGAACATCCCCTGACACCACAATAACCAAACAAGGTAGATCTTCTTTGCGAATGATCTCCATCGTCTCGTAACCGTCCATCACCGGCATATTCAAATCTAAAAAAAGCACATCGCCTTTTCCCTCTCGAATCTGGGTTAAGGCATCTTTTCCATGTTCGGCAAACGACACCTCAACATCCCAACTATCGGGAATACTGCGGGCCATTTGACGCCTTGCGAAACCGGAGTCGTCGCAAATCAATATGGGAGTACTCATTGCATCTCCTCAGATAGCGACGGGGGCTTTTATATGCGGATGAGATTGATAGTTTTTAAGTTCAAAGTCTTCGTATTTGAATCCAAAAATATCCTTAACGTCTGGATTGATTGCCATAGTCGGCCGTTCAAACGGTTCCCGGCTTAACTGCAATTCCACCTGTTCTAGATGGTTTGAATAAAGGTGCGCATCGCCTAAGGTATGAATGAAATCACCAGGCTCTAGGTCACACACTTGTGCAATCATCATCGTTAACAACGCATAGCTTGCAATGTTAAACGGCACACCAAGAAAGATATCTCCACTGCGCTGATACAACTGACAGCTTAGCTTGCCATTTAGCACATAAAACTGAAACATGGTGTGACAGGGCGGAAGTGCCTGTTTGCCCATTTCGGCATTTTCTTTTGGCGAATACTGCGTATCAGGTAGAGCGGCTGGGTTCCAACCACTGACAACAAGACGTCTTGAGTCGGGGTTATTTTTAATTTGTTCGACCACATCGGCAATTTGATCGATAGATGTGCCATCACCACAATCCCAGCTTCGCCATTGCTTGCCATATACCGGTCCAAGATCGCCCTCATCAGTGGCCCACTCATCCCATATGCGAACGCCGTGTTCTTTGAGGTAGGCAATGTTGGTTTCGCCTTTAAGGAACCACAGCAATTCGTGAATAATAGACTTTAAATGACACTTTTTGGTCGTTACAAGAGGAAAGCCCTCTTGTAAATTAAAACGCATTTGATAACCAAAAACGCTGAGCGTTCCCGTGCCTGTGCGGTCTTCCTTTTTTACACCTGTATCGCGTACGTGGCGCATGAGAGCGAGATATTCTTTCATCGTTTCTTATATCTTCTTAGTTTTATCTTTATTTTTGGTGCCCATATAAGCACGTACAATCAATCCTAATCCTAAAGCAATCATAGGTAAACAGAGAAGTTGCCCCTGGCTAAGACCCATTTGATATAGACCAATGTGTGCATCGGGCTCTCTGAAAAACTCCACAATAAAACGGAAACTGCCATAGCCGAGTAAAAACAATCCGCTTACAGCACCAACAGGTCGTTTTTTCGCTGAGAAAAGCCACAGAATAATAAATAGAAGCACCCCTTCTAGGGCGAATTCATAAAGCTGAGAAGGATGGCGAGGCACATTGCCCGCGCTGGGGAAAATAACAGCCCACGGCACATCGGTTGTTCTCCCCCATAATTCGGCATTAAGGAAATTTCCAATGCGTCCGGCGCCAAGACCAATAGGCACAAGGGGCGCTACAAAATCTCCAAGCTCCAAGAACGTGGCTTTCATGCGCTTAGCCTGCCATGCGAGGGCAGCTAATACACCGATGAGACCGCCATGGAATGACATTCCACCAGCCCAAATTTTAAATAGATAGAGAGGGTCGTCTAGGAACAGATTAAACTGATAGAAGAATACGTAGCCAATACGCCCACCAAGAATAACGCCGACAAAGCTCCAAAACAGCAAGTCGCTTAGCTGATCTCTATTCCAAGGCGTTTGCGATAAACGCTTTTGTGCCAGTAAAAATGCGGCGATAAATCCAACGAGATACATTAAGCCATACCAGCGTACGCTCAATGGTCCCAAGCTAAAAATAATGGGGTCGATACTGGGGAAAACCAGATAACTGCTCTGTTCCATTTTATTATTCAATTCCTAAAATCATTCTAATACTTACCAGCACTAGCAGGCAGGCTAGCATGGCTTTCAATACGCGAACATTCACTTTTTGGCCGAGTTTAGCACCGATGTTCGCGGTAATCATCGACGTTGTTACAATTCCAGCCATTGCGGGCAAATATACGTACCCTAAGCTGTATTGAGGTACATCTGGCGCATCCCATCCAGTTATGACAAAGCTTGCAGTACCAAATAAGGCAATAACCAACCCGCATAACGCCGCACAGCCGATAGCTGAACGCACGTTTACTCGAAACCACACCAATGCAGGCACGAGTAAAGCGCCGCCCCCAATACCCATCAAAGCACTTATCAAACCGGTTCCACTGCCCACCGCGGCAAGAGAAAAACGAGTAGCGGTGTTATCAGACGTCTTCTGTTTGCCGAAGATCATTTGCGCCGCAATCAGTATGACAAGTACCGCAAAGATGTCTTTTAGCAGCTCACCAGATATACGACTGGCTATCTGGGCGCCCAATATGGCCCCAACGGCAATACCAATGCCGGTGAACAACACGATGTTTTTTTGGATATTGCCCAGCCGGTAGTGTGCAAATGCAGATGACATACTGGTAAATATAATGGTGGAGAGTGATGTGGCAATTGCCACCGGCATCACCGTCTCTGTCGTCATTCCCAGTGTATGCACCAGTAAATAAGACAACACAGGTACAATAATTAAGCCGCCACCAATGCCCAACATACCCGCTAGTAAGCCCACTATTGCCCCTAATAATACGCAGCAAATTATGATGATAACGACGGGTTCCATTCAGTGTCCTTCACTTCTTTAACGTTGATGAGGGTAGCATAATTGCACCCTCCTTGAGCAGGTAAGCCAAAGCCCAATTCTGTGACTTCATGGAAAATGATTTTATTGTTGTAGTGCTGTTCTACCTAAGTAGCTGACTATCACAAGACATAGCTATCGAAACACTCGCTGTAGGCGTGTTAGTAACAAGCATCTTAGTTTCAGGTTTCATAAGGCACAGCTTTCATAAGGCATAGATTTCAAAAGCTAAAGGCCTGCTAGGCGCCCGCGCGAATGAGCCCAGCCAGTTCTTTTGTTTCTAGGTATTCATTAATGTGCGTGAATACCTCTTGCTGCGAGGACGACGTTAACGCGAGAGAAAGCAGCTGCTTACACTCTGATAGCGTTACTTTACGCAACAGCCAATTGATTTTACGTAAATTAAACCCGTTCATACTTAAACGGCGGTACCCCATTCCCATTAGCAATAAAGCGCCCGCTGGCTCACCGGCAATTTCTCCACAAATAGTGACCGGCGTTTGACTGGCATTCGCTTTTTGCACTATGTCGTAAAGCGCACCAAGCACCGATGGATGATAGCTATTATACAGGCTTGCTACCCGTGTGTTATTTCTATCAACGGCCAACAGGTATTGGGTAAGATCGTTACTTCCCACTGAGAAAAAGTCGACGTATTTAGCTAGCTGCGGCAACTGATACAGTACCGATGGCACCTCTAGCATAATGCCCAACTTAGGACGACTGATCACGTTTTCAGTGCCTGAGGCTTCGTCAGACACTTCTAGAAACGCTTGGTTGATTAACCGCTTTGCTTCAACAACTTCAGATACCGTTGAGATCATGGGCAGCATAATTTGCAGGTTGTTAAGCCCAATATTGGCTCGCAGCATGGCACGTATTTGAACTAAGAAAATCTCTGGGTGATCAAGAGTGAGGCGAATGCCCCTCCAACCCAGAAACGGGTTTTCTTCGTTAATTGGAAAGTAAGGCAACGGCTTATCGCCGCCCACATCGAGAGTACGCATGGTAATGGGTAACTCAGGCGCGGCTTCGAGTATTTGTCGGTATAAGGTAACTTGCTCTTGTTCTGACGGAAAGCGCTCGCGAAGCATAAAAGGAATTTCAGTACGATAAAGCCCTACGCCCGCACCTATTTGCCCGGCATCAAGTTCAACCTCTGCAGACAACCCCGCATTAATATACAAAGACATTCTGCAGCCATCGATACTTTCACACGGTTTATCGGCTTCAGCCTCAATCTTTTCTGTGATTGCTGACTCTTCTTCAATCAGCTGTATAAAGTCAGCTTTTACCTCGCGTGCTGGCGAAATGATGACCTCACCAGAGTAGCCATCTAGCAAGATTTCTTTATCTTCAAGCAGCGCTGGCGATACGCTCTGACACCCCATAACCGCCGGTACGCCCATGGCTCTGGCTAAAATAGCGGCATGGGAATTATTCGAGCCGCGAACAGAAATAATGCCCTGTAATTTATCTCGAGGGCACTCGGCTAACATGGTAGCTGACACTTCGTCTGCCACTAGAATGCACGGCCCCGAAATGGCTTTTTCCGCTATTTTATGACCGTTTTGCTCTTGAAGAATGTTAACCAGAATTCGGTCTGACAAATCAATAATATCAATGGCCCGCTCCTGCATGTACGGGTCTTCCATCGCGCGAAAGCGAGCAGCATAATCTTCTACTACCATTTTCAATGAAGAGGCGGCATCCCACCCTTGGCGTATTTTTTCTTCTACTTCGCGGCCAAGACTGTTTGCATCTAAAAGATGGTGATAAAGCTGGAAAATTGATTTTACGTCTTCAGGTAACCCATCATCTAAACGCTGAGAAAGCGTATCGACATGTCCACGGGTTACCTCAACACCTTTTCGATACAGGGCTATTTGCTCAGCCGGCGAGCGGGTTTGCTTTACTACCCAGTTTTTTAAGTTTATTGATTTGTCAGGTGAAAAGCCTGTGCCGATAGCGAGCCCAGGCGACCCCGCTATACCGCGAACATTCTTTTGCTGAGCAATATTCCCCGCAGTATGGGATAAGGTGAGTGCGCCTCGAATATCTGCATTCGTGATTTCAAGAGCAAGCTGAGCCGCTAGCGTCACTAGGAATGCTTCTTCGTCTTCGCTGAAGCGTCGCAGGTCGGTTTGCTGGAGCGTAATAACGCCAAGCACTCGCCGCTGATTGGTAATTGGAGTGCCGAGAAACGCGTTGTAGTTGTCTTCTTTAACTTCAGGATAGTGCTTAAAGCGGGGGTGGTGCTGCGCATTAGCGATGTTAAGGGGTTCTTCGCGCTGCCCCACTAGGCCAATGAGGCCTTCGGTAAAACCAATGCGAACATTTTCAACCGCATCAGGGTGTAAACCATCGGTGGCCTTGAGTATAAAAGCTTTCGCTTCGTTGTCGGCGAGATAGATAGAACAGGAGTCGACATTTAATGTCTGCTTCACCCTAGATGCAAGTCGAAACAACGCGGTATCAAGTGCAGGAATTTGATTCATTTCCTGCACGATACGCTTAAGCGTGGTTAGCATTGCACCTGAGTTACTAGGGGTATTCACCGGTTACTCCTGTTTGTTTATCCACGCCTTCGTTTATCCACGTCTTCGTTTTTTGCCGCGTTTAGTCGAGACGTTGCCCTGACGCTGGGGAGCACGTTGTTGTGCAGACATAACAACAGGAGAAAACTCCTTCATTACTCTGCGATATACATCACGCTTGAACGACACAACATTTCTTATGGGGTACCAATAACTTACCCACCTCCAGTCATCAAATTCTGGGTGACCAGTCTTTAATACGTTGACATCACGATCCTGACAATCGAGTTGCAGTAAAAACCATTTTTGTTTTTGTCCTATACAAACAGGATTACTACCTTGTCGAATTAATCGCTTTGGCAGCTTATATCTAAGCCAATTACGGGTAACACTTAAAATAGTCACGTCTTTAGACGTTAATCCTACTTCTTCGTGCAGCTCGCGGAACATGGCTTGCTCGGCAGTTTCCCCTTCATCAATTCCGCCTTGAGGGAACTGCCATGAATGTTGACCATAACGTCTTGCCCAAAATATTTGACCCATTTTGTTGCAAATCACTATACCCACATTCGCACGGAATCCATCGGCATCTATCACATAGACTCCCGGGTACGCAATACTGGTAATATGTTTTCATTCTTCCACAAACTATGCTCCAATCATAGTGTTAATATTCAATGACTCAGCTCAACGAAGGAATTTCTGATAACAATGCTGCCTCCTAAGTCGCCGCCCAACACTCCCGACGAATTACTCACTCGATGTCAGGCTATAGCGGGTCTTACTCTAGGTGAACTTGCTCGTATGGCAAATGTCGCTATTCCAGCCAACCTGCAGCGCCATAAAGGCTGGCCTGGAATGCTGATAGAGAAATGGCTAGGGGCTAGTGCAGGCTCTAAGCCGCAGCAGGATTTTCCAGAGCTTGGCATTGAGCTAAAAACCATTCCCATTGATGCCGCCTTTGCGCCTCTTGAAACCACGTACGTGTGCTTTGCTCCTTTACTAATGCAGCCGGGCATCACGTGGGAAACCTGTAATGTGCGCAACAAATTGCAGCAAGTTTTGTGGCTTCCTATCGAAGGGGACAGGCGAATCCCCCTTTCAGATAGACGGGTCGCCACAGGATTTTATTGGCGACCTAGCGAAAAAGAAGACGAGATACTCAGGCAAGACTGGGAAGAGTTAACAGAACAAATAGTCACCGGGCATGTGGAATCGATAACGTCAAAGCAGGGCACGGCACTGCATATACGCCCTAAGGCAGCAAATGGTAGCGTACTCACCGAGGCCAGAGGTGTAGAGGGAGAGAAAATTAAAACTCGACCGCGGGGGTTTTATTTACGCAAAACCTTCACCCACCACATTCTTACTTCGGCGTTTGGTTACTAGAAGGCCAATTTACGCTGTTAATAGAGCAGTGCTTACCGCGCCCCTTATTGTCCGCTGCCGTTTTTGGTTAAATGTTTAACTAGGTAATCGCTTAAGAACTTTTCTGAATTCAAACCTAAGCGTTTCGCTACTGCTGCTACCTTGGTGTCGGTTCGCAATAGCACCTTCTTGGCGTACTCTAAGCGAAAATGGTAAATAAACCGTCTAAAGCTCTTTTTATCAGACACCCTTAACGCAATCGCAAGAGTCGTTGCATCTAATCCGGCCTCGTCACAAAAATGAGCAATGGTGAGCCGCCTAGCCTTATACGCTTTGCTGTCGATAGTGTGACGCTCAGCCTTAGAGATTATACTGCTCATTTCGTAAGGCGTTGCCTTTCCCTCGTCCAAACGTTCATGATCAAACGGGGATGGCAACGTATTGCGAGCAAACAGTAACGACACCAATATCGATAGCAGTGCCGCGCCTAACATGAGATGGTAATAACTCTCCCACGCCGCAAGCTGAAAAAAGCCAAAGGTGGCTGCAGTTACCAGTAGAATACTCATGAAAGCAATGCCCACCGTAATGCCCATCACGCTGGCAAGGCCTGTTACTTTAAATTCACTAATATCCACCGCTTGCTCAGGTAGGTGTCGGTGGTAGGTTTGCATATGTTCAGTAATCAATATCCCAATTAACAACACGCTAAAGCCTGCTACTAATGGTGCCGCATACGCTGGCCATAACACTAACGGGTCGCCAATGGGAGATGCCATCAACCACCTTTGTTTTTCTGTTGCGGGTATGAGTAACGCCGCTACCTGAAGTAGCGCAGTGATACCCGCAGGCAGCCACAGTCGCTTTTTTGCAGAAGGTTGAAGGTACAGCATTGGCTTTATGGCGCGGTAACAACACGTAATAGCAATAACGGCGAAAACATCAGATAAACCATACAACACAGCAAGCTCATTGAGCCCGCTCATCCTTAACCATTCATCGGTCATAAATAGCGGCCAGCACAATAGCGCTGCCAACAGCCATCCGGCGCCCTTATTATGCCTTTGCTGGCGTAAAAATAAGCCCAGGCTTAACAGGTAAATAACCAGCAGCAAAAGCACACAATAATCTTGAATCGAAAAAGTCATCACTATCACCTGTCCGTGTGAATTAAAGAAAAAAGGATCTGCGGATTGCACACAGAGAGCTAACTAATGCACGCATTACCAATACACGTCTCGTTGCATTGCTACTTTTCGCGTACGCTCCATTATAATAATAAGTGTTGTCAGTTTCTGCGCCGTCCATTTGCGCAACTCATCTTGAGACTCAACCTCGGCATCATCGATAGATTTATGTAACATTAATAAGGCGTTTAACTCGTCAATACCGGTGAGTAAATCAAGCCACGGCGCTCTGAAATTGCCCCGCTCTTCTACAAATAAGTCGCCCAGCAAAAAGCCACTCCACAGGGTTTGACGAAGCATGACTTCCACCGCGGAATAATTGGCCGGCCCCATGGTTTTATTTAGCGGCATGCTTTGCTGGACAGTCTGCCACCCTTGAGATAACCACCCTTTAGCGTGATCTAGTACTCTATGGTCGTAACCGGTAGAGCGTCCCTGCCAAGGCTTTTGCTGCACCAAACGAATAGCTTCAATTTTAATATCGGTAGCATCGTTATCGAAGAAAAGTTGCTTTGGCTCATGGGCATGCATCAGGCCTGTTTTTCGCCCTTGTAAATAACTCACAATGGCAGGATGTTTACTTAAGGTTTTGCTGAACAGACTTTTTTTAGATAGCAAGTAACGAAGGCTTTGCAGATCGTCTTGCCAGCTCCATTGTTGTGCATAAGCAATCAGCTTTTTGTGCAGGGCTAGCAGTTCTGGGCATTGCAATATTGGCAAATACAGCGATACGCTTTGCAGTAATAAGTGAATGCTTTTCGCTACCTCAGCCAGCATCTTAATAGAGCCGCTTTCGCAAAACACATGTTCGTGATGTTGCCAATGTGCCAGGGCTATTTGCACAGCAAGACAGAACGCGTCTTCGGTGGAAGTTGCATCTTCTAACGCAAGAAAATCGGGTAATGGTCGAATTTTCGCATTGAAGCCATGCAGCAACTGATACCCCTGAGCAGCTTTAGACACATCGCTTAGCCGCACTGCCATATTGCTGTTTATCAATAGCGCTAGCGTGAAAAGGCTGTCCACATCACCATCGAGCAATTCTAACTCTATCTCATTAATGGGAGAGCTGTTTTTGTCAGTCAGTGCCTCACCGCAATCGAGCACAATCTCGACCCTGCTGCCATCAACCTCAACTTCATAGGCATGGCGAGTGAAGTGCGTACTAAACTGGCGTGAAAGACTGGCATTCTTGCTAGCAACATCCCAGTTTTGCGGCCAAACCGAGGCATCGAACAGGCTTAAATCTGGCTTTGGGCTTTGCAAATCGACGTTATATTCCGAACGGGTATGAAGCCCACCACTCACTACGCCGTTAGTTTTTAGGGTTTGTTCGTAGCGACCGTTATTTCCTCGCACGCGAAATCCCATTTTCTTTTGCTGAAAATCAAATTTCCCAGTGTCGTAGTAGTCGTTTTCCAATCGCATTTCTTTGTGCGAGATTACTGTGACCTGATGCTTGTCAAAAAGCGGGAGTACGCGCTCAGAAAACTGGCGCTGCGCGTTTGCACCAGTTACAAATTTCAATTCTATTTCGGACATTGTTTTTTATCGGTCATTTTGTCGGTCATGTTATTTAAAGCATGGCTTATTTTCGGAAGTCTCTGGTTTCCATTATCAGTGGCTCTACTTTTAAAAAACCACGCTACATAGAAACGTTATGCGTTTGACAATACAGGTATGCAGGTACATCTGAAGATACAACACCTTACCCTTGTCACTACTTTTTGGCAATATTTGCAGGCGGTATTCAACACTCAATGCATGAACAAACTTGCCTTTATGTCAGTCAACCAATACCATCTTTATGATTTAAACGAGCAATTGGACTTCATATGATTCGAAAGTGGTTAGCCGTAGCCCTCTTCACGTGTTCTTTTCAAGCCTTAGCGCTGCAAGACACCCCTGAATTGGAAGCATCATCATCTCACTACATCAAAGATGATTTGTTCATTTTTATGCATACGGGACCGGGCAGAAACTACCGTATTCTTGGCTCAATAGAGGCAGGAACACCAATAACGGTAGTATCGACAGATAGCGATGCTGAATTTACTGAAATTACCGACGACGATGGTCGCGAAGGATGGGTAGAAAGCAAGTTTGTATCAAATACAATGTCGCGAGCAGAAAAGCTTCCGATTATCAGTGAGCAATTGGCTGAGAACCAGGCTGAACTGCAAGCATCTCAATCGGACAATGCGCGCCTTCGCCAGCAGTTAAATGATGCTCGCCAGCAGATTTCTCAACTCTCTACAGAGAATGAAGCTCAGGCCAGTGAAATTGTTAGCTTGGCCGACAAGGTGGAAAGTGCCAACAAAGATGAGTTGGTCATGTGGTTCACGCGAGGTGGCTTTGTTGCTGGTGGCGGTATTTTATTAGGCGTACTACTCACCTACTTCCCCAAGCGAAAACGTCGCAGTAGTGAATGGATGTAGTTATCTATGCGGACCGGTATTATCTGATATCACGCTTTATGACATAAAAAAGCCAGCTTACGCTGGCTTTTTTGTCTCTTTTGTATGTGCACATAACATGCTGTAGATTATCGACTACTCGTCATCTTCTACCATTGTCATTAACGATGTATTACCACCTGACGCTGTAGTATCGATACTAATAGCTTTTTCCGTTACCAAGCGCTGGATCAGGTTATCGTTATACTCCGCACTGATTACCGGCAATATTGCACCTTCTCTTGAAGAGAGCATTGCAGTGATACGAGCTGTTCGCTCTGTGCTTGAGTCGACAACCACACCCGACAAGTCTTCGTCCATCAGTAGCGTGTCTAAGTGTGCAAGACGTGCCACCTGGAAAAGCCCTTTAGGCGCGCCAGTGGCTTCAAACTTGTTCTGAATCTCTACGGCTTCTTCGTAGAAGATTTTAGACACTACTGACACAACAGGGTTACCTGTTGATAATGCCGTGACGATAGACAGTAACCAGTACTCAAAGGTCACTTCTTTATCGGCGAAACAGACAAGAATTCCGCGCGGCTCTAGGTATAGTCTATTCGACTCGCCCGTTGGCCCTGGTAACTCCTGCGGCTTAGCCAACTTGCGTTCGATGCTGGTTAACTGCTGACGTGCTGTTGCTAACGTTCTGTTCAAATCGTCAGCTAGGTCATCAACAATATCTACTTTAGCAATTTTGGCTAAAAGCTGACGAACCATAGAAATACGGTCGTTTAGTGCAGTATGACGCCACTGAACTTCCACCGCTTTCGCTTTGTCCATCATCACGTGAGCACGCTCTGCAATTTGCTCATCGCCCACAAGAGCTTCATCGGTACCGTCAACATCGTCGATATGCGATGGTTTAGGTGTTGCACGCTCCATAAGTAGACGGGGCAAATAGTTAGGCCCACCTGCTTTTGGACCCGTACCTGACAGACCGCGACCACCGAAAGGCTGCACGCCAACAATGGCTCCAATCATATTGCGGTTAATATAAACATTACCCGCACGGCTCTTCGCAGCGAGCTCATGGGCACGCTCTTCAATACGCGAGTGAATACCCATGGTCAGTCCGTAGCCCGTGCCGTTGATTTGCTCTAGTACGTTATCTAAGTTTTTAGACTTGAAGCGCACCATATGCACCACAGGGCCAAATACTTCTTTTTCAAGCACGTCGATATTATCAATTTCGTAAAGCGTTGGCGCAAAATACGTTCCGTTTTCAACCCCTGCTGGAATGTCATTACGGTGCAGTATTTTAGCTTTGCCTTCCATATACGACGCGTGATCGGTAAGACTCTTCAGCGCTTTTTCATCAATAACTGGGCCTACGTCGGTAGACAGCTGACTTGGCTCACCAACAGTAAGCTCTTTCATTGCGCCCACTAACATTTCAGTTAGCTCATCAGCAATATCTTCTTGTACAAATAACACTCGAAGTGCTGAACAGCGTTGACCCGCACTCTGGAAGCCCGAATGAATAACGTCATCAACCACTTGCTCTGGCAGTGCAGTGGAATCCACAATCATGCAGTTCTGACCGCCGGTTTCGGCAATCAGCGGCACCTGCTCACCACCACGTTCGGCAAGCATTTGCGAAATTAATGTACCGGTTTGAGTAGACCCAGTAAACATTACCGCTTTCACTCGCTCATCAGGAAGCAGGGTGTCACCCACTTCTTTTCCTGGCGAAATAATAAGTTTAAGGGCATCTTCTGGAAGCCCTACAGAATGCATGATATCTACAGCACGCTTAGCAACCATACTGGTTTGCTCGGCCGGCTTAGCGATAACCGTGTTTCCGGTTACCAGTGCAGCAGCAACTTGGCCTAAGAAGATAGCCAGAGGGAAGTTCCACGGGCTTATACACAGTACAACACCACGTGGTACTAAGCGCTGATCTTCGGCAAGCTCTCTGCCTCTTACCGCGTAGTAGCGACAAAAATCTACTGCTTCTCGCACTTCATCAATGCTGTCTTGGGCAACCTTGCCCGCTTCGCGCATACAAATAGCGATGAGTTCCGCCATATGACGCTCTAAGGCATCGGCAGTTCTATCTAGTATTTCTGCACGTTCGCTAACGTCTGTTTTCGACCAAGCGTCAAACCCAGCGTTGGTGGCATCAAGGGCTTTAACCATGTCGTCAGACTTAGCGTAATAGTGATAGCCAACGATATCGTTTTTATCTGCTGGGCTTACTACCGCTGTTGCGCCCTCGGGTACACCATCAGTTACCTTGTAATAATCTTGCCAGCGCTCTAGCTCATGCTTAAGTGCGGTGACGGCGTTAGTATCTGTTAAATCCAAACCCCGCGAGTTGTCTCGCTCTGGGGCATATAAACCACGAGGTGTTTTAATGAGTTTGTTGTAGCGTACTTTTAAACGCTGCGTTTTCTCTACCGGGTCCTCTAACAAAGTCTCTACCGGTTTTTCATCATCAACAATTGCATTTACAAAGGATGAATTAGCGCCGTTTTCTAGTAGCCTGCGCACGAGGTACGCCAACAAGTCTTCATGCTCACCGACTGGAGCGTAAACACGGCACTGTATTTTATCTTCTTTCACAACTTGGTCGTACAAGGTATCGCCCATACCGTGAAGACACTGGAATTCAAACCCTTCTTTGTCGTCCCCTGCAAGTTCGATAATAACCGATGCAGTATAGGCGTTATGCGTTGCAAACTGAGGGTATAGCGTCTCGCGATACTCTAGCAGGCGATTGGCACATGCATGGTAAGACACGTCTGTTGACGACTTACGTGTAAATACAGGGAACTCTTCTAAGCCCGCCTGCTGGGTCATTTTAATTTCTGTGTCCCAGTACGCCCCTTTTACTAGGCGAACCATTAATGGACGACCCACTTCAAGGGTAAGCTCTCGCAAATGTTCAATAACGTGAATTGCGCGTTTTTGATAAGCCTGAACGGCTAAGCCAAACCCTGTCCAGCCGTTTAAATCTTCATCGCGGAAGACGGCTTCAATGATATCCAGTGACAGCTCTAGGCGGTCTGCTTCTTCAGCATCCACAGTAAGGCCAATGTCGTGCTCTTTTGCCATTAAACACAATGCTTTCAAGCGCGGAGGAATTTCTTCCATTGCACGTTCGCGGTGAGAGAATTCGAAGCGAGGGTGAATAGCAGATAACTTAACTGAAATGCCCGGTGAACGTTTCGGGCCTCTGCCTTTAGCCGCTTTACCGATAACCTTAATAGCCTGCACGTACGCGTCGTAATAACCGTCTGAATCGCCCATTGTGCGAGCCGCTTCGCCAAGCATGTCGTATGAATATACGTAGCCTTTCGTTTCTTTCTCTTTCGCTCTTTCTACTGCATCTTCAATGGTTTCGCCCATAACAAACTGACGACCCATTACGCGCATCGCAATGTTCATTGCGCGGCGGATCACCGGCTCGCCCAACCGGCCTAACGTTTTCTTCAATAAACCGAATTGTTCGGTCTTACGCTTATCTGCGTAGTTCACCATGTTACCCGTGAACAACAATCCCCATGCAGATGCGTTAACAAATAGAGAATCTGAGTTCCCTAAATGCGGTGTCCACTGCCCTTTCGACAATTTGTCGCGAATAAGCTCATCTTGTGTGTCTCTATCTGGCACACGTAATAGCGCTTCGGCCAAACACATTAACACCACACCTTCTGAGGTGGAGAGCGAATATTCGTTTAACAGTGCGTCTACACCGCCGTGCCCCTGCTGTTCGCGGCGGATTTGTAGCACCATCTTTCTTGCTCGTTCCCACGCCCTACTTCTCGCGCGAGGATTAACCTCTGCAATAGGTAGAATTTGGTCGACTGCTACCGACTCGCTGATGCGGTAGTAGTCTCTGATACGCTGGCGTAGTGGCGAAGTTGTATGGAGTGTATCGTTTATGAGCATTGCAACCCTTTCGTAGAAATAGCTGTAACAAGAAAAGCGTTTCCGCCGTAAAATATCACCTACGGTTACATGGAAAACGCGAGAAAACAAGTGAAGTCGATACTTCACTTTTTAGCCTATATGGTGTTTAAACTTCACACTTTGCAATGAAGATCAAGGTGACATCCAATTTCGGCGGATAATAGCACATAAAAAAGCGGCACAACGCCCTGTTTACGCTAACTTTAATACAAACTATCGCAGCGTATTTGCCACTCACCGTTATAGCTCGAAAAGACCCGCCATTAACGTTTCAGTTTCAATTTAATTACAAATATTAATAGTCTCAAAAAAAGCGACTACACTTATTTATCAGGTGTTAAACACACCGGATAACACAATCATCGCAAGGCAGACGGGACGCCGTGAATACTGTGATAACAAACGCCAAAAAATAACGTAGAAATGGTACAGGTATTATGTGGTTAAGAAACTTTAGTTTATTTCAGCGTCTTGGGATGATCGTTGTCCTAATTGCACTTTTATTCATTGTTTTAACGGGCATTATTTTAACGAAGCACTACGATGCCCTAAAACAAAAATCCTATGATGAGAATAAGCACTTGGTTGAGGTTGTGCACACCATGCTTAACACCTTTGCCGCAATGGAAACCGATGAGTCGGTAGCCAAAGAAAAAGCCCTTGCCGCGGTGAAAGGGCTAAGGTATGACAAAGGCAATTACTTTTGGATCCAAGACACCACGCCCACCATGGTGATGCACCCGTTAAAACCACAGTTAGACGGACGAGACCTTCGCACTTTTAAAGACGGCAACGGCAAAGCATTTTTTGTTGATATGGCTAACAGTGTAAAAGCACAAGGCGATGGTTTTGTCGATTACGTTTGGCCTCTCCCTGGTGAAGATGCGCCCACAGAAAAGATTTCGTATGTGAAAGAGTTCGAGCCTTGGGGCTGGACGATCGGCTCGGGCATTTACCTCACACATTTAAATGAAGAATACGCCCATATGCGAAACCTCATGATCGTGTTTTGTATTGTGAGCGTGATTTTGGTGGTGACCTTGGTGTACATCATAGGCGGTAGCATTGCTAAACCGGTGCAGGAAATTACCGAACGTATGAAAGACATCTCTCAAGGTGAGGGAGATTTAACCCGCATGCTGCCTGAGAGTGGTCAAGACGAAGTCACTCGTCTTGCTCGTTATTTTAATCAGTACACCGATAAAATGCGCCAGTCGCTGATTGGAATTCGCGACAATATTGCACTGCTTAATGAGCAAGCTGAGCTCGTGCAAAACTCCAGTGATAGCAGTAATCAACAAGCCCAAACGCAAAACGAAAATATGATGCAAGTGGCTGCTGCTATGGAAGAAATGACCACCCAAATTAATGATGTCAGCTCAAACACAGACTCCGCTGAAAAAAGCACGAGTAGCGCCAGAAGCAATGTGCAGCACGGCGCCTCGGTGGTGGAAAGTACTGTTGATGATATTCGCTCCCTCACCGCCGATATCGAAAGTGTGTCGAACGTAGTGACTGAACTTGCAGCCCAAACCGAGAACATTGGTGCTGTGCTTGACGTTATTAGAGGCATCGCTGATCAAACCAACTTATTGGCACTTAACGCTGCGATTGAAGCGGCTAGAGCCGGCGAACAAGGCAGAGGCTTTGCCGTTGTGGCCGATGAAGTTCGTACGCTAGCGAGTAGAACGGGCCAAAGTACCGATGAAATTCAAACCATGATTGAGAAATTGCAGCACCATGCGAAAAGTGCGGTAAACGCCGTAACGGTCAGTCAGTCGGCATCGTCAAAAACAGTAGAAAGGGCCACACAAGCCAACCAAAGTTTACAAGAAGCAGACCGATTAATGACAGATATTACAGATATGAGTAGTGAGATCGCTCGCGCGACCGAACAACAAGCCGAAGCGGCAAACGAAGCGAACATGCGAATAAACGCCTTATCGGGGGCTGCTGACAGTAGTCTTCGCACAGCCGACGAACTAGCGGCATCGAGCCAATCTTTGCGTGCCAGCTGTTTGGCAATAATGGAAATAGCCAACCGATTTAAACTGTAATATTTGCTTTTCGATAACATAAAGCCTACCTAAATCGCACGGTTGATATGAGCACTTATATATGGAAGTGAGATAGGTAGTGCTTTACACTAACTAAACAAGGCTTTTTCTTCGTCAGCGTAGTGTTATCAAGGAGTGGAATATGAGTAGCAGTAGTAAGGGCAAATCAGTATTAAAGTGGATTGCTGGTTTTTTTGTGGTTATTTTTGCGGTGTACTTTTTGTTCGCCAACACCATTATAAAAGCAGTATTAGAATCTAAACTCGGTGAATCTTATGGTGCCGAAGTGAATATCGACAGTTTCGATCATTCGCTATTTCCAACCACGGTTTCCCTTAAAGGTATCGCCCTTACCAATCCTACTAAGCCCGCTCGCAATCAAGTGTTCGTAGGCGACGCGAATGCCGATGTTGAGCTAGCCCCCTTGCTAAGCGACCAAGTCATTGTTAACAACCTCAATTTACTCAATGTTCAATTTGACACTGAACGCGCGTCTCCAGGTGAAGTATATCGCGTTCCTGAGCGCTCTCTGTCATTTGATGAAATGAAAGCAAAAGCAAAAGATGCAGTGCCGTCGGTAGATGAACTTCTTGAGCGCAACCCATTAAAAACAGCTGCAGCAGTAAAAAATGCTCGCGCCGCTTACGACACCTACGGTGAAGCATTAAAGACTGATTACGCGTCGTTGCCTGACAAATCGCGAATTGATTACTACAAAACTCAAATCGCTCAGCTACAAGAAACCGACTTCAAAGATCCACAGGCCCTTGTTCAAGCAAAGTCAGCTTTCGACAAATTGAAGGCAGAAATGCAGGCAGATCGGGCTCTTATCTCCGACTTTACCGAAAAAGCCTCGAAAGCGAAAAGCGTCCTTAGCGAAACTGCCAGCGCACTAAAAAATGCACCGCAAGAAGATTATGCCTTACTGAAAGGGGTGATTGCAGGCGACCAAGAAGCCTTGTCTCAAGTTACCTACTTTGTATTTGGCGATAAGGCCGCTGAGTACACTGAGTACTTAATGGCTGCCATGCAAATTGTTATGCCGCTTATTCAAGGTGAAGAAAAAAGCGAAGCGCCCGCGGATATTCCATCCATATTGGTAAAAGAAGCGAATGTATCGGTGCTGTGGCAAGAAGAATCCATTACAAGTAAGTGGAATAACATTACCAACGTACACGATGTGTTTGGTAACCCAACCACCTTTACTATTGAGGCCGCTGGCGAGTTATTGAAATCATTTACCTCAAGCGGTGAATTCTATATTGATGGTGAGGGTGTAGACGCGAGCCAACAATGGTCTCTTGCCGGCGTAAACATGGCCAACATACCGTTGTCTGGCAATGAGTCGCTTTCTGCAGTGTTGACTTCAGCATTAATGAAAACCGCGGGCTCAATGCAAATTACAGATAACAAGCTGACTGGTTCAGGAACCGTTGATTTGCAACAACTTGTTATGCAAGCAACTGGCGAGAGCGACACCACAAAGGTAATCGCCAAGGCTCTGCAATCGCTGTCTAGTCTTAATATGGACATGTTTCTTGAGGGCACATTGTCAAATCCAGACTTTAAAATTAAATCTGACTTAGACAATCAACTCGCTAACATGGCCCTATCTGAGCTTACCGCGTCACAGCAAGATAAGTTGGATGAATTAAATCAAAAGCTCAACGCCATGATAGGCAATGAACAGTCGCTGATAAACGGCGAGCTGGGCGATGTAAGCAGTATGCTTAGCGCTGCTCAAGGTGATAGCGCAGCGATAGAAGAGCTTCTTAAGTCTAAGCTGAACAACGTTGTTGAGCAGCAAAAAAACAAATTATTCGACAAATTAAAGGGCAAATTTGGGCAAGATGAGTAAAGCGTCTTTGACTCGACGCTGCTAAGCGGCATAATAAGAAAACGCAGGCGAAGACCTGCGTTTTCTTGCGCTCAATTAACTGTCAGGTGAACGTGTGTTAAAAGGTAAATGGCTTCCCATCGTGCTGTTATTATTTTTTGGACTTCTGCAGTACCGACTTTGGTTCGGTAAAAACAGCATTCCTGATTATTACAGTCGCAAGGCGGAAGTTAAAACACAGGCCCTTCAAAATGCCAACCTCTCTCAACGAAACGCACTGTTAAACGCTGATATTAACGATTTAAAGATTGGCTTAGAAGCAATAGAAGAGCGCGCCAGAAATGAGCTTGGCCTGATTAAACAGGGAGAAACCTTTTACCGAATTCTGCCTGCAGACACGAAATGAATAGAATGACAAAGCCCCGTGTTATCGCGGTTATTCCGGCTGCGGGCGTTGGCAGCAGAATGCAAGCCGACCGCCCAAAACAGTACCTTACGATTGCGGGCAAAACCATATTAGAGCACACCCTTGATGCATTATTAGCCCACTGTGACATTGACCGCGTTGTACTTGCTGTTAGCCCTGATGACGCTTACTTTCCTACGCTTGAGCTAACCAGCGATGAACGGGTGAGTGTTGTGCATGGCGGCAAGGAACGAGCAGACAGCGTGCTAAACGGCATTAAAGCATTACACGGTGATGAGTGGGCACTTGTTCATGATGCAGCCCGCCCCTGTGTGTCACAAGACGATATTTCTGCGCTGCTTAATGTGATAAACGACAGTACCGTGACTGGCGGCATACTTGCTACGCCGGTGCGAGATACAATGAAAAGAGCAGTTTCAAATCAGGAATGCTCCACTAGTCCTGCTAACCCCTCACTCAGCGTGGTGTCTCACACTGAAAGCAGAGCCAATTTGTGGCATGCTTTAACACCACAGCTATTCCCAGCCCCCCTTCTGCTTAACGCATTGAAAAAAGGTTTATCCGACGGCGTTGAGATTACAGACGAGGCTTCAGCCATGGAGTATGCGGGATACAAAGTAGGTATGGTCAATGGCAGCCCGGCGAATATTAAGATAACGCACCCGGCTGACCTACCATTAGCAGAATTCTATCTACATCAAAAATTAAAGGCACCTTTTGCATGCGAATAGGACATGGATTTGACGTACACAAATTTGGTGGCGAAGGCCCCATCACCATTGGTGGCGTTAGTATAGAGCACACTCAGGGGCTAGTTGCGCATTCCGACGGAGACGTATTACTCCACGCGCTGTGCGATGCCATATTGGGTGCTGCGGCACTTGGCGATATTGGAAAGCACTTTCCAGATACCGATGATGACTATGCTGGCGCAGACAGCAGAGTGTTGCTGAGACACGTTGTAAGTGTAGCGCGAGATAAAGGCTATCTGGTGTCTAATGCCGACATGACCATTGTTGCGCAAACGCCAAAGATGGCACCACATATTGATGAAATGCGTGCACGGATTGCAGAAGACTGCAATGTTGATATTGACGATATTAACGTTAAAGCCACCACCACAGAAAAGCTTGGATATACAGGCAGAAAAGAAGGGATTGCATCACACGCCGTGGTGTTATTAAAAAAAGCATGAAACCATTAGATACCGAACACTGGCAGTATTATTTTGCCAAACCCGTCTCCACCGGCATTTTTAAGTTTCAGGCAGATGATTTTCAAGTCGTTGAAGACTTAGGCTACGAGCCATGCGGTGAGGGCGAACATCAGTTCATCTTTATCGAAAAGACGAATACCAATACTGCTTTTGTTGCTGAGCAACTGGCCAAATTTGTCGAGCTACCGCTTAGACAAATAAGCTACGCAGGTCGCAAAGACAAATACGCCGTCACGCAGCAGTGGTTTGGCATTCACGCTCCGGGTGTGGAAGATTTTGACTTTAGCGATTGGGATTTGGAAGGGGTAAGAGTGATAAAGCAGTCTCGGCACAATAAGAAGCTGCGTACGGGCCAGTTAAAGGGCAATCACTTTACCATTACCCTTAGACAAGTAGTGCACCCTGAAGCCATTACAGAACGTCTCGAAGAAATTGTAACACATGGCGTCCCCAACTATTACGGTGAGCAGCGTTTTGGCGTCATGCGCTTAAACGACATGGGTGAAGTACAGCGCGGCGGCAACTTGGTGATGGCCGAACGCATGATTAACGGCGAAACCATACGTCATAGAAACAAGCGCTCTATGGCGTTATCTGCCCTTCGCAGCTGGCTATTTAATGAAGTGCTTTCTCAGCGACTAGAGCATAATGTGTTTGATACCGCCCTTGCTGGTGACGCGCTTGTTTTATCAGGCTCAAATAGCTTTTTTATCAACCGTGACGATAAAGAACAAAGCCAATCTCGTTATGTTGCAAAGGATGTGTGTCCCTCAGCCCCACTTTGGGGTAAAGGCAAACTTGCCACTGAAGAGGATGCAGCAAACATTGAAAATACCGTAGCGGCAGCTCACCCAGAAGTCACCGATTTTCTAAGCGAATGTGGGTTTGAACAAGAAAGACGTGCTATCAAAATTTGGCCTTCAGACTTAACATGGCAGAGTAAAGGCGATTCGTTTACTATTTCATTCGGTTTGCCTAGCGGGTGTTTTGCAACATCGGTTTTGCGTGAATGTGTAGAAACGCTGTCTCCTATTAACCGAGTATAAAATAAGCGTTTGCCCCTGTCGCAATGCGACCATCGTGTGATGCATCATCACTAGCGTGGCGAAAACTAACAATATAGGAAAGTACGCAACATCATGAGAGCTTCTAGAAAAGGAGACGCATTAGCACAGCTGCTTTATAACGAAGGAATACGTTCACAAGCTGTGTTAAATGCTATTGCTGGCACGCCGAGGGAAGCGTTTCTTCCAGACGCATTGCAACATAAAGCATATCAAAACACGGCCCTTCCCATCGGTCAGGGGCAAACCATTTCGCAGCCTTACATTGTAGCGAAAATGACCGAACTTCTGTTAGAAAGCCCAAATAAGCCAGAACGGGTTCTGGAAATTGGCACCGGTTCAGGCTATCAAACCGCGATTTTGGCACAGCTTTTTAATCACGTGTTTAGTGTGGAGCGCATCAAGTCTTTGCAGTTTCATGCCAAGCGTCGCATGAATCAACTCGACCTACACAACATCGCTATGAAACATGGCGACGGCTGGAAAGGTTGGGAATCTAAGGGTTTGTACGATGCCATTATTGTTACTGCGGCTGCCGCTAGCCTACCTCAGTCATTGTGTGATCAACTGAAAGAAGGCGGAAGGCTAATTATACCTGTTGGAAACGAACAGCAATCGCTTCTTTGTATCGACCGCGTTGATGGTGAACTGCAAACCACCACAATAGAATCTGTCCGATTTGTACCCTTGGTTGCAGGAGACCTAATGTGAAAATTTTTGAGCCATGCTACGACATGGCCTTGCGATGGGCTAAACACAAGCACGCATCAAAATACCTCGGTGGCCTAAGTTTTTCTGAATCTGTGTTCTTTCCTATACCTCCTGACGTTATGCTTGCGCCCATGGCAATGTCGCAACCTCATAAAGCGTGGCGATTTGCCCTAATTACCACCGTAGCGTCGATCGTTGGCGGAATAGCGGGTTACTGGCTGGGATACTTTGCCTTTGAAGCTTGGTTGGCACCGCTTATTGAAAAGTGGGGTTACACACACAAAATAGACACCGCTACTGGATGGTTTGAAACCTACGGTGTATGGATAGTGTTCTTAGCTGGCTTTTCACCTATTCCCTATAAGATTTTTACTGTTAGTGCAGGCTTCCTGCAGATGGCATTTTTACCTTTTGTCCTTGCTTCTGCCGTTGGGCGAGGCGCACGCTTTTTCTTAGTCGCAGGGCTGATGCGATGGGGAGGCGCCCCAATGGAACAAAAGCTCAGGCAGTATGTCGAATTTCTTGGCTGGGCAGTCGTTGTTATCGCCGTTATTGCGTATTTAATTTTGCGATAGAATGAAAGCCACCTTTTTCCGCCACCTATTTATTTACACTTTATTAACATTAATGATTGGCTGCGCGGGAAGATCTACCCCTGCCCCCGTAGTATTGCTCAATAGCCAAGTAGAAAGTGGTAGTGAAGAGTATACCGCTAGCACGTATGAAGTGCGGCCAGGAGACACCCTCTTTGCCGTAGCCTGGTTTACTGGAAACGACTACCAAGATATTGCAAAATTCAACAATATTTCAAAGCCTTACACCATATTCCCGGGCCAAAAATTACGACTAAAAGCGCCTGTTAGCAAACCCTCGCCCTCCAAGCGTTCTAATATCAAGACCACTCGGTCTACAGATCCGACCTCCCCTCCTATAGCCAAAAGAGTCATTGACCAGCCGAAACCGCAGGCGTATGTTGAAGGTGAACAGGATGTTAAAGCACAAAAAAACACTAACGTCAAGAAGTCGACAGGCATTGTCAAAAAAACAGCGCCAAAGACATTTCCAGACAAAGTGGAAAAATGGATTTGGCCAGCAGAAGGTAAGCTTGTCGGTACTTTCAGTAAGGCGGAATCTGGAAATAAAGGAATTGATGTAGCTGGTGCACGAGGTAGCAAGGTCGTCGCGGCTGCAAGCGGTAAAGTCGTCTACTCGGGTAACGCACTTAGAGGGTACGGTAGGCTAGTTATAATAAAGCATACCGACACATTTCTAAGCGCATACGCATACAACGAGACCATTTTGGTAAAAGAGCGAGAATGGGTGTATGCTGGTCAAAAAATAGCCACAATGGGTAGTAGCGGCACTGATTCGGTAAAACTTCATTTTGAAGTTAGGTATCGCGGGAAGTCTTTAAACCCATTGAGATACCTGCCAAAAAAATAAAATAATAAAAATAAATAATAATAATAAGAGACAAAGGAGAAACGTCATAAGGTAAACCTTTAAGCAGGAGATTCACCATGGGTAAGTCAAATAAAGCCTTAGAATCAAAATCTCAAGATGACTTAAACGTCATTGAAGTACCAGAAGAAGTTAAAGAAGATGAAACAGTATCAAACGATACTGATGCTGAAAGTAATGACACTGTTTTTAACAAAAGCGAGCAACCGAAAAATTTAGACGCAACACAACTGTATTTAGGTGAAATAGGCTTCTCCCCACTGCTTACGGCAGAGGAAGAAGTATACTTTGCCCGCCGTTCACTGAAAGGCTGTGAAGCCTCCCGCAAACGAATGATTGTCAGTAATCTTCGCCTAGTGGTGAAAATTGCACGAAGATATAACAACCGCGGTCTTGCCCTTCTCGATCTTATTGAAGAAGGTAACTTAGGCCTAATCCGCGCTGTCGAAAAATTTGATCCCGAACGAGGTTTTCGATTCTCCACGTATGCTACGTGGTGGATAAGACAAACTATCGAACGCGCTATTATGAATCAGACGCGAACTATTCGCCTCCCCATCCATGTTGTTAAAGAGTTAAATGTTTATCTACGAGCATCAAGAGAACTCTCGCAGAAACTTGACCATGAGCCAACCGCTGAAGAAATAGCGCTGGCGCTAGACAAGCCTGTTGAAGACGTGACTAAAATGCTGCGTTTGAACGAGCGAATTACATCGGTAGACACCCCCATTGGCGGTGAAAGTGATAAAGCGCTTCTTGATATCATTGCTGATGAAAAAGAGTTCAGCCCTGAAGAGACACTTCAGGATAACGATATTAAAGGCAACATTGTTACCTGGCTTGAAGAGCTAAATCCGAAGCAGCGAGAAGTACTTGCACGACGCTTTGGCCTATTAGGCTACGAGCCCTCGACATTAGAGGATGTTGGTGCCGAAATAGGGCTTACACGAGAGCGTGTACGTCAGATACAAGTAGAAGCATTACGTAGATTGCGTGACATGCTAAGCCATCAAGGACTGTCTCTTGAGAGCTTATTTGATCAAATGAAATAAACACAAGCTAGTACTCAATTGGGAGCTAGCACGTAAAAATAAGATGATAGTAAAATGCCGAGCTCATTTTGAAATGAACTCGGCATTTTTGTTTTATAGCGACGAACTCACTCGGAACTTGCCCGCCAATGACAATCTACTTAATGTCACGCTGAAAGGTAACAAAGGTATAAGCGTGCCTATTCTTTTCATCGCTCTTGTGTGACTCTCTTTGTGTTTCTATCCAGCTTCCGTCGGCGTGAAAGTCAGGGAACTGAGTATCTCCATTTACCTGTAAATCGATAAAAGTTAAATACAGCGTGGTGGCTTCAGGTAAAAATGCATCATAAATAGTTCCGCCGCCAATAATCATAACCTCATCGATATTATCGGCAGACTGCGCTTTTGCAGTTTCTAAGGCTTCGGCTTGGGTGTGCACTACTGTGGCGTCTGCCAGCGAATATTCCTTGTTGCTGGTCATAACAATATTCGGCCTGCCAGGTAACGCGCGCCCTATAGACTCATAAGTTTTTCTGCCCATAATGACCGCCTTGCCCAAGGTTACAGACTTAAAATGCTTTAAATCTGCAGGCAAATGCCAGGGCATGTCGTTATCAGCGCCGATAATACGGTTTTCTGCCATTGCGGCAATCATTGCTATTTTCATCAATATCTCACTACAAGCACACAGTTACTAAATTATATGTACAAAAAAGCACGACAATAATCGTGCTTTTGCGCTATCAACTACAAGGGCGTGTTGGCCTTCGTATTAACGACGGTATTCCACGTCTACATCGTAGTCGTCTTCATCCCAGTCTTCATCGTCGTCTAAGTCATCGACCAAATCATCATGGGCTTCAAGGGTATTACGGTGATACGTATCCCACTTAAACTCGACGTCTTTCTTGTCACCTTCTTCCTCTACTTCAGCAGGAAGGGTTTCGATAAAGTTCATCACATCTCTACATAACGGATCGAGGTTAAGCTTTTGGAACGCTGATATTTGATATACTGGGCCTTCCCACTCTAGCGAGTCTACCACCTTCTGACAAATTTCAGCGGCTTCTTCCTCAAGTAGCAAGTCGACCTTATTAAACACAAGCCAGCGCGGCTTGTTGGCTAATTTAGGGCTGTATTTTTCTAGCTCTTGAACAATAGCTCGGGCATTTTCTGCTGGGTCGGTTTCATCAACCGGGAATATATCTACCACGTGCAATAAGATGCGGCAGCGTTCTAAGTGCTTTAAGAACTGAATACCTAAACCAGCACCTTCCGCAGCGCCCTCTATGAGACCGGGAATGTCTGCAACAACAAAGCTGCGCTGAGCGTCTTGACGAACCACACCAAGGTTTGGCACCAAGGTGGTAAACGGGTAATCGGCTACTTTTGGTTTAGCCGCAGACACTGAGCGAATAAACGTGGATTTACCCGCGTTTGGCATGCCTAATAAACCTACGTCTGCAAGCAGCATAAGCTCTAGCTTAAGATTGCGAATTTCACCTGGTGTACCGTTTGTTTTATGGCGTGGTGCACGGTTAGTACTGCTTTTGAAGCGCGCGTTACCAAGACCGTGAAAGCCGCCCTGAGCCACCTTAAGCTGCTGACCATGACGAGTAAGATCACCAAGCATCTCACCAGTGTCTACATCGGTAGCGCGCGTTCCTACTGGAACACTTACATTGAGATCTTGGCCTTTTCTCCCGATACAATCGGAGCCTTGACCGTTTTTGCCGCGCTCGGCACGATGGAATCGCTCGAAACGATAGTCGATCAATGTATTTAGGTTTTCATCAGCAACTAAGAAAACGCTGCCGCCGTCACCACCGTCGCCACCATCTGGTCCGCCTTTAGGTACGTATTTTTCCCTTCTAAAGCCAATTACGCCGTTTCCGCCATCTCCGGCTTCAACACGAATTTCAGCTTCATCTACAAATTTCATTTATCACTCCGGGC